>Ga0116219_10002476_pt1 | contig 15556 bp, 16 predicted proteins | sample Sb_taG_4_FD_91019 | JGI IMG/M metagenome (GOLD analysis project Ga0116219, IMG submission 91019) | Peat soil microbial communities from Weissenstadt, Germany - Sb_50d_6_BS metaG | ecosystem: Environmental > Terrestrial > Soil > Wetlands > Peat | place: Germany: Weissenstadt | collected 2010-09-21
GGGCCCGATGGCAGATCGCACGCTTCGCGCTACGTGGCGCGGGTCCCCAGATGCGGAGGGTGGTGCAAACACTCAAAGGATTGCTCTACGCCGCGTATGCCTGGATCGTTGCACTCCTCGTAGGCATCCCGGTCTGGCTGCTCGTCATCGCCATGCCCACATTGCGCCTGCGCTGGGCCGTGCTCCGTACGGCGGGGCGAGTGGTGTGCCGACTCTGCGGACTTCCGATGACGGTGTCCGGCACGGTGCCGCCTTCGGGTCCCTATGTCGTCGTGGCCAATCATGCGAGTTTCGTGGACGGTCTCGTGCTCGTGCTGTGCCTGCCCACACCCGTCGCCTTCGTGGCGGGCGGTGAACTGGCTACACAGAAGGTCGCGGGCCCGTTCCTGAGAAAGCTTGGGTGCGAATTCGTCGACCAGGCTCACGCTCGGCGGCGCAGCAGCGATGCCGCCCGAATCACCGAAGCCCTGCACGCCGGGCGAAGCTTCGCTTTCTTCCCTGAGGGATCGCTCAGTCGGGCCGCGGGCTTGCGGTCGTTCCGACTTGGGGCGTTCGCCGCTTCCATCGAGAGCGGAGCGCCAATCGTTCCCGTCGGGATTTGTGGCAGCCGCGACATCGTTCGTCCCGGTGGTCGGTTCCCCCGACGCAGTGCCCTTCGTGTCGCCATCGGCGAGCCGGTTCTGCCGTCTGGGAGCGGGTGGTCAGCCGTGCTCCAACTGCGCGACCGGGCTCGGGCCGCCATCTCGGCTCTGTCGGGAGAACCGGAAATGGAGTAGGGCGCCCCAGGAGACATCGACCTGCTCCCGAGCGAGCAAGTGACTTTCGAGCGGGATCTGATCCCCGCGGGCGTTAGCCGGCGAGTGGGCAGGTCGGCGGAGGCACACCCGACTCTGAACTCCGACACATCCACCGCTGACCCGGTCTGCGCTCTGAGATCTCGGCCCGTTTGTGACGTTTGACCCTTCTCCCCGCTCCCCGGGGGTCGCACCATGAATCGGGAGAGAGCGAGCAAGGATCGAAGCGATGTGGACAACTCGAAACCGAGCCTGGGAACAGGAATTCGTCGCCGAGTGCGAGGCGTTCTTGTCCGGTCACTCTGCGCAGTGGATGGCTGATGCGAACCGCCCCGTCCCGGTGTGGGCCTGGGTCAATGCCCTCGCCCACGGCAGTGACGACGACATCACGGCCCTTGCCTCCGGTGATCCGCCTTCAGCACACGACCAGAGTGCTTCTGTGTGGCAACAGGCCCTGGCCTTCCTGGCCCAGGAGCTCACCAGCCAGGCGACGAGGCCGGGTTGCTCACTGGCTGACATCCAGCGCTCGACGCTCGTGCCACTCGAGCTCGAGCTCGCCGGCCGACAGGCCTCCGGTGCCGGCGAGCCTGCCCAGTTGGTCGCCCGCGTGCTGAGCGCTTTGGCTCGACACCCCACCAGCCGACACCGGTGACGTCCCGTGGCCAGGAGTGACGGGCCGCTGGTGGCACCGGGGGAGCAGAACACCGGACCACTCCAATGACGGACCCTTCAAAGGACTGGCGACTCTATTTCCGCTGCGTCCTTCGTGTTAGGCCGAAAACATGAGGTACCCGCAATCGCTCCATGCCGGGCCAGGCGGAAACGAGGTCCCAATCTCACGAGGACGGGCTTGATGAATACTGAACGTGGTCGAATAGTTTTCGCTGTTCTCAACCACACGCCGGCAGTTCACGGCGTACTGACGGCTGCTGGGGGGATCGCCGACATGATGGGTGCGGAGGTCGAGGGTCTGCACGTGCGGGAGGGCAATCGGGAACCTCGCATGGCGCGGGGGGCCACCCAGGCAGTCGGAGTCCACCTGAGCGAGCGGAGCGGGCCGGTGGCAGAAACGATCCTCGACGCGCTCCGAGGCCCCGAAGTGGTCGGGGCGGTCATGGGGACGCGGGCCTTGCGAGGCGGTCCCCGACCGACAGGTAGCATCGCCCGCCGGGTGATCGCCGGGATGTCCAAGCCGGTGGCTTTCGTCCCCCCCGAGGCATACCGACTGAGCGCCAACGCTCCCAAGTCCTTACTCGTTCCCCTTGACGGCAGCGAGGCCGCGTCGGCGTCGTTCCTCGATTTCGAGCAACGACTTCGGAATGACCCTGAGCGGGTGGTCACCGTTCTTCTCACGTTCGAGAGCAACGGCGAGATGCCTCGGATGTTGGACCGGCCCACGCGGGACCTTCCCGCATGGGGGCTTTCGTTTGTACGCAGTCACTGCCCCGGCGAGAACCGGTCGTTCGAGGGACGGTGGGGGGATCCAGGCAACGCCGTGATCGAAGTCGCCACCGAAACCACGTGTGACCTCATCGTGCTCTCCTTTAAAGGGAACTTCGGTTGGGGACACGGCTGGGTGGTGCGGGAGGTCCTGGCCCGATCGGTCGTTCCTGTCCTTCTCCTCCCGCTGACCCCGGCCGACGTCGCAGCCGACAAAGCAGACACCGCGGTCCGCTCAGTGGACGACCACAGCCGTCTGGCTCTGCGGTAGGCGGTGTCGGGAACCGGCGCTCAGCCAGGCTGCGAGGGGAGAAGGCTACGATGCAGACGGCCCTGGTCGTCGTGGACATGCTCAACGACTTCGTGGACGGGGTACTCGCCAACCCTGCCGCCAGGCACATCGTCGAGCCGATCGCGTCATTGCTGCACCGGGCGCGGCCGGCGAACGACTGGGTCGTCCTCTACGCCAACGACGCGCATGGCGTGACTGATCGCGAGCTTCGGATCTTTCCACCACATGCCATGGCCGGTACGCCCGGTGCCGAGGTGATCGACGAATTGCGCCCGGGCCCTGACGACGTGGAGGTCCCGAAGCGCTTCTACTCGGCCTTCACCGAGACGGACCTCGACGCACAGCTACAGGCCCGTCAGGTAGGCCGTCTGGTCATCGTGGGCCAGCATTCCGATTGCTGTGTCCGTCATACCAGCTACGACGCATTTGTGAGGGGGTACGAGCTCGTGGTCTGCCCCGACGGGACCACCGTGTTCGAGCCCGGGTCGGCCGAAGCCGTCGCCCCCCGACAAGAGCGGGCCCTCGAGTACCTCCGCACCTACTACGGCGTCGGACTCGAGCCCACCTCGAGCGTGGGATAGCTCCCCAGCTGCCCGAGGATGGGTCCTTCGGCCCTCCTCGCCTGCTCCTGATCGCGAGACGATGGAATCGTGCTCAACCCCGTTCTCGACATCTTCCGGCTACGGCAGTACTTCAACGTGGCCGCCCGGGCCCGGCAAGTCGAGCGGGGGGTGCTTGACGACGTTGCCTTCCTCGACCTCGTGCGCAGGTCCATGGTGTCGCTGCCTCTCGACCGTCACCCCGCCATCGACACCCATCCCTTCGCCGGGACGCGCCGACACCCGCTGCCCGTGCTTGGAGACCAGAGGATCGCGGTGTTGGCAACGGGCGGGAGCGGTGCCCTGGCTTCGGTGGTGGGCGTGGCCCGCGCCTTCGAGGAGTCCGGCCTCCGTCCGGCGGTCCTTTCGTTGTGCTCGGGCTCGGCGCTGTTCGGCTTCCCGATCGCCGCCGGCGTCCCGGCGGCTGACGTGGCCGCCTTCTCGATCTCCTTGCGGCCCCCGGACTACGTGGACATCGACTGGCGCAAGCTGGCCCTGCTCGTCCCGAGCGGCGCTCGGGGATTCGCGGGGTTGCTGCGGGGGGAGCGACTCGAACAGACCTACCGCGACCTCCTCGGCGACATGCGACTGGGCGACATGCCCATGGCCGCATATGCGCCGATCTGGAACATCGAGGAGAACCGAGTGGCCTTCATCGGCCCCCGCACGCACCCCGAGATGCCCGTGGCACGAGCGGTGCGGATGGCCGTGGCGCTGCCTCTGTTCTTCGATCCCGTGACGCTCGACGGCGGCAGTTGGTGCGACGGCGGTATCGTCGACATCTTCCCCGTCCACCCGGTCCTCGACCTCGAGGCACCCTGTGACCTCGCGCTCGCCGTCAACGGCTTCTACCCGCCGGGCTTCGTGGGAGAGGACATCTCGGGCTGGCGGGAACGGCACCTTTCGATCATCGACGTGGCGTCCCAGGTGCGCACGTGCCAGCAGGCCCAGCTGGCCCGGGAGAACTTGGCCCGCCTCGAAGCCGATGTCGAGGTCTGCATGATCGAGCCCGTCCCCTACGAAAAGGTCATGGGCCTGGGCTTCTACCGTCAGTTCCTCACGACCGAGGACTGGCCCGGCTTCATGCGGGCGGGACGACGAGAGGCATTGCGGGTCCTCCACCAGGCGGCGTCAACGCGCGGCGGAGCGGACCTGACCGGCGGGCGCCCGCAGTTCGCGCCACGGGTCGACATGCGGCCTCATGAGCTGAGGGTGGCGGGCTCCGACTGAGTCGTCGCCCCTCCGGCGGCGATTGCGTTCCCTGGCCTTCCCCTGAGCGCGGGGTGCCGTCCGTCTACGGGACGGCACAGCTCCAAAGGGACTGGTACAGGGATTCTTCGGGACGAACTGCCCTTTTTCGGGAGCCCCAGGGGCGGTACAACCAAAGTAACGAGTTCGGAGAGACCCATGGCTGTGCATGTCGAGGACCCGATCAGGGACGCAGGCAGAGACCAGGTGCACGGGGTGCTGGCGCCGGTCATGGACCTGCTGTCGCAGCGGATCTCCGAGGAGCGCGCCGAGCCGGTGTTCCAGCGCGACACCGCCTTGATCAGCCGGCAGCTCGGGACCATGGCCCGGTACACGAACCTGTTCTCGCCCGAGGTGCACGGACTGGAGAACCTCCCCGCGCGCGGGCCGGTTCTGGTGGTGGGAAACCATTCGTGCCTCTTCTACATGCCCGACGCGTGGGTGGTGGGGCTGGCCATGCTCGAGCGCCGGGGGCTCGAGAATCCCACCTATGCCCTGGGCTACGACCTGCTCTTCAGCATCCCCGGGGTCGGTCCCTTCCTCCGCCGCATCGGTGTGATCCCCGCCGGGGGGAGCGAAGCGGACCTGGCGCTGGCGCAGAACGCCGCCGTGCTCGTGTACCCGGGCGGAGACCAGGAGGCCTGCCGGCCCTGGACCCAGCGAGACCGCGTCGACCTCGGAGGCCACAAGGGCTTCGTCCGGCTCGCGCTTCGTAGCGGAGTCCCGGTGGTGCCCGTCGTCACCCACGGATCCCACCACGCCGTGATCGTGCTCTCGCGCGGCGAGCATCTGGCGCGCGTCCTCGGTCTCAAGCGGATCCGGATCAACGTGTTCCCGATCCTCGTGGGACCGCCCTTCGGCATCACCTCGATCCTGGTCCCACCCCTCCCCATGCCGGCGGCCATCACCGTCGAATTCCTTCCCCCCCTCGACTGGACCGCCCGGGGGCCCGAGGGGGCCGACGACGACGCCGTGGTCACCGCCTGCTACGACGAGATCGGCCAGGTGATGCAGAGCGCGCTCGATCGACTGCGCGCCGAGCACCCCCACCCCGTCGCGCGCGGCGTGTCGAACCTGGTGCGACGCGGGCCGCTTCGAAGGGTGGTGGCATCGTCATGACCGAAGTCGTCGACCGCGTGCCCGACTCCCTGGCGCCGTTCGAGCCCCTCTTCGTGACGATGCCGCTCACACCCTCGATCACACCCCCAGTCACGCTTCCCGCCGTGGACGGCCCTGTCGGCCCGGGAGGTTCCGACGGTGGGGACGGCTCGAGGGTGCCCGATGCTGCCCCCCGGCGGCCCTTCCACCGCCGGCACCGGGTGGCGCTGATCGTCATGGCCATGGTCGTTGCCGTCCTCGCCGCGGGTGCGGGCCTGTTCGTCTACGAGTGGAACCATGCCGGGCCCCACGAGCTGTCGGCTTCGACCGCCTACCAGCGCTTCCGCTCGGGAGCGACGGGACAGTTCACCGACCCGGGCAAGCTGCGGCCCCACGAGGGGGTCCATTCCTACACCGGGAGGGCGGCCGAGCATCTGACGCTGCCGCCCAAGTCACAGGTGGAGGGGCCGAGCATTCCCGGCACCGTGACCTACCGACCCGACGGCTGCTGGATCCTGCGGCTCGACTACAGCGACAGCCATTGGCAGAACTCGACCTACTGCCCGCGCAATGGGAACCTCGTCGAGGTGGGCCGCGCCGGGTGGTACCGCTGGAACCTCGTGGCGCTCTCGATCGCGGACACGGCGACGTACACGTGCAGCCAGTCCGAGATCGCCATCCCCGCCGTCCTCCACAGTGGAGCGCTGTACTCGTTCTCGTGCACGGGCACCAACAAGCCGCTGAAGATGGGGCCGGTCACCATGGCGGGCACGAACGAGTACATGGGGGTCCGGACGGTGAAGATCGCCGGCACCGATGTCATCACGTTGCTCTTTCACGAGGTGACGCACTTCAGCGGAGCGCAGACGGGCTACAACATCGCCGACACGTGGTTCTCCACCGTGAACGGCCTCCCTGTGCGCGGCACGTGGAAGACGGTGGTCACCAGTCCCACCTTCCTGGGGACCTCGACGTTGACGGGGACGGGCAACTACACGTTGTCGTCCTTTACCCCCAGGTCGTGAGCCACAGTGGCAGGCTTGCTCCATGACTGAGGTCCCGATGGGGGAGTACCGCGACCGCTGGATCGTGTGCACGCCGACCGGTGTCGAGATCCGTGGGTACTACGTGCCCTGGGGCACGAAGCGGATCCCCTACGGCTCCATTCGCTCGGTGCGTCGGGTCGAGATCGGGGCCACGCGGGGGAAGGCCCGGATCTGGGGCACGGCCAACCCGCGCTACTGGGCCAACCTGGACCCGCAACGACCGACGAAGAAGGTCGGGCTCATCCTCGACCTGGGGCGGTTGGTCCGCCCCTTCATCACGCCGGACGACCCCGACGCCGTCGAAGCCATCATCGGGGAGCGCGCCGAGCTCGGCTCGGCCCCCCACGGCCCAAGGCGGGGTCCGATCATCTGACGACGGCCGGCGCTACGTCTGTACGCGCGTGGCTTCGACGACCTCGAGCGGACCCCGGAGGAGTCGGCACCGGCCGAGAGCTCGGCGCCGCCCCCGCTCACGCTCCGCACACCACGGCGGGGCCGGGTCGGGCGAGGGAGTTGACGGCGTCGAGGTTGCGCTCCGTGCAGTACCGGAGCCATCGCAGCGAGACCGGGGACAATCGGTCGCACACCCAATCCCAGTGCAGGGAGATGGTGTCCCCGGGCCGGAGGTCGGTGGTGAAGGCCTGCCCGTCGAAGCTGCGCCTGGCCTCCTCGGCCTGCTCGGGCCCGAGCGTCAATCGTGAGCCGTCGAAGCACAGTCGTCGGCTGCGCACCGTCACGAGATCTCCGGTCACGGCCTCCACGCGGCCCCAGCGGATGCGGCAACGGTCCAGGACCTCCAGCGGTGGCCCGTCCATCCCCGCTCGCAGGAGTCCGAGCCACGGATACACGGCGAAGACGTGGAAGCTGTGTTGGGGGACGCCCCCCGGCGCTGACGACACCACGTGACCCAGCTGCGGACCGGCGCGGCGCTCGAAGCGGTCGTCGAGCGAGCTCACCAGGGCCGACGTCGGCACCCGCGTCACCAGCTCGTTCCCGGTCCAGTAGGCCTCGACGACTCGGGGATCGAGCGGCTCGGCGATGCCGTTGCACCCCGCGATGAGCTGCAGGTAGGGCCAGGCCCCTTCGAATTGCGCCGCCAACCGGCTCAGGCCCCTCAGGTCGACGCCCTCCGACGCCAGGCCGAGGAAGCCGGCGGAGTCCCCGGGGCCGCAGTAGCCCAGCGCGTTGGGGGGGTACGCGTAGCGGGCGAAGAGGAGGGGACCGGGCATGCGCCTTCCCTGAGGCGCACGGTGCCGGGCATCGTCCGATGCGGCCCCGGGCCCGCGCCGGGCCACGGGGGCTGGGTCCGATCTCATACGCGCAGCGCGTCGCGCCCGGGCCGCGACGCTGCTCGGAGGCTCGCCCCGAGCACCACACCCGCCCCGACCGTGACCAGGACGAGACCGAGTGCCTTGGGGGCGAGCGACGTCGTGCCGGCCGCCGCCCCGAGCAGCGCCGTCACCAACGCGCTCGCCACCAGCACGGAGGTGACGTCCACGGCCCGGGCACGTGCCAACGCCGTCATCCAGGTCCCGACGTAGGCCGCCAGCAGCAGGCCGGTCAACAGCGCCCATCCGAACTGCGCGGTGTGCAACGACACCAGGGCGTGGAGCGTGCCGGTGGCGACCAGATAGGCGATGAGGGCGAGTGCACCGATCCCCATCCGCACCAGCGCGATGGCGGCCGGGGCCACGTCGCGCAGGAGGAACTTGGCCACGACGACCTCCACCGCCCACAGCAGGGTGGCGCCGAGGACGAGCATCTCGCCCCGGTCGGCGACGAGGTGTCCGACACCGCCTGCGATGGCGATCTGCCCGATCACGAGCACGGCGATGGCAACCACGTTCCACCATGTCACGCGCTCGCGCAGGAAGGGCAAGGCGAGCACTGCCACCCACACGACCAGGGAGTCGCGCCAGAAGGCGGCGGGTGTGGCCAAGGTATCGGCCAGGCCGTCGAAGAAAAGGACGAAGGCGATGCCGCCGCCTACGACGCCCACATAGGCGAGCCCCAGCCAATGGGCCGGTCCCCAGGCCCGCACTCCGTCCACCGTGCCCTGCGAAGCGCCGGGGGTGCGGGGCACGGTGACGAAGCGTGCCGCCGCCGAGCCGGCCCGCCGGCTCCGGAGGGTCCACGCCACCAACGCGGCGGCGCCAAGGACGAGCGTGGCCACCAGGTTCTTGGCCGTCGTGTAGACCGACGGCGACGCGATGGAGTGCACACCGTAGCTGTTGACGAACACCGACAGCCCGCTGATGAGGGCCGTCATGCCGGCCACGACCACGCCGGGCAGTCCTCCCGCCCCTCCGGTCGCGTTTTGGGCGCGGCGGCTCCCGTCGGCGCGGGGATCGGAGCTCGAGTGGGTGGTCATGTCCCGTCCTCTCCTCTGATGCCGGCGGCGGTCGTGGACGCGCTGTGCTGCAGCTCGCTCGCCACGGCCTCGGCGTCGGCCGCGTCGACACGGTCGACGGCGTATCCGCTGTGGACGACGAGCCACTCCCCGGGGGCCGGCTCCGAGCCGTCGAGGGCCAGCAGCGAAACGCGGTGGACGGTCCCGTCCACGCTCTCGACGTCCACGGCGCCTGGTCCCGCGGCCCGCAGGACGCGGTGCAGGCGGCTCATGCACATGCCTGGACCTCCTTGATCAGGTCGACGACGCTCCGGACCGCGGCGGGGATCGCCGCGTCGACGGCCGGGCTGAGGCCGGTGCCCCTGCCGAAGTCCTCGCCCTCGATGCCGACCACGACCACGCGGGCCGGCGCCTGGTCCAGGGCCCGGGCCAGGCGCAGCACCCCAACCACACCGATGCCGTGGGTGCTCGTCACCCCCGGGGAGCTCCACCCCGTCAGGTCGAGCACCCGGACGGTGCCGGGCTCACCCCCCGAGCGGATGGCGTCGACCACGATGGCGAGGTCGGCCCCGTCCCATCGTCCCAGCAGATCGAGGGGGTCGACGATGGGGCCGATGTCGATCGTCGCCGGAGTCTCGGCGACGCTGCGCGCCGCCACCGCCGGGCCGGCGCCGTCGTCGCGCCGGTACACGCTGCCCACCCCGGCCACTACGACGCGTGGGCCCGTGCGGGCCTGGGGCGGGGCCGAGCCGACAGGGGATCCGTTCCCGGTCACGACGACACCACGGTGACGTCGAGGAAGTGCGCGGCGCACGAGATGCAGGGGTCGTGGTTGCGGACCGACTGCTCGCAACGCCACTGCAGCTCGTCGTCTCCCAGCTCGAGTGCGCCCTGGGCGACGCGACGCAGATCCGCCTCGATGGTGAGCTGGTTCTGGGAGGTGGGCGGCACGATGCGAGCCCACCGGATCGTGCCCGAGCCGTCGATCTCGTACTGGTGGAACAGCAGCCCACGAGGTGCCTCGGTCGCCCCCGTGCCCGAGCTCGGCCGTGGTGTCACGGGGACCGATGGGCGCGGCGGCACGGTGTAAGACTCGGCGAGCGACAGCGCCTCCTCACAGGCGAACACGAGCTCGACGGCGCGCACCACGATGCTGCGGAACGGGTTGGTGCATACCGCCCCCAACCCGGCTCGGGCCGCGGCGTCGGCGGCGAGGGGGGAAAGCGTCCCCGCGTTGAGCGCGTAGCGGGCCAGGGGCCCGGTGAGGTATGGGTCGCGACCCCCGAGGCGGGCGTGGAGGGCGGTGGAGCGGGCGACGTGCTCCTCGACGACGAGGTCGGCCAACTCGGCCGGGCTCACGTCCAGCCCTTCGGAGGACGCCGGTCGGCCGCGCTCGATGGCGTAGCGGTCGCCGTCGCGCAGCGCCACGAAGCGGTAGTCACCCGATACTTGGGGGAAGTCGAAGCCCGCCACCCACTCCACCGTGTCCAGCGCGGCGTTCCGCGCCCGGGTCAGGGGCTCGATCAGGGCGGCCACCGCCGCCGGCTCGGGCGCCGCGTAGAAGCCGCCCACGCGCACGTTGACGGGGTGCACGGCCCGACCGCCCACGGTCTCCATGACCATGTTGCCCGTCCGCTTGATCTGCAGGCCCCGTTCGACGACCCCTCGGTCGAGCTCGGCGAGCTCGACCGCGTCGGCACAGCCCAGGAAATCGGGCGCGTGGAGGAGGTAGATGTGCAGGGCATGGCTCTGGATCCATTCCCCGCAGTACAGGAGTCGCCGCAGTCGTCCGATCTGTTCGTCGACCGTCACCCCGCAGGCGTCTTCCATGGCGGCACACGCACTCATCTGGTAGGCCACCGGGCAGATCCCGCAGATGCGCGCCGTGATGTCGGGAGCTTCGGTGAAGTGGCGGCCGACGAGGAGTGCTTCGAAGTACCGCGGCGGCTCGAAGATCTCGAGAGCTACGTCGGTCACCGTGCCGTCGTGCACCTCCACCCGGAGAGAGCCCTCACCTTCGACGCGTGAGATCCCTTCGACACCGATGACGCGTGGTGAGTTCGACCCGTGGGTCATGGGGTCTCCGGGGGCGGGCCCGGCCGGACCGAGACGCTCGAGGCGACGGGGAGGGAGCCACCTTGGGCCACGGACTCCTCGAGGAAGGCGGGCGCTCCCGCGTTGAAGGTGCGGAACAGGCGGGACACGTCGACCCGGGCCATGCCCTGGCGGCGCAGCTGGGCGGCGAGGGACGATGTGTTGGCGGTGTCGGCCGGGCCGAAGCAGCCGAAGCACCCCCTCCCCACCGCGGGGCACAGGGCCCCGCATCCCGTCCTCGTCACCGGGCCCAGGCACGCCGTCCCCCCGCTCACGAGCAGGCAGACCGTGCCGCGCCCCTTGCATTCCTGACACACCGAGTGCCCCGGGATCACCGGGCGGCGTCCGGCCAGGGTGGCGGTGATCACCTCGAGCAGCTGGTGGCGGTCGATGGGGCAGCCGTGCAGCTCGAAGTCGACGTTGACGTGGGCGGCGATGGGAGTGGAGGTGTCGAGCGAGTTGATGTACTCGGGATGGGCGTAGACGGTCCCGGCGTACGCGCCTGAGGCGGCGAAATTGCGCAGCCCCTGGATCCCCCCGGCGGTGGCGCATGCCCCGATCGTGACCAGCAGGCGTGAGTTGGCCCTGACCTCCCGGATCCTCAGGGCATCGTCCGGTGTCGTGATCGAGCCCTCGACCAGGGACACGTCGTAGGGCCCCGCCACCTTGGCCCGCGACATCTCGGTGAAGTTGGCGATGCGGACGGCGTGGGCCAAGGTCAGCAGCTCGTCCTCGCAGTCCAGCAGGCTCAGTTGGCAGCCGTCGCAGGACGCGAACTTCCACACGGCCAGGGTGGGACGCCGGACCGCGTCCTGTACCGGTCCTGTGTCGTCGTCACCCGGGGTCCCCGACCCCGACGGGCCGCTCATCGTTCGCGCTCGGTGAGCAGGTGGGCCACCACGCCTCCGTAGGGCACGACGGGGCCGTCACGGCACAGCAGGAAGGGGCCGAGCTGACAGTGCCCGCACCACGCCACGCCGCACTCCATGTTGCGCTCCAGGGACACCCGGATCGCGGTGGGATCGACGCCGCCGTCGATCAGGGTGCGGGCCGTGAAGCGCATCATGATCTCTGGTCCGCACACGAGCGCCGTTGCCGTGTCCGGGTCGAAGCCGGCCCCGCCCAGCAGCGAGGTGACCAGGCCCACATGTCCCGTCCATCCCGGGTCCGACACGTCGACCGTGATCGCCACCTCGGCGCCGGCGTCGGCCCATGTCTCGAGGTCGTCACGGAAGATGATCTGGGAGGGGTCACGGGCCCCCACGACCACGAAGACACGGCCGCCCTGACGGGCGCGACGCGCCACCAGTTCGTAGACGGCGCCGCGCAGCGGGGCCAGCCCGATCCCTCCGGCCACGACCACGAAATCGCCCCTCTCCCCCCCGGCGCCGGGGTCTCCCACCCCCCAGTCGGTACCGAAGGGGCCCCGGACCCCGATGACGTCGCCGATGCGCGTCCGGCACAGCGCACGGGTCACCGACCCCACATCGCGCACCGTGTGCCGGAGAGGGCCCTCGTCGTGCGGGGCGCTGCTCACGGAGATGGCGGCCTCGCCGACACCGAACGCCGTGAGCATGTTGAACTGCCCGGGCAGGAAGGCCATGGGACCGTCGGCGACAGGGGAGAGCGAGAGTGTCATCACGTCGCCGGTCTCGGCCCGGCGCTCCACGACGCGGTAGAGCGCCGGCGTCATGGCCCTCGGTCCCATGACGCCGCCGTGGCCGGCCCGCGTCTGTTGGGCTTGCGTGCTCTCAGCGAGCACTGCCGGTCCCGTAGAGGTCGAGCAGCCGGATGCGTGTCATCTGCAGTCGGTCGAGCAGAACCCCGGCCACGCGCTTCATCAGCTCGTAGCCCAAGGCGGGATCGGACTCCGCCTTCTTCCTCAGGCAGGCACCGTCGACGGCGACAGCCCCGACCGCGTCCAGGGCGCGGGCGTCGAATTGCCAACGGTAGGGTGGGACGAGCCAGCTCCAGCCCACGGCCGCGCCCGGCCCGAGTGTCTCGATGACGATCGATCCCGCCCCCGGCGAGTGCACTTCGATGGCGACCCGGCCCCGGCGCAACAGGTAGAGCGTGTTGGCCGGGTCGCTCTCGGCCAGGAGCAGCTCACCGGGACCGAAGGACACGTTCTGGGCGCATCCGGCCACGCTGGCGACGGCGTCGCCCGGCAACCCCGCCAGAAGCGGATGCGCAGAGACCAGCTCGGCCAGGGAGGTCGTCACGACGCCGTCCCCGCCCGGGCCGCGCCGGCGCGCACGGCGCCGTCACTGCCACCGATGGCGGCCACCTCTGCCGTGAGGTCGATGCCGACCGGGCACCACGCGATGCATCGGCCGCACCCGATGCAGCCCGACGTGCCGAACTGGTCCCACCAGGTCGAGAGCTTGTGGGTGAGCCATTGGCGGTAGCGCGACGACGTGGAGGACCGCACCGGCCCTCCGTGGAGGTACGAATGGTCGAGGTCGAAGCACGACGACCAGGACCGCTGGCGATGCACCTCGCCGGTGAGGGTCGTGGTGTCGCGCACGTCGCTGCAGAAGCAGGTGGGGCAGACCAGGGTGCAATTGCCGCAGGCCAGGCACCGGTCCGCCACGTCGTCCCATTGGGGGTGCTCGAGGTTCCGGGCCAGCATGGCGGCCACGCTTTCGGCGGGCAGCTCCCGGGTGATTGCGTTCTCGGCGGCCTCGAGCAGGTGGCGGCGCGCCCCGAGATCCGAGTCGGTGGCCTCGACGCTGGGGACCCGCGCCAGGACCTCGGCGCCGGCCTCGGTGCCCACCCGCACGACGAAGCGGTGCCCGTCGCCGTCGCTCAGCTCGCTCAGGGCCAGGTCGAACCCGCCATCGGCGTGGGGTCCGGTCCCCATCGACGTGCAGAAGCAGGTGGCGGCGGGGGCACCGCACTCGGCGGTCACGACGAAGGCGCCGTCCCGTCGCGCCGCGTAGCGCGGGTCGGGGACCGAACCGTCTCTCAGTACCCGGTCGAGCACGTCCAGGGCGGCCAGCTCGCAGGGCCGGGCCCCGATGATGGCCATGGGCCCCGAGGGAGCTCCGGGCTCCGTGAGCGTCACCTCGCCGTCGAGGTTGGCCCGCCACAGCTCCTGGGTGGGCGGGAAGAACTCCGCTTTCCACGATCCGGGACCGACGGCCCACCCGAACAGCACGCCGTCGTCGCCGCGCTCGAGGCGGTACTGCCCCGGGGCCTGGTGATCGTGGTAGCCGGCGGGCAGGTCGGCGACGCCGGCCACGGGCCCGGGCATGATCGCCCCGTCACGGACGACGGGGCCCATGGTGTCGTAGCCCAGGTCGGCCAGCACCGTGATGAGGGTGTCGAGGCCACGGAGGTCGATCACGGCGGCGTCTCCGATGTTCACGGTCGAATGGTAAGGCGCCGGGGCTTCACGCCGATAGGGGCAGAGGTCGCGGCTCGCTCACCAGGGAAAGTGCGACCGGGACCGGCCACGTCGTCAGATGGGGCTTTCGTCGAGCATGGCGTCGGCAACCTTGACGAAGCCCGCGATGTTGGCACCCACCGAGTAGTTCCCCGGGTGCCCGAAGTCCTCGGCGGTCTTGCGGACCGAATCGTGGATTCGTCTCATGATCGTCTGGAGCCGTGCGTCGACTTCTTCTCGCGTCCACTGGGAGAGCTGCATGTCCTGTGCCATCTCCAGACCCGACACCGCCACCCCGCCCGCGTTCGCCGCCTTGCCCGGTGCGTAGAGGACGCCGGAAGCGATAAAGCGGTCGATGCCCTCGGGTACCGTCGGCATGTTCGCTCCCTCCACCACGAGGGTCACCCCGTTCTTCACCAGGGTGTCGGCATCCTTGGCGCTGATCTCGTTCTGGGTGGCGCACGGAAAGGCGCATTGGGCGGGGACGGCCCACATCGGGTTCTCGTCGCCTCCTGGGGCCGCTTTGTACGTCGCATGGGGGAATTCGGTGGTGTACTCGCGGATCCGACCACGACGCTCGTTCTTGAGGTGCTTGACCCATTCGAGCTTGTCGAGGTCGATGCCGGCAGGATCGTGGATGAATCCGTCGGAGTCCGACAAGGTGACGACGCGCCCGCCGAGCTGGACGAGCTTCTCCACCGTGAACTGGGCGACGTTGCCGCTGCCCGAGACCAGGCAGGTCCTGCCTTCGAGGTCCTCGTGGCGCGTCCGGAGCATCTCCTGGGCGAAGTAGACCGCCCCGTACCCTGTGGCCTCCTGACGGATCTCGGATCCGCCCCATTTGATGCCCTTGCCCGTGATGGCACCGACGAAGCGCTTGGCGATGCGCTTGTATTGGCCGAAGAGATAGCCGATCTCCCGCGCCCCCACGCCGATGTCACCGGCGGGGATGTCGGTGAACTCTCCGATGTAGGGGTACAGCTCGGTCATGAAAGACTGGCAGAAGCGACGGATCTCCGACTCGCTGCGGCCCTTGGGGTCGAAGTCCGATCCCCCTTTGGCCCCGCCCATGGGCAGGGTCGTGAGCGAGTTCTTGAGTGTCTGCTCGAAGGCGAGGAACTTGAGCACGCCGGCATACACCGAGGGGTGGAAGCGCAGACCGCCTTTGTAGGGGCCGATGGAGCTGCTCATCTGGACCCGGAAACCC
>Ga0116219_10002483_pt1 | contig 15534 bp, 20 predicted proteins | sample Sb_taG_4_FD_91019 | JGI IMG/M metagenome (GOLD analysis project Ga0116219, IMG submission 91019) | Peat soil microbial communities from Weissenstadt, Germany - Sb_50d_6_BS metaG | ecosystem: Environmental > Terrestrial > Soil > Wetlands > Peat | place: Germany: Weissenstadt | collected 2010-09-21
GAATCAATACTCCAACGATTAGGAAAACGTTTGTGCTCCATCGCAGGATGGTTTGAGTTCGCGTTGAGGGAGAGATTCTCCGATTGAGTGTGCGCCTCATGGCCGGCTGCTCACGGTGTCGCTCGCTGGAGAAGTACTCAAGGGCACGGAGTAACCGGCGCGGGTGCTGACGCTTAACCGCCCGCGACCCGCAGTTTTCCGCGCCTTCACTTCGATCGCGCGGTAAGTTCCATCAGCTTTTCTGTTCGCCGGCGCATAGGAGATCGTGTATTGGTTGCGGATGTCGTGAGCGATTTGCTGGGAAATTGGCAGAATTTCGTCAAGTGACTCCGGAAAGAATGATTCTCCCCCGGAAATTCTAGCCAGTTGCTTGAGAACTCGGGGGTTCCGGTCGTCATCGTTTGCGTCAAAGATCCCCATGGTGTAGAGGATTGCGCTCGATTGATTCACCATCGAAAGGATCTGGGAGAGAGTGTGCGTGCTGGCGTTGTCGCCGCCATCGCTGATCACGATCAACACCTTCTTGTCCCATTTGCCCTGTTTCAAATGCTCGAGGGCGACGGCCACGGCGTCGTACAACGCCGTCAGGCCGTCCGCTTTATTTCTGGACAAGGCCGTCTCCAATTGCTGCTCGTTTCCGGCGAACGGCACATTTGCAGGAAGACCCATCAAAACATGCTCATTGAAATTGACCACGAACACCTGATCTTCCGGATTGCTGGAGCGCGCGAAGGCCAGGGCTGCATTGATCACGTCGGAGCGCTTGGAACGCACGCTGCCGCTGTTGTCGATCACCAAGCCGACCGTGACCGGGACATCTTCATGGCTGAAGGATTCGATCTGTTGAGGGACTTTGTCTTCGAAGACCTGGAAGTCTTCCTTGCCGAGTCCCGCGACCGGAGCGCCCTTACGGTCCCGCACGGTCGCTCGCAAGACAACTAAATCCACGCTCGTCCGAATCGCGTATCCATCCCCATGCGAAGGCGCGGCCTGCGAGTTTTGTTGGGACATGCCAACGCAAGGGGGAACGATCAAGAGGAAGATCGGGAACAGACGATACGTTCGAGCGAAATGGCGTCTCATGAGCTTTACCGGTATTTGTTGGCTGCCCTCTATCATGCGGGCGTTTTGTGGATTCTGAGCGGTAGCCCGGAATTCGGGTTCTACCGCCCAAGAGGGTAGGCCAAACTTACCTACCCCTGCAATCCATGCACGTGCACTTTCCAATCTACGCGAGGACCTTTGTGAAGATCAAAAGTGCAAAGCCTGCGCACAACGAAAGCAGTCCAATCAGTCCAGCGAGCGGCAATGAGCTGGCCGTGTGGGGCAAGGCCTGCGCGATTTCCGTCTTCTCGGCGGGCGCTGATACGGGTGCTGCCGCAACCTGCTTCGGCGGAGCCTCGACGACTGCAGTTAAGGGAACCTCTTCACCAGTTGGTTTGATCGCTTCGAGTTTTATGCTTTTCAAAACCTCCGCGGGCGGTACGGTATTCGTTTCGATCGGCATCGCAAGGACGGGTTCGTTGACGATCTTTGCCAGTTCCAACGCGCGCTTCTTCGAGTAAACGAATTCCTGTCCGAAGGCGTTGTCGGGATAAAACCAGGCCTTGATCGCTTCCGGCTGGCCTTCGCCTCGTTCTTTGAACGTCATTACCGTTTTTTCCGTCGGTTTTAAGCGAAAGTTGTTGATGGCAAGAATCGTCGTAAAGAGATGCGTTTCGTCCGCATTGAAAATTTGGACGATGTTCCGGTCGCCAAAGGATTCAAACACTTTGAACACATACGTGCCGGCCGGAAGGATCTGCGCATCCACGCCCGGAACTTCAAAAGGGGCGCTGAACGTGATCACGGTTTTCTTGTCAAATGTGTCGGCCTTGACATTCGCTGCGAATGCCAGGGCGACCAACGCGAAAGAACACAGTAGTGCAACAACTGTGAATTTTTTCATGTTTAAACTCCCTCTAGTTGATGGATTCATCACACGTCTCTTGTTTCGGTTCTACGAATTTGATCGCCACACAGAAATCGGGGCGCTTCGGCAACCCGGCCGTCGTTGTTTTGGACCAACTCATTGTTCCTCTTTAAGGAGATCCGCCTTTGACCAGTTTCTGGCTGGCAGGTGGAGCTGTCACCTTTGTAGCGTTTTAATAGATATGCGTCTGTTCAATACAGTACATGTATGGGGTCAAACGGCGGATATTCCAGTGCCGGGAGAAAAATTGCTTACCGCTATCAATGATGCTAAACGGTAAGTCTGCGAACAATATTCCTTGTTTGTGTAGAGCGGACTTAAAAATGAGGGCACTCGTCTCTATACACTGGCGCCGAGAGTTCGGAGAAAGGAGCGCGCCAAACTCCACAGACACTTCCCTGTTCCATGGAGCTGGGCGCTTCTTTTGGGGACGACCGTATCGCTCTAAAGAATGCTTAAAGCGAAATGCTGATGGCAACCCCGGGGCGGCCGGGATACCTGCTGTCGAACAAGTAATACCCGTTATCGAGATACGCGACGTAAACGTCGTCGGTTTGGTACCAGTCGTCTCCCCAGAATTCCGGATACGGGTCAACGACACTGAACCAATAGCCGCCATACTGGAAACGCGGAAACCCGCCAACCTCCATAAAGGGGAGGCCGTAGACGCGGAACGAATGACCTGAACCATAGTAGCTGCCGAAATAATCGTCAGGAATGCGGTAGCCGCTATAGCCGCCGCGCTGCTGCCAGGTTCGGTGCTCGGTATCAAAGCTGTGGGCGCGACGCTGCTGCCAGTCGCCTCGCTGTTCGCCTTGCTGGGCAATCTGCTGTTGCTGCGTGCGCTGTTGCTGAACAGGCTGATTGGACTGCCGCTGAGTGATTTGTTGGTTGTTCTTGTTTTGCTGTTGCTGCTGAGCGCGCTGCTGGGTGGCCGGTTTCTCTTGTTGTTGCTGGGCATGTTGCTGAGGGGCCGGCTTCTGCTCTTGTCGCTGGGCATTCTGCTGCGTGTTCGGCTTCTGCTGTTGCTGCTGGGCGTGCTGTTGAGGGGCCGGTTTCTGTTGTTGCTGTTGGGCATGCTGCTGAGGGGCCGGTTTCTCTTGTTGCTGTTGGGCATGCTGCTGAGGGGCCGGCTTCTGCTGTTGCTGTTGGGCATGCTGCTGAGGGGCCGGCTTCTGCTCTTGCTGCTGGCCTCTTTGTTGCGGGGGCTCGGCTTGTTTTTCCGGCTTTTCCTGCTTTTCGCCTTTTTGTTCTTGCTTTGCGTACCCGAGAGTGGTGGTTCCGAAAAGTAATAACAGAACTGCTGTGCCGATCAATTGAGCTCGATTCATAAATATTTCCTCGCCTGCACTTTGAACTCATGGAAGCGTATTTGCTGTACCCTTTTGAACATTTTGAAAAGTTCTTGCAATCGCAGGGTGGCGTCCCCCATTGGCGAATTGAAATGCGAAGGTGTTCATAAGTGCACAGACATTCGTCTTCAGTGCTTCTAAGATGTGCCTGCATGGGGGAAGCAAAACGACCGAGGCGCAAAATGTCCCCCACACTCTTCTGCCGAAAAAACACCGGAGATTACAGATCCCATTGCACTCCAGCCGGCGATAACGTTTTTCGGATCACACGGAAGTTTGCGCAGCTCGTCGAGTCAGGCCGAATTGCGGCCTAGAAAATTAGGGGGTAACAGTCGATGCCTATACTTCAATTAGTGATGGTTCTGATCGTAGTGGGTGTTTTGCTGTGGTTAGTCAATAACTTCATCCCGATGCAAGGGACGATCAAGTCGATCCTGAATGCCATCGTGGTGATCGGCGTAGTCTTGTGGCTCCTGAACGTTTTTGGACTTTTCCATTCCTTCTCCAATATTCGCGTCGGGTCGTAAGCCAACGGGAATGAATTGCGGAAGCGGCAAGATAGAGAGTGCCCGAGTTCTTCTCGCTGCAAACTGGAACGAAGGAGCGAACCGTGCTTGGTACAATATTGATTGTGGTTTTAATTCTTGCGCTCTTGGGCGCGCTACCGCGATGGTCGCATAGCAGGGCGTGGGGTTATGGACCCACGGGGGGAGTGGGGCTCGCTCTTGTGATCGTCGTCATTCTCCTCCTTCTCGGCCGCCTCTGACATCGCCGGATCAATTGCAGCCGGCGGCTCAGGGCAAGAATGTTGCGGACGTCCTCGCATAAGACTGCCCACATCTACCTTCCGCGAGGAGCGGCACGCCAAGCGAACACACCTTTCGCTACTCCCATTCCCGCGCTGGGTGAGATACTGGAACAGTGGCAAAGTTTCAAGGGGATACTCGTCTCCTATGAGGATCGCAATTTCATTTCGTCGAATTCATACTTTGATTTGCGCCTCTATCTTTTCGCTCGCAGCTATTCTTGTGCTTAGCCAGGCTGTCCCGGCACAAGGGGCGCGGCCTCCGCTTGGAGCCCGCAATCCTTCCGTCCCCGCAACGGCCGCAAGCACGCTGCCGCCCGTCATCGTCGTGGGCTTCGTCGGCGGCTTCATCCGGCACGATGATCCCGTCCATAGCGAAGTACAACTCGCGGCACGCCTGCGCAAGGCGTACCCCTCGGGCGTGGACGTGGAAATTTTTGAGAGCTACCGTGGAGAAAATGCCCGAAAGAAAATCCTGAGCGTTCTGGACACGAATCACGATGGAACTCTGACGCCCGCCGAAAAACAGAATGCGCGCATTATTCTGTACGGGCATAGCTGGGGCGCTTCGGAAGCCATCGACGTTGCGCGCGAGCTGAAAAACGACGACATCCCGGTGCTCCTCACTATTCAAGTGGACAGCGTCTCCAGGTTTCACCAAAACGATGCGGTGATCCCCGCGAACGTGGCACAGGCCGCCAATTTTTATCAGCCGGATGGATTTGTGCACGGCCAATCCGCCATTCGCGCCGCCGATCCGTCACGCACCAAGATCATTGGGAATTTTCGATTCGATTACAAAGCCAGCCCGTATGCCTGCAACGAGTATCCCTGGTATGACCGCATCTTAGTGAAGCCCCACACGCAAATCGAATGCGATCCAAATGTGTGGAAACAAGCGGAAGCTCTAATACGGGCGGACCTGCCACCGCAAACATCGAACGGGCCAACGCCGTAACCGATATCCTAATTTTCACTGCACCTCCTCCACCCAATCCGTTCTTTTCTGTTATCCGAATCGACACATAGTCACTGATTGTTCAATTTTGAACAGTGGCTGATTTCTTGGCGACCTAAAGTGTAGTGTAGAGCATCACCAAGGGTTCCTTTCGGTGAGCGAAAAAACGCTTAGCTGATGCTGATGAACTATGCAGGAGTTTTCACATGCTACAAATAGCCCAGAAGGAAACACAGCAAGATCACGGGGGTCCAGCTCAACGATGCCTTCCGGCCCATCGCCGGCGAATGATTCGCGCCCTGATTGTGGACGATGATTTAGCCGACGTGGAACTTTGCCTGCAAGAGCTGAAGAAGGCGCAATTTGCCATTTCGGCGGATGTGGTCAAAACGCGGGCAGATTTCCTCGAGAGGCTGCAGAAGGAACGCTACGACGTTGTTCTGGCCGATACGGCTGTGGCCGATTGGACGGGGTTGCAGGCGCTTGCCCTCTTGCAAGAAGAGGAAAAGGAAATTCCATTCATTCTGGTCACCAAGCCTCTGGAAACGGAAATTGTCGACGAATTCATGAGGAAAGGTGCGTCCGATTGTGTGGATAAGACTCGCCTGGTTCGTCTGCCGCTTGCCGTAGCTGTCGCGGTGGAACGAACGACCCTGCGCGGGGAACAAGACCGGGTAGAAAAGGCGTTGCGGCACTCGGAAGCACACTATCTCGCTCTCCTCGAAAATCCCACCTACGGCATCTGCCGGTTTGACGTGGATGGCAAGTTTCTCGAGGTAAATGAGGCGCTGGTGACGATGCTCGGCTACGGTTCTAAAGAGGATTTGAAGGCTGCCAACCTGGCCACCGACATCATCCGCGACCCAATCGAGCGCGCACTATTGTTTGAGCCCTACCGGCAATCGGGCCACATCGACCTGGTCGAAGTCGAATGCAAGCGCAAGGACGGGACGCCCATGAAGGTCCGGCTCAGCGGCCGGCAAGTAGGCACTGAGGAAGGATCGCCGGAGGGCTGCGAGATCATCGCCGAGGACGTCACCGCACAACGCGCTTCGGAGGATCATCTCCGCCATCTGGCGGCGACCGACGCGCTGACCGGCCTTGCAAACTACCGCAGACTGAGCGAGGAACTGGATACTGAAATCAAGCGCTCGGATCGCACCGGGCGCGCCTTTGCTGTGCTCATGTTTGATTTGGACGGGATGAAGCAGATCAACGACCGCTATGGCCATCTGGCCGGCAATCGGGCGCTCTGCCGCCTGGCTGATATCTTCCGTTTTTCCTGCCGCTCGATCGATACAGCCGCGCGGTATGGAGGGGACGAGTTTGCGATTGTCCTTCCGGAGACCGCCGCAAAAGATGCGGCGCTCGTCAGGAAACGGATCTGCGAGCTATTGAGCAGCGATCGCGAGGAGCCTCTGCTTTCCGTGAGCGTCGGCATGGCGGTTTACCCGGAAGATGGCGCAACCATCGATACCTTGTTTCAGGCAGCGGATCGCGCGCTCTACGAGATGAAAGTACTGAAGAAAGCATGCTGACCCAAGCAGGGCAATACCGCGGTGTTGTCCCGCGTCGCTAGCCCTTCTCATTCAACGCCTTCCTTTCCAGGCGCGCCCAAAACGCCCGTCGTTATTCCGTGTGGACCCGCGATACCTGTTCAAATTTGCACAGATTTTCGAATCCGGCCGCGCTAGAAGTACTTGTGCATCCTGTGGAGTCAACCCCAAGAGAGGAGGATGTTCAACGTGATCGCTAATGGAACGGAGGGCTTTTCGCCCGTATATTCTTCCTGGTTCGGTAAACCGGTGGTTATGCTCGTCGTTATCCGCCAATATCCCGTCCCAATGCCTTGCCACATTGTTGGCGAATCTGCGGCCGACGTACGCGTCCGCATACAGCCTGGATGGGAGATGGATATCCGAAAGGACTTGATTCTTGCCGTTGAAGAAGTCGTCAACGCCGCGGAAGCCCGGGTGAATTGACGCTCTCGCAAGGGGAAGGGTTCTCCTGTCGCGGCTATTCCCGCACAGCAGTGAATTCTTTCTCGGCAGAATGTGCCTTGGTATCCGGCGCACCTGATGCTGGTATCTCAAACGTCAAGGATGGCCAAATCTAATTTCTGCACGACCTGATATGTTTGTCGGATTCAGGGACACTCAACCACGGCTATCAACCAACTGTCTCTTTTTGAACAGTCTTGCTCCGAACAAGTCACTCAGGCTTGTGATGCAAATCACCGACGATGACAAGATAACGGATTAAAAAACGAAGCGTCGATAGGCGGAGTGCCGGACGAATCAAATGTCCCCGGAATATTTGAACTGATTATCAGGATAGGGCGAAAGGGAGCACGGCAATGAAAAGGATCTTCTCAGTAATGTTTGCCATGATCTTGGTTGGGCTGCCTGCGTTTGCCCAAAAAGACGAGAACAATCGCATCAAGAATGCCGGCCAGGTGATGGTCGAGATTCTCAACGTTCCCGACGATCTTCCGGCGGACCTTCTGGACAAGGCGGAGTGCGTCATCGTTCTGCCCTCGGTGGTGAAATTTGCGATCGGGTTCGGGGGAAGTTACGGGCGCGGCGTGATGACATGCCGGAGCGGCAAGGAGTTCAGCGGTCCTTGGAGCGCGCCTTCCATGATGGCGCTCGAAGGCGGGAGTTTCGGCCTGCAGTTGGGAGGCCAAGCGACGGACTTTGTCTTGCTGGTGATGAATCAGCGCGGGGCTAGTTCCATTCTCACGAGTCAGGTCAAGCTCGGCGGCGATCTGGCTGCTGCAGCCGGTCCAAAGGGCCGCGATACTGCAGCCTCCACCGATGTCACCATGCGGGCGGAAATTCTGTCGTATTCGCGTTCGCGAGGACTGTTTGCCGGAATCTCTCTGGAGGGCTCCACTCTCCGCCCCGACAACGACGGCAACGAGAGGCTCTACGGAAAAGGAGTCACGGCGAAAGACGTCGTAATCAACAGCGCGATCCACGCGCCCGCGTCGGCGAGATTGCTCGTTTCTACTCTCAACAAAAAGTCTCCAAGGAACAAGTCCGGCAAGTAGGCCCCGGTGGCGCAACACCGTGGAGCAGGCCAGACGGGCCTGCCCGCGAAGAAGAGGAGGTCAACAGGTTATGCCGTTACTTCAAGTTCTACTCGTGCTGGTGGTGGTGGGTGTCCTGCTTTGGCTGGTCAACAGCTTCATACCAATGCAGGGAACGATTAAGTCCATCTTGAATGCGATCGTGGTCATCTGTGTGGTGGTCTGGCTTCTGAATGTGTTTGGGCTGCTTCATAACCTCTCCAAGATCCGCGTCGGCAGTTGAACGAAGCCGAGTGGGCGAGAGAGGAAATCGACTAGATTTTCAAAAGGAGAGACGTATGCCGATGAAATTAGCTTTGAGCACAGGGGTTCTGTTTTTGCTCCTCGGAACCATTGCTCCTGCCTACGCACAACGCGAGGAACAGCAAAAGGAGCAGGGCAAACCGCAGCAGGGAGAGCAGCATCAGCAGGAGAAACCCGCGCCGCAACAGCGTCAACCGGAAAAGCCCGCACCGCAACAGACGCAGCAGCATCAGCAGGCGAAACCCGCACCGCAACAGGCGCAGCAGCATCAGCAGGCAGCTAACAAACCTGCGCCACGGCCGCAGCAAGCCTACGGCGGCGTCTATCATGCCGGCGTCAAGCCCACGGAACCTACCTACGGCGGCGTCCACCCTAGCGGCGTCCCGCAACACCAGGGGCAGGTGCATAGCGGTTTCACTCAGTCTCGTGCCAGTTCGTGGAGTACCGACCACCGCACCTGGCAGCAACGCGGCGGCTATAACGGCTACCGAGTTCCTGACGACCGGTTCAGGCTCTACTTCGGGGGTAACCACTTCTTTCGGATCAGCCGCCTTCCGTTGCTCTTTGTAGGCGGGTATCCGCGCTTCCAGTACGACGGCTATTGGGTTACGTTCGTTGATCCGTGGCCGGAAGCATGGCCTCCGACGTGGTACGAAACCGACGACGTATATCTCGATTACACCGGCGACGGGTACTACCTTTACGACCGCAACTACCCCGGCATCGGCATCGCAGTCACAATCTCGTTCTAGCAAGATCGAAGTGAACTACGGGGACCTAGCTTTTAAAACGATTCCGAGCTGAAAGGAGACTTCCGATGCTACTACTAATTATTCTTCTGGCGCTTTTGTTCGGCGGAGGCGGCGGCTATTACGGCTACTCCAGATGGGGGAGAGGCGGTGGCCTGGGGATCGTCGGAACCGTGCTTCTCATTCTATTGGTTGTGTACCTAGTCGGCGGGTTACGTTGACCTCGCTCGCATCAAACGGAAACCGAGAAGACGGTTTTGATGATGCACCAGCCCTAGAAGGCTCGTCACTGCGACATTGAGATCAAATCGTGCCAAAGGAGAGACAATCCATGAAGCAAAGCACAAAGGACAGAGCCAAAGGCAAGTTTCACGAAGTGAAAGGCAAAGTTAAGGAAAAAGTTGGACGAATGACGAACAATCCCAATCTGCAAGCCGAAGGCCAGGGCGAACAGGTCGGCGGGAAAATTCGAAAGAAAATCGGCCAGGTGGAGAAAGTCGTCGGACTGTAGTGTGGTGGCAATTATCGTGGTGCTGCTTGCCACCGCCGCCGTGGTTTTCTATTTCTTGCTTGGAAGCAAGAACAAAAAACGACCATGGACATTTGGCGAGCGACTCTTCTGAAAGGTCCAGTCCACTAGTCGTGCAGGACAACGCTCAGCAAAGAGTCGTTCACGTGGAGCCCGCCATCGTAATTGATGAATCCCAGCTTCTTGAATTTGTTCATGAAAAAATTGACGCGTGACCGCGTGGTGCCGACCATTTCCGCCAGCGTCTCTTGCGATACTTTGGGAAGCACGAACTGCGGTTTTTCGTGATTGCCGTAGCGCGCCAGCAAGAGTAGAGTTCGCGCCAGCCGTTTCTCGCTGGAATTGAAGAGCTGATCGATCAAATCTTCTTCAATCCGGATATTGCGTCCCACCATGTAAGAGATGAACCGATCCGAGAACGCGTGTTCCGCATGGAGGACACGAATCATTTCTTGCAGGCCAATCACAAGCAGCGTGACAGGTGTAGTTGCCGTGGCCGTCGCGATGCGCACCGGCTGTCCTGCCAGGGCGCCCTCGCCAACAAAGTCGCCGGGTTTCAGCATTGCGACGACGGCTTCCTTGCCGGTCTTGGAGACAACGGATAGCTTTACCGTGCCTTTTTGGATGTACATGACGTCCTCGCCGATGTCTCCCTGAGAGAAGATGGTGTCTTTCGGCTGGAATTCGACAATGTTCCTTGCCACTCCCCCGGAATCAAGGAAGGCCTGGGCATTGAAGTTGGCGGGCAGCAAGTTCTTCGGTTTTTTAGTTGTGTTCAAGGCACTAGAACCTCTACTTTCCTGGATTGCGCGCGCGGCTCGGATCGCGCCTTCCCTGATTTCTTAATTGCAAGCTTGCGATTGCCGTTGCGTTTGGCCAAGGATTCCTGCTGTTGAAGTATTTTCTCAACCACCGCGACGGGAACTTTCTCGAAACGTGGGTGCGTTTTTCTCATCAATTGTTCTCCCTCGACACACCCTAGCAACCTCCAAGCGATACGGGGAAAATCTTTTAGAAATCTGTGAATGGCATTAGCGGGCCATTCAACGATATTTCGGTGGCACCCGGCGTGACCCTTGCGTCAGCCGCCTTATCGAATCAGGGAGCGAAGGGCTGCCTTAGCATTGTGAATTTAGTAGTACTCTACGCTTAGACCGCGTATGATTGCGCGAGTGTAGTTATGCGTTTGCCGTACGGGGAGTCCAATGAAAACAACTAAAGCGAAACCTCGCTTCAAGACGATGGCCATGGTGGACGTTCCTCGATCGCGAAACGGAAAGCACAAAAAGATCGTCACCGCGATTCTGCGCGACCTCGACGACCTTGGCGAAGGCGTCGCCTTCAAGGTCCCATTGGCTGATCTAGGAGATACCAAGGAGAATGTGCGCTCCGCGCTGAACCGCGCGACCCGGAAATCCGGCCGCGATGTCGCGACGGCCACGGACGAAAAGTTCCTGTACGTCTGGAACGTGACGAAGCCTGAGTCATCGGACAAAACTCGTCCCAACGGCTAGAACAAATTACCCCGAAAACACACGCCAAGCCTGATCGGCATCACCCAGTTTCATTCTGAGAGACCCATTCCGGGACTGGTTCTCTGCAATGTGATGTGGTTTAGCGCCTCTCATTCGCTTTGCTCCTACACGCAAGAGAAACTGCAATCTTGGGAATACGTGCAAAAGTGCACAGACTCCCGCCTTCCACGCCCCCATGATGCTCCCACCGATATCAAGTTTGTGTACGACAGAGACTATTACTGAGGGCCCCATGAAGTTGCCTGCACTTCTGCCGAACCAACATTGAAATCGCAAAGCAAGCTTGGAGGAAAAGAATATGCGTTTTTCACACCGCTTCATCAGCACGATGATCTTGGCTGCAGCCATTGCCACACCGGTGGCAATGATGGCCGCTCCGGGACCGAAAGACGATGGTATTCAGGTCAGAGTTTATGATTCCGGCCACAAGGACTACCACAACTGGGATGATAACGAGAACAAGTCTTGGGGAGTCTACCTAAGCAGCAATCACAAGAAATCCCACGAATTCGCGAAGTCAAACAAGAAAGAGCAGTCCAATTACTGGAATTGGCGCCATTCTCATCCCGACTAAACAGACTGCGGCAAATGTCCATTCAGAGAAGTTTCCAGTAGCGCAGGCATCCGCCGCGGCGCCCTGTGAGGGTTTTGGGATCCAAGTTGTGTCGGGTAGCCCGCACGTGCAATTTACAAAACCGCATAGCCAGGAATGGCTGTGCTACTCGGGTTTTTCCGCGAACTGTATAGCTCGGCGATGACACCGTGCGGCCCGCGAAACGGGAACGGGCGCATGTGTCGAGTGGAGCTCACACCCTCAGGTTCATTCAGGATTAGAAGGAAATGCCACTTAGGAAATATGTCGCGAAATGAAGGGCGGAAGAAAGTCTGAAATCACCCTTCAGCGCGCACTGCACGGCTTTTCGTTATAGGAGATCTCTTATGAAAAAGAATTTACGCACGCGAAGTATCGTTTGGGGAGCATTGATTGCTTCCGTCGCCATTTTGGCCCCATCGAGTCGCTCCGGAGGAGTTCCACAAGTCTCACAGGCCGCGGCAATTCGAGCGGATCAGACGTCCATGTATCAGATGATTCTCGTGGATCGGACGGTGAAGGCCGTGAAATATGCGCACCGCAGCGGTTCCACCAAGATCGATTTCGAAGGCACCGATCTAATGGCCGGCGCCAAGGGCGAAGCCAAGGTAGACAGCCATCGCGGAGCCATGGAAATCAAAGTTGAGTTTTGGAATATGCAGAAACCCACGACATTTGGAGGGGAGTACCTGACCTACGTCATGTGGGCGATTTCCCCGGAAGGCCGCCCGGTGAACCTCGGTGAAGTCCTGATCGGCAACAACGACCGAAGCAAGCTCGACGTCACGACGGACCTTCAAGCCTTCGCCATGATCGTGACCGCGGAACCTTATTACGCGGTGCGGCGCCCCAGCAATGTAGTCGTGATGGAAAATGCGATTCGCCCGGATACCGTTGGCACCACCGAAGTGGTGGATGCAAAATATGAACTGATCGATCGAGGCGGCTATATTCCCACAGGCTACAAATTTGACCCCGTGGTTCTGAATTCCAAATTGCCGCTCGAGTTCTTCGAGGCCCGCAATGCCCTGCGTATCGCTCAATCCGCGGGCGCTGAGAACTATGCGACATCCAGTTATGCCAATGCAGCCGGCCAGATGAAACAGGCCGATGACATGGCCATTCGCCGCAGCGTCGACAAGAAGAGGCTGAGTTCCACTTCGCGTCTCGTCGTGCAGACAGCGGAAGATGCACGTGAGATCGCCGTAAAGCGCATTGACGAGGAGCGCGAAGCAGCGGGCCGCACCGCGGACGCAAACCGCATTGCTTCAGCGAATGCTGGAAAGCGCAGCGCCGAGGCAGAAACCGCCGAGGCAGTTCGCGCGCGGGAGAACGCCGAAGGCATGACTCGCAATGCCCAGGATTCAGCTCGCAACGCCGCAGCCGGCCAAGCGCAAGCCGAACGGGACAACGCCAACGCACAGCGACAAAAACTGGATGCCCAAGCGGATTCCGACAGGAATCGCGCCTCCGCTGCTGACGCCAATCAAGCCACCGCGGATGCTCAACAACACCAAAGAGATGCGGAGATCGAATCGGCAAGAAGCCGCCTGGCCGCATCTGACGCCAATCAGGCTACTGCGGATGCACAACAACATCAAAGAGACGCGGAGACCGAATCGGCAAGAAGCCGCCTGGCCGCCGCGAGTTCGGATCAACAGCTTCAGCAATCCGTGCGTGACCGTGAAGAACTTCGCGCCCGCCTGCTGGTGCAATTCAACACCATTCTGGAGACGCGAGACACCGCTCGCGGCCTCGTCGTCAACATGTCCGACGTCCTTTTCGATTCGGCCAAATTCACGCTTCGCCCGGGCGCGCGCGAGAAGTTAGCCAAGATTTCCGGCATCGTCCTCGCTTACCCCACACTGGCGCTGTCCATCGAGGGCAACACCGATAGCGTGGGCGGCGACGCTTACAATCAGACACTCTCGGAAAATCGTGCCGGTTCGGTGCGAGACTACCTCGGCAAGCAAGGCATTCCTGCGGCATCCATGACGGCTCGCGGGTTTGGCAAAACGCGGCCAGTCGCTTCCAACGATACGGCGGAGGGGCGGCAGCAGAATCGCCGCGTCGAACTTGTCGTATCCGGAGAGGTGATTGGAAATACCGTTGGGGCCGGTCCAGCCGCAATGCAAGAATTGCCGCTTTCCCCTCGGCGGTAAAATTGGGGAACGCGACAGAGCGAAACGGCTGAAAACATAAATCGATGTCCCGCGTATTTGTTCAACTTCAGTGCTTGATTAGTTTCAAAAAGGGGACAGGCTGTAAGGTGCAGCCTGTCCCCTGAGATGTACCACGGGCCAGGAAGATCCGGGATTGGGCCGCCCAGCCCGTTTGGGCAAAATCATAGGTACAAGGCGAACGACACAAGGGGATTCAGTGAGTGAAATCAAGATTAGAGACTACACGTGTGGACTGATCGTGACGATTGTGGGCCTTGGATTGTATTCCTACTACACACGCGAACTTCTGGCCGCATTGACCTTATTTAGTGTGGCTTTCTTTTTTCTGGCTTTGGCAGGACTGGGTGCGCTCCTCGTCTGGTCCGCCAGCGTGCAGATGGCAATCTGGGCCAGGCCCGCGTCGCGGAACGTGATCGCGTATTCCCGCCGTCTGATTGCCGCGTACGCAAAGCCTTGAGCCTCAGGGACATCTCCCGGCAGGATGGGCGACTGTGCACAAGTGAACAGACGGGAGAGTTCGCATCGTCTACGATTAGTACTGGGGAAATGCAATTGCCATTCAGGACCGAAGGACTCTCCTTGGATTGCGGAGGCTAACAAATGAAATCCATCACTGTGCTGGGAATTCTGCTCGCGGTTCTGGGGATTTTTGCCCTCGTCTACCAGGGATTCAGCTATACGCGCCAGGAAAGAGTTCTCGACGTGGGCCCGATTCACGCCACAAGAGACGATACCGAGCGCATCCCTCTTCCGCCCATCGTCGGCGGATTGGCTTTACTTGGGGGAGCTGCCTTGCTCGTCATCGGTGCGAGACAGAAGGCGTAAAACAGTCGACTGAAGTTGTTTCAGAAAAGATTCTAGAGTGCTTGTTGCCCAGCCCACAATCTGATCAAAAGCGCTTCCGGAAAAGTTCGGTACCAATCGAAGTTCATCAACTAGAAAGATGATAGTGGAGGTCGCGATGTTTCGTAAATTGGCTCTTGGTGTCTGCATCTTGTTCGTTGCGAGTTCTGCGTTTGCTGCGAACAAGGAACAAGAACGTTTGGAAAATTCCGGAACTGTTTTACAGGAAGTGATGGACGTACCCGACAACATCCCGCAAGAACTGCTGGAAAAAGCGGAATGCATTATTGTTTTTCCATCGGTTCTAAAGGCTGCATTCGTTATCGGCGGAAGCTACGGCCGAGGGGCAATGGTTTGCCGGACAGGAGAACATTTCAAAGGCTCCTGGGGTTCTCCGGCGATGTATGCACTCGAAGGCGGCAGCATTGGATTCCAACTCGGTGGCGAAGCGACCGATCTCGTTCTCCTCGTCATGAACGAGAGGGGCGCGTCCTCTATTCTGAGCAGCAAAGTTAAACTCGGCGCCGATCTTTCCGCAGCGGCCGGCCCCAAGGGCCGCGACGCTTCCGCGGACACCGACGCCACATTGCGGGCGGAAATCCTGAGCTACTCCCGCTCCCGCGGTCTGTTTGCAGGCATCTCCCTGGAAGGTTCCACGCTTCGCCCCGATGATGACGCCAGC
>Ga0116219_10002485_pt1 | contig 15525 bp, 15 predicted proteins | sample Sb_taG_4_FD_91019 | JGI IMG/M metagenome (GOLD analysis project Ga0116219, IMG submission 91019) | Peat soil microbial communities from Weissenstadt, Germany - Sb_50d_6_BS metaG | ecosystem: Environmental > Terrestrial > Soil > Wetlands > Peat | place: Germany: Weissenstadt | collected 2010-09-21
ACCGTCGTGGGCACCGACAAGACCCAGGACATCGCCGTGCTGAAGCTGGAGGGCGCCTCGGGGTTCAGGACGGTGGACGTCGGGAACTCCTCCTCGCTGGCCGTCGGCAACGCGGTGACGGCGATCGGCAATGCGGGGGGCGTGGGAGGCACACCCAGCGTGGCCGCGGGCCACGTGACCGATCTCGACCAGGCGATCACCGCCAGCGACGAGTCCGACAACAGCACCGAGCAGCTGACCGGGCTCATCCAGACCGATGCCGCGCTCAGGCCGGGGGACTCGGGCGGGCCCCTCGTCAACGCCGCCGGCGTGGTCATGGGCATCGACACGGCGGCGTCGAGCGGGTTCCAGTTCCAAGCCGGCACGGAGGGATTCGCCATCCCGATCAACCAGGCCCTGTCCATCGCCAGGCAGATCATGGCCGGACAGACGTCGGACACGGTGCACATCGGAGCGGCCGCGCTCATCGGCGTCGTGGTGGACAACGCCTCGTCCAACTCCGGCGCGGGCATCCTCACCGTCGAGAGGGGCACCCCCGCCGACAATGCGGGCCTGGTACCAGGGGACGTGATCGATTCCCTGGCCGGTCAGAGCGTGCACAGCGCCTCGGGCCTGACCGACATCGTGCAGAGACACCACCCCGGGCAGAAGGTGACACTGGGTTGGGTCGACACATCGGGGAAACAGCAGAGCACCACCATCGAATTCGCCACCGGCCCCGCGGCGTGACGAACCGGTCGACTCGACCCTGAACGTCCGCTCGGCCCGACCGGGACGAGCGCGCCACGATGCGTCAGGATGAGCCGGTGCCGAGAACAGATTCGAAGACCACGCCTCCGACGGCGGCCAAGACGCGGGCGCGCGGCGTGGCCGGCCTCGTGCTCGCCCCCGGGGCGAGCGCCGGTCGCGATCAACCGGCACTGGTCGCCATCGACGAGTCCGTGTCGGCGTCGGGCGTGCGCGTCGAACGTATCGACTTCCCCTACCGACTGGCGGGCCGGCGCGCCCCGGACAAACCCGCCGTGCTCGTGGCCACCGTGGCCGACGCCGCCACGGCCCTGGCCCGCACCCTGCATGTCGCGCCCCGGCGGATCGCTCTGGGAGGACGGTCCATGGGCGGGCGCATGTGCTCGATGGCGGTCGCCGACGGCCTGTCGGCGGCGGCGCTCGTCCTGGTCAGCTACCCCCTGCACCCCCCGGGCAAGCCCGACCGGCTGCGCACCGAGCATTTCGGGGTGCTCGAGGTGCCCTGCTTGTTCGTCTCGGGCATCCGTGACGCCTTCGGTTCCCCCGAGGAGCTCGAAGCCGCTACCGCGGCGATCCCCGGACCGGTGACCCACGTCTGGATCGAGGGCGGAGACCATGGCCTGCGGGGCAAGGACTCCCAGGTGGCGAGCCTCGTCGGGGATTGGCTTCTGGCTCTGTGACCGGACTCGGGCTCGGCCCCGCCCACCATGGCGGCGCGTCCGGCAGCCCAAGCGAGGCTTCACTGCACGGCGCCGAACGCCGATGAATCTTCGATGCGTCGTCGTGAGTTTGGCTTCAGCGCGTCCCCAGGTCGCCCTCGACACGCCCGCTGCCGGCCCCGGATCAGGACCCGCACCGCGGTCCTGGTCGGTGTCGTCGCCACCCCTGTGCTCCTGATGCTGGGCATGACCTCCTCGGGGAGTGCCGACGCCGCTCTCGCCGCCACGACGACGGTGCGGCCCGGTGACACGCTCAGTGCCATCGCCACGCGCTACGGCACCACCGTGGCGGCACTCGCCGCTGCCAACGGGATCACCAACCCGAACCAGATCTTCGCCGGTGCCACGATCAAGATCCCGAGCCCGGTCACCGCCTCGGCGCCGAGCCCGGCGCCGACCGCGGTGGTTCCCTCCACCGCGTTCGTGGTCGTGCGCAACGGCGACACGCTGAGCTCCATCGCGGCGCGCTACGCCACCACCGTGTCCGCCCTGGTGTCGGTCAACAAGATCGCCAATCCCAATCTCGTCTTCGCCGGGGCACGTCTGGTTCTGCCCGGAACGGCGCTCCCACCGGGGTGGGGCCCGGGGGGCCCGCTGCCGGCGTCGCTCCTGGCGCATCCCGATCGCCTGGCGCTGCGCTCCGCCTTCCTGAGCGCGGCCACCGCGTCGGACGTGGCGCCGAGCCTGCTCGAGGCGCTGTGCTGGTGGGAATCGGGCTGGCGGCCCAACACGACATCGTCGACAGGCGCCATCGGCGTGTGCCAGCTCGAGCCGTCCACGATCAACTACGCCCGTACGGCGCTGTTGCGCAACGCCACCCTCGACCCCCGTGTGGCATCGGACAACATCGCCATGGCCGGCGCGTACCTCCACGACCTGACCGTGCGCGACGGCGGCAACGTCCGCCTCGCCGTGGCCGCGTACTACCAGGGTCTGAGTTCGGTCCAGGGCAGAGGGCAATTGGCTTCCACCCAGAACTACGTCACCGGCATCTTCAACTACGCCGCGATCTTCGCCCGAGCAGGCTGACACTCAGGAGCCCGCTGACCCTCGGGAGCCCGCTGACCCTCAGAGGAAGCGGGGGGCGACGTCACCCAGGAGCGGCGCTCTATCCTCGCCCCATGAACCCTGACGGGGATCTCGCCCCGTGCGCGACCGCCGCCGGGGATGTCGCCCCGATCGCACCCGATGGGCTCCACGCCGCCCTCCGACCTTTCGGCGAGAGCCGCCTCCTGCCTCGGGCCGCCTACGTCGAGCCGTCCGTATTCGACTGGGAGATGCGCCACTTCTTCCGGGGCGGATGGATGGCTGTGGCCCGCCGCGACGAGGTGGCGGATGCCGGCGACCAACGGGCCGAATCGGTGGGAGGGGCCGGCGTGCTGGTGGTCCGGGCCGACGACGGCCGGTTGCGCGCCTTCGCCAATGTGTGCCGGCACCGGGGCCACGAATTGCTGCCGTGCGGCGACTCCCGCAATCTGCACATCATCGTGTGCCCATACCACTCGTGGTCGTATCGGCTCGACGGGTCGTTGCGCAACGCGCCGCGCTTCGACGAGTGGGATGGCTTCGTGCCCGAGGAGAACGGACTCGTCGAGCTGCCGACCGAGGAGTGGCTGGGACTGGTCTTCGTCGCCACCCGTCCCGGCGTTGCGCCGCTGCGCGAGCACTTCGCCGAGCTCGAGAACTTCGTCGCCGCCTACGAGCCCGAGCGCCTCGCGGTGGGTGCTCGTCACGACTACGTGGTGCAGGCCAACTGGAAGGTCGTCATCGAGAACTATCAGGAGTGCTACCACTGCCCCACGATCCATCCCCAGCTCTGTGTCGTGAGCCCACCGCGCAGCGGGGAGAACTACACGGTGGCCGGCGCCGGGGCCTGGATCGGGGGTTGGATGGCACTGCGCGACGGGGTCGAGACGATGTCGATCAGCGGGGAGGGCGACGGCACCGTGTTCCGTGGCCTCGACGCCGGCAAGAGACACGAGGTGCTCTATCTCGTGCTGTTCCCGAACGTGCTGCTGAGCCTGCACCCCGACTACGTCATGGCGCATCTGCTCACCCCTCTCGGGCCCGATCGCACCGCCGTCAGTTGCAGCTGGTCGTTCTCCCCCGAGGATCTCGAGCGGGCGGAATTCGACCCGTCGTATGCCGTCGACTTCTGGGACATCACCAACCGCCAGGACTTCTCGGCGTGCGAGTCCGTCCAACGGGGTCTGGGCTCCGAGCACTGGGTGCCCGGCGTCCTCGCCCCTGACGAGGACGGTGTCTACCAATTCGTCACCATGGTGGCGCGCGCCTATCAGGGCCTGGCCGTGCGCGCCGACCCGGGGTCGTCGTCGACGTGCGGACAAGGCCCCGGTGCGGCGAAGTCCACCACCGGGCTCCGAGGAGGAAACTGATGACACACGAAGTCCGAGGCGTCGTGGCGCTGTCCAAGGGTGCACCGGTGTCTCTCGAGACGGTGCTCGTCCCCGACCCCGGCCCCGGCGAGGCGCTCGTGGACGTGAAGGCGTGCGGCGTGTGCCACACCGACCTGCACTACCGCGAGGGGGGCATCAACGACGACTTCCCCTTCCTCCTGGGCCACGAGGCCGCCGGGGTGGTGGAGTCGGTGGGCCCCGACGTGACGTCGGTCGAGCCCGGGGACTTCGTCGTCCTCAACTGGCGGGCGGTGTGCGGTGAGTGCCGGTCGTGTCGCCGGGGCCGCCCGTGGTACTGCTTCTCCACGCACAACGCCACCCAGAAGATGACGCTCGCCGACGGCACCGTGCTCTCCCCCGCTCTCGGCATCGGCGCCTTCGCCCAGAAGACGCTCGTGGCGGCCGGGCAGTGCACCAAGGTCGACCCCCGCGCCCGTCCCGAGGCGGCCGGCCTCCTGGGCTGCGGGGTGATGGCGGGTCTCGGGGCGGCCATGTTCACGGGCGAGGTCGGCCTCGGGGACTCGGTGGCGGTGTTCGGATGCGGCGGCGTGGGGTGCGCGGCGGTGGCGGGCTCGGTCCTGGCGGGCGCGTCGCGGGTCATCGCCGTCGACCTCGATCCGAAGAAGCTCGAATTGGCCGTGCGCTTCGGCGCCACCGACACCGTCGACGCCTCGGACGGTGACCCCGTGGAGAAGGTGCGCGCCCTGACCGGCGGCAACGGGGCCGACGTGTGCATCGAAGCGGTGGGCAACCCCAAGGTGATGGAGCAGGCGTTCTTCGCCCGCGACCTCGCCGGCACGCTCGTGCAGGTGGGGGTGCCGACCCCCGACATGCGCATCGATCTGCCCATGATCGAATTCTTCGGACGCGGCGGCCGGCTCAAGCCCAGCTGGTACGGGGACTGCCTGCCGTCGAGGGACTTCCCCGTGCTCATCGACCTCTACCTCCAGGGACGACTCGACCTCGACGGCTTCGTGTCCGAGACGATCCCCCTCTCAGGCGTGGAGGACGCCTTCCATCGGATGGAGCGCGGCGAGGTGCTGCGCTCGGTCGTGGTCATCGACTCGTGACGGCGGTGCCTTCTCCATTGCGGATCGACCTGGTCCGGACCACCGGGATCTTCTCCTTGGACGGTCTGGACTTCGAGGTGGAGAACAACGTGTGGTTGGTGGGCGACGACGACCAGGTCATCGTCGTCGACGCCGCCCACGACGCCGCCCCCATCCGCGACGCCCTCGGGGACCGTGCGCTCCTGCTCATCGTGTCGACCCACGGGCACAACGACCACATCAACGCGGCCGAGGAGCTGTCGCAGCGCACCGGCGCCCCGGTGGCACTGCATCCCGACGACGACGCGCTGTGGGACACCGTCTATCCGCGACACCGGCCCGACCGCCCGTTGTCCGACGGGGAGCAGTTGCCCGTGGGCGAGCACCGGCTGACCGTGATCCACACCCCGGGCCATTCGCCCGGCGGCGTCTGCCTCTATGACGCCCGCTCCGGGGTGCTGTTCTCGGGCGACACCTTGTTCCAAGGAGGGCCCGGCGCCACAGGACGGTCGTTCTCGAGCTTCCCCACCATCATCGAATCGATCCGCACCCGACTGCTCACCCTGCCCGCCACCACCACGGTGCACCCGGGACACGGCGCCGACACCACCATCGGCGCCGAAGCACCGCATCTCGACGAGTGGATCGCACGGGGACACTGAGTGGGCCCGTCCATCGAGGGAAAGGGCGGCACCGAGGGAGCGAGGCGGATCACCGGGGCGGGACGGTTCACGCGTCCCGAGCCGGGCACAACGCACTGGGTCGAGCGCCTGCGCAGCGCACATCTCAGCGTCGGCACGTACTCGATGGCGCCGGGAGGTCCCGACGACCAGGTCCCGCACACCGAGGATGAGGTCTACGTCATCACCACCGGGCGCGGGCGGCTGTTGACGTCGTCCGGGCACATGTGGGTCGCGCCCGGCCACGCCGTCTACGTCCCGGCCGGAGAGCCCCACACCTTCGTCGACATCACCGAGGACTTCGCGGCTGTCGTGGTGTTCGCTCCGCCCGAGGTCGAGCCCTCGTAGCGCCCGTTCGGGTGCCGGGCGGGCCCGTTGGGTGCCGGTAAGCGGAGTGGAGCATGATCGGGCCATGCGAATCGGACTCCAGATCCCCAACTTCACCATCGGCGTTCCCGACGACCAGCTCTTCGAGGCCGTGGCCCAGCAGGCGGTGACCGCCGAGGAGTCGGGCTTCGAGTCGCTGTGGGTGATGGACCACTTCTACCAACTCCCCGCGCTGGGCGGTCCCACCCAACCCATGCTGGAGTCCTACACGCTGCTCGGTGGCCTCGCGGCGCGCACCAGCCGCATCATGTTGGGCACCATGGTGACCGGGGTCACGTACCGCAACCCGGCGCTCTTGGCCAAGATCGTCACGACTCTCGACGTCATCAGCGCCGGGCGGGCCATGCTCGGGATCGGCGCGGCCTGGTACGACGTCGAGCACGAAGGGCTCGGGGTGGAGTTCCCCCCCGCCGGCGAGCGTCTCGACCGGCTCGAGGAGGCGGTGCAGATCTGTCGGGCGATGTTCCGCGACGAGGTCGTCACCTTCGAGGGTCGGTACTACTCGGTGCACGAGGCGAGGAACCTGCCCCGCCCCGTCCAGCCCGGCGGGCCGCCCATCCTCATCGGCGGGAGCGGAGAAAAGCGCACGCTGCGTCTGGTCGCGCAGTACGCCGACTACTGCAACATCTTCGGGGACGAGGCCACCATCCGGCACAAGGTGGCCGTCCTGCACGAGCACTGCGAAGCCGTCGGGCGCGACCCGGCGTCGATCACCGTCAGCCGCCTGGCCACCCTCGTCATCACCGACACCGCCGAGGAGTCGAGAGCAACCCTGGAGCTCCTCGGCAGCATCGAAGGGATGGAGCCCGGCGCCTTCAACGTGGGGACCGAGGACGAGATCGTGGTCCAGCTCGAAGAGCTGGCCGCGGCGGGGGTCGAGTATTTCATCTTCAACATGCCGACGTCCGGCGTCGACGCCGTGCGCCGCGCTGGAGGTCTGCTGGCGGGACGCTAGGGGGGCGGGCGTTCCCCGGACGGGGGGTTCCCGAACGGGGGGTCGTTGATGACGATCGTGTCCGCCACCTTGTCGTGGAGGCACTGCCGCTTGTCGTCCCACAGGCACCACAGCGGATCGAGCAATCCGGCATAGCTGAGCAGTCCCATGCCGAAGCGGAACGAACTTCTCGCCAGGGCACGGCCCACCGTGATCTTTGATCCGTCCATCCGCACGGGCCGGATGTGGAGCCACCGCTTGCCGAGCGTCCGGCCATAGCGCGCCGTTGCGAAGGTCTCGTAGGCCACCCCGATCAGACCGGTAACCAAGGCACAACCCAACACCACGACATAGATCCAGATGATCCCCGGGACCGGCGCGTTGCCGTTGGAGTCGGGGTAGGCGGTCTTCGGGAAGAGCGGACCCACGTGGGGGGCGACGAGAGGGATCGCGATCGCGCCCAGGACGATCATCACGCCGAAGAGCAACAACCAGTCGAGGAGCTGGGCGGCGAGGCGGCGGCCCGGCTCGGCGAGCGCGCCGGGACCGGTTTGCGGCCTCCCCAGTTGGGCGCCCTTCCACAGAGGCGACCATGTGCCGTATCCCGGGGGCACCCATCCCGGATATCCGGACGGTGCGCCGGCGCCCGGGTAGTGAGGCTGAGGCTGGTAGTGAGGCTGAGGCTGGTAACGAGGCGCGGGTGGGGGCGCCACGTGGTCGGTCCAGGCCGTGCCGTCGAAGTACCGCAGCCCGCCCGAGCCGGCGGGATCGGCGAACCAACCCGGCCCCGGGCCCGGCGTCGTCAATGTCGATCCTCTCTCACCGCTGTCACCCATTGTGGCCCGGCTCCGGCCCGTATCTCGGCTGGGCTCCGTGGGGGAGGAAGCGCGTGTAGTCGTCGAGGACGCTCAGCATCTCGGGCTCGGGCCCCGACGGGATGCGCAGCACCACCTCGGAGCACCCGATCGACGCGAAGTGGGCGAGCTTGCCCTCGTCGGGCACGGTGCCGAAGGGGACCACCTCGAGCGTGTCGCGGTCGCGTCCCGCCCCGCTGAAGGCGGCGCGCAGCTCGTCGAGGGCGGACCCGATGCCCGCCCCGCCGATGGGCATCCACCCGTCCGCGTACTCGGCGATCGCTGCGAACAGCAGTGGCCCCGCCCCGCCGCCGACGAGCGTGCGGACGCGCGGCTGCTGCACCGGCTTGGGCCACGAGAACGACGGTGGCAGCGACACGTGCACCCCGTGGAACTCAGCCTCGTCCTGCGACCACAGCGCCTGCATGCACAGGACCTTCTCCCTCGCCACGGCGCGTCGCTGGCCGAAGTCCACGCCATGGTCGGCCGCCTCGTCACGGTTCCACCCGTATCCCATCCCGAGCACGAAACGACCACCCGACAATCGGTCCAGGGTGGCGATCTGCTTGGCGAGGACGATGGGATCGTGCTGGGCCACGAGCGTCACGCCGGTGCCGAGCAGGATGCGGTCGGTCACCGCGGCGGCGGCCGCCAACGACACGAAAGGGTCGAGGCTGCGCTTGTAGTCGTCGAGATGCACGCCCTTCACCAACGCCGGCGGAGAGGCGAGGGCCACCGGCAGGTGCGTGTGCTCGGGCAGGTACAGCGAGTCGTACCCGCGCGCTTCGACGGCACGGGCGAAGTCGTCGGCCCGCATGGACCGGTCGGTCAGAAAGGCGGTGACACCGACGCGCACAGAAGTCCGGCCGGGCTAGGCGTCTTCGTCGGGCTCGCCCGACCACCATTGCGGCGCGTCGCTGGCGGGGAAGGACTCGTCGCTGGCCTCGTCGATCTCCTCTTCGCTGCCGTGCTCCACCCGACCGGGCCCGTCGGGCCCGGCGTCGGGCTCGGCGGCGGCGGTGTGCGATCCCGGGGTGCGGTCCTCGGGAGAGCCCGCAGTGGTGTCGGTCACGATGCCGACCCTACCGCCCCGCCCAGCTCCCCCCACCGTGGACACGACACGACGTGGTCGTTCACGAGCCCCGCTGCCTGCATCGTCGAATAGCACGTCACGGGGCCCACGAACCGAAAACCGCGGCGGCGCAATTCCACGCTCATGGCCTTCGACGCCGGGGTCGACGAGGGGAGCTCGCCGAGCTCGGTCCACGCGTTGTGAACGGTCTCGTCGGAGACGAAGGACCACACCAGCTCGGCCAAGGTCTCGCCGGCGCGGTGCATCGCCGCGATCACGCCGGCGTTGGACACCGTGGACTCGATCTTCTGTCGGTTGCGCACGATGGAGGCATCGGCGACCAGGCGCTCCACGTCGGCGCCGTCGAACGCGGCCACCAGGTCGGGGGCGAAGCAGGCGAAGGCGCGACGGTAGCCCTCGCGTTTGGCGAGGATCAGCGACCACGACAGCCCGGCCTGCGCGCCCTCGAGGGTGAGGCGCTCGAACAGCGTCCGCTCGTCGTGCACCGGGACCCCCCACTCGAGGTCGTGATAGGCGAGCATCGCCGGGCTGCTCGTGGCCCAGGCGCACCGGCCGCCTGGACCCGGAGAGGGAAGCTCCACACAACAGTTCTAGTGGTCCCCGGTTGCCCTCGCCCCCCGCCGGTGTTTGGCTGTCGCCCATGCGTGTCGCCCTGGGTTGTGACCATGCCGGCTTCCCCCTCAAGCAGGTGGTGATGGCTCACCTCCGGGAGAATGGGTTCGAGCTCCACGACATCGGCACGTTCTCCGACGAGCCCGTCGACTACCCATGGTTCTGTGCCAACGCCGCGCTCGAGGTGGTGAAGGGCTCGGCCGATCGCGCCATCGTGCTCGGCGGCAGCGGGCAGGGGGAGAACATCGCGGCCAACAAGATCCGCGGGGCCCGAGCCGCGCTCTGTCACGACGAGACGACGGCCCGCCTGGCGCGGTTCCACAACGACGCCAACGTGCTGTCGTTGGGGGCGCGCCTGTTGGGCCCCGACCTCGCCCTCGCCATCGTCGACGTCTTCTTCTCGACCGAATTCGAAGGCGGCCGCCACGTCCGGCGCCTGGCCGAGCTGTCCGACATCGAGGCCGAGGAGCGCCAGCGCCCCTGAGCGGACGTCGGACACGCCTGACGCGGAGGGCTCGCCCCGAGTGGGTACTGTCGATGACAGATGGCCCATTACAAGATCCTCGTTCCCCCGCCCCGACGCCATCGAACCGGGCGGATCGTGCTGGTCGTGACCGCCATCGTCATCGCGGTCGGCGCCGGCGCCTTCCTGGTGGGACGGCACATCCAAGGCGATTCCCACCGGGCGCGGTCCAAGGGTGGTGCCACGGCGGGCACTGTGGCGGCCAAGGCGCTCACCGTGGTGTCCACCACGCCGGCCACGGGTGCCACCAGCGTGCCGTCGAACCAGGTGGTCTCGGTCCACCTGTCGTTGCCGGTGGCGGGCGCGTCGGGCATGCCCACCTTCACGCCCCCGGTGAGCGGGACGTGGGCGAAGACGGGCCCCGAGACGCTGTCGTTCCACGCCAGCGCGCCCTTCATCCCCACCACCACCGAGTCCCTCGTCATTCCGGCGGGAGCGCAGGGCCCCACCAGCACCGACGGCAAGGTCCTGACGGCGCCGGTCTCGGTCACCTTCACTGTCGCCCAGGCCAGCACCGAACGCCTGCAACAGCTCCTGGCCGAGCTGAACTACCTCCCCCTGTCGTTCGCCCCCACCGGGACCCCGAGCTCGGGTGCCGACGCCATGACGGCGCAGGCGGGCACGTTCTCGTGGCGCTGGGCCAACGCGCCGTCGTCACTCATGGCCCTGTGGTCCGAAGGCTACGAGAACGTCATCACCAAGGGCGCGGTCATGGACTTCGAGAACCAGAACGGCCTGACCGTCGACGGCCTGGCCGGACCCCGGGTGTGGTCCACACTCGTCGCCGATGTCGCCGCGATGAAGGTCGACGCCGATCCCTACACCTACGTCTACGTGTCGAAGGTCCTGCCCGAGAACCTGACGCTGTACGAGAACGGTGCCCCGGTCCTGACCGACATCCCCGTCAACACCGGGGCACCGGGCGCCGACACCGTCGACGGCACCTTCCCGGTGTTCGAACACGTCACCAGCTCGCGCATGGTGGGCACCAATCCCGACGGCACCAAGTACGACGATCCCTCCGTCCCGTGGGCCAGCTACTTCAACGGCGGCGACGCCCTGCACGGTTTCATCCGGGCCACCTACGGATCGCCCCAGAGCAACGGCTGTGTCGAGATGCGGATCCCCGACGCCGCCAAGGTGTGGCCGTTGGCGCCCATCGGGACCCTCGTGACGGTGGCGGGGCCGGCGTCGTAGCGGCGAGCGCCGGGGCTCGCGCCGAATGCGCAACGTTCGTCGCCCTGACCAGGAACATCCGCCCGCACGCCCGCTCGACCCCGGATAGGGCCGCGCTCTCCGGTAGGTTGCACGGGACGCGATCCGATCGTCGACACCGGGATCCCGGTGTGGTCGCACGTGGTCGTCATCCGCAGCACGGCCGAGGGGGCAACGCCGATTTCCATGCTTCGTAGGCGGTTTCGCTGCGGCTCACTGGTCGTCGGGCTCGTCCTGTGCGTGGGCCTGGTCGAAGGCGCGTCATCGGCGAGCGGGGCCGCCTCGCCGGGTGGCGCGTCCTCGCCGGGTGGAGCGTCGCCGGCCCTCACCCGCGACGCCCGGCTCGCCCCCGGAGCCCCGCCCTCGGGATCGGTGACACTCGGCGCGCTCGACCCCTCTCAGGGGCTGGCTCTCAACGTCGTGCTGGCGCCGTCGGACCCGGCCGGGCTGCGCACGCTGGTGACCGACCTCTACGACCCGCGGTCGCCTCGGTTCCACCACTGGCTCGCACCCGGGCAATTCCTCGCCCGTTTCGGGCCCGCGGCGTCGCAGGTGTCGACCGTCACCCGCTGGCTGCGCGGCGCAGGGCTGAGGGTCACGTCGGTGTCGGGCCTCTCCGTGGACGTGAAGGCGAGCACCCGTCGCGTCTCGTCGGCGTTCGGGGTCGACTTCACGCGCTACCGCACCCGGTCCGGGGTGCGTGGCTATCTGGCCCGCAACGCCCCCCTCGTCCCCGCCACCGCCGGCGGCGCCATCGAGAGCATCCTCGGCCTCGACACCCTGGCCCCGCTCGTCCCCGAGGGTGGGCCCGATCTCGGCGAGCACGGCACCCGTTCGCACGCTGTGTCATCGTCGCAGTCGGCGCCGTCGCAGTCGGCGCTGTCGCCGGCGTTGGCGCCCCACGCCGACGGGCTCACGGCGTGCAGCTCGGCCGTCACCGAGGCGGGGTCCAACTTCTACACGCTTGACCAGCTCGGTTCGGCGTACGGCCTCGATGCCCTGCTCTCCCAGGGGCTCAACGGCCACGGCGAGACCATCGGCGTGTACGAGGTGGCGCCCCACTCGGCAACCGACGTGACGACCTACGAGAACTGCTTCGGCCTCACCAACACCGTCTCGACGGTGGCGGTGGACGGTGGCTCGGCGCCCAGCGCGGGCGGGACGGTGGAGGCCGACGCCGACATCGAGCAGGAGGCGACCCAGGCCCCGGGAGCCGCCATCCTCTCCTACGAAGGGCCCAACACGATCCTGGGCCAGTTCGACACCTGGAAGCAGATCGTCACCGACGACCGCGCCAGCGTGATCTCCACCAGCTGGGGGGAATGCGAGGCGCTGGCCGAAACCGACGGGACCCAGGGTGCCTACACGTCGTTGTTCACGATGGCGGCGACGCAGGGCCAGACGATCCTCGCCGCGTCGGGGGACTCGGGCACCGAAGGCTGTTACGCCACCACCAACTCCCCCCAGGAGCAGGTCGTCTACCCGGCGTCGGACCCGGCCTTGACGGCGGTGGGAGGCACGACGCTGCTCGGGGCGGGCGACGAGGTGGCGTGGAACGTCTGTCAGAACCAGGAACAGAGCACGACGTGTGCCACCGACGCGGGCGGGGAAGGGGCCGGCGGCGGCGGCCTGTCGCGCTACGAGGCCAAGCCCACGTTCCAGCCCGAGGTCGTGCACTGGCCCAGCGCCCAGCCCTGCGGCACGGCGTGTCGCCAGGTCCCCGACATCTCGGCCAACGCCGGCGTGGGCATGGTCATCTACGCCGGAGGGGGGTGGGCGGCGGTGGGCGGCACGAGCCTGTCGGCACCGTTCATCGCCGGGCTGGTGGCCGACAAGAACGACGGATGCTCGAAGCTGACCGGGAACTTCGCGCCGGCGCTGTACGGGCTCGCGTCCGACGGCGTGTACGGCACGGCCCTCAACGACATCACGTCGGGCAACATCGACCTGACCGGGTCGAACGGTGGCGCCTACGAGGCGGGACCGGGCTGGGACGCGGCGACCGGCCTCGGCTCGCCCATCGCCGGCGGCCTGGCCTGCGCGGGGGTGTCCTCGGTGCAGCCCGACACCGCCGCGGCCGGCTCCGACGTCACCGTCACCGGGCTCGGCCTCGAGACGGCCGACATCGTGTTCGGGAGCACGCCGGCCCAGGTCGTGAGCGCCTCGGCGACGTCGGCGACGGTCGTCGTCCCGTCGGGAAGCGGTTCGCTGTTCGTGAGCGCCACGGGCATCCAGGGCGACGGCACCGCCACGGCGGGCTTCGCCTACCCGGGGTCGTCACCACCCCCCAATCCCCCACCGCCGCCAGCGCCGTCGCCCCCGGCACCGCCGCCGTCGGGATACGACCTCGTCGGCTCCGACGGTGGCGTGTTCGTGTTCCCGACGGGACAGAGCGGCGGTTTCTACGGGTCGCTGCCCGGCCTCGGGGTCCACGTCGACGACATCGTCGGCATGGTGCCGTCGTCGGACGACAAGGGCTACTTCCTCGTCGGCCAGGACGGTGGCGTGTTCGCCTTCGGGGACGCGCCCTTCCTCGGGTCACTGCCCGGGCTGCACGTCGCCGTGCACGACATCAGGGGCATCGTGCCCACCTCCGACAACCGCGGCTACTTCCTCGTCGGTCAGGACGGCGGCGTGTTCGCCTTCGGGGACGCGCCCTTCCTCGGGTCACTGCCCGGTCGCGCTGTCCACGTCACCAATGTGATCGGCATCGCCGCGACCCCCACCGACAACGGGTACTGGGTGGTGACGTCGACGGGCACGGTCTACGCCTTCGGGAACGCGTCCGCCCTGGGCTCGGCCACGGGCACGCCCTCGCCGGTGGCCGCCGTCGACGCCACCCCCGACGGCGCCGGCTACTGGATCATCACCCAGAACGGGAGCGTCTACCCCTTCGGCGACGCCCGCTCGTTCGGGACGCTGCCAGGGATCGGGGTGACACCCGCTCGTCCCATCATCGGGCTCGTGACCACGTCCGACGACCAGGGCTACTGGCTCATCGGGGGCGACGGGGGAATCTTCGCCTTCGGCGACGCCCCCTTCGTGGGATCGCTGCCCGGGCTCGGCATCCACATCACCGACATCGTCGGCGCCGTGCCCACCACCCCCTGACGTCTCGACCCTGACGTCCCGACCCTGACGTCCCGACCCTGTCCTCCCGACTGGGGTCCCACGGCGGGGCCCGGATCTCGGCTCGCTCTGTCCTCGGGGCGGATGGGATCATCGCCTCGTGCGAGTCCGCCGGACCTTCGCCTTTCTCGACCTGTCAGGCTTCACCGCGCTCACCGAGACCGAAGGCGACGAACGCGCCGTGGCGGTGCTGGGGGTGTTCCGAGCCGCACTGCGAGACATCTGCTCTCGTCGTGCCGTGCGGATCGCCAAGTGGCTCGGGGACGGCGCCATGCTCGTCAGCGTCGACACCATGCCGCTCGTGGCCGCCACCTTGGAGATGAAGGCCGCCATCGACATCACCCCGGACCCGGTCACGATCAAGTGCGGGGTGACCACGGGGACGGTCATCCTGCTCGAGGGTGACGACTACATCGGCCATGCCGTCAACGTGGCGGCCCGGCTGTGCGACCTCGCCGTCGGGCACGAGGTGCTGGCAGTGGCGTCGGTGGTCCCCGAGCTCCCGCCGTGGGCCACGGTCGAGTCGGCCCACAAGATCGCGGTGCGCGGCCTCGAACACCCCATCGATGTGGTGCGCGTCGGGCTTCCCAAGCCAGGGCCCGACTCCCAGCCCGACCCCGTCTGCCGCATCCCGCTCACCCACGCCACCGCGGTGGCACGGCGCTACGACGGTGGCGGTCGGGGGCTGCTGTTCTGCGCCGAGAGCTGCGCCGAGACGTGGGAGCAGCGCCGGCGGGGATCGTCCGACATGGAAGCGGGCAGCATCCGCGAGGTCTGGATGCGCTGAACGGCGCGTTGAACGGGGAGGAGATATGGAGACCGACTACCTCGTGATCGGTGCCGGCGCACTCGGGATGGGGTTCGTCGACACCTTGATCGAGCACTCCGATGCCGAGGTGATCATCATCGATCGACGGCACGGCCCCGGTGGCCACTGGCTCGACTCCTACCCGTTCGTCCAGCTGCACCAGCCATCGATGAACTACGGGGTGGACTCCACTCCGCTGGGTCGAGATCGGGTCGAGCTCGACGGGCGAGATGCAGGATTCTATGAGCGAGCGAGCCGAGCCGAGATCTGCGGCTATTACGACGAGGTCATGCGTCGCCGATTCTTGGCGTCAGGGCGGGTGCGGTTCTTCCCAATGTGCGATTACCTTGGGGATCGG
>Ga0116219_10002490_pt1 | contig 15495 bp, 9 predicted proteins | sample Sb_taG_4_FD_91019 | JGI IMG/M metagenome (GOLD analysis project Ga0116219, IMG submission 91019) | Peat soil microbial communities from Weissenstadt, Germany - Sb_50d_6_BS metaG | ecosystem: Environmental > Terrestrial > Soil > Wetlands > Peat | place: Germany: Weissenstadt | collected 2010-09-21
CGGCTCGGCGTTTCATCATATCGCTGTTCTCGTTACACTGTCATAAGGCCATGAGGATTTTCGTTACCGGCGCCACGGGGTTCATCGGATTCGCTGTCGCTACCAATTTGGCGCGCGCGGGCCACAAGGTCTATGGGCTGGCGCGCAGCGCGGAGAAGGCGCAGCGCCTGTCAGCCGCGGAAGTGCTTCCGGTCACCGGTGATATGAGCAAGCCCGAGACGTATCTGGAGGCCGCCAGCCGGTGTCAGGTGCTGATTCACTGCGCTGCCGAGTACACATCGAGATATATGGAGCTCGACCGGCTCACGGTTACGGGGCTGCTGAAATCGGCGCAGGCGAGCGGCCAGCCGCGGCTGTTCGTGTACACGGGCGGGTGCTGGGTGTATGGAAGCACCGGAGCTGCCGCGGCCGACGAATCGACGCCATTGAATCCGCCGGCGATGGTGAAGCCGCGCGTGGAAACCGAGACCCTGATTCTCGCCGCCAACGGCGGCCGGTTGCGCACTATCGTGATCCGGCCCGGCTGCGTGTATGGCGGCGCGGGCAGCCTCACGGCGTCCTGGTTTGAAAGCGCCGAGAAAGAAGGCGCGGCGCGGATCGTGGGTGACGGCAAGTTTCGCTGGGCCATGGTGCACTTGGGCGATCTGGCGGAAGCGTACCGGCTGGCAGCGGAATCGGCATTCGGCGGCGAAGTTTTCAATTTGACGGACCACAGCCGGTTCACGGTTCTGGAGTGCGCGGAGGCGGCGAGCGCGGCGGCGACGGGGGCGGGGAAGGTGGAGTCGATTCCCGTGGAACAGGCGGCGAAAACCATGGGGCCGATGGCGGAATGCCTCACGCTCGATCAGCACATCGATTCCTCCAAAGCAGCGCGATTACTGCGATGGCAGCCCCGGCACGGCGGCTTCGTGGACGATGTGGCACGGTATTACCGCTCGTGGAAGGCGGCGCAGGGCTGAGTCGGTAGTGCGCTAAGCCGCGTTGAACGACGACGCAACCGTCGATCGATGTAACGCAGGGCCAGGATCCGTGAGAAAATCAACTGCGATTTAACACAATGAGCGAAAAGAAACTGGACGGAAAAGTCGCGCTGATCACCGGCGCCAGCAAGGGCCTGGGAAAGGCGATGGCGATGGCGCTAGCTGGAGCCGGCGCCACCATCGCGCTGGTGTCGCGTAATCTCGAGCAGTTGAACGAGTCAGGCCGTGCAGTGAAGGAGGCGGGCGGCGACGCTCGTATTTTTCAAGCCGACGTTGCCGCCGAGGACCAGGTCCGCAAGCTCGAGCGTGACGTAGCCGGCGCTTTCGGCAAGATTCATATTCTGATCAATAACGCCGGCATCAATGTGCGCAAGCCCTTGGTTGACTTCACGCTCGAAGAATGGAATCGCGTAATCAACACCAACCTGACCAGCGTCTTCCTCATGTGCCGTTCTTTTGTGCCGCATATGAAGGGTTCCGGCTACGGCCGCATTATTAACATGGCCTCGACCATGAGCTGGGTATCGCTCCCCGGCCGCACCGCATATTCAGCCAGTAAGACCGCACTCCTCGGAGTCACGCGTGCTCTGGCGCTCGAACTCGCCGGCGACGGTATTACCGTAAACGCCATAAGCCCCGGCCCCTTCGCCACCGAGATGAACACAGCTCTCATGCAGAATCCCGAAGTCAATCAGCAATTCATTTCGAAAATTCCCGTCGGCCGCTGGGGCCGCGTCGAAGAAATCGGCCAGCTCGCTCTCTATCTCTGCTCGGAGGACTCCGGCTTCATCACCGGCACCGACATCCTGATCGACGGCGGCTGGTGCGCGCAATAGTATTTCCCGGCGCCTCGGCCTTTGAAATCGGCCTGACTGTAACCGTCGCTGATTTCCGCCGCGCTACACCAGCATCCCGATCGCTAGCCCCCGCAAATCCTCCAACAGCACATCCGGCTGGAGCGCCGCCAGTTCTTCACGTGTCGATATGCCCGTATGCACCGCGATCGATTGAATGCCGTTTGCCCGCGCCGCCAGAATATCGCTCGGCGCATCGCCGATGAGCGAAACTCGCGCGTTGCCCTCAATCCACTTCCGCCGGCGCGCGTGCTCAATGGCGTTGCGTGCCAGCGCCGCCCGGTCCGGCGCCGTCTCCGCGAACGCGCCGAAACGGAAGTAGTGCCGCAGCCCCGCGCACTCCATTTTCTTCCAGCCGATGCGCGTCAGATTGCCTGTCACGAGTCCCATGGGCACGCCGCGCCGCTCCAGGCCGTACAAAATCCGTCGCACGCCCGGACAGGTTTTCCTTCGAAGATCGGGGCAACTCCGCACGTAGATCGCCTGCGCGCGTCGCATGATCGCGGGCAGGTTGCTCCGGACGAAGGCAGCGGACTCGCCGGCATCGCGCAGCATCCGCGTCAATATGTCGGGATCGAGCATGCCGTGCACCGGGATGTGATCTGTGGTCGTGTCAAGCCCCGTCACCGCGCGCACGGCTTCCACCAGCGCTTCACGATGATGCGGGCCCGCGCGGCGCAGCAGCGTGCCGTCGATATCGAACAGAACCAGGGCCGAAGATTTTCTGCGGGTCACAGGCGTAGGCTCTTACAATAGCAATTGTGCACGACCCGAAATTCCGCCTCGGATTGATTCAAATGGCCTGCTCGCGCGACCCCGCCGAGAACTTCGCCAAGGCGGAGTGGCGCATCCGCGAAGCGGCCGGCCGCGGTGCGCAGATCATCTGCCTCCAGGAGCTGTTCCGTTCGCAATATTTTTGCCGCGAGGAAGATGCGCGCCTGTTCGATCTCGCGGAAACAATTCCCGGGCCATCGACGGAAGCGCTCTCGCGGCTCGCGCACGATCTGAACGTCGTGATCGTCGGCTCGCTATTCGAACGCCGCGCGCCTGGCGTCTATCACAATACCGCGGTGGTCATAGACGCGAGCGGCGCACTGCTCGGCCTCTACCGCAAGATGCACATCCCCGACGACCCGCTCTATTTCGAGAAGTTTTACTTCACACCGGGCGATCTGGGCTTCCGCAATTTCGATACGCGTTACGGTCGCGTGGCGGCGCTGGTCTGCTGGGACCAGTGGTATCCCGAAGCCGCTCGCCTCGCGGCGCTAGGCGGCGCCGAGGTCATCTTCTATCCCACCGCCATCGGCTGGCATCCCTCTGAGAAAGCCGAGAACGGCGCGGCCCAGCACGATGCCTGGCGCACCATTCAGCGCTCCCACGCCATTGCAAATGGAATCTACGTCGCCGTCGTCAACCGTGTGGGCTTCGAAGGCCCGCCCGATCACGGCCTGGAATTCTGGGGAGCCTCGTTCGTCGCCGATCCCTTCGGCCAGATGCTCGCCGAAGCCTCGCACGATCGCGAAGAGACGCTGATCATCGAGTGCGACCGCCGCCGCATCGACGAAGTCCGCCGCAATTGGCCTTTCTTGCGCGACCGCCGTATCGACGCCTACGGTGGCATCGTGAATCGGCTATTGGATCAGTAACGATTCACCGCAGAGGCGCTGAGACGCGGAGAAAACACCCTTCTTTATTTCTTTCTCGGCGCCTCTGCGTCTCTGCGGTGAAGTCGGGTTCCTAGAACGTGTACAGCGGCGTCCCCGCCACCGGTTCCGCCGGCACATCCCCCGCGCCTACCGGTTGCGCTTCCATCACCTGCCGGTAGTAGATCCCGCTATCGCCGAGGTAAACCTCCAGCTCCGAGGGCCGCGGTAGCGCTCCCTGAATCAGCGCCTCGGAAAGCGGATCTTCAATGTACTTTTGGAGCGCGCGCCGCAACGGACGCGCACCGTAGCTGCGGTCCCCACAGGTCTTCTCCAGAATGTACTTCGCCGCATCCGGGGTCAGCCGGATCTTGATCTGCTTGGCCACCAGGTTCCCGTTCACTTGGTCGACGAGAAGATTAATGATCTGGAGCAGATCCTCATCCGCCAGTGACGTGAACAGGATCACTTCGTCCAGCCGGTTCAGGAATTCCGGGTTGAACGCCTTCTTCACTTCGCTGCGCACCATGTCTTCCACCTTCGACGGGATTCCTTCCGTCGCCGGAGCCGAGAAGCCCAGGTGGCCGCGCTTCTCCAGGAACCGCGCGCCCAGGTTCGAAGTCATGATGATGATGGTGTTCTTGAAATCCACGGTGTTGCCGAGGCCGTCGGTCAACTGCCCGTCTTCAAACACCTGCAGGAGGATGTTATAAACGTCCGGATGCGCCTTCTCGATCTCATCCAGCAGGATGATCGAGTACGGCGACCGCTTCACGCGCTCGGTTAACTGCCCGCCTTCTTCGTAGCCCACATATCCGGGAGGCGACCCGATCAGCTTCGACACCGAGTGCTTCTCCATGAATTCCGACATATCGAAGCGGATGAGCGATTTTTCGCTGCCGAACAGGAACGCGGCCAGCGCCCGCGCTACTTCCGTCTTGCCTACGCCGGTTGGCCCGAGGAACAGGAACGATCCCGCCGGCCGTGCCGAGGCCTTCAGCCCCGCGCGCGAACGTCGAATCGCGCGAGCCAGCGCCGAAATTGCCTTCTCCTGGCTGATGATGCGCTTGTGCAGTTCGTCTTCAATGCGCAGCAGCTTGGTGATCTCTTCTTCTTTGATCGCGGTCATGGGCACGCCGGTCCAGCGCGCCACCACGTCTTCGATGTCATCCTTGGTCACGATGCCGGTCGAGGTGTCGTCGAGATTGTATTTCTCGCGCAACTGCCGCATGTTCTCGCGCTCTTTGCGCTCTTCGTCCGAGTAGAAGCGCGCCTTCTCGAACTCATGGTTCGCGATGGCGTTCTCCATCCGGTGCACGATGAACTTGATGCGTTTCTGAATATCGGCCAGGTCCGCCGGCAGAGTCGTCTGCCGCAATTTCACACGCGCGCCCGCTTCATCGATCAGATCGATGGCCTTGTCCGGCAGAAAACGATCCGGAATATAGCGGCTCGATGTGTAGACCGCCGTTTCGATGGATTCGTCCGTGTAACCCACCGCGTGAAATTTCTCGTAGCGGTCTTTGATACCGAACAGAATCTTGATGGCGTCGGCTTCGGTCGGCGGCGGTACTTTCACCGCCTGAAAGCGGCGCTCGAGCGAGCGGTCTTTTTCGATGGACTTGCGATACTCACCCGGCGTGGTCGCGCCGATGCATTGGATTTCGCCGCGCGAAAGCGCCGGCTTCAAAATATTGGCGGCGTCGAGCGAACCTTCCGCCGACCCCGCGCCCACCAGCGTGTGGAGCTCATCGATGAAAATGATGGCGTTCTGATTCTCCATCAACTCTTTCATGATGGTCTTCAGCCGCTCTTCAAACTGGCCACGATACTTCGTGCCGGCAACGATGAGCGAAAGATCCAGTGCCAGAATCCGTTTTTCGGCCAGAAACGACGGCACATCGCCTTCCGCGATGCGCTGCGCCAGGCCCTCGACAATGGCTGTCTTTCCCACTCCCGGCTCGCCGATCAGCACCGGATTGTTCTTGGTGCGCCGGCACAGAATCTGCACCACGCGCTCGAGCTCGTAGTCGCGCCCGATCAGCGGGTCGAGCGAGCTGTCAATGGCCGCCTGCGTCAGGTCGCGGCTGAACTCGGCCAGCAGGGAACTCTCCTTGGGCCGGCTCGACGTGACTTTTTCCGAAGACGCCCGCGCCAGTTCCTCGCGAATGGCCGACAAGCGAAGTCCGCGCTCATGCAGAATCTCCGCCGCAAAGCACTTCTCTTCGCGCAACAGGCCGAGCAGCAAATGCTCCGTGCCGATATGCTTGTGGCTCAGCCTCTCCGCTTCTTCCGCGCCATAAGCCAGGACGCGCTTGCACTCGTGGCTCAACGGCAAATCGACTGAAGTGGATACTTTCTCCCGAATCGTGGTGTGACCCTCGATCTGCTTGCGAATCGATTCCACAGCCGCATGCGAGCGGAGAAAACGGTTCGCCAGGGTCTTGTCTTCGCGCAACAGGCCCAATAACAAGTGCTCGGTCTCGATGAACGGGCTGCCGAACTGGCTCGCCTCATACCGCGCGAAGAATATGACCCGTCTGGCCTTTTCCGTATAACGTTCAAACATACTGCGCAGCGCCCCCGCTTATAAAAAGCAACCTACTACTCAAGATACTACCCGCCCGCTGGCGGATGCATTTCATCTGGTAAACCTTCCGCCAGAGTTCCGCCCTCTAACCGCAAAACACGATCGCATCTCCGCGCGAACGACAGATTATGAGTAACCAAAATGGATGTGAGCTGATGGGATCGATGCAAGGCGCTCAGGAGATCGAAGATCATCTCTCCGGTCCTGAAATCCAGATTCCCGGTTGGCTCGTCGGCCAGCAGAACCGAAGGGTTTCCGACCAGGGCGCGCGCCAGTACGACTCTTTGCTGCTCGCCTCCGGACAATTCCCCCGCACGATGCCCAGCGCGTGCTCCAAGTCCTACCTCCTCCAGCCTCGCCGCTGCTGCCGAAGCCGCCCCGGCGTGTCGCTGCCCTCGGATCAAAAGCGGCATCATCACGTTCTCCAGTGCCGTAAATTCCGGCAAGAGATAGTGAATCTGCCAAACAAACCCAACTTCCCGGTTCCGGAAATCCGCTAGCTCGAATTCTCCGAGCTGCGATATATCCTTCGTTTTGTAGTATATCGTACCACTCGTTAACCTGTCCAGACCGCCCAATAGATGCAACAACGTAGACTTGCCCGCACCCGACTCGCCCACCAGCGCCAGCCGCTCACCCGGCGCCACGTCGAAGCTCACCTGATCCAGCACCACCTGTTCGTTCTCGCCCGAGCTATACCTTTTGCTGAGATCGCGGATTTGAAACAATGGGCCGCCACTACTCACCGTATGTTCTCCCTACAGTCGCGCTTCTAGAACTTTTTCTGAGCGCCCATCGGGTGCGCGATGACATCAGAACTTAGGATAGCGGGTTCCGCACGTTCAGGCTCGCCGGTGCCACGCGCACGAAATCTTGCACGTTCCAGGTGAGCAGGATGGAAGCGCCGGCCTGCGCGCAGCTATGAGCAATGATCGCGTCGTAAATCAATCCCCCGCCAAGACCGCGCCCGGAAATCGTATCTAACGCGAGCCAGCACGCGTTGGGATCGAGACCTACAATCTGAAAATTGCCCGTGAGATTCTCTTGCAGGCGCTCGTACGCCTCTCTCGGCGGGATGCGGATTTGAGCGGGAAGGCGGGTCAGCACCGAAAAACATTCCACTACCGCCTGCGACGGAGTGATGAGAATAGCCTTTTGCCGAATCAGTTCTTCCAAGGTGTGTGCAGTCGCCCCATGGTGCGGGTGCCAGGACGACATCAACGGCACCAGGCAACTGGAATCCACCCCGACTTTCATGTTTCGAATAATTGCCGCATGCGTTCCTCACGCGCCTCCTCAATCATCCTGCGCACTTGCTCGTTGGTCACCGGTGGGGTTCCGCGAGGTGCGCGCGCAACGATAAAAGAACCTTTCCGGACCCATTTCACGCGCTTGCCGATCGGTTCGATTTCCACCTTGCCGTCCCGATACTCAACCCGAAGCGCTCCCCCCGGCTTCAGGCCAGCCGCTTCGCGCACACTCTTGGGAATTACCACCCGCCCGACCGCATCTATGGTAGTGCGCATACCATAATCCTACCATTTCTATGCCATCAGGCTGTGCATGCCGTCACGAATCGCCTGAAGTATACATTGACCCTCCCTTGGACCTCGGGTATCCTTTGTGGAACGAGCTTCGGAGGTGGACAGATGCGGCGTTGGATTTCCTTCGCTTTCTTCGGTTTAATCCCCCTGTCAGGTTGGGCTGGCGATGCCCTGCCCCTTACATGCACGGCCAACGTTGCGGTTCCGCCGATCCTGCGCGCCGAGGGATTTACGGAGCAGACCGGCGATATCGTGCTCTCGTGCCGCGGAGGAATACCTACGCCGGCCAAGCAGCTGATCCCCACCGCCAGTGTCACCCTTACCCTGAACACCCAGGTCACCAGCCGGCTGATCAACCAAAACGGGCAGAGCGAAGCATTGCTGCTGATCGATGAGCCCGGCTCGACCGTGAACCCCGGCCCGATCAGCTTGTGTACGACACCCGGCGGCTGCCCGGTCATCTCCAATGGCACCGCACAAGGCAACTTCAACGGCACCGCGGGCCATCCCAACGCGTTCGCAGGAATTGTCTCCGCCAATGCCGTTACGTTTGAAAATGTCCCGATTTTAGCCCCGGTAACCAGCGGCGTCGCTCGGATCTACCGGATCACCAACGTACGCGCCAATGTTGCGGCATTGTCCGCTGGGGGAAACCAGGCCAGCATCGGCCAGTTTAACACGCCGTCGGTTCAGGCTTCTTTCATCGTGTTTACTTGGGACCACGGCCAAGCCTACAACATTAACGTCGTCAACGGCACGAGCCCAAGTAACCCCCATGGTCCACTGACCGTCGGCTTTCCTACCCAGGGCCCGAGCTTTCAACCTGGCTACAATCCCACAACTGTCACCACGGGTCAGATACCGTTCACGATCTATTTGGGTGCACAGGAGAACGGCTCAAACCTCTGGAAAGCGATCGGCCCAGATAGTACAGCCACCGATCCCTTCTTGGTTTCGCCGACGACCACCATCCCCGCCCCGACAGGCTTTGAAAGTGGGACGGTGATAACGAATCCATTTGGCGGCCCACCGATAGGTGCAGCCGACCACGGCACAGTTTTTGGGCTTTCGTTGATTGTTCCCGAGGGAGTCAGCGCATCGATTCCGGCACAGCTCCCATTAACCAGCGGCGCTAATGAGAATGCCGGGACCATACTTTGGAACGCAACCAACGCCGTACAGGCCGGCTCCAATATCACCGTCACCGCGGGACCCACCGGTTCCATCGAGTTTTTCGGCCTTGTCGCCCAGGCATCGGTGATTACAACCCAGAAGCAGTTCAATCTGCCAATCGCGATGGACGGCACTTTTTCTCAATTGCCGGTCAACGTTCAGGCCAGTCTTTTCTATGCGCCAGGTCTTTCAGCGACCAATACGCTCGCGTTCTCCAGCCAATCCTCTGGAATCCCCAATTTTAATGGGACGAACCTGGACGGCAGCCAGCTGCTAAATATCAACACCATCGCAAGCGTAGTCAGTTCGACCAGCGCAATAGATCCGCTGGAGTACTACCTTTTCGTCGACGGGCACGCCGTGCCCGTGAAGAGCATTCAGCTATCCTCCAGTTCTTCTCAAATCGCCCTTCCGCCCGCCATGGACATCAGCCTCGTCACCGCCGGCGCCGCGATCTCCAACATCTCGTTCACCAAGGACCCCAGCGCCACCTGGCTGAACGTGATCCTCAACCAGAACACCACACCCGCCTCCGCCAGCTTGAGCTTCAACCCCACGGCCAAGCCGTCGAATTATTCGACCACTCTTACGTTTACCGCCCCGAACTTGTCGACGCCGCTCCAGGTGCCGGTCGAATACACCAGCTCCTCCGCGCCCTGGTTCACCAAGTGGGGATTCGTCAACGCCGCCAGCAACGTCAGCAACGTCGTCGCGCCCGGCGAGATGTTCATGATTCTCGGCCATAACTTCGGCCCCGGCACGATTGCCAAAAGCAACCCCAGTTCGGGCAAAGCCCAGACCACTCTGGCCAAAACGCAGGTTCTGTTCGATGGCACGCCTGCGGCGCTCTATTCTGTGCAGAACACCTCCACGAATTCGTTCGTCAGCGGCTTCGCTCCCTTCGAGCTCGCTGGAAAAACCACCACGAACGTCAAGGTCGTCTACAATGGCGTCGCATCACCGCCCGTTACGCTGTACGTTCTCGACGCTGTTCCCGGGCTTTTTACGGTCAATTCAAGCGGCACGGGTCAGGGCATGATCCTCAATTCCGATAACTCGGTGAACAGCGATTCGCACCGCGCACCGCGGGGCTCTGTCGTCACGGCTCTTGCTACCGGCGGCGGGTTAACCTCTCCGCTCAGCCACGACGGTGTGATCACCGGCTCGCCTGCTCCCAAACTCAACCTCGATGTGAAGGTTTATCTCGATGGCGCGCTTGTCCCCAGTTCCACCCGTTCCGAATCCGGCAACTACGATGAGATTGACACGATCAAGATCCGCATCCCTGCGACGGCCCGCCCGAATGCAGATCTTCCAGTAATGATTCAAATTGGTGATAAGGTGTCGCAGCCAGGTGTGACCGTCGCCGTGAAATAGTATGAACCTATTATTTCCCGAAATCGCAATAGGTTGGATAATGGCAGAACACTACCTCAATGAGGCGGGTCTTTTGGTGGACATGCGGTATTGCATTGCCTGCGACAGCTCTGTTCCTGCTGCACGGCGCCAGCGCTGCTCGCGAGCGCGAGGATCTGCTCTGGCACTATCGCAATCTCGGTAAAGCTTTTTACGAGAATCCGACCACACAGAAAGAAGCTGTTACAGAGTTTAAGAAAGCTCTGGATCTGGCTCCGGATTCCGCGCGCGAGCGCATCAATTACGGCTTAGCGCTGCTGCGAGCCGGGCAGACCAAAGACGGCCTCGCGGAACTCGCCCAGGCACAGAAGCAAGACCCCTCGATCCCGCACACCTGGTTCAACTTAGGCATTTCCTTCAAAAAAGAGGGCGACTACGAGCCGGCGATCCGGCAGCTCGAAGGCATGGCGAAACTCGTGCCGGACGAGCCGGTGACGCATTACAACCTCGGCGTTCTCTATAGGTTGGCGGGAAAGCCAGCCGAGGGCTTGCAACAGCTTGAAATCGCCGAGAAGCTCAATCCGAATCTCGCTGGGCCACATTTTCAGCTCTTTAACCAGTACCGGCAGGCGGGCCGCGCGGAGGACGCCGCGCGCGAATTGAAAATTTTCACGACCATCAAGGCCCGGACCGCCGGGGCGGCTGTTCCGGAGGACATGGAGTGGAGCTACTACGCGGAAATCTACGAAACCGTTGACCCGCAGCCAGCCGAGGCGCCGTCTGTACCGTTGACATTCGCGGACCACAAGCTCGATGGTCATTTCGATCCGGCGACGGCGGGTCTGGCCGCTCTGGATTTCGACGGCGACGGAAAGACGGATTTGATCGCATGGTCAGCCGAGGGCGTGCGGCTCTATAAGGATGGCGCAACGCCGGTCGCCAAGTCGGGCCTGGAAGATCTGACAAATGTGCGGGGAATTGCGCCGGGAGATTTCGATAACGACGGTTTGCCGGATCTGTGTGTGCTGACCGATACGGGCGCGCTGCTCTACCACAACAACAAGGGAGTCTTCGAAAAGCGTGCGACGCAGTTGCCGGCGGGGCCCTATGACAAAGCCATTTGGATTGACTACGACCACGATGGCGATCTCGATCTGCTGCTGCTGGGAGTGAGATCGGTTCTCATGCGCAACAACGGCGAAGCTGGCTTTAGCAACCAGACGGCGGATTTTCCGTTTGTGCAGGGTCATGCGATAGCGGGAGCGGTTTTTGCCTTGCGGCACGATACCGCGGCGAGCGATCTGGCGGTCGCATATCGCGACCACCCGGGAATACTGTATCGGGACAAACTCAACGGGAAATACGATGAGTTGCCGCTCGAGGCGATTCCGCAAGGCGCGTTAGATGTAATCGCGGAGGATTTCAATAACGACGGCTTCCCGGATCTGGCCGTGTTCCTGGGACCGGGCGTGGCGCTGGTGGAGAACCGCCAGGGATTTCTCATGCCCGGTGCAAAGCTTGTGGGCGAAGGGCCATCAGTCTTCGCGGATCTGGAGAATCGCGGAGTCCGGGATCTCGCAAGCATGGGTGCGATCGATCGTAATCGGGGGCAGGGGAAATTTGAGTCGCGGAATTGGCCGCGCGGTGTCGTCTTTGGCCCGGCAATTGTGGCAGCGAATCTCAATGGAGGCGGGCGCACGGACCTGGCAACTGTCACAGCGGACGGCAGCCTGCACGTCTTCGAGAACCAGACCCCCACGAAGAACAACTGGATGCGCGTCGCCATCGCCGGAGTAAAGAACCTGAAGCTTGCGCCAGGCGCGACGGTCGAAGTGAAAGCGGGTGCGAGTTATCAGAAACGGATTTATCAGGGCGTCCCGCTGGTGTTCGGCCTGGGCGGATACAAAGAAGCCGACACTGTGCGTATCACTTGGCCCAACGGCCTGATCCAAAACGAAACCAAGCAGCCGATTCTGACCGCGCTGAATATTCAGGAGTCACAGCGTCTTTCCGGCTCGTGTCCCATGATCTTCACCTGGAACGGGAAGCGGTTCCAGTTCATTACGGACGTGCTGGGCGTGGCGCCGCTGGGAGCGAGTTCGGGCGACGGCCAATATTTCCCGGTGGACCACAACGAGTATGTGCAGATCACCGGCGATGCGCTAGCTGAGCGCGACGGAAAGTACGAGATCCGCATCACAGAAGAGCTGCGCGAGGTTTCCTATCTGGACCGTGTACAGTTGATTGCGCTCGATCACCCGGCTGCTAGCGAAATTTTTACAAATGAAAAATTCAAATCGCCGCCATTTCCCGAGTTCCGGCTGTACGGCGTGAACCGGCGGGTTTATCCGGTGGCGGCGCGGGATTCGGAAGGGCGCGACGTGTTGCCGCGGTTGTTGAAGCGCGACCAGACCTATCCCGATGGATTCCGGCGCGGCTATAACGGCGTGGCGGAGCTGCATCACCTGGATCTGGATTTCGCCGGCGCGGCGCGCGATGGGCGTGCGGTACTGATTTTGAACGGATGGGTCGACTGGGCGGACGGCAGCACGTTTCTGCGGGCGGCGCAGGAGTCCAAGGCCGGGCTGATCCTCCCATATTTGCAAGTCAAGAACGCGCGCGGCGAGTGGCAGACGGTGATCGAAGACATGGGCATTCCGGCGGGCAAGCCGAAGACCATTGCGGTCGATTTGAGCGGCAAGTGGCTCTCGACATCGCGTGAAGTGCGCATCGTGACCAACCTGTGCGTGTATTGGGATGAAATCTTTTTGAGTGAGAATGCCGGCTCACCGGACGCGCGCCTGACGCCGGTGGAAGCGGAGTTTGCCGATTTGCGCTTCCGCGGCTTCTCGAAACCGAAGATCGATCCGGCCCGCAAGCAACCCGAAGCTTTCGACTATCAAACCTGGATGCCGGTATCGATGTGGAATCCCACGCCGGGGCTGTACACACGCTATGGCGATGTGCGTCCGCTCCTTAACGCCGTGGACGATCGGCTGGTCATCATGGGTTCCGGCGATGAGCTGTGCCTGCTGTTCCCGGCGAATGGCTTGCCCACGCTGCGGCCCGGTTGGAAGCGCGATTTCCTGCTGCTGGTAGATGGCTGGGCGAAGGATGGCGATTACAACACGGCGTTTTCGCAGTCGGTTGAGCCGCTGCCGTTCCACGCCATGCGCGCGTACCCGTATCCGGCTTCGCAGCATTTTCCGGACGACGCGGGGCACCGCGCGTATCGCGAGCAATACAACACGCGGCCGGCGTTGCGGCTGGTGCGGCCGATCGGGCCGGGCGTGCCCGGCCCCTACAGCGTAGCCAATGTAGGGGCGAGGCATGCCTCGCCCGAGTCGGCGGGTGACGCGAGATGACGCGCGAAAAACTCCTCCACTGGTCCGCCGTCCTCTTCATTGTTTTGCTCATCAACACGGCGTACGTCGCCGCACTGCCTTCGCCCACGATTTTCTACATGGCCAACGTGCTGCTGCACCTGGTTCTTGGCGTGGTTCTGACGGTGGCGCTGCTTTTCCTATTGCGGGATTTCCCATTTGCGGCGGGTTTCTTTCTGGCAGCCTCGGCTCTCGGAATCTATCTGGCGATCGCTGGCAACACGATGCCGCACCGCTGGGCCCTGTTCGCGCATATTCTGGCCGCCGTCGTCGGCCTCGCTGCTCTGATTCCCTTCGCCATGCGCCAGGCTCCGCGATTTCGCACCGCGTTTCAAGTGTCGCTCGCACTGCTGGTGCTCCTGCCGCTCGGGGCTAAGGTTTACCGGAAGGCGTTTCCAGATCCGGACGCGCAGATCCGCAACGGCCTGACAGTCCCGGTTTCCATGGACGGCGAAGGCGGGGGGCCGAAGTCGCCGTTCTTCCCATCTTCGGCGAAGACCAACGTCGGCGGCATCATTCCCGCCAACTTTTTCATGGATTCGGAGCGCTGCGGCGAATGCCATAAGGATATCTACCGGCAGTGGAAAAGCTCGATGCATCATTTTGCATCGTTCAATAACCAGTTCTACCGGAAGTCGATTGAGTACATGCAGTCGGTAGTGGGGACGCGACCGAGCAAGTGGTGCGCGGGCTGTCACGATCACGCGGTTTTCTTCAACGGACGCTTCGACCGGCCGATCAAGGAGCAAATCGACACGCCGGAAGCGCGCGCGGGCCTGGCTTGCACGTCGTGCCACTCGATCGTGCACGTCAACAGCACGATGGGGAACGGCGATTACACCATTCAGTATCCGCCGCTGCACGAGCTGGCCACGAGCCGTAACCCGTATCTGCACGCGATCGATACCTTCCTGACCTATCTCAATCCAGGGCCCCACAAGGCGTCTTTTCTGAAGCCGTTCATGCGTGGGGAATCGGCCGAGTTTTGCGCGGTCTGCCACAAGGTACATCTCGACGTTCCAGTAAATCAGTACCGCTGGTTCCGCGGCTTCAACGACTACGACAATTGGCAGGCGAGCGGCGTTTCGGGTCAGGGAGCGCGGTCGTTCTACTATCCGGCCAAGAGCCAGGTTTGCGCGGACTGCCACATGCCGCTTGTGCCGTCCCAGGACCCAGGCAACCACGACGGCATGGTGCATTCGCATCGTTTTCCGGCGGCTAACACAGCCGTTCCTTACGCCAATCACGACGATGAGCAACTGCAGGCGACGGAGAAATTTCTCAAATCAGGCTTCATCACGGTAGACATTTTTGCGGTCTCACCGGTGAAGGACTCCGGCACGCCCATGGTGCGACGCACGGGCGAAGGGCCGCAGGCGATGTCGGGCTTTGCCGTGGGTGAGGAAGCCGAACAGGCCTCGACGGGCGTGATCCGCGAGGTGGGCGAGATCGCCGCGCCCATCGACACGGCGGGAACAAAGCTCGCCCCGGAGAGCACAGCCCGCGTGGACGTGGTGGTGCGCACGCGTAAGATCGGCCATTTCTTTCCAGCGGGAACGGTGGACGCTTTTGATGTTTGGCTCGAGCTACAGGGCAGGGACGCCGATGGCCGTGTGATGTTCTGGAGCGGGCAGGTCGCGGACGGCGGGCGCGGGCCGGTTGAACCCGGTGCGCACTTCTATAAGTCGTACCAGCTCGACGGGGCAGGAAATCCGATCGACAAGCGCAACGCCTGGCAAGCTCGCAGCGTACTCTACGTGCGGCTGATTCCGCCTGGCGCGGCGGACGTAGCGCATTATCGCGTGCGCGTGCCGAAGGACGCCAAGGGACCGATCACATTCACGGCGAAGCTCAACTATCGCAAGTTCGCGTGGTATTACACGCACTTCGCTTATGCCGGACAACCGAAGTCCGGACAGGACGCCGCGCTGCTGAATGCCTCGCAGAACAGCCTGGAGTACTCGTTCGATAA
>Ga0116219_10002492_pt1 | contig 15494 bp, 14 predicted proteins | sample Sb_taG_4_FD_91019 | JGI IMG/M metagenome (GOLD analysis project Ga0116219, IMG submission 91019) | Peat soil microbial communities from Weissenstadt, Germany - Sb_50d_6_BS metaG | ecosystem: Environmental > Terrestrial > Soil > Wetlands > Peat | place: Germany: Weissenstadt | collected 2010-09-21
CTTTGGTGGCGGGGGGAGGATTTGAACCTCCGACCTTCGGGTTATGAGCCCGACGAGCTACCAGACTGCTCCACCCCGCGGCGAAGAAACCACTCTACACGCCTCGCTCGGCATCGACCACGGCGCGAACCCACACCACCGAACGACCTGGGGTACCCGCCTCGTTCGTCCGACCCTCCGTCCCTCCGCCCCGGCGGGCGGCCGGCAGCCCTAAAGCGTCTGCGCCGTCGGCGGGGGGGGCGGCGGTGAGGCGGGGTCCGCAGCCTGAGGGGGCGGCGGGGGCGGAGGGGCGTTTTCGGCCGGGGCCGCCGTCGGGGCGGCCGCAGAGGACTCGGGAACCAGCGTGATCGGGCCGTGCTCGGACTCGTGTGCCTGGAGGGCCGCCACCAGCCGGTCGATGTCCGCTTCCGTTGTGGGCGTGGCCCGTCCTGTCTTGGTGGCGTCGACGGCCGCACCGAGATCCCGCAGCATGCCGTCGGCCGCCTTCTTGGCCTGCGCCTCGTCGAGCTTCGCCTGGCCCTTGGCGGCCGCGTCCTTGGCCGCCTCGGTGGCCGTCGCCGCCGTCGCCTTCACCTTGTCGAGCAGTCCCATAGGAAGACTTCCTTTCCTCGCTCCCGACATCATGGGACCACTCGGCACAACCTGCAACCGGCAGATCGGCACAACCCGCAACCGGCAGGCGCCGGGCGACGCCTCGCTCCTGGGACTCAGCCCCGGGCGGCCGCCGAGGCGATCGTCGTCGAGGTGGTGGTGACCCCCCCCTTGGGCTCAGTGCTCGTCGGCACCGAGGTCGTGCTGGAGGACGAGGAGGGAGTCGTCGTGAGCGTCGACGACGTCGTGCCGGTCGTCTTCTTCGTGGACGTCTTGCCGACCTTGGGGGGCGCCGTCGTGGTCGTCGTCGTGGTCGACGCTGACGCCGGTGTCCCGATCACCTGCTGGGCCTGGGTGATCTGCTGCTGCATGGCCTGGATGTCGGACTGGAACCCCGCCAGGTTCCCGGCCTTCAACGCGGCGAGCGCATTGGTGTAGTCCGTCTGCGCCTGGGTCAGGTAGCCCGACACCGCCGTCGGCACCGTCCCCGTCGAGGGGACGCCGGTCCCCGAAGGCAGGGACACGGTGTTCTGGAGCAGGTCGCTCAGGACGTTCGACAGCGACGTGTCGATCTGCACGTTCTTGCCCAGCACGGCCACCACGTATTCGAGCTGGGGCTGCGGGTTCGTGGATGCCGCCACGTACAGCGGTCGCAGGTACACCATGGAGTCGGCGATGGGGACCATGAGCGTCTCCCCCAGCAGGACCTCGGAACCCTTCGTGTCCAGCAAGGAGATGTCCTTCGACACCGTCGAGTTGGCCGAGATCTCCGCGTCCGCGTTGGCCGGGCCCGTCGTCCCCTGCGGCGTTTCGTAGAGGTTCAGCTGCGAAGTGGCCCCGTACTGACTGGGATCAGACAGCCCGACCATCCAGGCGGTCAGGTTGAAGTTCTGGTTGGAGCCCGAAAGGCTCGACTGCGAGGCGGGGACGAAACCGTCGGACACGGTGAAGACCTGCTTGCTCGTGTTGGGCAGCGAGTACACCTGGTACTGGGGCGCCATGCGGGCCGGGGTGGTGGAGACCAGCTGGCCCTGGTTGTTGTAGGTGTTCTGGGCCAGCAGCGCCTGCGACTGCGGGCCGGCGCCGGCCGTGGGCGAGAGCTGCCACGCGTTGCTGGCTGCGTAGAACTGCTGCGGGTTCGTCAGATGGTAGCGGCCGTAGATGGCGGACTGAGTGGAGAAGATGTCCTCGGGGTAGCGCAGATGGGCCTGGAGTTCGGGGCTCATCTGCGACAGCGGGACGAACATGTGCGGGAAGGCGGCCGAGTACGCCTGGAGGATCGGGTCCTTCGGGTCCGCGTCGTAGAACGTCATCTTCCCCGAGTAGGCGTCGATGACGACCTTGACCGAGTTCCGCACGTAGTTGTAGCTGGCCGGGAGGGTGCTCCCGATCGCCACCTGCTGGCTGCCCGCGTTCTGTGAGTACGCATAATTCGCCGTCGTGGTGTACCCGTCGACCACCCAGTCGATGTCCCCGTTGTTGTTGATGACGGCGTAGGGGTCGTGGTCGAAGCTCAGGAACGGCGCCGCCTTCTGGGCCATCGCGACGGGGTCGCGCACGAACATGATCCGCGACTTGCTCGTGATCTGGCTCGAGATGAGCAGGTTGAAATCACCCAGCCGGAGTGCGAAGGCCGCCCGCGTGAAGACCGATGACAGCTGCACGCCGCCCGTGCCCGAGTAGTGGCTCTCGACGTTGGTGCCGTTCACCTGGTAGTCCACCTCGGCCTGCTTGGTGTTGGCCACTACGTAGCCCGTCTCACCGAGCCCGAAGTAGACCGACGGCTGCTTGATGGCGGGCAGCCCGGCCGAGGAGGTCGGCGGCACCTGCTGCACCGCGTAGACGGGGTTGTTGGAGTTGGTCTGGCTGGCCAGAGCCACTGCGGCGCCGTTGCCGTGGGTGTACTGCAGGTGGGTGTTCACCCACGATGGGGAGGGCACGTTGGACGCCGAGATCGTGCGCACGCCGATCAGCACCGGGGTGAGTTGGCTACCGGACGTGTAGCGGTCCACGCCGAGGGCGGGGAACGAGTAGTAGGAGCGGATGCCCTGCTGGCGCTGGAACGTCTGCAGCGAGATGCTGGGGTCGGGGTCCCACTGGCGGATGTTGTCGATGGTCGCGGTTGAGGCCACGGTCTGACTAGGGGAGATGGTGTTCGACGCCGGAAACTGGTGCACCTTCACGTCGTTCAGCCCGTAGGCGTCCCGGGTGGCCGTGATGTTGCGCTGGATGTACGGAGCCTCGAGTGAGCTCTGCGCCGGCGTCACCTTCAGCGTCTGCAGCAGGGCCGGGTAGATGATCCCGACGACGAGCGCCACGAAGGCCCAGATGCCGATCGCCAGCACAGGAAGCGTCCAGCCTTGCTGGCGGATGTTGTAGAGCAGGATGAGCGCCGCGAAGACCGACACCACGGCGAGGAGCAGCTCGGCCGGCAGGCGGGCGTGGACGTCGGTGTACCCGGCGCCGTTGACGTAACCATCCTGCGCGTTGACGAGCGACCAGCGCTGGAAGATGTAGCCCACCGCCTTGTCCAGCGCGATCAGGGCCAGCAGCACGGAGATGTGCGCCTTGACAGGCGGCCGGACCCGCGGCAGGCCGCGCTGGGGCTGGATCCCCCCGTTGAAGTAGTGGAACACGAGGGTGACGGCCAGCGTCACGATCAGGATGGCCAGCGTCCAGTCGACGATGAAGGTCAAGAAGGGGAGCTTGAAGACGTAGAAGCCGATGTCCTTGCGGAATTGCGGGTCGGTCACCCCAAAGTTGCCGCCGTGGCGGAAGAGGATCCAGTTGTTCCATTGGCCGATGGTCCCCGAGGCGCCGATCAGGGCCAGGACGAACGCGAGCGCCACGTAGATCCGGCCCGCGTACGGCCGCACGAACTGCTGGTAGCGGCGTACGAGCTCGTCCTCCTGGGCGAGCACGATGTCGTGCCCCGCGATGCGGTCGCACACCACGAGATTGACCCAGAGCACGGCGAAGAAGATGGCGCCGAACACGCCGAAGAGGCCGAGCTTGATGGCGAGAAGGGTCGAGAAGACGTTGTGGTAGTCGACCGAGGAGAACCAGAGGCTGTCGGTCCAGATGCCCGCCAGCGACCGCAGGGATATCAGGAGAATGACGAGGACGACCGCGAAGCCGATGAGCCACCAGCGGGCCCGGTGGCGTCGGCGCGGCGAGGGGTCAGCGGTCAGGTCGCTGGGGATGCGCACGAGGGGAGCCTAACGTCCACCAACCCGGCCCCAATGGCCAGGCCCAACACGTCTCCGAACAGTCGGAACGCCTGTCAGTCGTCCGCAGGGGCAACGAGACACCGGCAACCTGAGTGAACCGGTGGATGGGCGTGGCCGGTCGGGAACGTCTCGCTCGCGCTGACGGCACCGGCGAGCGCATTGTCCTCGCAGTCCGAGCAGCCGCTCGCGGACGTGACCACCCAGCGCACCTTGCCGTCCCCGCCGGCCGCCGTCACGCCGGCCGAGAACGCCTGCGTCGCGTAGTCACCCGCCAAGCGCTCCACCCGTTCGCCGCGCCACTCGCGGAACGCGGCACCCACCCGATCGCTGAGCTCCCCGCCCCCGGCCGCCATCTGGCGCCGCAGCATGGTCACGACGACGTGCGCCAGGCCCTCCTCCGACTGCTCGATCGCGTTGCCCGCGGGGACGGTCGCCTTTCCGGCCCCGCCGAACGCCGTTCCGGCGGCGAACGCCTCGGCCAGGTGACTGCGTGCCGCGGCGGCAAACCCGGCCATGTGCTCGTCCTCGGAACCCAGGAGCTCGTCGACCGTCAGCGACGGCGCGCTGCGGAGCCGGTCGAGCAACCGGTTCTGGTCGTCGCCCAGGGCGCGCTTGACGGTGCGGCTCAGCCGCGCCGTGACCGGCGCCAGCACCTCGTCGCGCCGCGCGATGAGCTCGTCGTCGGGACCGGGCGGCGCCTCGGCCTTCTGAGCCGCGGCCTCCGGAGCCGCGGCCTCGCCCTCCGGCGGCTCGACCACTGACCCACCGGCGTCCGGACCGGCCTCGCCCGCCTGGGCTTCGGGCAGGGCTCCGGGCGCCGCCGCGGCCTTCGCGGGCCCGCCGGCCTCCCCGGTTCCGGCGCGGATGCGGGCGAAGAGCTCGTCGACCGAGGGGGCGGCCGCCGGCGCGCCGGCGGCGTCGTCCCCCGGCTCTGCACCGGGGCCTTCACCGCTCTCAGCGGTCGCCCGCGACTCCCCCGTCGCCTCGTCCACCGAGTCCTGGTCGTGGGGGCCATCGTCGGCGCCGTGCAGTCGGAACTGGTCACCCACGGCCATAGCGGCGGCCCGCGCCTCTTCGTCGGTACGCTCCAGGTGAGTAAGGATCCCGTCCACCTTGTCGCGCACACCGAGTACGGACGCGGCCATTTCGTCGCGGGCGGCACGGAGCTGCTCAATCTGGATCCCGAGCGCGCGACGTCGCGAGGCCAGGTCGGCCAGCACCCGGCGCCGGGCCTCTTGGACCTGCTCCAGGAGGGCCCGCCCCTCGTCCTTGGCGCGGGCGATCACCGCCTCCCCGTCCGCCACCGCCTCGGCGAGGATGCGCTCGCTCTCGACGCGGGCCTCCTGCTCGGCGTTGGCCACGAGCAGCTCGACCTCGACCACGCGCTCGGCGGACGAGGCCTCGGTGCGCGCCTGCAGCTCGTCGACCTGGCTCTGGGTCTCGCGCAGCAGCGTGGCCGCCCCCTCCTGGGCCTGGAGGACGATCCGGGCCGCCTCCTCGTGGGCGTGGCGCAGGATCTGCGCACTGTGCTGCCCGAGCGACACGGTGAGCGTGGCCTCGTCGACGACGGGATGGGCGGCCCGCTCCTCGGCCTCGGCCACCGCGGTCCGCAGCTCCTGCTCGCGCTCCTCGAATACCTCGATGCTCCGCGACACCGACTGGAGATAGGCCCGTACCTCATCGGTGTCGAAACCCCTCCGCACGATGGCGAACGAGTGACGGGCGATGTCCCCGGTCGCGATGCGGGACGATGAGATGGGGGCGCGGCCTTCAGGCATGGCCAGAGCCTACGGCGCCGCCTGGGCCGGCACAGGCTTGGTGGGCACGTTGCCCCCGAGGCGCTCGAGGATCCGGAGCACCTGGTTCAGGGTACTCACGGCATAGACGTGCAGCTGCGGGGTCGCCTTGGACTGCGCCGTCTTGAGCTCCACGGAGGGCACGAAGAAGACAGTCGCCCCCGCCCGCTCGACCGCGATCGTCTTCTCGGCCACGCCGCCCACGTCACCGACGTTGCCATGCTGGTCGATCGTGCCGGTGGCCGCCACGATCCGGTTGCCCGTGAGGCGCCCGCTGCTCAGCTTGTCGATGATGCCGAGCGTCATGGCCAGGCCGGCGGACGGGCCGCCGATGTCCTGCGTGTGCACGGTCACCTTCACCGGGAACTGCCAGTCCGGCTGCGTCTGGGGATCGATGCCGAGGAACGCCGTGGGCTTCGTCGGCGGCCCGCAGCCGGTGTCCACCAGCCCCTTGGGGGGTGTCCCGAGCGTCACCGACTTGGTCACGGTGGGTCCGGGCACGAAGTCACCGACGTCGTTGATGGACGACTCCTCGACGCGGAGCGGGACGCTCGTGCCGGGCTTCAACCCGTGCAGTGCGTCGATCAGGGCGCAGTCGGTCGACGTCGTGGTGCCGTTCACGGCGGTGATCACCTGGGCCACCTTCAGCGTCTTGGCGGCCGGGGAGCCAGGCGCAATCCCGTAGATGAGCGCGCCCACATTCGTGGAAGTGACCTTGTAGCCGAGACGCGTCAACGCGGCCGCGGTGGCGAACGACTGCGCCTGGGCCATCTGGAGGTAGCCCTGGGCCAGGAACTGACCCTCGTCCGGCGTCGGGCCGAGCAGGTCGGGCCCCGAGACCACCTCGCTGTTGGAGTCGAAGTACCGGTACTGGAGGTAGTTGAGTGCATTCAGCTGGGTGACGAAGACGTCGGTCAGCAGGATCTTGCCGGTCAGGGGGTGGCTGTCCGCGGCCGGCACCTCGATGTACTGCGAGACGGGTGTGGCGTCCCCCGGGGTGAGCACGTAGTAGTTGACCGAGACGCGGGCGGCGACGAGGGCCGCGACGAGGACGACGGCGACCGCGGCCCCGAAGATCGCGGGCCAGATCCGCCGGCGGCGCCTGGGACCGGCCGGCGGGGTCGGCGGCGCCCACGCATCGGCCGCGGCCGGGCCGGTGTCGTTGGAGGAGGGGGTCGCCGCGGCGTCCCCGTCGGCGATCGCGTCAGGGTCGGACATACTCGAGAGGGTGAGCGACGATGTTGCCACGGATGCGGGCCGTGACCGCCGCGCCGAGCTCCGGAGGCGCCGCCTCGTCCTGGCGGGCCACCGCGGCGATCCGGCCCTGGCACGACGGGGGCTCGGCGATCCCGATCCGCGCGTGCAGGCTGCCGCCCTGGGCGCGCTCGACCGCCTCGGTGAGCTCACGGCCGACGACGTGGTGGGGGCGCTGAGCACTGGTGCCACGCCATTGCGACGACGTGCCGTCGAGGCTGCACCGGGCGTGCACGGCCGGGGCTCGCGCTCGGCGCTCCCCGCCGCCGTCACCGGCGCGCTCGATGATCCCGATCCCCTGGTCGTGGTCGGCGCGGCCTGGTTCCTGGGCGAACGGCGCCACCGGGCGGCCGTGCCGTCCCTGGTGGCGACCGCGACCGGGCACGCGGACACCCGCTGCCGCGAGGCGGCCGTCGCCGCGCTCGGCGCCATCGGTGACCCCGGGGGGCTGCCCGCCGTGCTCGCCGCGCTCGGTGACAAGCCGACGGTCAGGCGGCGGGCCACGGTGGCGCTAGCCGGCTTCGACGACCCCAGGGTGGAACCGGCGCTGCGGGCGGCCGCCGGCGACCGTGACTGGCAGGTGCGCCAGGCCGCCGAGGAGCTGCTCGGCGTCTGATCCCGAGGCGCCTAGTTCTCTTCGCTGAACAGCCGCTTCAGCCGGTCGAAGGACTCCAGGCAGACGCCGGCGCCCTGGACCACGCACTCCAGCGGTGTGTCCACCAGATGCACCGGGACGGCGGTGGCATCGGCCAGCCGCTGGGTCATGCCGCGCAGCAGCGCGCCGCCCCCGGTCAAATGGACCCCCTGGAACATGATGTCCTGGGCCAGCTCGGGCGGGGCCTCGGAGAGGCAGTCAGCCGCCGCCGCGACGATCGACTTCACGTTGTCCTCGAGCGCGCCCCGGACCTCGAGCGGGGAGAGGAGCACCGTCTTGGGCATTCCCGTCGCGACCTCGCGGCCGCGGATCTCGGCCTGCTGCTCCCCCTCGTAGGGCGACGCGGACCCGATGGCCAGCTTGACCGCCTCGGCCGTGCGCTCTCCGATGGCCACGCCGTAGTGGTGGCGGACGTAGGCCTGAATGGACGCATCGAAGTCGAAGCCCCCGCAGCGCAGGGCCTGGACCGCGACCACGCCCCCGAGCGAAATGACCGCCATCTCCGCCGTGCCGCCCCCGACGTCGACCACCATGTTGCCCACGGGCTCGTGGATCGGGAGCCCGGCCCCGATGGCGGCCGCCATGGGCTGCTCGATCAGGAAACTCGCCGAGGCCCCCGCTCGCCGCGCCGCCTCCTTGACGGCGCGGCGCTCGACCGCCGTGATGGCGGACGGCACGCAGATCAGCACCTTGGGCCGGTTCAGCCGGCCGACGCCGACCCGGCGCAGCAAGACGCTCAGCATCCGCTCGGTGACCTCGAAGTCGGTGATCGCGCCGCCGCGCAGCGGCCGCTCGGCCACGATGTAGCCCGGCGTGCGGCCGATCATCTGCCAGGCGTCCGTGCCGATCGCCAGTACCTCACGGCTGCGCGAATCGAGTGCCACCACGGTCGGCTCGTTGAGCACGAGGCCCTTCCCCTTGGCATAGACAAGCGTGTTGGCCGTGCCGAGGTCGATGGCCAGGTCGCGCGACATAGGGGCCTCATGGTACGGCCGGACCGTCGCGCGACGGCATTCTCCGGGCTTTTCTCGGTATCGTCGCCGAGGTGAGCGACACGCCCGAGCAGCCCGACGAAGGCGAGCCGGGCTCCGAGGAGGGCAGCGGCGCGGGCCCGGACGAGCCCGAATCGCCATTGCGCGGGTGGATCGATCCCGACGACCGCCTGTGGCGCCACCCGAGCGAGGTCACCGCGCCCGGCGCCGGCATGGGGCCGGCGACGGGCGCCGACACGCCGGTTCTCCTCAATGCCCCGCCCCGCCACGCCTACCGGAGCGCCGTCATGGTCCTGGTCGGCGTCGCCGCTGTGGCCGCCGTCGTCGCCTGGGTCATCGTGCTGCTCTCGCCGGCCTCCCAGAAGCCGCTCTCCAACGCCACCGGCGACACCGTCGCCGGTGCGACCTTGACGACCCTGGCCGGGCCCCAGAACGCGGTGCCCGCGGCAGCCCAGGCGGCCGGCCGCTCCATGGTCGAGTTGCGGGCGACCACAGCACACGGGACGGTCGCGCTCATCGGCGTCGCCGTGGCCGAGGGCGGCATGGTCGTCACCACCGCCGACCTCCTGGGCGGCGTGCGGCGCATTGTCGTGGTCGGGCCCGGCGGCAAGCTCGAGCCCGCCTCCATCGTGGCGCGGGACACCACGTCCGACATCGCGTTGGTGAACGTGCCCGAGGACGTGCCGGTGGCGCCCTTCGCCGGCGACTCCGGCCTCAACGGGGGATCGCCCGACCTGACGCTGAGCTTCGTGCCCGCCGGCGGCGCGTCGATCGCGTTGCACTGCGCGCCCGGCACGGTGACCGGCGTCGGGACGGCCATCGCCGGTGGTCCCGCCAACGGCATGCCGGCCATTACCTCCTCCCCCGCGACGGGGCCCGTCACCGCGGGGGACCCGCTGCTGAACTCGGGCGGCGGCGTGGTGGGGATCCTCTTCGACCCCGACCCCGGCACCTCCTCGGCCGTCGCCTTCTTGCCCAGCGACCTCGTGGTGGGGGTCGCCGACGATCTCCGCTCGAGCACCCGGGTGGTGCACGGATGGCTCGGGGTCTCCGGCACCGACGCCCCGAACGCCAGCGGGGCCAAGGTGGAGTCCGTGCAGGCCAACGGGCCGGCCGCCGGGCGGCTCGAGGCGGGCCAGGTGATCGTCGCTGTCGACGCCCTGCCCGTGCGCACCATGGCCGAGCTGCGGGCCCGGCTCTACGTCGTGGCCCCAGGTGCCTCCATCGCCCTCTCGGTCCAGCAGGCCTCGGGTACGAAGGTCGTGGACGTCACCCTCAGCGGCTCCTCGTAGCATGCAGGGGTGAGCATGTTCGGATCCAGCGACCCCGACAACCCGATGGGGGGCCTCCTCGGGGACCTGCTCAAGGTCATCGGGTCGGGGCCGGGAGCAGCCGACAGCTGGTTCGAGGCCGCCCGCACGCTGGCCTTCGGTGTCGCCACCGACGGCGGCCAGGACGAGAACCCCGATCCACTGGTGCGCATCGCCTTCGAGGAGCTGGCCCGGGTGGCCGAGCTCCACGTGGCCGACGCCACGGGGATCGCGTCCTCGGGCACCGGAGGCGTGTCCTTCGAGGCCGTCGGGCCGGGGCAATGGTCCTTCCGGGCGCTCGAGGCCTACCGGCCCGTCCTCAAGTCGATGATCGATGCGCAGCAGCAGGGCGCGGCGGCGGTACCCACGTCCATGGACCTGAGCGAGCTCGATCCTGACGCCTCCGCCGGCCTGGGCGGGCTGCTCGGCCAGTTCGCGCTCACGCTCGGGCCGGTCTTCCTCGGCATGCAGTTCGGCTCGGCCGCGGGACACCTGGCCCGCCGGGCGTTCGGACAGTACGCGCTCCCGCTGCCCTGGCCCGAGTCACCGACCTTGTTGCTCGTGCCGGGCAACGTGACCCGCTTCGCCGACGACTGGAGCCTCCCGCTCCAGGAGGTCCAGCTCTGGGTGTGCCTGCGCGAGCTGACCATGCACGCCGTACTCACCCGTCCCGGCGTCCGGGCCTCGCTCATGACGCTGCTGGGGGACGCGTCGGCCCACGCCGCGGCGGCGCAGCGATCCATCGTCGAGCGCCTGGGCGACGGTCTGGGCAACCCGGCCGCCCTCGAGGACGCCCTCGGGGACCCCGAGGCGCTGCTGTCGGACCTCATCAGCCCCGAGCAGCGGAGCATCTCGAGCGCCCTGACCGCGCAGACGACCGCCATCGGCGCCTACGTGGACCACATCACGGCCGGCATCGCCGAGACGCTCACCTCGTCACCCGCCGCGCTGCGCGAGGCGTGGTACCGCTACCGGATCGAGGAGGGCAAGGGCGAGCAGGCCTTCGCCGGCCTGTTCGGGCTCAACGTGGGCCAGGACGAGGTTGACCGCGGGCGCGCCTTCGTCACGGGCGTCGTGGAACGGGCCGGCGAGGACGCGCTGGCCCGGCTGTGGGGCGACGAGCTCGATCTGCCGACGCCGGCCGAGGTCGACGCGCCCGGGCTCTGGCTCGCCCGTATCGGTCTCCTGGACTGAGGTTCAGCCGACCGGCTCGGGCACGCTGTGCTCGAGCTCGTAACGGGCGAACGCCGTCGTGACCCGGCCGCCGAGGAGCAGCATCCCGATGCTGCCGTCCCAGTCCGGTGCGATGGCGTAGACGTACTCCGCCAGCGCCTCGTCGTAACGGATGGTGGCCAGGAGGTCGACGAGGTCGAACACGTGCTCGATCGTCGCCGTCTCCGTCAGGTCCGCAGGCGTCAGCGTGCGCACCAGCGCCGCCTCGTCGTCGGTGAGCTCACCGACGAGCCCTAGGATGTCCACGACGACGGGTGCGTCGTCGTGGATGTTGGTCAAGTCCCCCATGATGTTCCTCCCCCTCCAACAGGCCTCCAGGCCCGCAGCTCAATGAACCGCCATCAGCGCAGAGCATTCACCACGGCGGTGTCGGCCGAGTGGCTCGCGGGATGCAGGATGGGTGCGGGACAACCCCCGCGCAACGGGGCGACGGCCCGGGATGGCCGCCCGGCTCAGGCCTCGGCGGGCTCCCCGTAGTCGAGGACCCACTCGAGGGCGAGTTGCTCCCGCTCGGCGTCACGCACGACCCGCTCACTGTTGCGGCGGAACTGGGGGTCGTGAGGGGGAAGCAGCACCAGGCGGGCCAGGACGCGCTCGCGGAACTGGTCGATCACCTCGGGCGGGCCGTAGTCCGACTGCACCTGCCAGTGGGGCGCCACCGGCCCTAGGTACACGACGCGCACATGCCCGATGGGCTCGACCGGCTCACCTTCTTCGACTACTTCCACCTCGGTGTCCGGGGACATCGCACCTCCACGCATCGGCGATCGGCGCCAGCGTAGCCCCGGAGGGCCAAGAAGCGTTCTCCATGGTAGAGCCAAGATCGCCTCGGGCATTCTTACGAACTTCCTAACCGAAGACCCTATTTCCCGGAGGGCACCTCCCGTAGAATGGTGCGTGAAAAGGGAGCGAAGCGATGAATACCGATTGGATGGCCCGGGGGAAGTGCAAGGAAGTTGCTCCCGACATCTTCTTTCCAAACGACGGGATGGGCGTGCTGGTGGCGCAGAGGATCTGCGCCGAGTGCCCCGTCTCGGAGGCCTGCCTCGAGTATGCGCTCGAGCACCACATCGACCACGGGGTCTGGGGCGGTGCGTCAGAGCGTGAGCGCCGCCGCATTCTGCGCCGCCGTCGCCTCTCACACGCCGTCGCCGCCAAGTAGCGCGTCACACCCGGCCGAGTAGGGCCGGGGATCCCGAGGCGGGGATGTTGCACCCCGCCAGCGTCGCTCCTCGTGCCACGCTGGCGCCGTGATCTTCGCATGCGTGGTCAACGTCAGCGAGGGCCGCGACGAGCTGGTCCTGAGCGAGTTGGGCGCCGCCACCGGGCCGGCCCTGCTGGACCTGCACCGCGACCCGGACCACAACCGCTCCGTCCTCACCCTCGCCGGGTCCGTTGACGCCGTCGTCCCGGCCGCCCGGGCCCTCGCAGCGACGGCGGTGGACCGGCTCGACCTCCGGGCGCACCGGGGCGCCCATCCCCGCCTCGGCGTGCTCGACGTCGTGCCCTTCGTCCCCTACGAGCCGGGCGGCCCCTGCCCCGAGGACCTGTCCGGGGCGGTGGTGCTACGCGACGACTTCGCCCGCTGGCTCGGCGCCGAACTGGGCGTGCCGAGCTTCCTCTACGGGCCCCTTCCCGGCGGTCGGACCCGGACCCTGCCCGACATCCGCCGCCATGCCTTCGGGACGGACGGGGCCCCGGATGGCGGCGGCCTGACCCCCGACTACGGGCCGGCGCGGGCGGAAGGGCGGACCGGCGCGACGGCGGTAGGTGCCCGGCGCGTGCTGGTGGCCTACAACGTGTGGGTCTCCTCGGCCGAGGTCGCCCGACGGGTGGCCCCGCTGGTGCGCGGGCCTCAGGTGCGCGCCCTGGGCCTGGCGGTGGGACACCGGGCCCAGGTGTCGTGCAACCTGGTCGACCCCGGGCGCCACGGCCCGGCCCGTCTCTACGACGACGTCGCCGCGTTGGTCGCCGAGGCCGGCGGCGCAGTGGAGGGGGCGGAGCTGGTTGGCCTCATCCCCGAGCTCGTGCTCACAGCCGTCCCGCGATCCCGCTGGGCCGAGCTCGGACTGTCGGAGGGGTCGACGGTGGAGTCCCGCCTGGCCGACTGAGCAGAGAGCTCGCAGCGACCCGCTCGTGGTGAAGGCAGCTAGGACGCGCTCGCCACGTCCCGGCGTGCCATGGCGCGGGCCCGGCGCAGGCGGCGCCGCTCGCGCTCGCTCATGCCGCCCCAGATGCCGAACTTCTCGCCATTGGCCAGGGCGTACTCGAGGCAGTCCGCCTGCACGACGCAGCCGCGGCAGACCTCCTTGGCCTCCCGGGTCGACGCGCCCCGCTCGGGGAAGAACAGGTCAGGGTCGACGCCCATGCAATTCGCCTGCAACTGCCAGCTTCGTTCTTGGCGACCGTAGAGCGTGGTGACTATGTCAACGGGCACTTGGTTCGCCCCCCTTCTTCGCCTCAGGTGGCATTGGTGTAGTTACAACGGTGTAGTCATCTTTCCCTACCCTCCCCCGGAGCGCAAGGGGGAATCGGCGATCCCAGGCACAAAATGTGCGCTTCGGGGCCCGATCGGTCGCCACTTTGCAGGGAAAACCCCAGTTGGGAGCATGTGTAGGCAACTGTTGTGGAACAAGAGCACCGAACCAGCGGAATTTGTCGGAGAACGGACCGGACGCACTTCTGCGGGCCGGCGGAGCGGTGCGGGCCGCCGGGAGGGGTCCGGATGGACCGGGGCGGCGGGCCACCCCGTGGGGCCCTATCCCGCGGGGACCTATCCCGTGGGACGCAGCACGCGGCGGTGCTTGAGGAAGTCGACCAGCACGTAGCCGCCCAGGGCGTCGGGGGTCGTGTAGAAGGTGCGGCCGCCGTTGACGCGGGCGATCTGCTCCACGAAGGGGTAGTGGGTGCGCTGCAGGTCGAGGGCGAAGGTGTTGATCACGATGCCCGCCCGCGTGCAGCGGATCACCTCGGCCATGGTGCGGCGCAGGGTCTCGGGGATGGGCGGGTAGTTGAAGTGGACCTCGCCGTAGTCGTCGATGTGGGCGGTCGGCTCGCCGTCGGTCACCACGATGATCTGCTTCGTGCCGTGCTCATGCGCCAGCATGCGCCGGGACAGCGCCAGCGCGTGCTGCAGGTTGGTGCCGTAGACGTAGTCCCACATGGCCGTGGGGATCTCGTCGGGGCGTATCTCGCGGGCGACCTCGGAGAAGCCCACGATGCCGAGGTAGTCGCGGGGGAACTTCGACGAGATGAGCGTCTGGAGCGCCATCGCCATGCGTTTGGCCGGCACGAAGTTGTCGCGCATCGGCATCGACATGGACAGGTCGATCGCCAGCACGGTCGCCGAGCGCGACAGCGCTTCGACCTCGACGACCTCGAAGTCCTCCGGCGTGAGGCGGACAGGCACACCCGAGCCGCCGCGACGCACCGCGTTGTGCACCGTCGTGGAGAGGTGCAGGTTCAGGGGGTCGCCGTACTCGTAAGCCTTCGTCGTCTCCTCGCGGTCGTGGCCCGTGCCGGTGCGCTGCGCCGCGTGGTCGCCGATGCGGTCCTTGTTGATCTGGCCGAACAGGTCGGCCAGCGCCTTTTGGCCCAGGCGGCGCACGCCCCGTGGGGTCAGCTCGATACGCCCGCCCTGCTGCTCGATCAGACCGGCGTCGGCCAGGGACTTGGTGAGGTTGGCCAGGCGGTCCAGTGCCCGGGCGGCGTCCTCGCCCATGTGCTGGCGCACCTGGTCCAGGTCGATCTCGCCCAGTGCGGCCGGGGTGGAGGCCGACTGGAGCATCTCCTCCATGCGGTCGAGCTGGCCGAGCTGGGAGGCCAGGTCGGTGGCCCGGCTCAGGCTCATCGGGCCCTCGCCGTTGAAGTCGTAGGACTGCTGCCAGCCGGCGTCGGGCACGGCGCGCTGGAGGTTCTGGGCCAGGCGCTCCACCTGCCAGCGCAGGTCCATGTCCTCGAGCACCGACTCCATCAGCCGGCTCAGCTGGGCCTGCTGTTCGGGGCTGAGCGAGTTCCACACCGCCTGCGCGGCCGCCATGCGCTCGGCCAGCTGCTCGAGGAGCTCGTCGAGCGTCTTGGGGTCGCCCGGGAACATGTCGCCGTACTGGGACATGAACTCCTCGAAGCTCGGGTCGAGCTCCTCGCCCGCCTCGCGCTGCTCGAGCATCTTGTTGAGGGCGTCGTACGCGTCGCGCATGCGCGCCATCTGCTCGGGGCTCATGTTGGAGAGCGCGTCCGACGCGCCCTCGAAGAACGTGTCGGCCATCTCCCGTCTGAGCTCCTCAACGAGCTCCTCGAAGCGCTCCCGCGCCTCGGAGGACACGAAGTCGTAGTGCTGCAGGGAGCTGATGCGGCCGGCGGGGTCGTCGGGCTGGAGGTCGAGCGCCATGCGCCGCTCGGTGGCGACGTCGTCGGTGACCTCGCTGCGGCGC
>Ga0116219_10002502_pt1 | contig 15462 bp, 14 predicted proteins | sample Sb_taG_4_FD_91019 | JGI IMG/M metagenome (GOLD analysis project Ga0116219, IMG submission 91019) | Peat soil microbial communities from Weissenstadt, Germany - Sb_50d_6_BS metaG | ecosystem: Environmental > Terrestrial > Soil > Wetlands > Peat | place: Germany: Weissenstadt | collected 2010-09-21
GCCGACCCAAGATGCCCCCATTGTCGTCAAGTCCTCTCTCCCGTCCTCGTGCGAAAGTATTTAGAGGGCAATGCCCCGGGAACGAAAAAGGGTTGGAAATGGCAGAACAATTGGAGCGGCATCTATTCGATTGTCATTGCCAACAAGTGTGTGAGTGACTGCTGGAAACTGCAATAGCGTTTCGCAGACCGATGAGCCCCCGCAAAGCAGAGCGGTTCCTGGCGACGATCTATCGAATCTGGATGATGCGACACGTGGATGTGCCTGATGAAATCGCGCGCCGCCTGCAGAAGCAAATGAGCGACGGCGACGGCGCGAGCAAACGCGGGAAGCGAGCGAAGCCGAAATACATTCCCGTCGTCGCCATCGTGAATGGCAAGAGCGCTCGCACCACTCTCGTCCCGGCTGGTGCGGGACGCTACCGGATGCAAATCAATACAGCGCTGCGCAAAGCGGCGCGCGCGGACGTGGGCGACGTGGTCAGCGTCGAGCTTCGCCTCGACCGCGAATCGCGCGAACTCGCCGTCCCGGCCGACCTGCGTGCCGGACTGAAGCGCCATCCCAAGGCGTGGAAGGCATTCGAGGCACTCGGGCCGGGGCATCGTCGCCATATCATCCAGTGGTTTGATTCCACCAAGTCCGCCGCGGCGCGCGAGCGGCGACTCGACCGCGCCGTTGACCATCTTCTTGAGCGCGCGCTTCTCCGCAAATCGCCCTAGTCTGCTTCCTTGACTTCCCTGCCCCGCCGCGAACACAATCGCGCCCATCCTGCACTGGAGGCTTCTCATGCGAACGAAACTGGCGATCCTCGCACTCGCATTTCTGCTTCTCCCCGCGGTTCTGTCGCGACCTATTGGCGCGCAGGGCGGCAGCGCCACCGACGAAAAAGCGATCCGTGATGTCGAATCGCACTGGGAGAAAGCTTGGAACGACAATGACGTACCCGCTATGTCCCGCGATTTCGCGCCTGATGTGGACGCCATCAACCTCGCGGGCGAATGGTTCAAGGGGCGCGCGCCGTTCGCGCAGAGCCTCTCCGAATTGCATTCGGACAAAGCCAAGGGCAGCGTGTGGCAGACCGAACAGACCAGCGTGAAATTCCTGACTCCGGGAATCGCCGTCGTCCACGTTCTCGTCAACTCGCACGGCGAGCACAATCCCGACGGCTCGCTGCGGCCCGCGCGCCACGCCATTCTGACTCGCGTCGAGGTGAAGAGCGGCGGCCAATGGCTCATCGTCGCTTCGCAGGCCACTAACATCGTGCCGCGGGCATCGGCTTCTATGCCCGGCGCGCCCGGCGGAGCTTCAGGCCGGTAGAGTCGCTGCTTGCGGTGCGTCGTCCCGCTCAAGTAGGATTTCACCGATGCGACGCGTGATTCTCTCTCTGCTGCTTCTCACCGCTGTGGCTGGACCTGTTTTCGCGCGACCCCAATCCCCTTCTCGTCCGCCGCAAAAGCCCGACTCCGACCGCTTCGGCATGACGTGTACGGAGATCCTGAAAATGACCTCGGCCGAATGGATCGCGTACTTTCACGACAAGTCGCAGGCGCCCGCGCCCGACTCTACCGCCGGACTCGCGCGAGCGATTGCGGTATACGAGAAATGTTTTGACGCTCGAACCGATAGCCTTGCTTCCGCGCTCGCGAAAAGCGGCAAGGGGCCCACGAAAGCCGCGCGGGCGGACTTCGCCGCATTTGAGGCATCCCTGAAAGACTTCGCCGCCAAGGCACTCGCCAACGCGCAGCCTCCCGCAGACAGCCAAAAGACAGCCTACGCCAGCCTCTACGAAAAACAGTTTCGCTACCAGTTCTATCAAGATTACCAAGCGAAAATGGTGAAAGCCGTTAAGCCCGCTCCACCTGCGACGAAGCCTGTTGCCCCAGCAGCCGCCACGCCCCCGCCCGGCGCGGCCACGTCCACTCCGCCGGCTCCAGCGACCGCGCAAGAACGCGTGCGTAGCGACGCCGATCCCGTTACCATGGCCAAGAATCGTTTCGGAAAACTTCTCGAGGTGCTCCCGGACGACAAGATACACGATCTCCACCGCGCCTTCGGCGAAGTCATCGGGCCGCATCACATCAGCGAGGCGACGCGGCTTGCCGTCTATCGTTACGCCATCTTCATTCTCGAGCCGCCTTCCGCCACGCCGTTTTCGCAACCGCCGTTTTGATCGTCGCCGGGGAACCGGGCGTTGGAACTGGATTCCCCTCGCCGAATTCGGTTATAACTCCCTAGGATGCCCGTCCCCGCAATCGTCGTTGAAAACCTCGAAAAGTTTTTCCCTCCCGCGCTCTCCGGCTGGCGCTCCCTGCTGCACCCTTTTGCCCCGGCAACCCAATGCGCGCTCGCCGGCGTCTCGTTCGTCGTCGATCGGGGAGAGGCGGTGGCCCTTGTCGGTCACAACGGTGCGGGGAAGACGACTCTGATGCGCATTCTCGCGACGCTCGTTCTTCCGACGCGGGGGCGCGCGATGCTTGACGGCTTCGATGTCGCGAACGAACCCGGACACGCTCGCGAGCGCCTCGGCTACCACACCGGCGGAGATGAAGGATTCTACGGACGCCTCAGCGGGCGCGAAAACCTCGCCTTCTTCGCGGCCATGAACAATCTAACCGGCGCCGACGCGAGGGCAAGAATCGCCTCCGCTGCCGAATGGATGGGACTTGCGGACGATCTCGACCGCCAGATGCGCACCTATTCCACCGGCATGCGTCACAGCCTGGGCCTCGCCCGCGCGCTGCTGCATGGCCCGTCGGTCTTGCTGCTGGACGAGCCCACGCGCAGCCTCGACCCGCTCGCCGCGGCGGATTTTCGCCGCCTGCTGAAGGACGACATCGTGCGCCGGCGCGGCACCACGCTGCTCTTTGCCTCGCATACGCTCGCCGAGGTCGAGAAGATTGCCGACCGTGTCGTCCTCCTCGACCATGGAAAAATGATTGCGTGCGATTCCCCGCTCGGGCTGCGCGTCTCTACCGGCACGCCCACCCTCGAGGCGGCGATTGGCCACATCCTGCGACCGGGAACAACCGCCGGGGGCTCGCGATGAACACGATGCGCACGCTCCGCAAAATTGCCGCATTCTTCTGGCGCGACTTCCTGATCGCGCGCGGCTATCGCTTGGCTCTCGTGGCGCAAACCGTCGAAGAGCTTTTCGGCGTGGCGACGTTCTTTTACCTTTCGCGTTTCGTGGATAGCCCGCAGTTGGAGCGCGCCCTGCCGGCCGGGCGAAGCTACTTCACCTTCGCGCTCGTGGGGTTTGCGTTCTTCGACTATCTCAGCGTCTCCATGACCGCATTCGATTCCAGCCTGGAAGAGGCGCGCCAGAACCGCACCCTCGAAGCGCTTCTCGTCACCCAAACGCCTCTTCCGGTGATCATCGCGGGCTCGGCCGTCTATCCATTCGTGGCGCTCGCGCTGCGAACCTGCGTCTATCTCGGGCTGGGAGCAATTTTCTTTGGTTTTGCGCCGCGCGGGGCGAACTGGTTCGGGGCGCTGGCCATTCTTCTGGCTTCGATTCTCGCGTTCGCTGGGCTCGGAATACTCTCAGCGAGCTATCAGATTCTCTTCAAGCGCGGAAATCCCGCGAAATGGATCGTCCTGGGTGTCTCGAGCCTGGTGAGCGGGATGATGTATCCGGTCTCGGTGCTGCCCGGACCGTTGCAAATGCTCGCGCGGATGATTCCGGTGACGTACTCGCTTGAGGGGATGCGCGCCGCGCTCCTCGCCGGGGCGGGCTGGGGTCAACTTTGGCCGTCGCTCGTGGCACTGCTGGCGTTCGCGGCGGTTCTGATTCCGCTCTCGTTCGCGGTGTTTGGCTGGGCGCTGCGCCGCACGAAGATCACGGGCACGCTCACCCACATCTGACGAATCTCGTTACCGGCCCTGGAATCTCTCCAGTATCTGGGCCTGCGTTTCCGCCTTATCCAGATATTCCTTGGCCTGCGCGCCGTCTCCGTTTCGCAGCGCCGTCTGGGCCCTCGAAAGATTGATTTGCATCATTTGCTCGGCCTGAACGATGTCTCCGCGCAGTCCATATCCCTGGGCCTGCTGCGCGCGCTTCAAATTATCCAGGCTTTGCGAAATTGCGGCCGAACGCGCCTCCAGCTGATCCGATTGCTGCTCGGCTTCCTTGAGCAACGCGGCTTTCCGAGCGGCCTCTTCCCGCGCCTTCTTCTCCGCCTCCCGTCGAGCGGCGGCAACGGCGGGATCCTCTTGAGGCCGCGCAGCAACGACGGGCGCGGCATCCGCCGGTACGGCGTCTGGCGGCGGAGCCGAGATGTCCACGGGAGCATCCGCAGGTTGCGTGACGGGCTGTGCAACAGTGGAACCCGCGCTCGCGTGGGTCTTGATTATGCGCGGAACATAGAAACCCGCAGCGAAGAGAATGGCCACGACGATCAATCCGCCGAGGACCATGTAAACGCCCCGGCTGCTGCTTCGGTGTGCGGCGTTTGATTCGGCGGCCACCGCCATCGGAACGGTCGCCTGAACCGGAACTTGCGCCGCGGAAACCGCCGGCGCTCCTTGCGGCACGCGTACGGTGCCGGGAATAGGACTCACGAATCCCGCCGCACCGGTCGGCATCACAGTCTTCAACGCATTCGAAAAGGCCTCCGCGGACTGGAATCGATCTTTCGGGTCCTTAGCCATCGCCATCAGGACGATGTCGCTCAGCCCCTGGGGCAGATCCGGACGCACCACGATAGGAGCTTGCGGCGTCTCCTGAAGGTGCGCCGACATCACCGAGTAATTGCTGTGGCCCCGGAACGGAAGTTGCCCGGTGACCATCTCGTAGAGCGACACACCCATGGAATACAAATCGGAGCGCTGATCCACGGGCTCGCCCCTCACCTGCTCGGGCGACATATAATTAAGCGATCCGAGCGTCGTGCCCGTGACCGTCATGCCGGCCTCGTTGTTCGGGCGCGCGATGCCGAAATCCATCAGCTTTACCACGCCCTGGGGCGTCAGCATCATGTTGCCGGGCTTGACGTCCCGGTGGATCACGTTCAATTTGTGCGCGTAGCTCAGGGCGCCAAGCAGTTGGTCGGAGTAGTTCACTGCATCCGCGGGCGCAATCGGACCCTGCTGCAGGCGGGAGGCCAGCGTGACACCGTCCACATACTCCATCATCATGACGAGTTGGTTGTCCATCGTCAGCGCAGTGTTCAGCGCGGCGATGTTGGGATGATTCAAGCTCGCCAGGAGCTTGATTTCGCGAAGAAATCGGTCGGCGAGTTCCTTTTGGACGGCAAGGTTTGCCAGAAGAACCTTCATCGCCTCGACGCGGTCCGAAATCACGTTCCGAACCTTGTAAACCTTCCCCATTCCTCCGACGCCGAGTACTCCGAGGATTTCGTAGTCACCAATTCGCTGCCCGGGGACGAAATCGTCGCTCATTGAGGAACTCCTTTTGACCGTCTGATTGGCGGATTCTATCCGGAGGGACGGTCCCGGGCAACACTATTTCGATTGGGAGGGAGAGGCCTGGCCCGGTGTGCTGGATTCCGCGCGCAACAGGCGCGCGACGAGTTTTTCCACGCGGGATGCGTCTTGCGCGCTGAGTTCGATGAATTGAACGCCCATCCCCTCGCCTGGAACTACGTTTCGTACCACGGCGCGGCTGCGAATTTCGCCCTCAGGTACGGACATCAAAAGAGTGACCTCGCTGCCCAGAGCCAGTGGCGTAGGCGTGGCTACGAACAGCCCTCCCACATTCAGGTCGCGGACCCGCGAGACGTTCTGCTGTTTACCATCTTGCCAAGCAACCCATACACCCTTCGGCGTCGCAATTCGCTGGTAGCGCCGGTCGGCCTTCGAACTTCCCTTTGCCATCGGACGAGAAACTCCCAGAGAGTAACAACGTATAATGCCGGCGGATAGCAAATCCATCCCGCCTCACTTCTCGACAACGCCGCTCCACCACATCATACCAATCGCGTCGGCCTGCAAGCGGGTCATTTCGCTCGCGCTTTCAAAACGAAGCCGCTCCTCATGCCTGGCCTTGCGTGCCAATTTACTTCCGTCACATCCACAGGCGCTCACTCTTGCATTGAGATTCCCGCGTATTAAGATTGATCCCGTGCGCGCGATGATCGAACTCAGTCACGGTTCAGGCGCCCTGCGAAGAGCTGTGGATTCATCCGCCGGCTCGCGCTTGGGCGCGCCAGGCCAACATTCGTGGCATCCGCAACCGCACCCAATTGACACACTGTGTCGAGCAAAAATCGGCGTAAGTCACTCACAACAAAGGCTTGCGGCCTGCTTTACTCGACACAGAAAACAAGAATCCCCCGCTGCCGCGCAGAGCTTGTCGCACCGCATCGTGTACACTAGATGTTTGCCGCGGGCGCGAGGCGACCAACCATGAAGGTTCCTGTTCTCGATCTGAAGGCCGAATACGCAGAGTTGCGGGATGAAATCCTGCCTGCAATCGATCGCGTTTGTTTGAATTCCTCGTTCGTTCTCGGAGAAGAAGTCGAAGCGTTCGAACGGGAATTCGCTGATTTCTGCGGGACCAAGCACTGCGTCGCGCTCAGCACCGGAACGGCGGCGCTTCACCTCGGCTTGCTCGCACTCGGCGTTCAGACCGACGACGAAGTCATCACCAGCCCCAACACCTTCCTCGCCACCGCCGAAGCGATTACCTATTGCGGCGCCGTGCCCGTCTTCGTGGATATCGACCCGGCGACAGACAATCTCGATCCGAATCTCATCGAGCGAGCGATCACGCCCCGCACCCGTGCCATCCTGCCGGTTCATCTATACGGTCGTCCCGCCGATATGGACCCGATTCGCGAAATCGCCGCGCGGCACAACATCCGGATTCTTGAGGACGCGGCGCAGGCGCACGGAGCACGCTACCGTGGCCGGCGCGCCGGGGGACTTGGCCACGCGGCCGCGTTCAGTTTTTATCCCACCAAGAATCTTGGGGCCTACGGCGAGGGAGGTGCGTTAACAACCGATGACGACCAGATCGCCAAATTCGTGCGCGCCGCCCGCAACCACGGCCAAACCGCCCGCTACGAGCACGAGTTCGTCGGTTACAACTGCCGCATGCACGGATTCCAAGGGGCCGTGCTGAGGATCAAGCTGCGCCACCTCTATGCCTGGACCAAACGGAGGCAGGAAATCGCGCGTGAGTACCGCCACTCGCTCGCCGGCGCCCGCCTCGATTTCCCCGTGGACGATCCGCGCGACGAGTGCGTTTACCATCAGTTCGTCATCTATGTGGGCAATCGCAATTCGGTGGTCTCGCAGCTTGCTGCGCGAGAGATCGAAACCGTGGTGCACTATCCGAAGCCCGTGCATCTGCAGCCTGCGTATTCATCCCTCGGGGTTCCGCCCGGAACCTTTCCCCGCGCGGAGCGCGCCTGCGACCGCGTGTTGAGCCTTCCGGTGCACCCCCGGTTAACGGCCGAGCAAGTTGCCTTTGTATCGAGTTCGGTGCGGGAAGCGGCGGGAGAAAAGCAGGCTTCGGCCGGCTGATTCGATTGCGAAATGGCCCGCTCGCCGGCGGCTAGGCGTTCGCGCCCTTGGAAGTCGCTTGATTGTGCGGCGCCGAAGTATCCCCCGCGTCGCGGCCCGGTGAAGGCGCAAATCCCGCAACTCCGGCGGCGTTTGTCGCGCGATCCCTCATCATTTCGGAAAGCCCGTCGAAAACCTTCGAACACGAATCGCGGAGAGCCTGATCGGCCGAACGCATCAGGGATTCGATCACGTTCTGTCCATGCTCGTTGAGGCGGCGCACCGACGAAACCATCCAGGAATCGCAGGCAGCCTCCAGACGGCCCTGGTATTTTTCCACGGCTTCACCGCTCACGCGGTCCAGGCTCTCTGCCCACGCCTTGTCGTGCGCGTCGCGTTCGAGGCGATATCCATCGAGCGCCGAAGCAAATTCGGCGGCCAGCTCCCTGCGTCCCTCCGCCACATTCGCGTCGCGCTGCGAAACCATTTGTGTCTGGAAATTTTCGACCAGCGCCGTGGCGCTCGAGTCGAGGTTGCGAACGAGCTGCTCGGTAAAGCCTTGCAGCTCCTGCTTCCGCTCTTCGACCGCGCTGTGACTCCGGCTCATAAATTGTCCGACTTCCTCGTCGGAAATGCTGCGGAGGACTTGACCGAAGGACGCTGCGGCGGCTTCCGCGGCTTCGTCGAACTGCGTGCGTGTGCGTCCGGAAATTTCGCCGGCAACGCCATCGAGTTGCTGGTGAATCTGAGTCAGGCGGCTTGTTGACTTCTCTTCAAGCCGGGCTTCGAACTGGCGCTCGGCTTCGGCGGTCTTTTCCTGGTAGCCGCTACCTGCGGTGACCAGCGCCTGCTCGACCAGCACCTGTAAGCGCGCCCGCGCCTCCTGCTGAAACCATTCCGAGGACTTGCCGATGGATTCCGCGGCGGCGTGAGAAGCGCGCACACCGCTGGCATCCAGCTCTTCGTTCCACTTCGTCAGCGCTTCCTTCCGCGCCGCTTCAAAATCGTTGCGAAGGCTGGCGATGGTAGTCGTCATCTGCCCGACCACGTCGCGCTGGCTGTTTTCCGACACCTGGCGCAACCGCTCACGATGCAGGCGCAGGCTGTCTTCCGTCTCGATCTGGCGGGCGGCTAGTTCGCGAAGCAATTCGGGGACGCGCTCGATGCGGGGACCGAGTTTCGATTCCACTTCCGCCAGCGTTCGCTCGACGAATTGATTGCCCAGATAATCGAGCGTGGGCCCGAGGCGCTCCGGCACGCCGGACGCGGCGAGTTCGGCGCGCCGTTTCATCTCATCGGTTTGGGCTTCCAGGATGTTCTCCAGGCGGCGATGCAATTCGTTGAGCGTATCGTGGCTCGCGGCCTCGAGTTGCGCGGAATATTCCTTCATGCGGCCCGCCGCATGCTCGATTTCCGAAAGAGACGACCGCGCGCGCCCCACCTCGTGTTCTAGCGCCGACTTCACGCCCGAGAGCGTTTCGCGCGCTTCGGAGTACATTTGGCCAAGAGGCTGCCGTAGCTCCGCAAAACGGTCGGACATTCTTTGTTCGGCGGCGCGAAGGATCTCCTGGGACCGCCCGGACAGTTGCTCGACGAGGCGCTCGATGCTGCCATCGAGCGACGACTGCAAAAGTTCGTTCCATTGCGCCTGCGCCAGCGCCATCTCCGACTCCAACCGCTGCCGCCATTCTGATGCAGCGCTTTCGGTCGAGGCCATCGCCTCCCTCGAATGCTCCGCGGACTGTTGCTGTGTTCGCGATGCTTCCACGGCGTCCAACTGGAGACGTGCCTGGGCCATGCGGCTGGTGGATTCGAGCGCCGCCTCGCTCTCCGCTCGGAGCGCCTGAGCCTTGCCGTCCAGATCGTTGAGGAGCTCGCGGGCCTGCTGAAGGCCGCTTTCAAACTGCGACCTCAACCCGCCGAGGAATTCTTCCTGCTTCGCCGCCATTTCAGAAGAGAAGTTCCCACGCACGGACTTGTGAGTCTCCTCGAACTCTTCCATGGCCCGGCGAATCTGTTCTCCGGCGCGAGCCGACGCGGACTCCGCTGCACGGCTTGCCTGCCGCTCGATCTCCGCGTTCCATTCACGCAGAAGCGGGCTTTCCGGCACGGCGGTCGACTCCTGATCGGTTGGGGAAGCCGGCGAAAATGGAGGAGCAGATGCAGATTCAAAGAATGGGTTCGTCATGTCGGCCGCCGCTCTCTCCATCGGACTTTCCATCGTTTCCGGAACCGCGCTTGCATCGGACTCTTCCGCAGCCCGCATGACCTGCCGCGCGGACGGTTCCACGGGCGGAAGGCTCGCGATTTCACTTATGTTCCAATCGGCGGGCGGAGCTTCGATGCCCCAGATGTTCGCGGGGCTTTCGAGCTCCACGGCGATTTGGAAAAACTCCCGCACCGAATGAGGCCGCTGAATCCACGCGACTCGCGCGCGCAGATTGCGGCGCTGGGCTCCCTGAGGCAGCTCGAGCGTAACCCAGGTATTTTTCGGCAGGTGATGCTTCGAAGAGTACCTGCATCCATTGAGATTCAGAGCCAGCGTGGATGTGCGCTCCTCGAACGGCTGGCCCAGGAGGTCTATTCCGCGAACGATCAATGGCACGGACTTCGAGACTCGTTCGCTGCGCCGGCGCTGGGTACTTGCTTGGTTGGATTCCACGTCGTGCACCACAATCCTCGGAGCTATCTGCGAGAGAATAGCACTCTCGTGCGTTCGGGTCGAGAGGTGAGACGACCCGGGCAAAAACACGAAAACCCAAAATACAAAAGACTACCGGCGTTACGAATAAAACGGCGGACGATCGCCCCGCCCGCAACGCGGATTGCTACTTCTTCTTCTTTGGCCTCAAGCCCACGCTCATGGCGTCGCCACCGGCCATCGCGGTCAACGCATCAAGGCTCTGTTTGGCCTGCGCGGCATACGGCCCATTCGGATCGAGATCGATGCACTTCTGATAGGCATCAGTCGTGCCGGGCGGGATGTCGTACGTCATCTTTTCGCCTTGCTGGTTCGGCGTGATCAATCCGGTGTAGGCGCTCCCGAGCAAGAACCACGCCTGCGCGTCTTTCGCGTTTAGTTGGGTGGCCTTCAGCAAGACTGGAGCCGCGTCCTTGAAGTCGCCTTTGTTGCTGAGGACGATCCCCAGATTCTTCCAGCAAACCGTTGCCAACCCAGGGTTCGGATCGAGCGCTGCCGCCTTGTCGCAATCCGCGCTGGCATCGGCGATCTTCTGTTGAGCGATTTTCGGATCGGTCTGCGCGACCGCAACATTCGCCAGCGCCGTGCTCTGGCTCTGGTAGAAACTCGCGTTGGGTTGCAGATCGATTGCTTTCTGATACGCATCGGCGGCTTCTTCCGGCTGCCCCGCGCGATCGTAGGCCTGCCCGAGGTTCGACCACACGACCGCATGGTTCTTCACGTCCTTCGGCTGGACTCCCTGCTCCGCCAGCTGCATTTCCGCGACGGCGGTCTTGCTATCCGCCGCGAGCTTGTCCTGGATTGGCCCCCTCTGATCGGCGGGCGTGGCGTTCAGCGTCTTGTGAGCCGCGTCCCAATCGTCCAGCGCCGCACGCCCGGCAAGGAAATGCGTTTGCATGTCCTTGAATTTACTCGCCTGGTCTTGCTGCGCCTTCTGCTGTTCCGGGGTGGGCGCGCCTTGCTTCGCGGCAATCTCCTTGAGATTGATGGTGATGTCCGTCTCATCGCCGGAGATCTGATGCGGTTCCGTAAAATTCAAACCGTCCGCCTGGCTGGTGAGGGTGAACGTGTACACGCCGGAGGCCAATCCGATCTGCGTGAATTTTCCGTCTTTGTCGGTCTTGAGTGTGAACGTGCGTCCATTGTCGCTCTTAATAACCACCGTGATACCCGGCCAAGGCTTTCCTTCCCGATCCATCACCTGGCCAACGACGCGCGAGTTCTGCGCGGCGGCAATCGTCGCGCAGGCAAGAACCGCGGTAAGCGTTATCAAGGCACGAGTGAGTCGCTTCATGTTTGAATCCCCCCCAAGGTAGCTGCAGAATCCCCTCGCGCCTATTATCGCGCAATTCGAGCCCGATAGGCGATAGGGTCGCGGAGCCCCGCCTCCTCAAATGCCCGCAACCGCAGGCGGCAACTATCGCACGTGCCGCACGCCTCGTCATCAAATTGATAGCAGGACCACGTGCGGTCCAGCGGCGCACCGAGTTCCGCCCCGCGCCGGACAATTTCGCTTTTCTTCATGCCGATCACCGGCGTCGCAATCTCAATATGCGTTTCCGGGCGCGTTCCTTCCCGAATCAGCGCCTCGAACGCCCGATAATACTCCGGCCGGCAATCGGGATAGCCCGAGCTATCTTCGGCCACCGCCCCGACGAAAATGGCCGTCGCGCCGATTACCTCCGCCCAGCTGACCGCCGCGGAAAGAAAATGCGCATTGCGGAACGGAACGTAGGTGACCGGAATCCCCGCGTGCGGCGCCAGCGCTGCGCCCGATTCGGGCACGGCGATGCGCTCGTCGGTTAACGCGGAGCCGCCGATCTGCGCGAACGCGTCGAAGCGGACCACTAGCCTTTCGCGCACGCCGTAGAAATCTGCAATTTCCTCGAATGCCCGCCGCTCGCGCCGCTCCGTCCGCTGGCCGTAGCTCGCGTGCAGCAGCGCCAGACGGTGCGTCTGGTTCGCGATCGCCGTGGTGACGCAGGAATCCATCCCTCCGCTCAGCAGCAACACCGCTTTGGGTTTTTCCGCCATCGCCTGCGCTTAAACCCCCTTCGTCGCCGGGTCCCAAATGAATTTGTGCAACTGAAGACCCAGCCGCACCCGCAATCCATCCGCCAGAATCCATTCCGTGAGTTCCCGCGCGTTCAATCCGGGCCAGCTTCCCGCCGGGTCCGCAAACGCGGGAGAAAACAGAACTTGATGGACGCGCTCGGCGAGCCGGTGGCGCGCCGTGAAATCGCGCGCGAAATCATAATCCCGGCGGCTGGCAATCACAAACTTGATTTCATCATTGCCGCCGACCGCTTCGAGATTTGCCGCGTCAAAGGTTTCAGGCTCGCCCGAGTCCGGGCACTTCACGTCCACGATCTTGATGACCTCGCGGGGCAGCACGCCGACGAACCGTTCGCCGCTCGTCTCGATCATTACCGTATAGCCTGCGGCGAGGAGCTTTTCGGCCAGCTCCGGCGTTTCCGGCTGCAGCAGCGGTTCGCCGCCCGTGATCTCGACAAGCGAAACGCGCCCGGCGCCATTTCCGGCGAGCGCGCTTACCTGCGCGAGCACCTCATCCACGCTGTACTTTGTGCCTCCGTGAAACGCGTACGCCGTGTCGCACCACGTGCAGCGCAGATTGCAGCCCGTCAGACGCACGAATATGCACGGCAATCCCGCGCGGGTGCCTTCGCCTTGAATGGACTTGAATATTTCTGTGATCTGCATACTCTTCAGCCGCGGAGCGGCGGGCGTAATTAGCCCGGCACGGAACGCAGCGCAGTGCCGGGAACGAAACCAAAGCGATCCGGGTGTCCCGGAGGGACGATTGAGACTTGAGGCGTCGCTTGCACAGCCCTCACGCAAATTCCTCAGCCTGGCGAGTCCTCCGTCCTACGCGCGATACGTCGCCGCGCTCGTTTCCGTTTCCCAAACCGTGACGCTGGCGATTCCCGCAGCGTTGGGAGCCTGTGGAAGCTCCTTGGCCGTCCGGTCGTAAATATGCCGCGCGATGTTTTCCGCCGACGGGTTCAGCGTGTCGAACGGCACAAGCTCATTCAGGTACTTGTGATCGAGCGACCGGATCACTTCCTGGATCACGCGCTTCAGGTGGACGAAATCGTAGAGCAGCCCTGTCGAGTCGAGTTCCTTGCCGGCGAGAACCACGCGCACCTTGTAATTATGGCCGTGCAAATCCTCGCATTTTCCGTGGTAATTGCGCAGGTTGTGGGCCGCGGCAAATGTTTCATCAACGCTGATTTCGTACATGGGCTGTCCTTTGGAGCGAAACCGCGCTATTCCGGTCGGTCTTCCATGAAACGCGCGACTTCCGCGAGATCCTGCGTGGTTGTGTACTCGGGCAGGGACTCGAGAAAAATCTTACCATAGTGCATGCGCCGGATGCGGTTATCGAGAATGGAGAGAATGCCGCGGTCGGTCTTCGACCGAATCAGCCGGCCGAAACCCTGCTTCAGGGCCAGCACCGCCTCGGGGACCTGATATTCGGCGAAAGCGTTGCGACCGTCTTCTTGGAGGGCGCGCACCCGGGCCGCGACGATCGGATCGCTCGGCACCGCGAATGGCAACTTATCAATGATGACGCAGGAAAGCTGCGCACCCGGCACGTCCACGCCCTGCCAGAAACTCGACGTGGCGAAGAGCACCGCGTGGGGCGTGGTGCGAAACCGGTCGAGCAGAATCGAACGCGGCGCGGTCCCCTGCAACAGGAAAGGAAACTTCAGCCGTCCCGAGACGCGCTCGTAGAGATCTTTCATCTGCGCGTAGCTCGTGAAAAGGCAAAAAGCGCGGCCTTGCGAAATTTCGAGCAGGCGCGTGATTTCATCCGCGGCGCTGGCGGCAAATGACGGATGTCGCAGGTCCGGCAGTGACGGCGGCATGTAGAGCAGCGCCTGCGTGGGGTAATCGAACTCCTGCGGCAGCACGTTCTCGTTCGCCGGCAGCACGCCGAGACGCTGCTTTAGATAGTCAAATTTCCCGCCAACCGCGAGTGTCGCCGACGTGAGGATGACCGTGTCGAACTGGTCGAAGAGCTTTTCGCGCAGGATTTCGCTCACGTCAATGGGTGTCGCCGCGAGAAAAACACCGCGGCCGCGGCGTTCGTACCAGTAGACGTAGCCCTTTTCGTCGCTTTCGAGCAGGAACGACAGCTCGCGGCGCATTTCGGCGGCGCGGCGAGCCATGGCCACCACCTCTTCGGGCTTCGGAGTCAGAGCCGAAAGCTCGGCCTCAATCCGCTTGATAGCAGAAGATAGCTCGTCATATTCCTCGCGATTCTGATCGAGGAATGCGCTTCGTTCCGCAGGCCCGAACGAGTAGCGCCCCTCACGCTCCGGAAAGCGCTCGAAGAAACCGCGGGCGCGTTCGCGCATCCGCGCCAGTTGACGCCGCAGCGGAACCGCCTCGATTTGCAGCACCCGCATCATGTTCTCAGCGTCGCGTCCGAGCTCCTCGAAGCGGTAGCTTGAAAGCTGCCGGCCGAAATAGTCGCTGGCGACGTCCTCGATCTCGTGCGCCTCGTCGAACACCACCGCCGAATATTCCGGAATGATCGATCCGAAATCGTCCTCGCGAAGGGCGAGGTCGGCGAAAAAAAGATGGTGATTCACGATGATCAGGTCCGCTTCCTGCGCGCGCTGATGCATCGCGGTGATAAAGCAGCTCTGGTATTCGGGGCACTTCTTGCCGGTGCAAAGATCGCTGCGTGCGTCGATGCGATTCCACAGCTCGGCGTCGTCGGGGAGGAACGTCAGCTCGTTGCGGTCGCCCGTTTCCGTCAATTTTTCCCAGTCGCGGATCTGCGAGAACCAGTCAATCTCGTCAATTCCCTTCAAGACTGGCTGGCCCTCCATCTGATGCACTTTTTGGCGGCAGAGGAAATTCGCGCGACCCTTCATCAGGGCGGCCTTCAGATTCGGCGCGAAGTGTTTTTGCAGGAAGGGCACGTCCTTCTGGAAAAGCTGCTCCTGGAGTGATTTGGTCGCGGTCGAAATGACCACGCGGCGGCCGCTGCGAATCGCGGGAATCAAATAGGCGAGCGTCTTGCCGGTGCCCGTGCCGGCTTCGATGACCACGTGCTGGTGCTTCGCGAAAGCGTCGTCCGCGATTTTCGCCATCGCCAGCTGCGACGGCCGGAATTCATACCCGGGATGGCGCTTTTCGAGCAGCCCTCCCGGGCCAAAGATTCCATCGACGGTGATTTCCTCGGCTTTGGCAGTGGCAGCTTTTTTCGGCATAGGTTTCGTCAGGGCACGACTTCTTGCCCTGAGTGAAGCCGAAGGGCA
>Ga0116219_10002504_pt1 | contig 15458 bp, 11 predicted proteins | sample Sb_taG_4_FD_91019 | JGI IMG/M metagenome (GOLD analysis project Ga0116219, IMG submission 91019) | Peat soil microbial communities from Weissenstadt, Germany - Sb_50d_6_BS metaG | ecosystem: Environmental > Terrestrial > Soil > Wetlands > Peat | place: Germany: Weissenstadt | collected 2010-09-21
CAGCCGGTACTTGAGCGTGCTCTTATGCACCGACAGCTTGGCGGCGGTGGCGTCGTAGTTGCCGCCGTGCTCGAGATACTGGGTGAGCGTGTGGACGAGTTCCGCGCCCTTGCGCGCGTCGTAGTCGAGCAGGCTGCCGATCCACTCCCGGACGAACCCGTTCACATCGGTGAGGTCCGGGATGGCGGCGAGCATGCGGAAGACGCCCAGCTTGGGATACTCGCAGGCACCGCTGCCCGGCAGCAGCGTCTTCTGCAGCCGCAGCGCCAGGCCGGCCTCATGCAGCGACTGGGGCAGCAGGGCCGGACGCGCGCAGGCGCTCCCCACGCCGATGTGGCACTGGCCGCCGGTCAGCTCCGACAAGATCATCTGGCGTAGCTTCTCCCAGTCCATCTGACCGGCCGTCACGATGGCCACATTGCCCGACCAGGTCTCGAAGAGCCCGGACAGCTGGGCCTGGCGCATGGCCCGGCGCACCGTGGTCAGCAGGTCGTCGCGGGCCCGGGAACGCCCCTTGCCCTCGATAAGCACCACCCGGTGCGCGCGTCGCAGATCGTAGTCCAGCGCATCCGCCCGGGCCAGGGCGCTCTCGTCATCGGTACCGGCGAGCAGGTCGTGCATCAGGTCCCGCCGTAGCCGCAATTCGGTGTCGGCGATGCTGCGCAGCCGGCCAAGTTCCATCGCGAGCACCGTCGCGCCGTGCTCCAGAGCCACCAGGTCAGCCTGGTCGGCGCGCTGCTCGGGATCGAGGAGGACGAGCACCCCCATCAGGTCAGGCCGTGGCGACACCAGCAGGGTCAGCCGCTCGCCGTCCCTGACGGGTTTGCCGTCTCGTACCAGCCGGCGCAGCAGGTGCTCGCGCTTCGCGAAGGATTCCTTCGGGTAAGGATCAGGCTGGCCAGGGCCTGCCCAGGCGGAGAGGTTGCCATACCGGTCCTCGATCGCGACCGGCATGCCGGTCAGCTCGTGCAGCGCCTTCGCGATGCCCGGCTGGCCCTCTCCGGATACCGCCACCCGGGTGAGCCGGTCGTGAATATCCCTGCTGCGCCGCAGGCTCGCCACGGTCTCGGCCAGCACGGTGTTGGTCGCCGCGAGTTCCGCCGCGGTGGCGCGCTCCTTGGCGTGCAGCCGGGCGTTCGACACCGCGACTCCGGTCTGCTGGGCGATGACCTGGATCAGGAATCGCTGCTCGGCGGAGGGCTCGAACTCGCAGGAGGCGATCAGGTGACCGAGCGGCCCGCTGACGCTGCGCAGCGGATAGGCCCACGCCCAGCCACGGCCTGGCAGTTCCAGGCGGCCGCCGCCGCTGCCCAGGCTGGCCAGCCGGGCGGGAAGATCTGCGGGGACGGCCGTGCTCGCGCTGGCGCCAGCATGCCAGGTGCCATCGGTGAGCGTGTAGCCGTCGACCCGCCACGGGCCGAGCCCCGGTGCCGATGAGGCGGCGAGTTCCAGGATCTGCTCCTCGCCGACCGACTCGGTCATCAGCAGCGAGATCACCAGCAAGGCCCGGAGCTCCGCCAGTCGCTCCCGCAGGCTGGCCGCGGACGCTTCCCGGGATCCCGCTCCTATGGCGCCCCGCGGCGGTTGCGGAGATCGCGCCGCCAGCGTCGCTGTCGAGGAGGCCTGGCTTGGCGTTGTCGGTAGGGCTGCCATCACGGGGCCATCACGGGCGATCACGGGCGGGTCAGATGTACTCTGACCTGAGGAAATCATCCGGCCCGAGGTAATAAGGATTCTCGACCAGGATGCCCTGCACCAGCACCTGCGGATGCGTCTTCACAATGTTGACGACGACCTCACCGCTGAACAGGTCCAGATCGTACAGGCAGAGCACGACGACAGGGCTGCTCGCGGTGAGCCTGTTCAGCTCCGACTCGTAGCCGACGAGGTGCTCGACCCCCGGTGCGTCGCGTAGCGCCCAGGTCATCTCGCCCACCAGCCGGCAGAACGAGTAACCATCGATCTCAGCCTTGACCATGCTCTCGGTCCAGAAGGTGAGCATGTCGTCAGGGCTGAACCCGCCGCCGGCCAGGTACGTCGATTCGGGCAGGTGGACATCGAGCTGGCCCTCGGGGAAGACGGGCCGGCCGGACGCGCACCGCAGCGATTCAAGCCGCCCGGCTGTGTGCGGGGAGTCGACGATGCACACACACTTGTCGCCGGCGGTCAGGCCCGCGCCCAGGTAGCCGGTGAGCAGCCTGTCCCGGTCGGTGTCACCCCGGTAGAACGCGCATACGTGGTTGCCAGGCTGCAAGTCGATCTCATCGATGCCGCTCGGGACCGCACGGGACACTCGCAACCACCACCTCGTGAACGCGTTAGCGGAATTGTACGCGCCGTAAGATGCCCCAGGCTTGCCCCCGGAGGGCGGAGTTTCGCCGCGGATTCACCGGCACGGGGCAATGCCAATGAATCACGATCGTGCCGGACCTGGCCGGCCTCCGCGATCTCGCTGCCGGGTGGAGACAGCGGCGGCCCGGGCTTGTTAATTATGAGCATTCCACTCGGAAAAGTGTGTTTTGGTCACGTCATCCGCACGCAGATGCTTGCCGTAACAGGCCAACCGCAAGCCGCGGATCGTGCACCTTCCCGGTACCCCCGGTGCCAATACCGATGATAATCCCGTCCCGGCAGGACGAATTTCTGGGTTCAGGATAATGCAGCGGCGGCGGAATAAGCCTGGCAGGACTAATAATCAGCGGATGCCCATATCAGGCGGACATGAAAATCCCGGCGTTAAACCGCTTGCGTCGCCGCATACTCGTCGCACGGGCCGCACCGGGATAATAACCCGCAGAGCTAAACCGCACGCCGGACTCTGCCCCACCAAGACCAAGACCGCGGGCCGCTGGCTGCCGTACCGTCCGTCTAGTCATCTTCATTGACGACTAGGTTGCTGCGACGTGCTTGACTGGAGGCCGAGGCGATGACCGTGCATGCGCCGCCGAAACGACAGGATCTATCAGGAAACCGCTCATTCGCCTGGGTCAAGGCCGCCGGGAAGCGGCCAACTGAGTATGAGGACCTGACCGTCGGCCAGCAGTCCACTCCGGCTCAGTACGCCTTCCAGGGATGGCCCATCCGGTTCGATGACGGAAGAGATCCGTATACCGAGGACTCGACGGTCATTCGTTCGTCCGACTGGTACGTTTACCGCGACCCGAACCAGACCTGGCAGCGGGGGTACATCGCCGGGGTGCACGAATCGGAAAAGGCTCTTGAACGCTCCTTCGAAGGCGCCCATGCGGCCGGCCTCTTCGCTTTCGCGGACACGGACTGGGTTAGAAACGGGCTGGCGAAGCATTATATGACCTACCCGTTTATCGAGTACGGTCTCTTCCTGGCTCTGTGCTATGCCGAGCGCGAGGCCCTCTCCGACACCGTGACTTTCTCCATCGTCTTCGAAGCCGGAGATAAGCTGCGCCACCTGCAGGACGTCGTCTATTACTCCTTCGAGCTGGCGGAGGCATTTCCCGGATTTGATGACTCGGGCGCCGACGCTGCCTGGACCGGCGATCCGCTCTGGCAGGGAGCCCGCAAGGCGGTGGAGAACATCATCGCGCTCAACGACTGGATGGAGGTCGTCGTCGCCACCAACCTGTGCTTCGACCGGTTGTTCGGCGAGCTGGCCAAGGTCGAGTACTTCAGCCGGTTCGCGGCCGCGAACGGCGATGTGGTGACGCCGATCATCATCGCGTCGTCGGAGGCCGATACCGCCCGGACGCAGCGCTGGACCTCCTCGCTGATCAGGCACGTGCTCGACGACCCGGTACACGGCGCCGCGAACTCCGACATCGTCGGCTCGTGGATCGAGAAGTGGAACCGCTATTCACTCGACGCCTGCGAAGCCTTCGCCCCGGTCTTCAGCCAGGCCCCGGCACGGCCGGGGACATTCAGGTCGGCAATGCGTGATGTGTCCGCCAAGCAGGCCGCCTATCTCGCGAGCCTCGGCCTGGCCGGCCTGGCTCACGCGTAAGGAAGGAAGATCGTGTCAGCGAAGGATCTCACCAGAGTCCGGGACACCGTAGGAATCTGTTTGATCGGCAGCGCCGAGACCTCTGCGGCTGTAGAAATGGTCGCCGAAACGATGGCGGACGCGAAAATAACCGACAACGATTGTTTCTACAAGATCGAGCGCGAAGGGCTTCTCAGCTTCGATATGGCGGACCTTTCGGAACGGCTTGGCCGCGAATACACGGTCCATGACTTCCTCGTGAACATGACATCCTACTATGGCCGGATAGTGGTAAACGATGCCGGTGTCGAGATTCACGCGGATATCCTCCCCGAACGGTTCCGGGACTAGCTAAGGAGAAAGTAAATGGCGCCGAGGCCGAAGCTGGAAGTGGTCCACGCGAAAGGCAAGCGGTACGACTGGGGATTCGACTATGCCCGGCCTGACCCGAAGTTTCCTACCCGCTATATCATCCCGCCGAAGGGCAAAGACCCGTTCCGGATTATGATGCGCGGTTACGCCGCAATGGAAACGGAGAAAGATAATCGTGTCTACGGCGGGCTGGACAGCGATGTGCGGTACCGCAACGCGAACGTCGCCGAGCCTCGGTTCATGGAGGCGATGAAGTTCGCCGTGCCCGCTTTCACCGACGCGGAATATCAGGCGGTGACCGGGGCCGGATTCCTGGTTGCCTCGGTGAAAAACCAGGAGATGCGCCAGGGCTTCGCGGCTCAGATGCTGGATGAAGTCCGGCATACGCAGCTCGAGACGGGCCTGCGGAAATATTATCTCAAGAACTATCACGACCCGGCCGGCTTTGACATCGGCCAGATAGCACTGGGCAATCATCCGATCGGAACGCTGGCCCGGGCCTCGTTCCAGCCGTTCAACACCGGTGACCCGGTAGAGGTGTCGATGTGCCTGAACGTGGTGCTGGAGACCGCCTACACGAACCCGCTCGTGGTCGCGCTGCCGCAGGTGGCGACGGTCAATGGCGAGCACGCCATGCCGACGGCGTTCCTGTCGATCCAGTCGGATGAGTCGCGTCATATGGCCAACGGGTACGGCACGCTGATGTGCGTCGTGCAGGAGCCAGATAACGTTCCGTTCCTGCAGGAATCGCTGGAGCGGCATTTCTGGCACCAGCACATGTCGATGGACACGCTTGTCGGCGTGGTCTCGGAGTACTACGCGGTGAACCGCCCCTGGGCGTACCGGGACGTGTGGGAGGAGTGGGTCGTCGACGATTTCGTCGGCTCGTACATGAGCCGGCTGAGTTCGTTCGGCCTGCGCCCGCCAGATCGGCTCGGCGAGGTCGCGCGGTTCGTCGAGGACATGCACCACTCGGTCGCGATCGCGCTGGCTGCTATCTGGCCGCTCAATTTCTGGCGGATCGACCCGATGGGCCCGGCCGACTACGAGTGGTTCGAGAACCACTACCCGGGCTGGACAGCCCGCTACGGCGGCCTCTGGGACGCGTTCCGGGCGATGAGCGATCCCTCGTCCGGTCGGGTGCTGATGCAGGAACTGCCCGCGTTGCCGCCATTCTGCCAGGTATGCCACGTCCCCTGCGTGATGCCTCGTATCGACGCGCCAGAGACCAGGATCTTCGACCACGAGGGCAAGCGCTACGCGGTCTGCAGCGAGGGCTGCGAGTGGATCTTCAATCTCAACCCGAAGATCTACACGGGCTGCGCCAACTGGTGGGAGCGTTTCGACGGCATGGACCTCGCCGACGTCATTCTCGCCCTCGGTTACGTGCGGCCCGACGGGAAGACCCTGATGGGCCAGCCGCACCTGAACGCGGAACGGATGTGGACCATCGATGACATCAGGCGCCTTGAGTATGAGGTCAAGGACCCGCTGAAGGCGTGAGAGAGTCCGGGATGGCTACCGCGGTCACCGTGCTGCCCTTCGGGGAAACGATCCAGGTCGAGCCGGGCGAATCGGTCCTGGCGGCAATTCTCCGCCAGGGCCGGTTCGTCAAGTACGGCTGCAAACACGGAGGATGCAGTACCTGCCGCGCCGAAGTCGTGCAGGGCGATTACGAGCTGAGCGACAACACGTCATTCTCGCTGAGCGACGCTGACCGGGCCGCGGGAGTAGTGCTGTTGTGCTCGACATTCGCGGCGGCGGATGAGCTAGTCGTCGACGTCTCCCGGACGATGGACGACCTCAGCGAAGACCAGTACCTGGCCGGCCAGCACGTCCAGGACTACACGGCCACTGTCGACAGGATCGAGGCGCTAACCCACGACATCCGCTGGCTCGGGCTGCAACTCGATGAACCGGCCGAGTTGTCGTTCGTCGCCGGCCAGTACGTGGAGGTGGCCGTTCCCGGCAGGCCAGGGGGCTGGCGCTCGTTCTCGATGGCGAACGCTCCCGCCCAGGCAGGCCGGGTTGACCTGATCGTCAAGGTGCTACCTGGGGGCGCCTTCTCCGCGATCCTGGACACCGCCGTCACGTGCGGGGACCGGATGCGGCTACGGGGACCGTTTGGCCAGTTCGGCGTGCGGCTCTCGCACCGGCCGATGATCATGGTGGCGGGCGGATCTGGCATGGCGCCCATCCTCGCCATGCTCAGGGACCTCACCGCGACGCAGAACCGCCGCGAAGTCACCTTCTTCTACGGTGCGCGAAGCCGTCGCGACCTCTTCCTCATCGACGAGCTGAGCGACCTGGCCGCGACGCACGACTGGCTGAGGTTCGTCCCGGCCCTGAGCGAACCATCCGTAGCCGGCGGCGACTGGGCGGGGGAGACCGGGCTGATCACCGAGGCCCTGGCCAGGCACCTTCCGTCGACAAGAGGAATGGAAGCCTACCTGTGCGGGCCCCCGCCCATGATCGACGCGGCGATCGACGTGCTGAGATCCACCGGCTGCAAAGATCGCCACATCTTCTTCGACCGGTTCGTCCCCTCTGGCTGAGGACTGCCACGGCCCGGCCCTAATGACCGTAAGTCCGCCAGTGCCCGGCGAACAACGCCTCCTCGCTCACCGCCTTGGCCTCGATCGGCCGGGACACCCAGGTCAGGTTGATGAAGTGCCGTACGTTGACGTTCTCCGTGGTGACGTTGCCGCCCCAGGTGCCGCAGCTCAGGCTGAGCGTGAACGGCAGCCCGTTACGCGGGCTGCCCGCTCCCTCGTTGAGGTTCTGGTTCACCAGGACCCGCGCTGTCCTGGTGGCCAGCGCGAGCCGCTCGACGTTGCGGTCAGAGCTGGTGTGGATACCGCAGGTGTGGCCGAGGCCCTGGTAGGCGGTGATCGCGTTGACCAGTTCCGCGGCGGAGGAGATGTCACCGCCGTAGCGGTAGAGCGCGAGCACGACGGACAGTTTCTCCCCGGAGAACGGGTGCTCGGGTCCGGTGCCTGTTTCCTCGACCAGCAGCAGCGGGCAGTCCGTGGCCACCGTGAATCCGGCCAGCTCCGCAATGTGCGCCGCCGGCTTCGCCACGACGGCGATGGCAGGCACCGCTCCGCCGTCCGGCCACATCACCGCGCGCAGGGCCGCGGCCTGCTGCTCGTCGCACAGGTGCCCGCCCGCGTCGGCCAGGCGGCGGACCAGCTCGTCGTAGACGGCCGTGTGCGCGACCACCGCGTTGTCGGCCAGGCAGCTCGTGGCGTAGTCGAACGTCTTGGCCGTGATGATGGCAGCTGCCGCGTCGGCCAGGTCGGCGGTCTCGTCGACGACGTGAACGGCGTTGCCGACACCGACCCCGTAGGCGGGGGTACCTGAGCTGTAAGCGGCCTGCACCATGCCGGCGCCGCCGGTCGCCACGATCAGGTCCGCCTGGCGCATCAGCTCTTGCGTCGTGGCCAGCGAGGGTGCCGGCAGTATCTGCACCAGGTCCGCGGGCGCGCCTACCTGCTCACATGCCTCCCGCATGAATCCCACGACTGCTTCCGTGGTGCGCCGGGTGCGCGGATGCGGCGCGCAGATGATGGCGTTGCGCCCTTTCAGCGCGAACAGCGTCTTGACCGGCGGCGTGGCGTCCGGGCCGGTGGTCGGGATCAGGGCCGCCACCACCCCGACCGGCTTGGCCAGCTTCACCAGCCCCGCGGCCGGCTGCTCCTCGACCACGCCGACGGTGCGCATCCCGGCCATGTCGGCCAGCACGCCGATGACCCGCTTGCTGATCTTGGTGACCTTGTCCGCATAGTTGCCGAACCCGCCTTCGTCCACCGCCAGCCTCGCCAGCGCTTCAGCGCGGTCCTTGCGCACTACCGCCCAGGCCACCGCCGTGACCAGCTCGTCCACTTGCTCCTGGGTGTAGTCCCCGACGGCGTGCGCCGCCGCGCGGGCGCGTTCTACTACCGCTGTTACCTGACCTCTGGCATGTTCATCGCGTTCGCTCATACGGCTAGGGTGGCTGGTTCGCCGGCGGATTCCACTGGTATGACGGGGCGAGACTGCGATGCCTGTTCGTCCTGCCGAGACCTGCCCCGCGACCCCGCCCCCGCGGCATGCTCGTTATAGCTGCGGACACCAGACAGCAGCGGGAGGCGGAGCGGCAAGTGACACGGCTGGTCGTGATCGGCGGCGGCGCCGCGGGAATGTCGGCCGCGTCGGCCGCACGGCGGGTCGCGCCCGGCCTCGACGTGGTGGTCTGCGAGGCGGGCGGGTTCGCGGCCTATGGCATGTGCGGCATCCCCTACTTCCTCGGCGGCACGGTGCGGCGCGCGGAAAGCCTGCTCGCCTACCCGCCGGAGGAGTTCCGCGACCGGCGCGGTATCGACCTGCGGCTGTTCACCCGGGTCACCGGGATCGACCCGGCCACCCGCCGGGTGCGCGTCGGCCGCCAGGACCTCGGCTATGACGCGCTGATCGTCGCCAGCGGGGCCGATCCGGTGCGCCCGCCCGTCCCAGGGCTCGGGCATGACCGGGTCTTCACCGTCCGGTCCCTGGACGAGGCGATCAGGCTGCGGCGGCTTCTTGACGGCGGCGCCGTCCGCCGGGCCATCGTGGTGGGCGCCGGGTACATCGGCCTGGAGACGGCGGAGGCGCTGGTCTGCACCGGCGCCGACGTGGAAGTCATCGAGGCGCTGCCACGGGTGCTCGGCACCGTGGACGAACCGGTCGCCGACCTGGTCGCGGCCGAGCTCACCCGCCATGTCCGGCTGCGGCTCGGTTCCCGGCTCGAGGCCGTGCTCAGCCGCGATGGCGGGCTGACCGCGGTGGTGGACGGCACCGCCCTTGACGCCGACCTGCTGATCGTCGCCACCGGAATCCGCCCGGCCACCGGCTTGGCGGCCCAGGCTGGAGCGCGATGCCTGCCGGACGGGTCGGTGCTGGTCGACGGGTGCATGCGTACGTCGCTGCCGGGCATATTCGCGGTGGGTGACTGCGTGGCGCTGCCGCACCGGGTGCTCGGCGGGCCTGCCTGGGTGCCGCTAGGTCCGGCCGCCAACAAGACCGGGCGGGTCGCGGGAACGGTCGCCGCCGGCGGCACCGCGTCATTCGCCGGCATCGTCGGCACCGCCGTGGTCAAGGTGTTCGGCCTTGAGGTAGCGCGGACCGGCCTTGGCCTGGCCGAGGCCACGGCGGCCGGCCTGGCCGCGGTCGCCACCGACGTCGTGTCCCGGTCGCGGGCGAAGTACTACCCAGGCGGCTCCCCGCTGCACGTGCGGCTGGTGCACGAGCCGGGAGGCCGGCTGCTCGGCGCGCAGCTGGCCGGTTCCGAGGGTGCCGCCAAGCGGATCGACGTGCTGGCGACCGCGCTGCACGCCGGTTTCACCATTGACGACCTCACCGCGCTTGACCTCAGTTACGCCCCGCCGTTCGCGCCCGTCTACGACCCCGTGCTGCTCGCCGCGGGGCACGCGGCCCGGTCGGCCATCAGCACTGCCGGAGGAGCATCGTGAGCTTGCAGCCACGCCGTGACAAACGAGCCGCCCTCGCCGACGCCGTGGCGCTGGTCGCCGACGGCGCCGTCGTCGCCCTCGGCGGCGGGCTGTCCGCTCGGCTCCCGATGGCCATGGTGCGCGAGCTGATCAGGCAGGGCAGGCGCGGCCTGCACCTGGTCGGGTCGGCGCACAGCATCGACGTGGACCTGCTCGTGGCCGCGGGCGCCGTGCGGCGGTGCGAGGAGAGCTACGTAGGGTTCGAGCAGGATCTCGGGCTGGCCCCGGCCTACCGCCGGGCGGCGGAGGAAGGCTCGATCGAGGTGGCGGAGAGCTGCTGCGCCACCATCTTGGCCCAGCTGCGCGCCGCCGAGATGGGTTTGCCGTTCCTGCCGGTCCGCGGCGTGCGAGGGTCCGACATCGGCCGGCTGCACCCCGAGTACGCCGAGATCACCTGTCCCTTCACCGGTGAGACGCTGGTCGCGGTGCCGGCTCTGCGGCCCGACGTCGCGCTGCTGCACGCACCCGCCGGCGACAGGTACGGCAACCTCCACCTGGACCAGCCGTACGTGCTGGATGAGCGGTTCGCCTCGGCCGCGCGCACGGTCATCGCCACCGTCGACGAGCTGACCTCATCCGACGAGGTCGCCGCCGCGGGGGTTACCATTCCCGGGCACCTCGTGGCCGCCGTGACCGAAGTGCCGTACGGCGCGCACCCGTCCTCCTGCTACCCGCGGTACGCCTACGACCGCGGCCACCTGCGCGAGTACGTGACGGCGGCGCAGGCGGGCCCGGACGGCGCGGCCAAGTACCTGGCGGCCTATGTGCACGGCACCGGCTCAGAGGCGGGCTACCGGGCGGCGGTCGGGGCGGACCGGCTGAGCGCGCTGGGCGCCTGGCGGGAATCCACCGCGGCGTGGAAGGGGCTGTTCGCGTGAGCGTCACACTCGATGAGTGGTTCGTCGTCCTGCTGGCCCGGACCATCCGGCCGTCCGAGACGGTCTTTCACGGCTTCGGCAGCCCGTGCGCGCAGGTCGCCATGCACGTGGCCCGCGGCACGCATGCGCCGGACATGGTGCTGGTGGAGGGCGCGACGTACGCGGTCAACCCCGAGCCGCTGTTCATCCCGCCGACGGGCAACGACGCCAGCCTGACCCGCGGTGCCGCCTACACCATGCGGTTCGAGGAGTTCTTCGACGCCGCCGTGCGCGGCGACGTGGACCGGATGTTCCTGTCCGGCGGGCAGATCGACGGCTTCGGCAATACCAACGTCACCGCCATCGGGCCCGCGGGCCGGCCGAAGGTGAAGCTGGGCGGCGGTGGCGGCGGCTGCAACCTGGCCGCGACCATCCGCCATCTCACGCTGTGGACGACCAGGCACCGTTCCGGCCGCACGCTGGTGGAGACGTGCGACTTCATCACCGACATGGGGCATGTCACCCCGCTGGGCACGCGGGCGGAACTCGGCTACACCGGCGGCGGCCCGGAATGGCTCATCACCGAGCTCGGCGTCTTCGACTTCCCGGCCGGCCGGGCGCGGCTGCGGCAGATCTTCCCCGATGTCAGCCCGGCGGAGGTCCGCCTGGCCACCGGGTTCGACCTGGAGGTCGCCGGCGACCTCCGCCCGGTCATGCCGCCCTCATCGGCCGAGCTCGCCGTGCTGCGCGCGGTGGACCCGCTCGAGGTCCGCAGGTCGGAGTTTTCCTCATCCGAGCTGTCCCGCGCCTTCACCGCCAGCGCGGAACCGGACTGCGCGTGCTGAACACCAGCCCCGCGCCAGACGGCGGCGCGCTGGATGCCGTGTTCACGCCACGGCGGATCGCGCTCGTCGGCGCGTCCGACCGGTCCGGCTCGGTGGGGCGGCTGCTCTGGGACAACCTGGCTGACTTCCCCGGTGAGGTGCTGCCCGTCTGCCCGGCCGCCACGGTCGGCGGCGTGGCGGCCTACGCCGACCTTCGCGATGTGCCCGGCCCGGTCGACCTGGCCGTCATCGTCACGCCGGCCGCCACCGTGCCCGAGATCGTGCGCGCCGCCGCGGCTAAGGGCGTCCGCGCGGCGGTCGTGCTCAGTGCGGGCTTTGCCGAAACCGGACCGGAAGGCGCGAAGCTGCAGGCCGAGGCGCTTGCCGCCGCCAGGACCGGGGGAACGCGCCTGGTCGGCCCGAACTGCTTCGGCGTGCAGAACGCCGACCTGCCGCTGAACGCGTCCATCGCGGCAGGCTCGCCGTACCGCGGTGGCGGGGTCAGCCTCGTCACCCAGTCCGGCTCTTACGGGATGGCCGCGCACGCGCTCGGCAAGGACGAGGGGCTGCGGGTAGCCAAGGTCTATGCGGCCGGCAACAAGGCCGACATCTCCGACGCGGAGATACTCGAATACCTGAGCACCGACCCGGCCACCAGCGTGATCTGCCTGCTGCTCGAATCGGTCACCGACGGCCGCGCGTTCTTCGCTCAGGCCTGCCTGACCACGCAGGTCAAGCCGGTGATCGCCGTGGTCGGCGGGCGCACGGGCGCCGGCCGCAGGGCCGCCGTGTCGCACACCGCCGCGCTCGCGACCGATGACGCGGTCCGCGACGCCGCGCTGCGCCAGGCTGGCGTCGTCCGGGTCCGCACCGGCCTGCAGGCCCTCGACGCCGCGCATGCCCTGTCCGCCCAGCCGGTGCCCGGCGGCCGCCGGGTGGCGGTGCTGACTAATTCGGGTGGCACCGGCGTCGAACTGGCCGACCTGCTCGCCGACACCGGACTTGAGGTGCCGGAGCTGAGCCAGCCTTTGCAGGCCCGGCTGCGGGCCCTGCTGCCTGGCTACGCCAGCGCGCGCAACCCGGTTGACATGACACCCGCCTGGCAGCTGTTCGCTAGCCTGTACCCGGCCGTGATCGAGATGCTGGCTCGCTCCGGTGAGGTGGACGTGGTCATCCCCGTGCTGCTGCAGCGGGCCGCGTCGCACGAGGTGGCGGTGGCGGTGCGGGACGCGGTAGCCCGGCTGCGCGGCGACGGGGTGCGGGTGCCCGTCTACGTCTGCTGGGTGGCGCCCCGCGCCGCGCAGCCGGAGGCGGATCTGCTCCAGCAGGCGGGCGTGCCGTGCTTCCCGTGGCCGGAGCGCACCGTCCAGGCGGCCGGCGCAGCGGTCCGCTGCGGCGCCCGGCTGCGCTCAGCTGCCACCCCCGCCGCCCCCAGTCCCTCCAGGCCCCCCAGTCCCTCCAGGCCCCCTAGCCGCCTAAGCCGGCCGAAACCGTGGGCCCCGCTTCCCGCGGCCGGGCTGCTTGCTCCGCTCCTGGCCCGCGACCTACTCGCGGACGCCGGGATTCCGGTGGCGGAAACTATCCTGTGTGACAGCCCCGCGGCCGCCGTCGCGGCGGCGGACCGGCTCGGCTACCCGGTGGTGGTCAAGGTCGCTCATCCCGCCTTCTCGCACAAGAGCGACGTGGGCGGCGTGCGTCTCGGCCTGGCCGGCGCGGCCGCGGTGCGGCGGGCCGCCGCCGAGCTTCTCGCGCTGGCGGCGGGCGCGGCCGTGCTCGTGCAGCCGCGGCACGAAGGTGTCGAGCTGATCGTGGGCGGGATGCGCGACCCGGAATTCGGCCCCGTCGTGCTGGCCGGCCTGGGCGGCATCCTGGTCGAGGCAACGCCCGATATCCAGCTGGCGGTTGCGCCGGTGGACGAGGCCCAGGCCACCGCGCTGCTCCGCGCGCTGCGCGGCGCGGCCGTCTTCGACGGGCTGCGCGGCGCTGCTGCGCTGGACCTCGGCCCGGCCGCGGCCGTGATCGCCAGCGTCGCGCACCTGCTCACGGATACTCCCGAGATCGCCGAACTCGACCTGAACCCCGTGCTGGCCAGCGCGAACGGATGCGTCGCGGTGGACTGGCGGATCCTGGCCTGCTGATTTTCAGCCTCCCATGCGCATCAGCGGAAAAGGAACGGTCCCCCGGTGGGGAAGAAACTCCGCCGCGGGTCGGCCTACGCTCCTGGCACCCCTGAATAAAGGGACCTGCGCGAACGGAAGGAGCACCGATGCTCATCGGCGGTCAGGACATCTTGCTGCCCACCACGATGGTCGGCAATTACCCCAATCCAAGGTGGTACGACGGGCACGCGTTCGCCACCTTGCCCAAGGGGGAATTCATCCACGACTCCATCAGCAAGGAGGCCCTGGAGGACGCCATCGGCGCAATCGTGCACGACCAGGAGGCGGCCGGCCTGGACCTCATCAGCGACGGGAAGGTGTACGGGGGCGACTCCCCGTACGGCACGATCCTGTACTACTACCTGGAGCGCATGTCGGGCTACAAGCTCTCAGGGCCGCCGATCGGCCTGCCGATTTACTCCACTCTCTACTCACCTACCTGCGTGGGCGAGATCCGCCGCGAGTACCCGTTCCACATCGCCAACCTGCGTGCGCTGCGGAAGGCCACGAAGAAGCCGGTGAAGGTTTCCTACACCGGTCTCGGCGTGATCGCCGCCGCCACCACCAACCTGCACTACAAGGACACCCGGGAGGTGGCGCTCGCGCTGGCCAAGGCGTTCAACGAGGACTTCAGGGAACTCGCGGACAACGGCTGCGACGTCATCCAGCTCGACGAGTTCGTCTGGCCTTACGGCATGGGAGACTGGGAGATCGAGGCGCTCAACGCCGCGGTCGAGGGCGTGAACTGCCAGTTCTGGGTGCACACCTGCTGGGGCAACTATTCGGGTACCCCGGCTTACTTCGCTGACGACACAGAAACCGAGTTCGGCGCGTTCGTGCTCGACAAGCGCGCCGCCGACGCGCCTGCGCCCGAACGCGCCCACGCGCTTTTCCCGAGCGTGCTGAACGCGAACATTCAGGCGCTCAACTATGAGGTCGGCCGCACCGGGCCGGATGACCTCAAGCCGCTCACCGACAACAACTGGACCAAGCCGTTCGTGGCGGGCGTGATCGACGTCAAGTCCACCGTCACCGAGAGCGCCGACGAAGTAGCCGACCGGATCCGGCAGGTGCTTGAGTACGTCCCGGCCGAACGGCTCGGGCTGTCCACCGACTGCGGGCTGATCAACCTGCCCAGGATGATCGCCGCGAGCAAGCTCCGGGCCCTGGCCGACGGGGCCGCGCTGGTCCGCGAGGAACTTCAGGCCAGCTGAGCACACGGCAGCCGCGCGGGGCCCGGGGCCGCAGCCTATGGCCCGGGGGCCCCGCGCGCACTCCGGCCCGGGTCAAATAACCGCGAGAACCTTGACCCGCCAGGACAGCGAAACTCGCGGGTGCGCGTGTCTATGGTTCGAGCAGACCATACAGCTGGAGGCGCGCCGTGCCGGAGTGTCCCACCTTCCTGAACCTGCCCGTCCATGCCGTCAAGCCGCGGTCCAACGGGATCACCCATGTGCTGGACAGCGGCCTGACGCCCCTCGCGACCGGTGCCTTCGCCGCACAGGCGGGGCACCTGGTGGACATCGTGAAGGTGGGCTGGGGCATCGGCTACGTGGATCCCGCGTTGCCGGAACGGATCGGGTTGTATGCGCAGCACGGCTGCCCGGTATCGCTCGGCGGGACGCTGCTCGAGCTGGCCGCGCTGCAGGACCGGGTGGGCGAGCTGCGGGACTGGGCGCTCGGCATCGGCGTCAGCCACGTCGAGGTGTCCAACGGCCTGTGCGCCTTGCCTGAAAGCCGCAAGCACGCCCTGGTCCGCGAGC
>Ga0116219_10002508_pt1 | contig 15444 bp, 15 predicted proteins | sample Sb_taG_4_FD_91019 | JGI IMG/M metagenome (GOLD analysis project Ga0116219, IMG submission 91019) | Peat soil microbial communities from Weissenstadt, Germany - Sb_50d_6_BS metaG | ecosystem: Environmental > Terrestrial > Soil > Wetlands > Peat | place: Germany: Weissenstadt | collected 2010-09-21
GAAATCGAAGATGACATCAACGTAGCGGCCGGAATAATCGGTGGGGAGTGGGGGGAAGTGATCGATGCTGAGCAGGGCGCGCTGGGCGGAGTCGTCCATGGAGCGGTTGCCGCTGGATTCGGAGACGCGGATGGCTTTGATGGAGCCGTCACGGTTGATGGTGAAGGTGATTACCGTCTTGGCGCGGCGCGCCGCGCGAACGGAGGGGTCGATGGTGTTCTGCATCCAGTTCTGATTGACAGCGCGCTTTACGGCTTCGATATACCAACCATAACGGCTGGCGAAATCACCGCCGCCCTGGCCCTGAACGGCGACGCCACCATTGGCGGGGCCGGGGAAATCGGAGTAACCGCTGGGGAGAGTGGTTTGGCCGCCCTTGCCGTAGGGCACGGCGTTTTCGGCGGGAGACGTTTTGCTCTCGAAGACTTTGGAAGGTTTGGAGGCGGGAAGCGGTTTTTCCTTCTCAAATTTGGGGAGCTTGGTGGCGTCGGTCTTGGGCTCGGGTGTTGGTTTGGGCTCTTCCTTGTTGAGACCCTTGGTGGGATCAACGGCGTTGCTCTCGAGAGACGTGATGCTGGGCTGCGGCATGGGAATGCCTGCGCTGCTGACCAGGCTGACTTTGACGCCGGAGTCGCCGCCTCCACCAATACCACCCCAGGCGTTGCCGGTGTGCTGGACCCAGACGCTGACGAGGATGATCGCGGTGAGGGCGATGTGGAACCACGCGGAGTAACCGAGGAAGCGGTTGAAGGAGAGGTCGTCGAGATTGTAGGCAGTGCTCGGCATGATCTTAGAACGGCGGCGACGGGAAATCTTGCTGGGTTGATTGAAAAGCGAAAATCGAAAATTGAAAATCGAAAATCGGAGCGGGAGGCAAGAGGCGGCGGTTGTGCCCCGATCCCTCCGCTCCGCAACGGCAGAAGGCGCCGTTGCTCCGGTCGGGATGACAGGGTAAAGAAAGGCCCGACGCGCCAAAATGCGGCGCGGAAGAGAACATCGGGCCGCTCCGGTCGGGATGACAGTTCTTTGAGACGAGCAGTTTGTGAGGGAAGGGCATGGTTTAGCGCCTTCGCTCGGAGATGGGCTCGGTGACGATGCTGATGTTGGTGAAGCCGGCGACGCGCAGGGAATCGACGACGGTGGCGAAGCTGCCGAAGGGAACGGTTTCGTCGCAGCGGAGGAAAACGGCATCCTGGGGATGCTTGAGCTGCTTGCGAATTTTGTCGGGGAGCTGGTGGATATTGACGGGATCGTTGCCGAGGTAGATGCGCTGGGCTTTGTCGATGGTGACGACAAGACGCTGCTCGGTGATTTCCTTGACGGTGTGAGTTTTCGGGAGGTCCACTTCGATGCCGGATTGCAGGATGGGCGCGGTGATCATGAAGATGATCAGGAGGACGAGCACGACGTCAATGAACGGCACCATGTTGATGTCGGAGAGGGAGGTCTGAGTGGCTTTGGCGAGTTGCGGCATGGTGGCGTCCTACGGATGGCGCTGGAACGAAGGGCGATCAGCAACCAGCGACCAGCGACCAGGAAGCGAGGGGCGAAAATCGAAAGTCGAAAAACGAAAAGAGAAAAACGAAGAGGGAGGCAAGACGCGGGGATTTTGGCGCGATCCCTCCGCTGCGCGGCCCGACGCGCCAAAATGCGGCGCGGAGGAAAAAATCGGGCCACTTCGGTCGGGATGACAGATTGGAGGAGGCACGGGGTAGCGCGCTCCGCAACGGCAGAAGGCGCCGCTGGTCCGGTCGCGATGACAGTTGGTGAGGTGGCGGAGGCGCATATCAGGTGAAGGTTTTTTCGATTTGGGCGGCGAATTCGAGGGCGAAGCTGTCCAGACGCTGCGCCAGATCGCGAATGTGCTGCAGGAAATGGTTGTAAGCGATGAGAGCGGGGATGGCGGCGAAGAGGCCGGCGGCGGTGGTGACAAGGGCTTCGGCGATGCCGGGAGCAACGGCGCGGAGGCTGGCTCCGCCGGCGGTGCCGAGACCGGAGAAGGCGTCAATGATGCCCCAAACGGTGCCGAAGAGGCCGATGAAGGGAGTGACACCGGCGGTGGTGGCGAGCCAGGTCATGCCCTTTTCGACGCGGCGAACTTCTTCTGCTGCGGCGAGCTGCATGGCGACGGTGACGGCCCCGAGGCTTTTTAGCTTTTGCGGCGCGGGATTGCCGGAGCCGGAGACTTGCGATTGGAGTTCGCGGTAGCCGGCCGCGTAGACGTTGGAAAAGGGCGAGCCCGCGGAGACGAGGCCTTGCGGATTGGCGACGCCCTTGGTGGCGCGGAAGAGTCTGAGGAATTGGTCGCTTTGGCGGCGGATACGGCCGAAGATGCCGAGCTTCTGGAAAATGAGCGCCCAAGAGATCAGAGAAAAGAAGAGAAGCAATAGAAGGACGAAACGAGCGACCCAGCCGGTTTGCGCGAGAACATCGAAGATGTTGCCGATGAAGATGGCGGAGAACAAGAAAATGGCGTTAGCCCCTCAGGGAAGCGAAGATTTTACCGACAAAAGCAACGTAACACAGGGGTGGAACATGGTCAAAAGAATATAGATGCGGGGAGTGTCGGAAGAGTTCGCCGGGGAAGAGCGGGAAAGAGGGGAAGTGTAAGAGTGTAAGAGTAAAAAAGGGATGGGAGCACGGAGCGTTGGGAGACAAGAAGCGAGGGTTGAGGTCCTTCGCGCGGAAGGCGCGCTCAGGATGACAGGGTGTGGCGGGGGAGAGATGAGTAGTGTCAGGGGAAAGAACCCAAGAGGGATTCATCGCACAAAAGGCGTGCGATGCAAAACCGTACCTCACTGCGCAGACTCCGTTCGGAATGACGTGTGATCGTTTGGTGTCGAGGTGGGAATTGGGCGATGGCGGAACGGAGAGGCGGTTCTCTATTCTGGCTGGAGTTTGAGGAGGTCGCGCCAGGAGATCAGAATGAAGCCCTGGTCCTTCAGGAATTTGCGGAACTCGGGGCTTTGGACGAGGTCAAGATCGTTCTGGCGCCACTCGGCACCCCAATCAGGATGGTCGAAGGTGGCGCCTTGGATTTCCGCGTCGTTGTGGGCGAGGTGAACGATTAATTGATATGTGCCGGGAGGAAGAGGCTGGAGCATTTTCTTGTAGGCGTCAAGCCACTGCGATTGGGGGACCCCGGGCATGATTTCCAGGAGTCCATCAAGGACGATGGCATTCGGAGAAAGGTGGAGTTTAGAGACATCCAGGTCGTGGGCATTATCTTTGCGGGAGAGGAGCACAGGGAGTTTATAGGCCTGGCCGGTGGCGAGATAGACCGCGGTAAGGTCGTCGGTGCTGACGATCGTGCCCATGTGGGTGTCTAGATGAGAGAGGTGGATGCTGGCGGCAAGGGCTTTGTCCACTTGAGCGTGAGTCTCCGCGGTCACATCGGGCATTTTGGCGTGGGCGGCGACGTAGGGGGTGAGCAGCGGGAGATAGCCATCGGCATCGAGCAGGCTGGATCCTGGGGGTTGCGCAGAAACGGGAGGCCAACGGTAGCTGGTCCAATCGGCGTTGAGGGCAAGGTGCACGCCCAGGTCGGCGTCGGGGTGAGTCTTGGCCCACTGTGCGACTTCGGGGAACCAGGGGCAGGGAACGAGGATGCTGGCGGAAGTGATCCAGTGCTTATCAAAGGCCTCGAAGATGGCGGTGTTCACGGTGTGCATCATGCCGAGATCGTCGGCGTGAATGATGAGGAGGCGAGAATTGGCGGGGTAGCCGAGGCGCTCGGCGAGAGATTTCGTGGAGGGAGGAGGGGGTTGTTGAGCGAATGAGGAAGGAAGGAGAAGGAAGGTTAGGAAGTAAAGGAGGCAAAGGATTCGAGTGGCAGGTTTCATGGGTGTCTCCGCCGGGAATCGAATTGAATGAACAATATAGGACGGAATTGGAGTGGCAACAAGGGAGGCGCGGGGAAGAGTTGACTGTATGTCTCAGATATGAGACATTAACAAGGTGAAGGCGGCGATATTTCATCCGGCAGCGCGGGAAGCGATTCGATCGTTTCCTGTGGAGGTGCGGAGGGAATTGGGGAAGGCCCTCTATGACTTGCAACGGGGCGAGGCCCTTTCCATGCCGCTTGCGAGGCCGATGACGTCGGTTGCACCCGGGGCGGCGGAGCTAAGAATCCGCGACCGCGATGGGATTTACAGAGTTTTTTACCTGATGAAATCGGCGCGGGGGATTCTGATATTTCATGCGTTTGTGAAAAAGAGCCGGGCTACACAACAACAGGAAATAGAGTTGGGAAGAAAGCGATTGAAGGAGTTGCTCGATGAGGAAGACTAAGGCGATCGTGACACGGAACGCCGGGGAACTGGCCAAGGCGCTTGGGCTGACACCGGCGGATGGGGCAGAGATCGAATTGCGGAGCGAGCTGAACTCAAAGATTGCGGAGATTGTTCGGCGAAAGGCACTGACGCATGCGGAAGTGGCGCGGCTAGCGAAGACCTCGCGAACGCGGATAACGGCGATCATGAACCGGAACACTAAGAATGTGTCGACGGACCTGTTGCTGAGGGTGCTGTACGCGCTGGGGTATACGGCGAAGCTGACGATTAAGCGCGCGGCATGATGGGCTCGGCGCGGAACCTCAAAATGGGCGTGTGGTAGACTGCCAAGATATGGGGAATTCGATTGATTTCAGTTTGGAGAGGCTGGCGGGGTTCGGCCCTGGAGGGGGAAGTGCGCCCGCCCCGCAACCCCACCCGGGGCGCATATACCCCGCCTCAGAAGGCGGCCGCTACAACGGCGTCGGAGGAACCCAAGACCCAGGTACAAAACCGGTACCTGGGGTACCCGAAGAACCCAAGAGCACAGTCAAGAGTGACTGTGCCACAGGGACGTTTTATTTGGAGACGTTTGGGTGCCAGATGAATGACCACGACTCCGAGAAGGTGGCGGGGGTGCTGCTGGCGCGGGGGTATAGACAGGTGGAATCGCCGGACACGGCGGCGGTGATTTTGTATAACACTTGCTCGATACGGGAGAAGGCGGCGCAGAAGATTTTTTCGCGGTTGGGCGAGTACCGGTTTACGAAGAAAGAGGGGCAGGTGATTGGCGTGCTGGGATGCCTGGCGCAGCAGGAAGGCGAAGAGATTTTTGAGCGCGCGCCCTGGGTCAGCCTGGTGTGCGGGTCGGCGAGCTACCGGAAATTGCCGGAGATGATCGCGCAACTGGAGGCGGGGAACACGCGCATCACCGGGCTCGACACGGATACGGACGAGACGTTTGAGACGGAGATGACGCGGCGGGACAACCCGTGGCGTGCCTACCTGACCATTATCGAGGGCTGCGACAAAGCGTGTTCCTATTGCGTGGTGCCGTTTACGCGCGGGCCGGAACGCAGCCGGGCGAGCGCGTCGGTGCTGGAAGAGGTGCGGCAAGTGGCGGACCTGGGGTACACGGAAGTGCAGTTGCTGGGGCAGACGGTGAATTCGTATGCGGACCCGAGCGCGCGGCGGATGCGCTTTTCGGAATTGCTGGCGGCCGTGGCGGAAGTGCTGGGGATACGGCGCGTGCGGTTTATGACGTCGCACCCGCGGGATTTTGGGAAGGACATTGTGGAGGCCATTGAGGCGGTGCCTGCGATTTGCGATCACGTACACTTGCCGGTGCAGAGCGGGTCCACCGCGGTGCTGCGGGCGATGGCGCGGACGTATACGCGGGAAGAGTACCTGGAAAAGATAGCGATGTTGCGCGGGGCGAAGAGGAGGATCAGTATCACGACGGATTTAATCGTGGGATTCCCGGGGGAGACGGAAAAAGATTTTGAGGAGACGCTGAGCCTGATGGATGCGGTGAAGTATGACGGGGCGTTTTCGTTCAAGTATTCGCCGCGGCCGAATACGCTGTCGCTGGAGATGGAAGACACGATTCCGGAAGAGGAGAAGTCGCGGCGGCTGGCGATATTACAGGCGCGCCAGCGGGATATCCAGATTGAGAGGAACGCGCGGCTGGTGGGAGAAGTGTTCGAGGTACTTGCGGAGGGGAAATCGCGGCGGGAGAATCAGTGGATGGGGCATACGTCGTGCAATCGGGTGCTGAATTTCACTTCACCGGGGAAGGAACTTCTGGGACACTACGTGCAGGTTCGGGTGACGGGAGCGGGGCCGAATAGTTTGGTGGGGGAGGCGGAGTAAGGAGAGTTGACAGTTCACAGTCTACAGTTTCGGAGGAAGAGAAGAGGGACGGTAACACCCCGACCGAGTCGGGGCAGGCGCCGTTCACAGAGGTCGGAACACAGAGGACACAGAGAAGAGAAAGGCAAGAGAGATTCCTCACTTCGCAGACTCCGTTCGGAATGACGGGGCGGGAGAGGGGCTATGTGCGCGGAGAAGAGTAAAAGAGTATAAAAGTAAAAGAGTGCAAGAGTGGAAGAGATTGAGCCAGATCGGCGGGGACGAGGGAGGGCGCGATGGAAGTGGAAATGAAAATACGCGGCCTGATGATGGATCCGGTGACGCAGATGCCGATTGTGGTGCTGAAGGATGTGCAGGGGCAGGCGATACTGCCAATCTGGGTGGGGGCGTACGAAGCGAACGCCATTGCGCTGGAAATTGAGAAAGTGCAGACGCCGCGGCCGATGACGCACGACTTGCTGAAGAACGTGTTTCTGGGGCTGGACGTGCGGGTGCAGAAGATCGTGGTGAACGACCTGCGGGACGACACGTTTTTCGCGCTGATCTGGGTGGAACGTGAAGGGGAATTGATGAGTATCGATTCGCGGCCGAGCGATGCGCTGGCGTTGGCGCTGCGGATGGATTGCCCGATATTCGTGGATGAGACGGTGCTGAAGAGTTCCAAGGTGTCCTCGGCGCTGGCGGAACGGAATACGAATGAACAGTTGCGGAATTGGCTGGAGGGCTTGAGCGACGAGGATTTGGGACGTTACAAGATGTAGGCGGAGAGATATCAGTTATCAGTTATCAGTGATCAGGAAACGGTTTGGGCGGCGCGACTTCGGTTGCGCCGCTTTTGTTTTTGGGGAAGAGAAAAACTTACGCAGAGTGCACAGAGGGCGCAGAGTTCGCAGAGAAGAGAAAAGAAGGATTGAGGTGTCTGGTCGTAAGAACCCACCCTTCGCTGAAAAGCGCGAAGGATGGGGCACCCTCAAGCATTTGGAATTGGCGACATATTAGGGAGAAACCCAGGAGAAGCCCAGGAGCGGCCCGTCTCAGAAGGCGGGAGGGCCTCGATGGGGGAGAGACCGTGCGGACAAGGGGCGCAGGAGTCCTGCGCCCTTATGGGGAGTCGGCGATTAGGTGGCGGATGCGGCGGCGCCAGAAGATTAGCAGAAGGATGCCGATGAGGATTAGGGAGAGGCTGAGGCCGACCCAGAGGCCAAGGGCTCCCCAGTGGCGGCGGAAGCAGAGCCAGGCGCCGAGCGGCAAGCCCATCAGCCAATAAGCGGAGAAGTGGCAGAGCATGGGGGTACGCGTGTCGCCGGAGCCACGCAGGGCGCCGGTGGCCACGGTTTGGATGCCGTCGAAAAGCTGGAAGGCGGCGCCCGCGGCGAGGAGGATGACCGCGTTGCGGATGACGGTGGGGTCGTGGGTGTAAATGCGGGCGACGAGACGCGGGAAGACGAGGAGCGCGACGCTCATGCAAGACATAAAGGAGGCGCCGAGAAGGATGGCGGTGTTACCGGCATCGCGCGCGCCCAGGGGATCGCGGCGGCCGATGGCTTGACCAACGCGGACGGCGGCAGCGGAGGAGATGCCGAGAGGCACCATGTAGGTGAAGGCCACGGTGTTCAGGGCGATCTGGTGGCTGGCGAGAGGAACGGCTCCAAGGCGCGCGATGAGCGAGGCGACGAGGGCGAAGACGCTGACCTCAGCGGTGAGCTGCAACGCGGCGGGCAGGCCGAGGGAAATGAGGCGGCGGATGCGCTGGATATCGATCTCAACGGGAGTTTTCAGAAGGTCGGTGCGGTGGCGATGGTCATACCAGAGGAGATAGCCGACGAGAACGAGAGCAAGGTAGGTGCGGGAAACGGCCGTGGCCCAGCCGGAGCCGGTGACGCCGAAGGCGGGGAAGCCGAACTTGCCAAAGATGAAGACGTAGTTGCCGAGGAGGTTGATGAGGTTGGCGGTGACCAGGGCGAAGGCGATGGGGCGAACTATGTTCATGCCCTGGAGGGTGCGGCGGACGGCGAAGTAGAGCAGCAGCGGGAGGAGGCCGACGGCGAGGGTGCGCATGTAGGGGAGGGCAAGGACCGCGACCTTGGGGTCAACGCCCATGCGCCCGAAGTAGAGCGGGAGGTACCAGACGGGGATGGTGAGGATGGGCGTGAACGCAAAGCTGAGGTAGATGCCGTTGATAAGGGAGCGATGGCAGTCCTCGCGATGGCCGGCGCCGAAGGCCTGGGAGACGAGGGTATCGAGTCCGATGAGAAGACCTTCAACGAAGAAGGCGAAGACGATGAAGATGCTGGAGCTGATGCTGACGGCACCAATGGACTCGGCGCTATTGGGGAGGCGGCCGACCATCATGGTGTCCACGATGACCATGCTCATCCAGCCGAGTTCGGCGAGAACGAGCGGGAGGGCAAGGCGAAGCGTGGGAGGGAGTTCGCGGCGGAGTGGGGGAAGCGAGAGCATCGGTGAACAGGAGAGTTTATGATGGGCGGGGATTGCGGGCAATGAAAAGCGGAAAGAGGAGGGAAGGAACGTTTAACACAGAGGTCACAGAGAGAAGAACTCAGAGAGCAGAGAGAAGAGAAAGGCGGAATGGTGATTCGTTGAGATTGTGCCGCGATCCCTCCACTGCATGCCGCACTGAACGCGGCACTCCGGTCGGGATGACAGGACAGGAAAGGGCAAACCCAAGACCCAGGTAGAAAATCGAACCTGGGGCACCCAAACCCGAGACCCAGGCACACGCCGCGTGTCGAACAGGACGGGGGCTCCGGTGGGGAGCACAAAACAAGAAAGGGCAAACCCAAGACCCAGGTAGAAAATCGAACCTGGGGCACCCTCCGCGGCACTCTGGTCGGCCTGACAATTTTCAAACGGGCGAGAAGATTCGCGCGGCGGCGGAGGTTACTGGTGCGGGGGAATAGGAGGCAAGTTCCATTGACGAGGCGCTTTGGGGGAACTAGCGTGGAATGAAGAAGCGGGACATGTGTGTCTTGCAGAGAATTTGCGAAGTGGGGCGCGGCGATTGGTGGATTTGGTGGGACGGCTTCATGGAGGCTTGATCGTGGAATTTGCAAACGACGTCAGCTATGCAACGAAAATGCGGCACATGCGCACGGGAATCCGCCTGAATGCGCGCATCAACCTGAGGGTGGAGTGGAAGGAACATAGAGAAACGCTCAGCGCGGACGGATACACCGTGGATATTAGCCCGAAAGGATGCCTGGCGATTGTGGCGCAGGGATTTCCACTGGGGCAAAAGATGGTGGTGATAAACGTATTGAACGGGAAATCGGCGGAGGCCACGCTGGTCTGGCGCGGGCACGAGGGGCGACAGGGTTGGGAGTTGGGATTGGAGTTGGAGAGACCAGTGGCGGATTTTTGGGGAGTGGAGTTTTAGGGAAGATGAAGAAAGACCAAGGATAACGCAGAGCACGCAGAGATTCGCAGAGAAGAGAAACCCAAGACCCAGGCACACACTCCGTGCCTGGGGCACCCGGCTTGTGTAAGGCGACAGTGGTGCCACGATCCCTCCACTGCGCAACGGCAGAAGGCGCCGTTGCTCCGGTCGGGATGACCGCATCAGGAAAGGTGCGGAAAGGCGGCGCACCGACAAGATGTGCCGAAGAAGGACAGTTGAAGCTAGAGGGGTGGGGAGTTTTCCACTGGAGCGGGTAATTTTTCCTTGCACTGGTACAGGTCTGAAACGTACTCTTTGCGTATGCCATTGGGCCTGTCTGCCGGCATAACCACAGCAAAAAAAACGAATGTGCCCGTGCCTGTTGTTGGGAAGGGTGTGCCCGGAGAATTGTGTCTGAGCGGGCGGGTAGACGGCCTGAAGAGGGACCAAAACAAGGGGGAGAGCGCAGCCAGGAAGGGCTGTGCCGGTGCGGGGAGTGCGGAGGCAGAGCGGCGATGACTGCCATTATCACCATTGCGAACCAGAAAGGCGGGGTCGGGAAGACGACCACGGCGATCAATCTGGCGGCGGCGATTGCGCACAAAGGGAGACGCACGCTGCTGATTGACTTGGATCCACAGGCGAATTCGACGATCGCGTTTTTCAATATGGGGGAAGTGACGGCGTCGATGTTCGATGTGTTGGGGGATGCGCGGGCGACGCTGGCGTCGGTGGTGAAGGCGTCGAAGGACCCAATGCTTTCGGTGGGGCCGGGGCGGTTGTCGCTGGCGAAATTGGAGACGGCGCTGGCGGGGCAGTTTGACGCGCCATATCGGTTGAAGGATGCGTTGGCGCCGATAATGAAGGATTACGACTACATTATTCTGGACACGCCGCCATCGCTGGGGATTCTGACGGTGAACGCGCTGGTAGCTTCGACGCACCTGATTGTGCCAATCCAAGCGGCGTATTTTGCGATCGAGGGCACGGACGATTTGTTGGAGACCTATGAGCGGATCCGCGCGCGGCCCAATCCGCAATTGAAGATGCTGGGCGTGGTGATCACGCTTTACGACAAGCGGACGAATATTGCCAAGGATACGCACGGGCAAATCCGCGCGGTGTTTGGCGGAGTGCTGTTCAAGACGAAGATCGGGAAGAATGTGCGGCTGGAAGAGAGTCCGGCGTACAAGGAAACGATATTCACATTCGCGCCGAAGTCCCCTGGGGCGCTGGAGTACAAAAAACTGGCAGCGGAGGTTGTACAACGTGTCGAAGAGACTAGGCTTGCCCGTCACGCTGAAGATGCGGCATGACGCGCACTATGTTGAGTCGCTGACGAGCTATAGCGGCGCAACGATAGGCAGGATGCTGCCGGTGGAGCAGATCCGGCCGAATCCGGAACAGCCGCGCAAGGCGTTGGGCGATCTGCGCGAACTTGCGGATTCCATCCGGCAGAAGGGCGTGCTGGAGCCACTGCTGGTGCGGTTTGTGCCGCGGGAAGACTGCTACTACATCATCTCGGGCGAGCGGCGTTACCACGCGGCGCGGGCGGCGGGGTTGCGCGAAGTGCCGTGCATCGAGAAGAGCGCGGATGACGCGGAGACGCTGGAAATCGCGCTGATCGAGAACATTCAGCGCAAGGATTTGACGCCGTTTGAAGAAGCGGAGGGATTGCAGCGGCTGTCGGAGCAGTTCAATTATTCGCACGAGGAGCTGGCGAAGAAGCTGGGGAAGGCGCGGTCGTCGGTATCGGAGACGCTTTCGCTGCGGAATATTCCGGAATCGCTGCGGAAGAAGTGCGTCGAGAATGGGGTGACGACAAAGTCATTGCTGCTGCAGATTGCGCGGCAGCCCACGGAGAGGAAGATGCTGGAGCTGTTTGCGCGGATTTTGCAGTCGGGATTGACGCGGGATCAGGCGCGCAGGGTGCGGTCGGATGAAAAGGATGGGCCGCTGAAGCCGCAGCCGTTTGTGTTTCAGTATGAGCCGGAGAATGAGACTTTCCGGTTCCGGCTGCAGTTCAAGAAGAGCCATGTGTCGCGGGATGAGTTGATCCGGACGCTGCGGGAGATTCTGGCGCAGTTGGAGGGGACGGGCGAGGCGGATTCGACGGCGGCATAGGCGCTTCGCGCGTTATCAGATATCAGTTATCAGCGATCAGGAAACGGCTTGGCGGCGCGGCTTGGGCTGCGCCGTTTTTTTTGAGGAAGAGTACAAGAGTGTAAGGGTGTAAAAGTAAAAGAGTTGGGATTCGCATGGGCGCGATAGATATAATTTGGGAGGATGAAGGATTGCGGTTTGGTCGGTCAGGATACTAGCGTAAAAGCGGCGGCGAGCCGCCGCACTCCATGAAATGCTAGAGCTGAGTCCATTGCAGATGCAGACGCTGGAGCGGTTGGTTGCGGCGGGGTTCCGGCCGATTGCGATTCCACCTTATGAGAGTGCGTTGTGCGTGCATCGGGGCGAGTGCGCCGCGGTGTTGGCGCCGGTGGAGAATGGAGGATTGCGATTGCTGGCGCCGGCCACTTTGATGGTGGACGGGAATTTGAGTGTGCGGCTGAAGCGGGCGGCGGGGGATGTGTTTGTGTGGAAGAAGAAGGAAGTGGCGGCGACGGCGGAGCGGTTGAAGGAGTTGGAGGCGTTTCGGGCGGAGTTGGTGGGGATGTTGGAGATGACGGGGAGGGCGTGACGAGAGGTTCAAGGTTAAAAGTCGAAAGTTAGGAGAGAAGAGGAGCCCTAGCAAGGAACTTTCCTGGGTCTGACGGGGTCTATTCATCATGAGTACGGAGAGATGGGCATGGCTTCGCCGCGCCGAGAGGATTTTCAAGGCGGGGTTCTTTGGCGTTCTGCTTACTCTGCCGACGCTATACGTCGTCATGTTCGTGGCGGAAGCATACTCGGCGAGACAAGCAAAACGGGTACTAAACGGTCTCGAGCAGCTCCGTGTGGGAAGTTCCGAAGCAGATTTGGTGCGGGCTGTGAGATCGTGCAGGGGACAAAAGCAGGGCGAAGTGTATGTCTACGGAATGATTGCTGGTCCGTATCGTGCGGAATGGGTTTGGGAAAAGTTGTCTGACATGTTGGGAGGTCGGAGCTACCGGATCTTCACTGCACTGAACGATCTAGGGCTGCGGTATTGGACGCTCGGTGCGGTGGCAACTGTCCACGACGAAAAAATCGCGCGGCTAGAAACGTCCGTTTGGGTCGTGGGGCGTTATGAATTGCTCGGTGCAACATGGGAACTGGCCGACCGGGTGCCGGATCCATACGACGAAAGACCGTTGAGTCTTGATGACCAGCGAACCTATCTGAATTGGTACCACATCATGAGTGTACCCAGTGGTGAGGGTTTCCATATTATTGGGACACCGGGTAGCACGGATAAGGAGTTGCATGCACGTCATATCAACACAAACTGCCTGTTCTCGTTCAAGGGCTGCGAAGGATTGTGTGAACTAATGCCGAACTTGGTTGCTGTCTTGGATGACCGAGGAAGAGGGTTTGGGGGATGTGTGTGGGGAATCCCACCTGCGAAATGTCGCCCAACCCACGATGCCCCCTGCCCATAATGTTCATAGTGGGCCGAATTGAAGCCCCCGCGTCCAATGAAACCGGCCAAAATGTTTTAGTGTCGAGCGGGGAGCGGTTCGGAATGCTCACGGCTGACCGACTGCAGCCGAGAGTTCAACGCACAAGAGTTCATCTGTCGATTTGCATAACCGGAGCGGGGTCGGCAAAATCGAAGGGATATGACTACTTACGACATTGTGTGCGTGGGGGCGGGGCCGACGGGGCTGGCTTGCGCGATGGAGGCCAAGCTGGAGGGGATGCGGGGGTTGGTGATTGACAAGGGATGCTTGTGCAATTCCATTTATCACTATCCGGTGAACATGGTGTTTTTCACGACGCCGGAATTGCTGGAGATTGGGGATTTGCCCATGGTGTGCGGCGGGGAGAAGCCGACGCGCGCGGAGGCGCTGAAGTATTACCGGAAGGCGACGGAGCACTACGAACTGGAGTTGCGGCTGTTTGAGCGCGTGACGCATGTGGACGGGCACGACGGCGCGTTCACGGTGGTGACGCAGACGGAAGCGGGAAGGGAAGAGCGGTACACGGCGAAGAAAATTGTGGTGGCGACGGGGTACTACGATTTGCCGAATGAGATGGGCGTGCCGGGGGAGCATCTGCCGCATGTGTCGCACTACTACACGGAGCCGCATGCGTATTGGCACGAGGATGTGGTGGTGATAGGTGGGAAGAACTCGGCGGTGGAAGCGGCGCTGGATTTGTGGAGGAATGGGGCGCGGGTGACGCTGCTGGTGAGGGGCGCGGAGCTGGGGATGTCCATCAAATACTGGGTGAAGCCGGACATTGAGAATCGGATTAAGGCGGGGCAGATTCGCGCGATTTTCAAGGCGCAGGTGAAAGAGATTGTGCACGATGCGGTGCTGATCGAAGACGGAAAGACGATGCGGCCGGTGCCGGCGAAGCAGGTGTTTGCGCTGACGGGGTATCACCCGGATTATGAGTTTATCGAAGCGCTGGGAGTGGAGTTGGACCGGGAGAGCCGGCGGCCAGCGCTGGATCCGAACACGCTGGAGAGTAATGTGAAGGGGATTTATCTGGCGGGCGTGGTGGTGGCGGGACGGCACACGAATGAGATTTTTATCGAGAATGGGAGATTTCATGGGAAGCAGATTGTGGAGGGGATGAGGGGATAAACCTCAGAGTCCAGATATCAGGGATGAGGAAGCGTAGAGAAGCAGAGGTATAAGAGTGTAAAAGTATAAGAGTGCAAGAGTCCGGAGTCCCGGTGGTTGAAAGGTAGCCACGATCCCTCGACTATGCGACCCGACGCGCCAAAAGGCGGCGCGAAGGAAAAGATCGGGTCGCTGCGCTCGGGATGACAGTTCTTGGTGTGGGGAACGTGCGGCACTCATGATAAAGATCGGGCCGCTTCGGTTGGGATGACAATCTTGGGTAAGGGCGCGGACCTCACGACGGGTTGACAGGTGTAGTGAGGCCATGTGCGTTTTGCGCGGAGTTCACAGATAACGCAGAGGCGCTGAGTACGCTGAGATCCGCAGAGACAAGCGAGGAAAGAGGGATTTCTCACTTCGCGGACTCCGTTCGAAATGACGGAGGGTATTGTAAGGCGAGTTTGCGGGGGTTGGGAGGGGTTTGTTAGACTGAGGGGCCTATGGCATCGCTTGTATGGGAAATCGGGGCATCGGCTGTGGCGCTGGTGAAGGGGTTTGCGGTTACCTTCAAGAACATGTTTCGGAAGACGGTGACGGAGAATTATCCGTACGAGCCGGTGAATTTCCAGCCGCGATACCGCGGGATTCATGTGCTGCAGCGCGATGAAGATGGGCTGGAGAAATGCGTAGGGTGCTTTTTGTGCGCGGCGGCTTGCCCGGCGAATTGCATCTATATTGAGGCGGCGGAGAATACGGACAAGGAGCGGATTTCGGCCGGGGAACGCTACGCGAAGGTGTACAACATCGACTATTCGCGGTGCATTTTCTGCGGCTATTGCGTGGAGGCGTGCCCGACGGACGCGATTACCCACGGACATGGGTTTGAATTGGCCACGTATGACATCAATTCGCTGGTGTACCGCAAGGAACAGTTGCTGGAGAAAGTTGGCGGGGAGATGCCGGTAGGGGCGCGGTCGTAGAAAGCAGAAGTTAGAAATTAGAAATCAGAAATTAGAATTGACGGCAGGAAGGGCGCTCCGAGAAATCGGGGCGTTTTTGTTTTTGGGGATGGAGAAAGAGGGACTGTAACACAGAGGTCACAGAGGGAAGAACACAGAGAGCACAGAGAAGAGAGGCTGGTGATTGGCTGAAATCGAGGAGGGATCCCTCCACTACGCGGCCCGACGCGCCGAACTACGGC
>Ga0116219_10002513_pt1 | contig 15440 bp, 10 predicted proteins | sample Sb_taG_4_FD_91019 | JGI IMG/M metagenome (GOLD analysis project Ga0116219, IMG submission 91019) | Peat soil microbial communities from Weissenstadt, Germany - Sb_50d_6_BS metaG | ecosystem: Environmental > Terrestrial > Soil > Wetlands > Peat | place: Germany: Weissenstadt | collected 2010-09-21
GTGGGAGGCGTTCCAGGAGCAGCGCATCGAGCGGGAAGTGGAGCGCCTCTATCCTCACCGTGACCTCGTCGCCGGTGAGGCCTTCTTCGCCTTGGCACCGTAGCGGACGGGCGGTTACGCCCTGTCGATTGCGAACCGCTGCCGATCACCGAAGCCGTGAACTCCCATCTTCTCCTTTCGCGGCGAACCTGTTTTTCGAGCGCGTCGGAGCGCTCTAATCGGTTGATTAGAGCGCTCCGGCGTCGTCTCAGTACATGTCCTCACCGCCGCCGCCCGACTTCTTCTCCTCCTTGGGCGCGTCGGCGACGAGCGCGTCGCTGGTCAAGAGCAGCGTGGCGACGCTGGCCGCGTTCTGCAGCGCGTAACGCACCACCTTCGTCGGGTCGATGATGCCGGCCTTGACCATGTCCGTGTACTCGTCGAGGCGGGCGTCGTAGCCGTAGTTGGGGTCCTTGCTCTCCAGGACCTTCGACGCCACCACGGCCCCGTCCTGGCCGGCGTTCTCGACGATCTGCACGATCGGCGACTTGCAGGCGCGGACCACGATGTTGAAGCCGATCTCCTCGTCGTGGCTGAGGTCCTTCGGCTTGAGCCCCAGGCTGGCCCGCAGCAGGGCGACGCCGCCGCCCGGCAGAATGCCCTCCTGGTTGGCCGCCCGCGTCGCGTGCATGGCGTCTTCCACGCGCGCCTTCTTCTCCTTCATCTCGCTCTCAGTCGCGGCCCCGACGTTGATCTTGGCCACGCCGCCCGACAGCTTGGCGATCCGCTCGCTCAGCTTCTCCTTGTCGTAGTCGCTGGTGGACTTGTCCAGTTCCTTCTGGATGGTGGCGATGCGCGCCTGGATCATCTTCTTCTGGCCGGCGCCCTCGATGATCGTCGTGTTGTCCTTGTCGATCTTGACCTTCTTGGCCTTGCCGAGCTGCTCCAGGGTGACGTTCTCCAGCTTTTCGCCGAGGTCCTCGAAGACGGCCCGGCCGCCGCTGAGGATGGCGATGTCCTCGAGCATCGCCTTGCGGCGGTCGCCGTAGCCGGGCGCCTTGACCGCGCAGCACTTGAACGTCTGCCGCAGCCTGTTGATGACCAGCGTGGCCAGCGCCTCGCCGTCCACGTCCTCGGCGATGATCAGGATCGGCTTGCCCTGGCGGAAGACCTGCTCCAGCACCGGCACCATGTCCTTGCTGTTGGAGATCTTCTTCTCGTAGATGAGGATGTATGGGTCTTCCAGTTCGCACTCCATCTTCTGCGGGTCGGTGACGAAGTACGGCGACAGGTAGCCGCGGTCGAACTGCATGCCCTCGACGAACTCGTGACTGGTCTCGAGGGTCTTGCCCTCCTCGACGGTGATGACGCCGTCCTTGCCGACCTTGGCCATCGCCTCGGCGATGATCTTGCCGATTTCGCGGTCGTTGTTGGCGGCCACGGTGGCGACGTTTTCCAGGTCCTTCTGCGACTTGACGTCCTTCTTCATCTCCTGGAGCCGGGCGACGATGTCCTCGACGGCCTTCTCCATGCCGCGCTTCATGAGCATCGGGTTGGCGCCGGAGACGACCGCGCGCAGGCCCTCGTTGTAGATGGCCTCGGCGAGGACGGTGGCGGTGGTGGTGCCGTCGCCGGCCACGTCGCTGGTCTTCGAGGCGACCTCCTTGACCATACGGGCGCCCATGTTCTCGTAGTGGTCGGGCAGGTCGATTTCCTTGGCGACCGTGACGCCGTCCTTGGTGACGGTCGGCGAACCGAAGCTCTTCTGGAGGATGACGTTGCGCCCCTTGGGCCCGAGAGTCACCTTGACGGCGCGGGCCAGCTTGGCGATGCCCCGACGCATCGCTTCCCGTGCTTCCTGGTCGAACGCGATCTGCTTCGCAGCCATTCTGCCTCCGATGGTGATGTCTGAAAGTTGGTCGGTGTTTGCAGGGGCTTTATCGTTTCGCGCTCGCGAGTGAGCGCGAAACGATAAAGCCCCTGCGCGATTACTTCTCCAGCACCGCGAGCACGTCCTCCTCGCGCATGAGGAGGATCTCGTCGCTCTTGCCGCGGTCCTTGAACTCGTCGCCGGCCCAGGACGTGAAGAGGACCGTGTCCCCCTTCTTCACCTGCAGCGGCCGTCGGTTGCCGTCCTTGAGGAGCCGCCCCGGCCCGACCTCGAGGACTTCTCCCTTCTGCGGCTTGTTCTGGGCGGTGTCCGGCAGCAGGATGCCACCCGAGGTCTTCTCCTCCGCCGCGAACCGGCGGACGACGATGCGGTCACCCAACGGCTTGATCTTCATCGCACTCTCCCTGGCGAATCGGTCGCTGATGACAAGCGGTTCCAGTGGCAACAGTGTCCCGGGGGCAGGGATAGCAACTCCCGTGCCCGGCGCGGCGTGAATGCCACAAATGCCAATGGAATCACATTTTATGGCAAACGTGTCGCGATGACCTTGCGGCTCACCCTGCCAAGTTGGCGCGGCGCAGGCGGTTTCGGCCTGTCGGAATGGCAGCCGTTCAGCACCTACTTCACCTCGGGCCGGTTGTTGCCGTAGGACCACGGCTGGCCGGCGAACGGCAGCGGTTTCGCCGGCACCGGCACGGCCCCGGGCTTGAGCTGCTTCGCCAGTTCCAGCCCCTGGTCGCGCATCTGCCCCCCCGCAGTGATCTCCAGGTTGCTGTAACTGGTCAGGCGCGTCTCGTAGCCGCCGCCGTCGGGGCCGAAAGCATCCTCCGTCGGGACGTAGCCGACGCAGCCGTTGGCCAGCGACACCGGGAAGGTGAATGGAAAGCCGCTCTTCGCCTTCTGGTCCAGCCCGAAGCGGCAGAAGTATTCCGCCGGCGTCGTCAGGAAGATCGCCGGCCCAACCTGCACCGCCTGCACCTCCGCCTCGGCGACCGGCTCCTTCTTCAGCTTCGCATCGAGCAGGACGATCTCCTTGGCGAAGGTCCACTCGGTCGGGCCCACCTTCGCCGGGTCCTTCTCGACCATGTCGAGGCACTCCTTGACGCGCTCCGGCGACGGCACGCGCCGCTTGATCTGCATCCCCTTCGAGCGCGCCTCGACCGGGACCAGCGCCCCCGGCTCCATCGTCAGCAGCACCTTGAGCGCCTCGGCGCCGACCTTGCCGCCGACCAGCTGCGCCCAGCGGTCGCCGTCGGGGTACTTGTATGGGCTCTGGTTGTCCACCTGCGTGATGTCGCCGGACGCGCCGTTGAGGAACACCACCACGGCGTCCTTGCCGTAGTAGCCCTGGATGACCTTTTCCAGGTAGTGAATGTAGTTCGCGGAGATGCCGCCGGGGCTGGTCGTGGCGTGGCAGGCGAAGTTGACCACGCAGCCCAGGAAGTTCTTCTTCTCGTCCCAGACGCCGATGACGCCGACCTCGGGGTCGGTCGGCCCGGCCGGCTCGACGATGTCCGGGTTGCCCTGGCCGGGGTGGGTGACGGTGCGGCCGTCGCGCATCTTGAAGCGGCGGTTGAAGGCCACGCTGCGCTCGCTCCCCTTGCCGATGCCGGCGCGGGCGGCGACGCGCGACTCGTCGGCCCGGCAGACCGCCTCGACGATGGCCCGTTCGACCTTTTCCAGATACTTCGGGTCGGCCGCGGTGGTCTTCTCGTAGGCGAGTTTCTGGACCGACTTCGGGGCCTCGTCGTACTCGCCGGGCATGACGCCGGACATCGGCCCGGAGGAGTGCGAGTGCGAGGCGCCGAGGAGGATGGCGCCTTCGGGGATGCCGGTCTTCTTGGCGATGGCCTTGCGGACGTTGAGGACGGTCTGGCGGTGGACGAAGAGGGCGTCGAGGCCGACGAGGGCGACGCGGTTCTTGCCGTCGTCGAAGACGGCGGCGCGCACCTTGCACGGGTCGTGGAGCGACTTGTGATAGGCCTTGCCGTAGCCGCCCGGGGCCTCGCAGCCGATTTCCGGGGTGATGTCGCGCTCGGCGAAGCCGGCCTTGAAGGTCGGGGCGGCCGGCTCGGCAGCCGGGCCCGTCCTAATCGCGAGAAGAAGAGCGGTCAGGGAGAACAGCAGCGCGCGCACGGTCGTGCCTCCGAAGTTGTACGCGGTGGGAAGCGGAACGGCGTTGATTGTAGGCTCACGCCGCCCGGCGGGGTAGAATCGGTGGTTAGGCGAGCGGCAGCACTTCTTCTGCCCTACCTGCCGACACCGGGGAAGGGTGGGGTAAGCCGTCCCACTCTGGAAGGTGACCGTGATGGTCATGGGGCAACGCTCGGGGGGGACGAAGCGGCGACGGCGACCGGGTCCAGGATTGTGAGGCTCGAGAAGCGGGCGAAATCGGCTACGTTGAAGGTGAGAAGGTGCGTGAGGCCCTGGGCGCGCAGGGCGGCCACATAGCGGGCGTCGTGGGCGACCTTGCCGTGACAGGCGTTGGCCACGACGAGGATCCGCCATTCGGCGAACAGCGCGGGCGGATCGGGGAGCAAGGGGAAGAGGGCCTGGATTCCGGCCAGTGTCTGATGGCATTCGGCGGCCGACAGCCCCAGGCCGTCGTTCGCCACCGGGCGGGTAGCGACGACCCAGAACTCGTAGATCGACTGCGGGAGGGTGCGGAGGGCGTGGCCTTGCGCCCGCAGGGCGGACAAAGCGGCCACGGCGATGGGGTGCTGAGCAGCCGTGGGGTCGGAGAAGCGGAGCAAGACGTTAGCGTCGATGACGACGCTCATTCGCCGCACCCGTCGTAGATGCTCTCACGACTGACGTCCGCCTGGAACCCGGGCGGGTAGCGGTCGGCGCGGCCGCGTACGGTGGCGAGAAGCTCGTCGAATCGGGCCTTCCACGGGTCGAAGGGGAGGTCGCCCGGCGGGGTGGGCGGATGGCCGTTTACGGCCTCCGCCCCGGCGACACGTTCCAAGACGGGGGTGACGAGTTGCTCGACCGTGACGTTCAGGGCGGCGGCCCGGCGGGCGAGTCGCTCGTAGGTGTCGTCGAGGATGGTGAGTTGCGGCATAGCGATCCTCCTTTGGCCATCCTACCACGGACAGCTGTGCTGCCGCAACTGAGGGGATGGCAGGCAGGAAATCTAACGGGGCCCTGCAGGCGGCCAGCCTGCAGGGGAGCCGAGACGATCGCCAACACCCCGACGAGGTTCTGCGGCGCGACGCAAAGGGTGGGTGCCGGGGTGGAGTAGAATGCGAGCTGGCCGACGGGGCGGGTGCTTACGCCACTCGTGAACCGAATGCGGGTGACCGGTCGCACCCCACTCGCGTCAGGACCGGAACCGCCGCTGCCGCCCCGAGAGAAGAGGGCCCGCCCTGTTTCTTGAACAGAAATCCGCCTTATCGGACGTTCCGGTCGGGTCGGGACGGCGGGAAAGGTCGGGACCGGGGGGGCGCATCACATGCCCGCTCGCGGCATTTCCTCTCGGCCCGACCCGATGGCGACCCATGGTCCGAAGTTTGGGCCGCGAGCGGGGCCCCGTCCGCGAAGGCGACTGCCGCCGCGAGGAAGACAATCGCACTGCCGAGGCGCGTCATTGGGGCGGCCGACGCCGATTTGTTCCGTAAAGCCTTTGGCATAAAGCACCTGCGTGAACTGTCCCTCAGCGCTCCATAAAGCACCTGCGTGAACTGTCCCTCAGCGCTCCATGCGTGAACTGTCCCTCAGCGCCTGCGTGAACTGTCCCTCAGCGCCTCCCCCTCAGCGCCTGCGTGAACTGTCCCTCAGCGCCTGCGTGAACTGTCCCTCAGCGCCTGCAGCGCCTGTCCTCAGCGCCCTCCCGTGAACTGTCCCTCAGCGCCCCCGTCCCTCAGCGCCCCCACAGGAAAAAGTGGGAATCGAACCCACTGACTCACCGTTCGGTAATGCACGGACGTTCAAGAATGCAAGGGTTTGGTATTTAACAGGTTGTGCCATGAACGTGGACGCTCATCCACCGTGTTGATAGCGCCTGTTCACTACACCAGGCGCGACGTAACTCATTTTTCCCCATTACGTTGCGCTCCTTACGCGAACCGACAGACTGAACCCGTTGTTCGCACCATTTTCGAGGAGCGATTCGCACTTTGCGGGCAAATACTCATGATAGACCCAAGGCGAGTCCTCCGCGTGTGAGTCAATCGATGTCGAAAGCAGCACTGGTGCAAATACTTGAGCGCTGGACGGGATCGCACGAGTGCGACCTCGATTCGAGTTTTCTCACCCGATTTCTGACCAAACGCGACGAAGACGCGTTTGCGGCTCTCGTCCACCGACATGGCCCCCTCGTATACGGAACATGCCGGCGAATTCTCGGCAATCGAACCGATACCGAGGACGCCTTCCAGGCGGTCTTCTTCGTCCTCGCTCGACGGGCCCATACGCTGAAGCTGGACCGCAGCATCGGCCCGTGGCTGCATGGCGTGGCTCTGCGGGTCGCGAAGAAACTTCGCGGTCAAATCGTTCAGCGGAGATTGCGAGAAATGTCAGCGGCCAAATCCGAACGGGTGGAGGCGGCAGAACCCGAACACGATTTCTGGGCGATCATCGACGAGGAACTCGCGCGCATGTCGCTGCCGCTGCGCGAGGTGCTGCTGCTGTGTGATCTGGGCGGGCAATCGCACTCGCAGACAGCGGCGTCGTTGGGATTGGCGAAAGGCACGATCACCAAGCGATTGGCGAAAGCCCGCGAAGAATTGGCGACACGGTTAAAGCGTCGCGGCATCACGCTCGGTGTCGGCGCTTTGTCAGCAATGATCGCGACACAAGCTTCTGCGTCGGTTCCCGCACCGCTTTTACTGGAAACGGCCAGGCAGGCGGTTGCGTTTTCGTTCCGACAAGTCGTCGGTACCGCAACGGCGAAAACTCTGGCGGAGGGAGTCATGCGTTCACTCAAATTCGGTGTGCTCAAGGTGTGGCTCGTTGTCGGCCTGCTCGGACTGATACTGACCGGCGGCGGGCTGATGCTCGCGGGAGGACCGGACGATCCAGGCGAGAAGAAGGTCGAGCCACCACAGGCCAAGGCGGACCCGAAGCCCCATGCGGCGAAGGCCGGGACGATGTGGAAGGAGTGCTTCACGGGCGAGTATGAGAGCAGCTTGCCCGTGTCAGTGGCCTTCTCCGCGGACGGGAAGACGTTGCTCACCGGCGACACCAGCGGCGAAGTCATGGCCCTGATACTTCCACGCGACGATCCGACATACCGATGGAAGTCCCAAGCCGGCGGGACGCACGCGGCGGTGGCGTACTCGGCCGATCAGAAGAAGGTGTATGCCACGACTGCGCACGGCGTTTGCATCTTCGACGCGGCAACGGGCAAATCAGAAGTCCGCATCGAAGCGACGGACAGCAACCCGGTCGCCATCGGCGTATTCCCGGATAAGACCGACGCCAGGTTCCCTCAGGTGCAGATCGTGTTCGGCAACGCCCGCGGCTACTTCGTCAAGTCGTGGGCCGGTTATTTTGGCAAGCCCGCCGACACCATGAGCACCATTCAAACCAGCACCGTCGCGAAGGACGCGAAGCCGGCGGACGCGGCGGCCGTGCCGCTCGCGGTCGATCCGAAGGGGCGGAGTGCAATCATGACGGGGCCGCGCGACGCGAAGACGAACAAGAACGTCCTGTGGGCCTACGTCTGCGGCGACTACTCGAAGGACAGCCCCGGCAAGCGCGTGATGGTCGGCCACACCGCGACCGTCGTTTCCGCGGCCTGGGCGAAGGAAGGCAGCACGGCCGTGACCGGCGACGCCGACGGTCGCGTGATCGTGTGGGACGCCAAGGCGATGAAGGAAGCGCGCCGCGTCGAACTCGGCGGCCGCGTCATGGCTCTCGCGATCTCCGACGACGGCACGCACACCGCCGCCTGCGTCCGCGGCAAGCAGGGCGGCGACGTCTACGTGTGGGAGACCGCGAAGCCGGCGAAGGCGATGAGGCCGATCCACACCCAGCAGGCCGACTTCGGCTCCGAGCCTTACGCCAGCCTGACGTTCTCGGCCGACGGCAAGCGCCTCGCCGGGTGTGCGATCGACAAGAAATGGCTCCAGCTTGGTCCCAAGACTCGCCTGAGCGGCCAGGTCCACGTGTGGGAACTCGCCGCCGAGCCGAAGGCCCAACCCGCGCCGCTACCCCTGTACACGAAGCAGTTGCCCAAGGGCAGCTCCTCGAACTTCGTCATCCTCAACAACTACTCGATTCTCACTCCCGCGGCGAAGGAAGGAGCGATCGACTTCCGCGACCTCCGGGACGGGGGCATCCAGGCGAGGCTCGTTCTCGGGAAGTTCGCCATCGGGAGAATGAAGCTCTCTTCGGATCGCAAGTGGCTGGCGATGGAACAGCACCCGGTCACGGGTAAAATTCCCGCCGAAACCTTTGACATCGCCGTGTACGAGGCAACGGTACACAACCCCACCACGATCCCGTCGTGCAGCCAGATGCTCGATGTCGCGTCGGGCGGGAAGGTTGTCGCTGTGGTACGCGAGAAACAGATCGAATTGTGGGACATCGCGACCGCGAAGAAATTGAAGGCGGCCCCGTTCAAGTACACACGAATCGACGCGGCCCAGTTCTCGCCCGACGGTAAACTGCTCGCCATCTCCGACCGCAACGAACTCGTTCTCTGGCGGTGGGACGAGAACACGCACGAGCGAATCGACCTCGGCCGCTGCGTCGGGTCGCTGACGTTCACGCCGGACGGCAAGTTCCTGGCAGAAGGGCCGACGCCAGGGGATAACATCCAGATCCGCGACGTGGAAACGCGGAAGGTCGTACAGACGCTCGCCAACGGCACGAAGCGGTCGATGAACGTCCCGCGGATGGCTTACACGCAGGGCGGCCGGGTGCTGATCGCGTGCGACAACATCACTTCCGTGAAAGAGATCGCCGTGCCGCACCGCATCAACCTCTGGGATACGGCGAGCGGTTCTATCGCTCACCAGATCGCGCTGCCGGCCGGCTTGCCGTACAGCATCGACGTATCGCCGAACGGCCGGTACCTGGCCGCGATGCTCGACGATGGCGATTCCGGTATGAAGCTCAGCGTGTGGAGGCTCGACGGTGAGAAGCCCGTGACGGAGCCAGGGTCGCCGCCGCCCGCGGCGGTCCGGCCGCGCTGACCTGGACGGCCGCGCCATCGTTCACCGACCTTGGAGGATTTGCGCGCTTCGGTCCGACACGCCGACGCGCGTTTTTGAACGGAATGGCACCCGGTGCTCTTACCTTCAAAGCCGCGTCTCGGACCGAGCGCGCCTGCATGACGCTCGACCGGTTGCTGCGCGCGGCGGCCCGGCAGCGGGTCGATCTGCTGCTGGTGCCGCTGTTCGACGACGACCCGTTGAACGCCGTCCTGCGCCGCTACCTACTGCCGCACTGGCGGCCGTCCGCGGGGACGACTCGGCTCTACGTCCGCGGTCCGAGGGCTGGCACGCTGCTCGATGCCTCGCGGCCGCTGCTGCTCAGCGGGCACGATGGCTCATGCCAGTTGCCGGACATGCCTGGCCAGGTTTCTCCCGAAAAATGACGCCGAGGCCCGGGCAATAATCGCTTGACGGGTTTGCGTCGGTCGGCGAGCCTGAGCGCCACCGGAGGCAGGTCGGACGGCCTCCGCTCATTCGCTCCTGGCCTCGGGACTCTGTGGCTTGGGGCCGTGTTCCCAACCCGTGAGGTGCTCGCCATGAACGCCGTTCTCCAGGAAGCTTTCCGCGCACACGGCGTCGAGGCTATTGCCGAGGGTGATTGGGTTGTCTTCCCGAGGCACGACCTCCGGGCGAGCGCCGCCGTCGTCCGGGAGTCGCCGAACCCGGCCGGCGTGTCGGTGCAGTTCGACGTGCGCCTCGCCCTCGGGCCCGCGCGCACCCTCGTCGAATCGTTCGGTGGCGTCGGTGCCAATCGGGAAGAGGCCGCCAAGGAGGCGCGGCAGAACTTCCTGTTGAACTCGTTTCACGTCCTCTTCGCGGCGTTCTTCGCCCCCGGCGACCCGCAGGTGACCGAAGTGGAATGGACCGTCGGGGGCGTCAAGAAGCGCGTCACGCTCGGCAACATCGGCGTGCGGGGCAAGTTGCCGGCTCAGGGCGCGGCGGCGGCCACCTGGCTCGAACTCCTCGCAGAGCAGATCCAGGGGAGAAAGTTGCCGGACGGCATTCACTGGGTCCGGCTGTATTACGCGCAGATGGGCTCGCGGTCGCTGACCTGCGAGGTGTTGCTGGACAACGAGCCGTGGGAGGAGGTGCGGGTGCCGATGGCCGCCTTCGATTGGCCGCGGGGCGAGGCGTTCTACAGCGTGCGGCTCTTCCTGGTCCTCCAGGGCGGGACCGACGTCGGCCGGGCGCTCGGCGTGTTCCTCCGGCGACGCGAGCGTGAGGACAATGTCTTGATTGAAGACTTGATCGCGCGAGGTCTGCCGGGGCGCGAGGCGGAGAAAGTCGTGGCTCTGGCGCCCCTCGCGTTCGGCCGGGTGCTGCTCAAGGGGCTGTCGATCCGCTTCGCCGACACCCTCCTCGTCCACCACCCGGGGACGAAGGACGCCGTCGAGGTTCGCCTGGACCAGGAGCCGATCTTCGTCAACGCGATGCGGCTCGCGGAGGAGGCCTACCAGTACGGTACGATGGGGAGGGAGGGATTCGGTGCCGTCGCGTTCCTCAGTCCGGAAGTCGATGCGGTCAATCAGGCGCTGAACGCTGGCTCGAAGCCGGAGGACCTGGTGTGTTCGCCGACGCAGGTGTGGTGGTCGGCCGACGACGCCGGCCCGGGGGCGATGTAACACCCGGACGCCCGCTGCTGCGTCCCCAACGGTCAGCGCAGCCGGACAACAACCCGGACGGCGTCGGGACACAAGCCCGAAGCGCCAGCGAGGGTTAGCTGTAACTCGTCCCCTCGCTGGCGCTTCGGGCTTGTGTGGTCCTCTCGCTGGCGCTTCGGGCTTGTGTGGTCCCCTCGCTGGCGCTTCGGGCTTGTGTGGTCCCCTCGCTGGCGCTTCGGGCTTGTGTCCGGCAGGGGGTTACTTTGCTGTTGGCGCTCCCTTGCTGGCAGCCCGCTCCTGGTGCGACAGACTATCCCAGATGCGCACGGTGAAATCGCCCGAGCCGGATACCAGGCGCGTCCCGTCGGGGCTGAAGGCGGCTTGATGCACGTAGGCGCCGTGGCCGTGCAGGTCGCAGACGGCCTGGTGCGTGGCCACGTCCCAGAGGCGAATCGTGTTGTTGGCGCAGGCGCAGGCCAGGCGCGTCCCGTCCGGCGTGAAGGCCACTCCGTAGACGGTGGTCCCCTGGTTCAAGACGGCGGCCAGTTGCCACGTCGTGGTGTCCCACAGGCGGACCGTGCCGTCGGCCGAACTGGAGGCGAGCCATCTGCCATCCTGGGTCGCCGTCAGGGCGAGGACCTTGTCGGTATGTCCTTCCAGAAGGTGGACCTGTTCCTTCCGGGCCAGATCCCAAATGCGGACCGTAGGGTCCTGGTTACCCCCTGCCGAGGCAAGCCAGGTGCCGTCGGGGCTGAAGGCAACAGCGTGAACCACGTCGTGGTGGCCGCCCAGCACGGCCCCTTCGCTCTCCTCGCCCCCGCCCTCCGCTCCAGGAGGCACGGGGGTTATCCGCCAGAGGTGAACCGCCTGGTCGGTACTCCCGGAAGCCAGCAGGTTGCCCCGTGGGCTGAATGCCACGCGCAGGTCGTCCACGTCGTTCGCCGGCACGGGGAAGCGCCCCACTTCTTGGCCCGTGTCCACATTCCAGAGGCGAACGCATTCGTCGCGGCCAATCGAGGCGAGGAGTTTCCCGTCCGGATGAAAAGCGATACCGGCGACGACGGTCTTGGCTGGATAGCGCAGGAGGGCCAGCTGGCGGCCGGTCGTCGCGTCCCAGAGGCGGACGGTGCCGTCCCAGGAGGCCGAGGCCACGCGCTGGCCGTCCGGATGAAAGGCCACGTCGTAGACGAAGTCGGCATGGCCGCTCAGGACGCCGCTGCGCTCGACCCGTTGGGCGTCCCACAGCCGGACGCTCCCGTCGTCCGCACCGGCAACAAGGGTCGCGCCGTCGGTCGTGTACCGAACTCGGGTGACCGCGCTGGTGTGGCCGTGCAGGACAGCCAGTGGTGTGCCGGTCGCCGCGTCCCACAGGCGAACGGTCTGGTCTTGCGACGCTGACGCCAGACGCCTGCCGTCTGGGCTGAACGCGACGGACATCACCCAACCTTTGTGTCCTTGAAGCGTGGCCAGGGGCTGCCCGGTGCGGCCGTCCCACAGGCGGGCCGTCTGGTCGTACGAGGCGGTGGCTATCCGAGTGCCGTCGGGGCTGAAGGCCAGGGACAGCACCTCGTTGCTGTGCCCGCGCAAAACGCCCAGGAGCTTCCCGGTCGCGGCGTCCCACAGGCGCAGGACGTTACTGGGATACGCTTCGCAGGAAAGCACGCGGTCTCCCCCGGGGCTGAAGAGCGCGCGCCGGACGATGTCGGCCGGGCCGGCCAGGACGGCCAACGGATGCCCGTCGCGCGCATCCCAGAGCCGGACGGTACGGTCGCTGCCGCCGACGGAAGCAAGCCGCCGGCCGTCGGGACTGAAAGCGACTTGCACGGCCACAGCCTGGTGCCCGCGTAAGACGAGAAGTTCCTCCCCGGTCGCGGTGTCCCACACCCGAACGGTTCGATCCTCCGAGACAGCAGCCAGGCGAGTGCCGTCCGGGCTGAACCGCGGAGCGCGGACCTCCTTGTCCGGACCGCGCAAGACGGCCCGCTGCCGGTCTGTGGGAATGTCCCAGAGAACCACGGTGTTGTCCGCGCGGACACAGGCGAGGGTTCTGCCGTCCGGGCTGAGGTCCGCGTGCCAGGCGCCGAAGTCGATCGCCAGCGGCCCGATCTCCTTGCGGGCGCTGATGTCCAGGAGATGAGGCGGTCGAGCGGGGTAAAGCCACGCGGCCTTGCTTCCGTCCGCGCTGAAGAGGAGGCGGCCCGTCTCGGCGGGGCCGCGCAGGACGTGCTCGGCCGTGTCGAGCTGGTGATGGAAGTACTGCCATTCCCAGTTGCGATGCTCGAGCGGGGCGGCCTCCAGGGCGTCGCGTGCGGCGGCGACATTATGCACTTGCATCGCGCTGGCCGCGGCGACCAGGTTGGAGCGGTAGCGCTCCCAGCGCTCGGCCTTCTCCCGGCGCTGGGCCTCTTGCCGTTGCCTGGCCTCCTCCTCGAGAGCGTTTTCCGCGCGAAAATAGCTCCACGACACCAGCACGAATGCCGTCACGAAGATGACGAGGATCCCCGCGAGCGATGCGGCCACCAGCGGATTGCGCCGGCACCAGCGCACCAGCTTCTCGACCGGCCCGGCCGGCCGCGCCAAAATGGACCGATTGTCCAGGAAGCGCTGCAAATCCTCGGCCAGCGCCCCAGCCGTGGCGTAGCGCTTCTCGGGGTGTTTCTCCAGGCATTTCAGGCAGATCGTGTCGAGATCGCGCCCGACCGTCGGATTGAGGCGCAGGGGCGCCACCGGCTCGAGTTCCACGACGTGTTTGAGCGTTTTCGTCACGGTTGCCGCTTGAAACGGCGGCCGGCCGGTCAACATTTCGTAGAGCACCACGCCCAGGCTGAACACGTCGCTACGGGCATCGACGCGGTGGCCCTCGCCGCGCGCCTGTTCGGGGCTCATGTACGCCGGCGTGCCCAGAAGTCGCGGGCCCGTGCCGAACTGCTCTTCGCGCAGCGCCAGGCCGAAGTCGCCGATGTACGCCTTCCCCGCGGCGTCGATCAGAATGTTCGAGGGTTTGACATCGCGATGGACGAGTCCTTTTTCGTGGGCCGCCTGGAGCCCTTGTGCAATCGTGGCCAGCCATTGGGCCGCCTGGCGCAAGGGCGGCAGCGCTTGCCGCAGCCGCTCCGAGAGGTTGCTGCCTTCGATCAGCTTGGTCACGATGTACGATTGGCCGTCGGCGCGTCCCACGTCGTAGACGGGGATGATCGCCGGATGGTCCAGGCTCGCCAGCACACGCGCTTCGGCCAGGAAGGCATCGACGGCGCCCGGTACCTGGCGCACATCCAGTGCCACCTTGAGTGCGACGACCCGATGCAACTCTCGATCTTCGGCGAGATACACGGTGCCGAAGGCTCCCTGTCCGAGGACCCGCTCGACTCGATAGCGCTGGAGCGAGTCCGGCAGCAGGGCCGGCTGGGTGCCCGCGGCCCCTCGAAACGGGGCCGGATCGAAAAAGCTGGTGTGGCGCTCGACACTCGCCTCGTTCCGGCGGGCTTGCTCGCGGCGAATGTCCTCGAAAACCGCAGTGATCGGGCCGTCGTCTTCGGGAAAGCGCGGGCGATACTCCTCGGCGGCGGGTTGCTCGCCGCGCTTCAGGCGACACTCCAATTCGACCTTCAGAAGCTCGCAAAAAAGGGCGATGCGCTCGTCGCCCGTGCCGGCAAGGTAGTCGCGGAGGTCCGGCCGCGGACCGCTTCGCCAGGCCTGCTCGAAGCGCGTGCAGGCGCGATCGATGCGCTGCAGCGCGTCAAACGGCAGCGGCTTTGCCCCGTCAGGTGTCATGGGTGAGGGTCAGGCCACTTCCTGCTCCCAGCGAGATCGAATGAGATTCAGTTTGCGTTGGACGGTGCTGCGAACGCAGTCGAGCTGGCCCGCAATCTCGTCGTTAGTATAGCCTTCCATTTTCAGCAGGGCAATGGAACGGAGGTCGGCGTCCTGGAGCAATTCGAGCAGCCGGTGACATTGCTCAGCCATCTCGGCCGCCAGCTGCGGCGTCGGCTCCCTGCCGATGACGTCCTCAAACACCTGATCGTCGTCGCTTCTCTGAGCCAGGTCCGCTTCGCAGAGGACGGCGCCGCCCCCGCGCTTTTGCCGCATTTCGTGCTTGAGCTGGTCGCTGACCTTGCGAATCGTGATCGCCACCAGCAGGTTCCACAGGTCGCTGCGGTCCTGCACCTGCGGAAACCGCCCCTGTTCCGCGCCGCGGCAGAAGCTGTCGAAAGCGCTGAGGACCGCGTCTTCCTCGTCCGCGGCCCGCCGCGGCGCCGTCCGCAGCCGCGCCCGCGCCAGGCCGATCAACCGGCTGGCAAAGCGTTGCCAGAGCCCCTGCGCCGCTTCGCGATTCCCCGCTTGCAGAGAGCCGAACCACCTGGTGATGGACCCGTCCTCCGACATGCTGGCTCCTTACCTGTGATCTCAACGACGTCCATCGACAGGAGCACCGTAGCGGGCAGTATGCAGGTTACCGGCCGGCTGCCGTAACCCGCCCAGGATAGAAGACGCGGCGCGTGGGAACGCGCGGCCCGCGACATTGTTCGTCAGTCCGATGAGGGCATCGTTCTCGCGGGACGGGCCGTCAACAATCCAGCGGCATGCCAGGAATGCTTTGTTAACGGAGGAAAATAGAGTAAAATAGTGACGTTGCACGCAACCCCTTGGCTGGCAGGTACTTGTGGCATAATCCGTACCTTGTCCCGGGCATGGTTCAAGCCGGGGTAACACTTGGCGCCGTAGGTCAGGCTTTCCAGCCTGACAAGAAGCGAGTCAGGCTGGAAAGCCTGACCTACGGCCGCGCCACCCGAAACTGCCCCGTTCTGA
>Ga0116219_10002515_pt1 | contig 15431 bp, 16 predicted proteins | sample Sb_taG_4_FD_91019 | JGI IMG/M metagenome (GOLD analysis project Ga0116219, IMG submission 91019) | Peat soil microbial communities from Weissenstadt, Germany - Sb_50d_6_BS metaG | ecosystem: Environmental > Terrestrial > Soil > Wetlands > Peat | place: Germany: Weissenstadt | collected 2010-09-21
GAGTAAATGACTTCGCCAAGGCCCAAGGCGGTTCTCTTTTCCACGAGAAAGTTTCCAACCCGACTCTACCAAGATTCGGGTCGAGAACCGCCCCCTCAACCTCACGGGAACGCAGCTTCGAAACGCCCCAACCCGAAGACGCTTCGCCCTGACTTCAGCCTCAAAGCGTCGAAGCCAGTGGTGACGCTGTCAGTGCACTGAACTCTGAGGCTTACGCGATAACTATTGAAACCAGGCCATTAAACGTTTTGACTTCAGGTCAATGAGTACTGGTCGATGCTTTATCCAGACAATAGCCGAGTCCAGAGGCTCTTTTCTCTGGGAAGTTGCGATTGGATCCGCGTCCATACTTCGACGGGAGAGCCTTGAAGAGAAATCTCTAGCCCGCGAGACTGCGCGCACGCCTCGAATGCGTCTGACAGCGATTTTGAGTGCTCACAGCGCTGTATCCGGTCGATAGCACGACCCTTGACCGTGCACGAACTCCCGCTCCCGTCGAATCCCAAAAAGATGTACTTCAGTTGGCGCTATCAGGCCTCAGAACAAGCTTGCGCCGCTTCTTCGCCCTCAAGTCTTGGCTCTCATGGAAGTCCTCTTAAGGCGCCATGCCTTCTTCCATCCACTGTTTGAAGCGGGCGATCTGTTCTTTGGGCCAGGGGTCGTCGCAGGGCATGCTGCCGTCGAGAACGCGCGCGTAAATCTCCTCTGCCTGGGCTTTCACGTCGGCGAACGATGAGAGGTCGAGCCCGAAATCTTTCATCGTATCCACGTCGGGCGTGTCGCGGAACAACGGACGAATATCTTTTGCGAAGCTTAGCGCCATAAAATACCCTCCAAATAATACTTCAACTGAGATGCACTATATGAAAAGATTCGTATTGACCGGAGCGCCCGGCGCGGGGAAGACAGTCATAATTCGTCAGCTGGAGCTTGAGGGCTTCGGCGTGGTCGAAGAAGCAGCTACTGACATCATCGCCCTGGAACAGGCGCAAGGTATCGATGAACCATGGACGCATCCCCGGTTCATCGATTCAATTGCTGACCTGCAACGACGGCGGCAGATTCGAGCGGCGCGCGAGCCGGGCGAAGTGCAGTTCCACGATCGGTCGATCATCCGCACTGCCGCCCTGGCGGCCTACCTTGGACATCCGGTTTCCGACACGCTTGCTCGCGAACTGGAGCGGATCAAAACGGAGGCAATCTTTCAAAAGCGCGTTTTCTTTATACAGAATCTTGGCTTCGTCAAGCCGACCGAGGCGCGTCGGATCAGCTTCGAGGAAACTCTGCGCTTTGAACGCATCCATGAAGAGACTTATCGCAACTTCGGCTTTGAGATCGTCCCGGTTGAACCGGGCAGGATGAGCGATCGAGTGGCCGCAATCAAGGCCTCCCTTCCGGACGGACGACGCGGCTCCAACTAGCTATTCCGCCTTGATGGCGTCGATAGTCTTAAAGAGGTCGGAGCTGGGCTCTTTGACTTCCACAAAAGGAGGGCCCTTGGGCTTGCTGCTCACCACGTAGATGGTCGGAGTGTGCTCCAGGTTGAGTGATTTCCCCAAGTCGCGTTCGGCATTCACCTCGGCGGCAAACTTGCCCTGCGGATCGACTACAAAGGGCAAATCCACTTTATGATCGGCGGCAAACTTCTCCGAAAACTGGCGCAGGTTGGTAGGAAAGATCTCGGGCTGGTGCTCGAAGATGAAGTCGCGGTAGTCCGACCCAAGCTGACGGGAGTGGCTGTCAAAATAGTGCGCGATGACCGCTGCCTGGTAAGACCAGTTATGCATGGGCAGCGGGAAGTCGTGGCGAACCAGGGGAATTTTGTAAGTCTTGGCCGCCTCCTGGACGACAGGGGCCTGACGCCGGCATTGCGGACATTGCAGATCCTCAAAGACCACGATGGCGATCTGCGCGCCTTTCGGCGGACGTAAAGCTGGGTTGACGGAGTCTTGTGCGGAAGCCAGGGAAGCAACCAGAGCAACGGCAAGAGCAAATCTTACGAGAGTTGTGTTCATAGCAGGATCAGGGCCGACCTTCCTAATGTATCGCATCACCAGTTCTGGTGCGCGAGACAACGATTGTTCCCAGGCTCAACAAAGTTAGCAAAGAAATGACCGCGAGTGAGGCCACGCAGTATATGCACCATACTCCGAGGATATGAGCCTCTACGTGCGCCAGGTAAAGCGAAAATGACAGGCCGACGACAGCCGCGGCCAGAAACAGGCGATAGGCGCGCTTGAGGGCAAGCGCGGCCAGAAGCACATAACCCGCCATGCCGATGACAGCGACCGGAATCCCAGCGAGCATTGCGAACGGGCTGTGGTTGACGATTCCGCAATCCCAGCGCTCGTTGATGCTGCATGGCGAAGCGTCGGTCCGGTAGTGTTCACGGAGCGCGAGGCCGGAGGCAATGAAGCCAAGAAGTGCTAAGAAAATTAGGACGAACCGCATTACGTTGGGATTTCCTCGCTGAGTTTGACGACTCGCTACATTTTATCCTACTGCGCTTGGGGGCTGCGGCTCGACTTTAGGGTTGTGCGTAAAAACCGAGCCTCACAGCAGGCGCAGTTGGCGGCGTTCCAACGCAAGCAGCTTCTCTTTGATGGGCAGACCACCGCCGTAGCCGGTGAGTTTGCCGTTGCTGCCAATGACGCGATGGCAGGGGATCACGATAGGGATTGGGTTGGAGCCGTTGGCGAGGCCTACGGCGCGCGAGGCTTTGGGATTTCCGATTCGGCCCGCCAGCTCACCGTACGAGATGGTCTGGCCATACGGAATGTCGCAAAGGCGATGCCAGACATCGAGCTGGAAGGGCGTGCCTTTGGGTGCGAGTTGCAGATCGAAGTTTTCCAGCTCTCCGGCGAAATAAGCCTGAAGCTGGCGGATTGTTTGGTTGAGCGGAGCGCGATCTTCTTTCCAGGTGGATTCTGGCGGGGCAGGGCGGCGTCCGTTGACGAAGCGAATCTCGCGCAAGCCGGCTTCGTCCGCGGCTAGCAGCAACGGGCCGAGCGGGCTTTCAATTTGGGTGTAAGACGTTGTGCTCATGCTTGAACTCTTCAAACAGAATAGATGATCACGAGCGCGTGAGTTAGTCGTTTTCGGACTTCATCGCTGTGGAGGCGGGTGAGCTTAGAGGACAGCGGCTCGCTGGCGGCGCTTGGCTTGAATCTCGATATAAACATGCACCAGCGACACTGCTGCCGGAGTCACACCGGGAATCCGGGATGCGTGTGCCAGGGTGCGCGGTCTTATTTTCAGCAGGGTTTCCTGCACTTCGCGCGAAAGTCCGCTGACCGAGTGGTAATCGAACCAGTCGGGGATAGCGCGCTGCTCGGCTTTCTTGAGGCGATCGATGGAGCGTTGCTGCTGTAGCAGGTAGCCTTCGTACTTGATCTCAGTTTCGACTGACTTGAGTTCGTTTCTTACTTCGGAAGAAAGAGCGGCCACGGATTGACGCGGATTTTCACGGATTTCTTCGCGATCGAAGAAGGCTGGGTTGAGTTCGCGCAGGGCTGGGACCAGCGTCTCAATCGTGATCTCGGGACGCTTGAGGAGTTGGGCGAGGGTTTGGCCTAGGGCGGAGGACAAGTCCTCGGTCGATTGCCGTTGGTCGTGCGCGGCATCCAGCGGAACACAAGGTCCCTCGACTGGGTTCGGCTGCGCCTCACTCCGCTCGGGATGACAGGGTGTTAATACTGCGTTGGTAATCTGTTCCCGCATTGTGCTCGTGAGTTTAGTTTTCTCCAGCAAGTGTTTTAGTGCTGCGAGGCGCTCTTGCTTGGTTACGAAGTCGCTCCAGGCTTGGTCGTTGATCAATCCGATTCTGCGTCCGCGCGGGGTCAGGCGCCGGTCCGCGTTGTCGATGCGCAGATGCAGGCGGAACTCGGCGCGCGAGGTGAACATTCGATAAGGTTCGTTCGTGCCTTTCGAGATTAGATCGTCGATGAGGATCGCGGTGTAGGCTTCGGTGCGATCGAGGATTAGCGGCGGCTGGCTCTTCACTTTCAGCGCGGCGTTGATTCCGGCCATCAGACCCTGGCAGGCAGCTTCTTCGTATCCGCTGGTTCCGTTGATTTGGCCAGCGAGGAATAGTCCGGCGATTTGCTTGGCCTCGAGCGTGCGCTCAAGTTCAGTAGGATCGATGGAGTCGTATTCGATGGCGTAGCCGGGGCGCAGCATTTCCGCGGTCTCAAGGCCGGGGATGGATTTGAGAATCGCGAGTTGAACCTCGACCGGCAGCGAAGTGCTCATGCCGTTGACGTAGATTTCGTGCGTGTTCAAGCCCTCGGGTTCGAGGAAGAGCTGGTGCGTGGTCTTGTCGGGAAACTTTATGATTTTGTCTTCGATCGACGGGCAATAGCGCGGGCCGATGGATTGAATCTGGCCGCTGTACATGGGCGAACGATGCACGTTCTCGCGAATGATGCGTTGCGTTTCCAGCGTGGTCCAGGCGATGTAGCAGGGAACTTGCGAATCGTGATGCGCGACCCGCTTGGTGCGGAAGCTGAAGGGAGTGGGGTCGACGTCGCCGGGTTGAAGTTGGAACTGCGACCAGTCGATGGTGCGGCCGTCGAGGCGCGGCGGCGTGCCGGTCTTCAGGCGGCATCCGCGCAGGCCGAGTTGCTTCAGTGATTCTCCGAGGAGGACCGCGGCGGGTTCGCCGGAGCGTCCCGCGGGATATTGTTGCTCGCCGCAATGAATGAGTCCGTTAAGGAACGTGCCGGTGGTGATGATGATGGCGCTGGCGCCGACGGTGCGGCCGTCGCGCAGTTTGATTCCGCGGCAGATTCGGTCGTTGGTCGTTGGTCGTTGGTCGTTGGCAAGAGCGCTTGCATCAGTCGGTTTAGCCAACGACGAACGACCGACGGCCAACGACTCTTCGACAATCAGTTCTGCCACTTCTGCTTGCTTGATTTTCAGATTTGGCTGCGACTCGAGGACCTCGCGCATTTTCAGGCGGTAGGCTTGCTTGTCGCACTGGGCGCGGGGAGACCAGACGGCGGGTCCGCGAGAAGTATTCAATAAGCGAAACTGAATGCCGACCGCGTCGGTGATTTCGCCCATGATGCCGCCGAGCGCATCGACTTCGCGGACCAGATGTCCTTTGGCAATTCCGCCGATGGCAGGGTTGCAGGACATCTGCGCAATCAAGTCGGCGTTCAAGGTGTAGAGGGCGGTCTTCAGGCCCATGCGGGCCGCAGCCATGGCGGCTTCGCAACCGGCGTGGCCGGCGCCGACCACGACTACGTCGAATTGTTCGGTGAACTGCGGCATTGGCGTGATCTCTATTCTAGCAACTGGCTGAGTTCTGTGGGATCCCGGTGAGCTGGACTAGAATTCAGCTGCGAGAATTGAATCGCGGCAAGAGGTGACCTGTGAATGCCATCGCGCAGCTTCCGTCTTCGGAAAAACTCAGTCCGACTCGCAAGCTGGGAATCGCATGGGTTCTGCTCTGCGCAGTATTCGCCGTTCACACCCTCGATGAGTCCCTGACCGGGTTCCTGGGAGTTTACAATCCCACGGTTATTGCCCTGCGACAGCAACTCGGCTATTGGCCGATGCCGACTCTCACATTCGCGGAATATCTTAGGGTATCGATCGTGATGCTGGTGGTGGGGCTCATGTGCGCGCCGTTTGTGTTTCGTGGGTATCGTTGGATTCGGCCGGTGGTTTACATCTCGACGATCATGATGCTCCTAAACGGGCTTGGGCATACTTTGTTCACGATTTTGGGGCACACGGTCGGTTCCGTCCGTTTTCCGCGTCCAGCGCCGGGATTTTATTCTTCTCCTCTTTTGTTGATCATTTCTATCTATACGCTTGTCCAGTTAAGGCGCACGCGGAGAGTCTAGAGCATTTCCCGGATTGCTGTAGCGTGCACCAAACAGCAGGTCCCTCCGCTCCACTTCTCATCCCCTTCGGGAATGAGAAGCTCCGGTCGGGATGACAATCTGTAACGAGCTACGGCAACGGTGAAAAACCTTAGAATTGTGGACCTCCAATATCGGTGAACGTGGCTTCCTGCCATTGGTCGGAGGGGAAATACCAGTTGCTGGCTCCGGCTTCGTGGTTATTTCCGCCGGGTCCGTAGGCGATGGTCGGAGTGCGCCAGTAATCCATACCCATCTGGAGCAGGGCTCCCGGAGAAATCTTGACGCGGGCTTTCACGGTGCACCCCTCGAGGTTTCCCGCGGGCAGCGCGGCTCGCGGAGAGGCGCTCCAGAAATGCCAGACGCGATCGGGGTGCTGGCCGACTGGGAGCACGACCGCATGATTGCCTGCGTCGTGAGTGACAGGCAGCGGCTCGTGCTGATCGGTGGCGAACCAGGGATTGCGGCGATAGAGTCCGCCGCGCACGTTGCCGCTATCGTCGTTGAGGATCACGTCTTTGCCATCGGCTCGGCAGGCTAGCTGGGTCGAAGCGATTTCTACTTCGGCGGATTCGTATCCTGCGATGCGGGTGTCGGCAATTGCGACTCCCCACAGCATGACGGATTTGAAATCATTGGGCGCGGCAACTGGGTTCACATAGCCGGCTTTGTAGCTGACCTCGTCGGGGACGCGCGGATCGCTGGAAACGATGAAGGCGAAGGGACTCGTTGCGCGGCCTCGGGGTGTGACTACTGTGATTGTGGACGTAACGCTCCTGTGCGGGATCAAGATGATCAGTTCTTCCGGGGATACGAGATTGAAAGCGGAGCTGTTGCCGTCGAAGAAAACGGCCGAGGCTTCCTGGAGGTTCCAGCCTATGATTTCCACATGCGAACCTTCAGGGCCGCTGGTGGGAGAGATACGGAGAATCTGAGGGCGGGACGTCTGCGCGATCAGGACTGCGGACAGCGTTATCCATATTCCACAAATCATTGCTGCGATCGTTATGCACTTTGCTCTTTGCACAGGGACAGCTTTGTGGCGTCCGCACGGGCGATGACCCGCGCCTACATTATCTGACGGGGCGTGCTGTTCGTTTGCTTGAAACTTTTTTTTCGCTGCGGTCGATTCCCGGATTGGGTCAGTTGCATGCGCCTTCCTGGCCCCGTATATTAGTGTGTCCTTTATTCGAGAGTCCTGGAGGCGCAATCATGACGAGCAAGCAATTCTTTGAAGAACTGGATACGCGGATCGCGAAGTACGATCTGCTTTGCCATCCTTTCTATAAGGCGTGGAGTGCGGGCGAGCTTACGCGCGAGGATTTACGGGAGTACGCTCGGGATTATTACCACCACGTTGAGGCTTTTCCAATCTATCTGGCGGAGCTGGGTATTCGCCTTGACGAGAGCGAGCTTCGTCGGGCGGTGTTGGCCAACATGGCGGATGAGAAAGGAATCGCGGATGCGTCGGGTGAGGAGTCGCAGCCACATTCTGAAATGTGGCTAGACTTTGCCGAAGGCATGGGCGCAGAACGCAACACGCGTGGGCAGGTTCCAGTACCCGAGATTTCGGAGCTGACCGCATTCTTCCATCGCGTCGCCAGTGAGGGCACGCCGGAAGAAGCGTTGGCAGCTTTCTATGCGTACGAGTCGCAAGTGCCACGCATCGCGAAGGAGAAAGCACGCGGGCTGCGCGAGATGTATGGTGCTGACGAGCGCGCGACTGGCTACTTCACCCTGCACGCCACGGCAGATGTTTACCATTCGCAGGTCTGGTGTCAGCAATTAGCGAAACGGATTGAGGCGAATCCGCATATGGCGGAGCAGGCGCTAGCAGCAGGAGAGAACGCCGCAAAGGCGTTATGGCATGCGCTCGATGGAATCGAAGCGCGACGGATGGAGAAAGCAGCGGCGTAGAAGGCGATCCTTAAACTACAGAATAAATAACGGAGGACGGGCGTCTCGCCCGTCCAGCTCGGGCTGATGATTCGCTACAATCATTGGCTCTTTGTTTTTTAGAATCCTGTTTCTTGAGATCCTCTTATGGCGAAGCCAATACCGATTGGCGCTCGTGGCACGGCTGAGGAGATAGTTGAATTCAAGCACACGTTGACCTCGCGCCACCCTGAACTGCCGCCCGTGTATTCAACTCCTGACATGATTCGGCTAATGGAAACGGCGGCCTTCCACGCGCTTCAGCCTTACTGTGAAGGCGATGAGATTACAGTTGGGACGGCAATCCATGTGGAGCATCGTGCGGCGAGCGGGATTGGTGCGCGGATACGAGCGGAGGCGGTGCTGGAGTCGTTCGACGGTAAGTTTTATACCGTGCGCGTGAGTGCGCGGGACGGTGTCCAGGAGATTGGCAGCGGGACCGTGGGGCGGGCGGTGGTGAGCGTGGAGCGTTTCCTGGAGAAGATGAAGAAGGACCGTCGTTAGTCGGTGGTCGGTGATCGTCGGCCGTGGTGTCCCTTCAAATGGACGGACGAGTTGCCCGTCTCCACACGGCGGCTGGTTGTACTATGTTTTCGTGAACGAGTTGCGGCGCGCCGTATTTGAATACATTCGGAAACATGAGCTCCTAAACGCTGGCGATCGGGTCGGGATCGCGGTTTCGGGTGGGGCAGACTCGGTTGCCTTGTTGCATCTGCTCTTGGAATTGCGCAAGGAACTCGGCGCTGTCCTTTCGGTGGTTCATTTCAATCACAAGTTGCGCGGGGCTGAATCCGAGGGAGACGAACGATTCGTCGCAGAAGTCGCCCAGCGGCACAAGCTTGAGTTTCGCTGCAAAAGCGGCGACGTCGGCGCGTATGCTGCCGAGAAGCGTTTGAGTCTGGAAACGGCGGCGAGAGAGATGCGATATCGCTACTTCCGGCAATTGCTTCTGGACGGCCGGTTGAACCGAATTGCTACCGGACATATGCTCGATGACCAGGCTGAGACGGTTTTGCTGAAGATCGTACGGGGAGCGGGCGGGCGGGGGCTGGCGGGAGTTTATCCACGGTTGGAAGTTGCAGGCTCCCCGTTCTCAGACGCTTCGATCGTTCGACCGCTGCTTGGAACCCGCCGGAGAGATCTTGAAGCTTATCTCCTTGCGTTGAAACAAAGCTGGCGGGAGGACAAGAGCAATCGCGACTTGCGACACATGCGTAATCGGGTGCGGCATGGCATTTTGCCGCGTCTGGAGCGTTATTTGAATCCGGCAGTACGTCAGGCATTAGCGGAGACAGCGGAGATTGCGCGGGCCGAGGAGGAGTATTGGCAAAAGGAAGTTTCGCGGGTACTCCCACGCGTGCGGGCAGAAGCAGGCGGGGTCCTTGATTGGCCGGTTTTGATGGATTTGCCTCTGGCGCTGCGACGGCGCGTACTCCGGGCGGTTAGCGAATCTTTGGGCTTGCAACTGGATTTTCAGCATGTGGATGAAATCCTTGCCCTGAGTTCAAACCGAACGACTGTGTTGCCGGCCGGATGGGTGGTCTCAAGAAAAGCGGGCAAGTTGCGGTTTGAGTCGAAAGAACCGCCCGCGGAAAGGGACTACGAATATGGTCTTTCCGTACCTGGGTCGGTCGAGGTTCAGGAGACCCAATCGCGGTTTGAAGCACTATTGGTTCCGGGAAATGCTGCCGAGAGTTATAATCCCGAGGATTTGACAGACAGGGCGCTTTTGGCTGCAGAAGTTAAGGTCAGGAACTGGCGTCCCGGGGATCGCTTTCGGCCTGCTCATACCAAGGCCGCAAGGAAGATTAAGGAATTGCTACAGGAGCGGAAGGTGACCGGGCTGGAACGGAAACTGTGGCCTGTGGTGGTGAGCGGAACGGATGTGGTCTGGGTTCGGGGGTTTCCAGCGCCAGTCCGGTTCGGGCCGCGAAGCGAGCAAGCGGTCGTGATCCGGGAGATAGCGCTTAAGGGATTGGACGGGCGAGGCGCCCGTCACTACATGAGCAAGACAAAACAATGAATGCCAGCCCAAAACCCGAGCAGTTACGCATGGTGATTCCTACCGAGCAGATTCAGAAGCGCGTGCGCGAGATGGCGCGACAGATCTCCGATGACTATCAAGGCAAAACCATTCATGCACTGGCACTGCTGGAAAATGGCTTCGTGTTCATGGCTGATCTGGTGCGTGTGCTGGAAGTACCGGTTATTTGCCAGTTCATCAAGCCGAAGTACCGCAGAGAGTCGGAGAACGCTGCGGCGGGCTTTATGGAAATCTTTTTCAGCCACGAACCGGACATCCGCGGCCAGCACGTATTGCTGATCGAGGGTTTGGTGCACTCCGGAGTGACGACCGAGTTCCTGATGAATGACTTGCGGAACCGGGGAGCGGCGTCGGTCAAACTGGCCACCTTGCTCGACCGGCAATCGGCTCGGAGAGTGCAATTGCAGCCGGACTTCTTCGGATTTTTGGTGGATGAAGCGTTTCTAGTAGGCTACGGGTTGGGATCACCCGAGCAGACGCATCGCAACCTGCCGTACCTGGCAGCTGCAAGCTGAAGCTTCTGTGTGACTTAAGTCACGACAAGAACTCCATCCTTTTTTTCACAAGAAGCGCTAGAATGAGAGGGTTGGCAATTTCCTCTATCCAATCCCTGCGGCTGGCATCTAATATTTTGTGCGGAGCCCCAGTTGCGTCTTTGGAAACAGGGCGTAGCTTCTCAGGAGTCTTTAGGTGAATTCAACAGTTAAAACCGTGGTTTTCTGGCTGGTGATCGTGCTCTCCGCGTTCCTCCTTTGGCAGGTGGTAAAGGCGGGCGGAGCTGGCCAAAAAGAGAAGGAAGTGAACTTCTCGCAGTTTATGACGGACGTGGACCAGGGCAACGTCAAAGAGGTCACCATCAACTTGCAGGAAGTGCACGGCAAGTTTCAGAACGACGGCTCGACCTTCCACACAACCGTTCCTACAAATTATCCCGACATGATCAAGACGCTGCGCGACAAGGGCGTGAATATCACCGTCCGGGACGCCAGCAGCGGGAGCTGGCCTAGTTGGCTGCTGAACCTGGCGCCGCTGATTCTGCTGGCTGCTCTGTGGTTCTTCATGATTCGGCAGATGCAGACTGGTGGGAACAAGGCGCTCTCGTTCGGGAAGAGCCGGGCGCGGCTGCTCTCCATGCAGCAAAAGAAAGTCACGTTCAAGGACGTGGCTGGCGTGGAGGAGGCCAAAGAAGAGCTCAAGGAGATTATCGAGTTCCTGCGCGAGGCGCAGAAGTTCCAAAAGCTTGGCGGACGCATTCCCAAGGGTGTGTTGCTAGTCGGGCCTCCCGGAACGGGCAAGACTTTGCTGGCAAGAGCAGTTGCGGGCGAAGCCAATGTTCCCTTCTTCTCTATCTCTGGATCGGACTTCGTAGAAATGTTTGTCGGCGTGGGCGCGAGCCGGGTACGCGATCTGTTTGAGCAGGGTAAGAAGAATGCTCCGTGCATCATCTTTATCGATGAGATTGATGCGGTTGGTCGTCATCGCGGCGCCGGTCTCGGTGGTGGTCACGACGAGCGTGAGCAGACTTTGAATCAGTTGCTGGTTGAAATGGATGGCTTCGAATCGAACGAAGGCGTCATCCTGATGGCAGCAACCAACCGTCCTGATGTGCTGGATCCCGCGCTGCTGCGGCCGGGACGTTTCGACCGCCGGGTGGTTGTGCACCGTCCGGATGTGCGTGGCCGCGAAGAGATTCTCCGGGTCCATACACGAAAGATTCCTTTGGCCGACGATGTCGATCTTTCTGTGCTCGCACGGGGCACACCGGGTTTCTCGGGAGCTGACCTGGCTAACATGGTGAACGAAGCTGCATTGAGCGCGGCGCGGCAGAACCGCAAAGCCGTGCTCATGTATGACTTCGAATTGGCCAAAGACAAAGTCCTGATGGGCGTGGAGCGCAAGTCGCTCATTCTCACGGAAGAAGAAAAGAAGGTGACGGCGTATCACGAAGCAGGGCACGCGCTGGTCGCATCCAAGCTGCCGAATTCCGATCCGCTGCACAAGGTCACGATCATTCCGCGCGGCATGGCTCTCGGCGTCACTATGCAGTTGCCGATCGACGACAAGCACAATTACACCAAGGAATATCTGGAGACGGAAATCGCCATCATGATGGGCGGCCGAATCGCCGAGGAGATGTTCCTCAGTCAGATGAGTACCGGCGCGGGCAATGACATTGAGCGAGCTACGGAGCTGGCGCGCAAGATGGTCTGCGAATTCGGTATGAGCGATCTGGGTCCGCTGACTTTCGGCAAGAAGGAAGAGCAGATTTTCCTGGGCCGCGAGATTGCCCAGCATCGTGACTACAGCGAAGCCACGGCAGTTAAGATCGACGACGAAGTCCGCCGCATCGTCGGCCAAGGCTACAACACCGCGAAAGGCGTTCTAGCCGCAGACAATGGCGCTCTGGTCAGAATCGCGCTGGCGCTCCTAGAACGAGAAGTGCTCGATGCGAACGAGATTAAGATGATCATCGAAGGCAAGGAATTGCCCAAGATGACGCCTCCTCCGAAGTCCGATGACGGCGTGCAGCAGGTGCTGAAGCCAGAGCCGGGCCGGCCAGGGATTGCCAAAGGTGGCGAGAGTCCGGCGAGAGCGTAGATAGTTTTCGATTCTGATTGTTTTGTAGGGCAGCTCAGGGGCTGCCCTTTTGTTTGCCTGTCCACACCATGAAAGGCACTTGGTCTTGGTTTCTCGCCATTCTCGCGTTGTGTTCGCTCGGACACGCATCGCCGAGAACGGCGCCCGATGAATTCCTGCTAACGGTTACTCTCCCGTCATCCGACAGGCCCGTTGAAGTTAGCACGAGGATCCCCCTCGGCAAGGCCTTTGAAACCTCGGAGATGAGGGGGCGCAGAAAAATAACACTCAAGGGCACTCTGACAGCCTTGAAGCAGAATCGATATCACTTGCAGCTCACGATAATTGACTGGGTATCAGAAAAGGAAAACAGTACGTTGTCAGTCGATCCGGACCTAGTTTTAGGCGAACCGTGGAACGTTGGTGTCGTTTCGTCCATCATTTACCATTACATGGTTTTGGTTACCCGGGTCTCTGACTAGTGGGGTTTGCTGGAATCGAAACGCGCTGGTCTCGTTCTGTACTCGTGTCCTTTTGATATCGGTGAATCGATGAGCCAAGTCCCCAACTGGTTTGAGCGGAAGTTCGAATTCGCGTTTCCCGTGGAGTTATATCCTAACCTGTGCGTCCGCCTGCGAGGCACGCCTGCAAGGCTGGACGAGTTTGTCCGCGCTCCGCGCGAGTGATTAGTTCGAAAACCCGAGAAGCAATGGTCGGCGCAGGAACATGCCGGACATTTGCTCGATCTCGAACCTTTGTGGATGGCGCGCGTCGATGACTACCTCGCGGGTGCTGCTGAACTTACAACGGCCGACCTGAGCAACCGAAAAACCGACGAAGCGCAGCACAATCAGGGTCGCATCGAGGACATTTTGGCTGAGTTCCGTAACGCTCGAGTGCAACCGGTTGATCGAGTTGGAGGGCTTGACGCTGCGCTGTTTGCCCGATCAATTCCGCATCCCCGGCTCAAGAAACCCATGCGGCTGGTCGACCACTTGTATTTCGTCGCGGAGCACGACGATCATCATCTGGCGCGGATTTCGGAGCTGTTGAAGTGAAAGATAACGACACAAAAATTCTTTCCTTTCGATCATCCTCGGAGTTTCGCAAGTGGCTGGCCGCGAATCACCGCCAATCGGAAGGAATTTGGCTGCGTATTTTCAAGAAGGATTCGGGAGAGCCAACTGTCACCTACGCCGAAGCGCTGGATGAGGCGCTCTGCTTTGGATGGATTGACGGCCTAAAGCAGAGCCATGACGAAGTTTCGTGGCGGCAACGGTTCACTCCAAGACGGCCTAAGAGTGGCTGGTCCAAAATCAACACCCGGCACGCGGAAAGGCTGATCAAGGCGAGCCGGATGAAGGCTGCAGGGCAGGCCGCAATCGATGCGGCCAAGAAAGACGGCCGTTGGACAGCCGCCTACGATTCCTCAAGGGAAGCAACGTTTCCTGAAGTTTTTCTCGCGGCGGTCCGCAAGAACAAAAAAACGAACGCGTTCTTCGAGTCGCTCAGCAGGGCGAACCGATATGCGATTGCCTACCGGCTGCAAACCGCCAAGAAACCGGAAACCAAGCAGCGGCGCATGGAAATGATTCTGACGATGCTGGCCAGAGGCGAGTCATTTCACTAGAGCGTAAAGAACTGGATCAGGGGACAACTGCAATGAGGGGCTTGGTCGCAGACAACACTTCCCCGATTTCTAGCGCTCGGACTCCAGCAGCAGTCAGGGCGCGGGTAAGGTCGGTCGCGTGCTCCGGCGCGACCGAAATCAGCAGCCCACCAGCGGTCTGCGGATCGAACAGGATCGTCTTCATTTCCTCACTGACTCCATCCTCATAGCCAACCACGCACTCGGCGAATTCGCGATTGGCTTTAAGGCCTCCGGGAACGTGTCCGGCACGAACGCATTCCAGCGCGCCTTCGAGCAGCGGAATGCGATTCGCGTGGAAACGGAGCGAAACCTTCGAGGCGAGTGCAATTTCGCGGGCGTGCCCGATCAGGCCGAAACCGGTGACGTCAGTCATGGCGTGCACGGTGAAGCGGCCTCCCATGACCTCTGCAGCTTTCTTGTTCAGGGTGGTCATGGAGGCGATCGCGGCGGCGATCCATGGTTGTTTCGCCGCTTTTTTCTTGATAGCCGTGGAGATTACGCCCGTCCCTAGCGCTTTAGTGAAAATCAGGCGGTCCCCCGGTTTTGCGCCGCCGTTGGTAAGCACTCTTGCGGGATCGATCAGGCCCGTCACAGAGTATCCAAACTTCATCTCGTCGTCGCGAACGCTATGCCCGCCAATCACCGAGCACCCGGCTTCAATCATTTTGGAAAGTCCGCCAGCGAGAATGCCTTCGAGGATTGCCAGGTCGGCTTTTTCCGGAAAACATACCAGCGCGAGTGATGTGCGCGGTCGCCCGCCCATTGCGTAAACATCGCTAAGCGCGTTGGTGGCGGCGATCTGGCCGAAGGTGTAGGGATCGTCGACCATCGGCGTGAAGAAGTCGACGGTTTGCACCAGCGCAATGCCCGGCCCGATTAGATACACTCCGGCGTCGTCGGCTTGATCGAAGCCGACTAGAACATTCGGGTCATGCTGCCGGGCTAATTTCCCAAGCACCGCGTCCAGCGCCGCCGGACTCAGCTTGGACGCTCAACCCGCAGCTTTCACCGACTCCGTCAAACGAATTGGCTTTGCATCGGCCATGAAGGCATTCTAACTCGCCACGGATCACACGGATCAGGGACACAAGAAACCAGGGACGATCCGTGATAATCCGCAGAGATCCGTGGCGTTCGAGGTTTACTTCACTGAGACGTCGGTCACTTGCAGATCGGGATAGGCTTGATTCCAGTCGTTGCTGATGTGCTCGAAGGTCAGACGGAACGGTTTGCCCTGCGTCGGCGCCAGCGGCGACAGGCCGAGGTCAACAGCGTCGGGGTAAGGTCCGCTGGTCTGTAAGACATGCAAAGGAACATCTTCCGCTTGCGCGACTTCCCCGAGAGAATTCCTGAA
>Ga0116219_10002520_pt1 | contig 15413 bp, 15 predicted proteins | sample Sb_taG_4_FD_91019 | JGI IMG/M metagenome (GOLD analysis project Ga0116219, IMG submission 91019) | Peat soil microbial communities from Weissenstadt, Germany - Sb_50d_6_BS metaG | ecosystem: Environmental > Terrestrial > Soil > Wetlands > Peat | place: Germany: Weissenstadt | collected 2010-09-21
CATCTCGATGCCAGCTTCCTGGCACCACCGCAGCATCTCGGCGATCTTCAGCGCGCCCATCCGGTAGCCGAAACTGACGTCGTGGTAGCCGGCGTTGCGCGCCCACCGCCTGTTCCCGTCGCACAGGACCGCGATGTGGCGGGGCAGGTGGGATTTAGAGGAGGCCAGCTCCTGCTTCAGCCGCAGCTCATAGACCCGGTACAGCGGCTCCTTGAGCCGGGGCGGAATGATCTCCACGAAGAGACACCCTACTGCGCACGGCAACGAATTCCGGCCATCATTCGCCGCAATCTCGCCGCACGTCGACACCGTGCCGTAACCCGTCCCGGCTACTGTTGACGGGTAACAACACTGGCAACCCCAACCCGCACGACGAGGCGACCGAAGACATGAGCAGCCAGATCGACACGGCCACCGGCGAAGAGCCCCGATCCGGGGCGATCACGCCCGGCAATACCATCGACCAGCTCGTCGAAGGCGCTGCGCACGTACTGACCAAACCGCGGATGCGCGGCTGGATCCACTTGTACTCCGCGTGGTTGGCGTTCATCACCGGCGCGGTCCTGGTGTCGGTGTCGTGGGCGGCCGAGTCGCCCCGCGCCGGGCATTCGACGCTGGTCTACGCCGCGGCCACGGTGGCGATGTTCGGCGTCAGCGCGACCTATCACCGGGTGCAATGGAAATCCGCCGCGAGCCGGAATCTGATGAAGCGGCTGGACCATTCGATGATCTTCGTGTTCATCGCCGGCAGCTACACACCGTTCGCCCGGCTGGCCATGCCGCAGGACACCGGGGTGGAGGTGCTGTGGATCGTGTGGGGCGGAGCGGTGGCGGGCATCGCGCTCAAGGTGTGCTGGCCGTCGGCGCCGCGCTGGGTCGGTGTGCCGCTCTACCTACTGCTGGGCTGGGTGGCCGTGTGGTACGCCCCCACGATCGTGCACGAGGCGGGCGTGGCGGCGATGGTGCTGCTGGCCGTCGGCGGCGTGTTCTACAGCATCGGCGGGTTGTTCTACGGGCTGCGCTGGCCCGACCCGTGGCCCAGGACGTTCGGCTATCACGAGGTCTTCCACGCCTGCACCGCCATCGCCGCGATCCTGCATTACATCGCCATGTGGTTCGCGGTCTTCAACGTCGGCTAGAGCTGGATTGCCCGCTAAAGCTGGGTGACGTCGGCCGCCGACCAGTAAGCCTTCATCGCGGTGATCTTGCCGCGATCGTCGAAGACCATGATGTCGATCGGCTCGATCACCATTCGGTGCTCGCCCGCGACGACGGTCAACCGGAACTGGAAGGCCGCCTCGTTTCCGCACACCCGCAGCGTCACCAGCTCGCACTCGCGCTCCACGTTGTTGACCGCCGAGTAGAAGCCGTGGATCGCCTGGCGCCCGATGTGCACCTCGCCCCCGACCGGGTCCTCGACGGTGGCGTCGGCGGCGTACAGCCCGACGATTTCGTCGGCGCTGCCCCCGGCGACCAGCTCCATGTAGCGGTTGACCGTGTCCTTGATCGCTTGGGTTTTATCGGCAGTCGGCATGCAACGCAGGTTAGCCCCGGGCTGCTTTCCCGGGAACGCCGAGGGCGGCCGCCAGTTCCCTTGCCCGCGTCACCGGCAGGTCGCAGACGCGACCGCGGCAGACGTAGGCGGCGTCGGCGTCGGCGACGCGCCCCCGGCCCATGAGCAGTGGTGACGAGTCGATTTCGCCGCCGACGACGATCGCCCCGCCGGGCGCCAGCCGGCGCGCGTCGGCCAGTAGCGCCGACCGCGACGGGTCACAGCTGACCGCGATCTGCAGCGGTCCGCGGACCGCGGACTCGGCGACCGCCAGCCAGTACCCGGCTGCGCGCGGAGCCTGCGTCAGCAGCACCGAATGCGCGCTGAGCGCCTCGGCCGCCGCACGCAGATACCGGTCCGCGCGCTCGCCGTCGACCAGGTGCGCCGCGGTCAGCAGCGCCTCGGTGATCGACGACGCCCCCGACGGGGTCGCGCCGTCCAGCGGGTCGGCGGGCCGCAGCATCAACCGCTCGGCGTCGTCGGCGGTGTCGAACCAGCGACCGGGCCGATCCCAGTCGGCGAAATGCCGCAGCGCGATATCCAACAACTCCGACGCCGAAGTCAGCCAGGCCTCTTCGCCGCTCAGCTGGTACAGCGCAAGAAGCCCGGTGGCCAGCATCGCGTAGTCATCCAGGATGGCGGCGCTCTCGCCGACCACCCCGCCCAGGCTGGCGCGCCGCAGCCGGCCGTCGACGACATGCAGGTTCAGCAACGCCGTCGCGCAGCGCTGCGCGGCCTCCAACAACTCAGAGGCCAATGCGGGATCGGCTTCGGCGTCGGCTAAGGCCACGCCGGCCTCCGCAAGCGCGGTGATCGCCAGCCCGTTCCAGGAGGTGACGACCTTCTCGTCACGCCCGGGCTGGGGCCGGGAGCGGCGGGCGGGCAAGAGCGCGGCCCGGACGCGGTCGAGCCGTTGCGGATCCTCCGGATCGGCACGCAGCTGCAGCACCGACGCCCCGTCCTCGAACGTGCCGGACCTGGTGACCGTGAAAACGTCTGCGGCCCAACGGCCGTCGTCGTCGCCGAGCACATCGCTCAGCTCCCTGCGCGTCCAGACATAGGTCGAGCCCTCGCGACCGTCGGCGTCGGCATCCAGCGACGACGTGAACATGCCGCCGTCGGCCAGATCGTCGAGCAGGAACCTTGCGGTCTGGGCGGTGACACGACGGGCCAACGGGTCTCCGGTGCGCCGCGCCCAGTGCGCGTATGCCCGCAGCAGCAGCGCGTTGTCGTACAACATCTTCTCGAAATGCGGTACCACCCAGGCCTCGTCGACGCTGTACCGGGCGAAGCCGCCGGCGAGTTGGTCGTAGATGCCGCCCCGGGCCATCGCCTCGCCGGCGCGGGCGACTGCCTTCAGCGCCGCCGCCGACCCGGTGCGCTCGTAGTTGCGCAACAGCGCCTCGAGGACCGCCGACGGCGGGAACTTGGGCGCGCCGCCGAAGCCGCCGTTGGCGGTGTCCTCGTCGGCCAGTACCGCCGCGACGGCGCGATCGCACACCATCGGCACCAAGTCCGGGCCGCCGCCGGGCAGTCCCCCAGCCATGTTGCGCAGCTCCGCGGCGATACGGTCAGAGGCCTCCTCGACTTCGTCGCGGCTCTCGCGCCATGTGGAGGAAACAGCCGAAAGCACTTGTAAGAAGTTATCTTTCGGGTAGTAGGTGCCGCAGAAAAAGGGCCGGCCGTCGGGCGTCAAGAAGCACGTCGTCGGCCAACCGCCCTGCCCGGTGAGCGCGACGGTCGCGTTTATATAGACGGCGTCGATGTCGGGCCGCTCCTCGCGGTCGACCTTGATGCACACGAATTCCGCGTTCATCACCGCGGCCACCTCGTCATCCTCGAACGACTCGTGGGCCATGACATGACACCAGTGGCAGGCGGCGTAGCCGATGGAGAGCAGGATCGGCTTGTCGCGAGCGGCCGCGTCCGCCAGTGCCTCCGGCGTCCACTGCTGCCAGTGCACCGGGTTGTCGGCGTGCTGGCGCAGGTAGGGGCTCGTGGCCGACCCGAGTGTGTTCGTCCCGGAGGTCATTTCGGAGGCATCCCGGAGGCCTCAGCCGGGCTCATCGCCGGATCCCGGAGCGTGCGCCGACCCGTGCCCCGGGTCGGCGGCCTGACCCGGCGCCCCGGTAACAGTGTCCGTGCCCTCGTCGGCCGCCTGGTCCGGTTCGGGGTGCTTGGGGTCGAACGACTCCGGCACCTTCTTCAGCTGCCGGTTCATCGATCGCAGCAGCAACATCGTGGCGATCAACAGCAGCACGACGATCAGCAGCCCGACCGGGCTGGCTTTGCCGAAATCGGGCCCGGTGTTGCGCGGCGCGTCGTCCGCCTGCCAACCGGCCCAGACGGTGACGATCCCAGCGAGGAGGTGACTCACCCGTCGCACTCTATTCCGGCGAACAAGTCGTCCTCGGGCAGCCGGACGGGGACCCGGGAGCGGGCCATCTCGAATTCCTCGGTCGGCCACAACCGCTGCTGCCACGAGATCGGCGCGGCGAAGAAGTCGTGGTTCGGGTCGATCTGGGTGGCGTGCGCACGCAAGGCGTCGTCGCGCTGGCCGAAGTACGCCGAGCACTCCACCCGCGTCGTCACCCTGGACTCGAACGGATCGTGCTTGGGATCCCAATGCTCGAGCCAATTCTTGAACGGTCCTTCTTGACCGTGTTTGACGGCCTCGTCGTGCAGCAACTGCATCCGCGCCCGCAGGAAGCCGTGGATGTAGTACAGCTTGGACACCGTCCAGGGCTCGCCGGCGCCGGGGAAGCGCCGGTAGTCGCCCGCCGCCTCGAAGGCGCCGATCGAAACCTGGTGACAGCGGATGTGGTCGGGATGGGGGTAGCCGCCGTTCTCGTCGTAGGTGGTGATCACGTGCGGGCGGAATTCGCGCACCACCCGCACCAGCGCCTCGACGGACTCCTCCAGTGGCGCCAGCGCGAAGCAGCCCTCCGGCAGCTGTGGCGGCGGGTCCCCCGTGGGCAGTCCGGAGTCGACGAAGCCGAGCCAGGTGTGCTCCACGCCGAGAATCTCCGCGGCCTTGGCCATCTCGTCACGACGTATCTCGGCCATGTGCTCCAGCACGTCGGGCAGGTCCATCGCCGGGTTCAGAATGTCGCCGCGCTCGCCCCCGGTCAGGGTCACCACCATCACGCGATGCCCTTCGGCCGCGTAGCGGGCCAAAGTGGCCGCGCCCTTGCTGGACTCGTCGTCGGGGTGGGCGTGCACCGCCATCAACCGCAGTTCGCTCACGTGCCCCCTTGTCGGTCTGGTGGTCGCCCGGTCTGACCCTATAATTCCAGTCCTGATATCGCTGCGTGCTGTCGGCGGGCGTCCGGCGGCCAAACACCCCAGGCATACCCAGGCATGACCGAAACCCCTTCCGCGCGTCCCGCGGCCCGCTACGGGCGTTCGCGGCTGTCGCCGGTATCCAGGCGGCGTCTGGCCATCGCCATCGCCGCGCTGGTCGTTGCGGCGGGTGTCGCCGTCGCCTTTATCGGCTATCAACGGCTGGAGACCAGCAGCGTGTCGGGCTCGCTGGCCGGCTACCGGGTGATCGACAACGAGACCGCATCGGTAACGATCAGCGTGACGCGATCCGACCCCTCGCGCCCGGTGGACTGCATCGTGCGGGTCAAGGCCGCCGACGGCAGCGAGACCGGCAGACGAGAGGTGCTGGTCCCGCCCGCGCGCCAGGCCACCGTGCAGGTGACGACGACGGTGAAGTCCTCCCGGCCGCCGGTGCTGGCCGACATCTACGGCTGTGGCACCGAAGTGCCCGGCTACCTGCGTCCGTCCTGACCGCGCGCGAGAGCCCAGCTGCCCTATTCGAGTCATCGATTGTTTGCACGGTGGTAACATGGCCGGATGCACGGTTCCGGCTGGGACCGTGTATTGCTGCATTAAAAGCCTGAGCGAAACCGGAGCGGCGGCACAGTGGGAGAGACCCAGCCACCCCCGGGGGACTACGAGGCTTACGCGACTACGCGGAACGACAACGAGGAGCACGACGAGATGACGGACACTCAAGTGACCTGGCTGACCCAGGAGTCACATGACCGACTCAAGGCCGAGCTCGACCAGTTGATCGCGAATCGTCCGGTCATCGCCGCGGAAATCAACGACCGCCGTGAGGAAGGCGACCTGCGCGAAAACGGCGGATACCACGCCGCCCGCGAGGAGCAGGGCCAGCAGGAGGCCCGCATTCGCCAGCTGCAGGACCTGCTGAACAACGCCAAGGTCGGCGAGGCGCCCAAGCAGTCCGGCGTCGCGCTGCCGGGTTCGGTGGTGAAGGTCTACTACAACGGCGACGAGTCCGACAGCGAGACCTTCCTGATCGCCACCCGCCAGGAGGGTGTCAACGACGGCAAGCTCGAGGCGTACTCGCCGAATTCACCGCTGGGTGGCGCCCTGATCGACGCCAAGGTGGGCGAGACGCGCAGCTACACGGTGCCCAACGGCAACACGGTCGAGGTGACGCTGGTCAGTGCGGAGCCGTACCACTCGTAACCTTCGCGCGCGAGTGTGAATCCGGCGACGACTTACCGGCGTGTCGCGTCGTCGGATGCACTGTCGCCGAACGACAGCGCCTGTTCGAGGTCGGCCAGCAGGTCGGCGACGTCTTCGATGCCGACGGACAGCCGCACCAGGTCGTCGGGCACTTCCAGTTGCGAGCCGGCCGTCGACGCGTGCGTCATCACGCTGGGCAGTTCGATCAGCGACTCGACCCCACCCAGGGATTCGGCCAGGATGAACACCTTGGTCCCGACGCACAGCTTCTCGGCCGCCCGCCGCCCGCCCCGCATGCGGATCGACACCATGCCGCCGAAGTCGCGCATCTGCCGGGCGGCCACGTCATGACCGGGGTGGCTCGGCAGACCCGGGTAGAACACCGTGCTCACCGACGGATGCCCGGCGAGGAATTGCGCGACGGCCATGGCGTTTTCGCTGTGCCGCTGCATCCGCAGCACCAACGTCTTCAGGCCGCGCATGGTCAGGTAGGCGTCGAACGGGCCCGGCACCGCGCCGGCCCCGTTCTGCAGGAAGCCGAACGCGTCATCCAACTCCTCGTCGTCGGTCACCAACGCGCCTCCCACCACGTCGGAGTGGCCGCCGATGTATTTGGTGGTCGAGTGCAGCACGACGTCGGCGCCAAGCATCAGCGGCTGCTGCAGCGCGGGCGAGGCAAAGGTGTTGTCCACCAACACCTTTGCCGACGTTTGCTTGCCGAGCTCGGCGATGCCCGCGATGTCGGCGATGTGCAGCAACGGGTTGGTCGGTGTCTCCACCCAGATCAACCGGGTTTGGGGGGTGATCGCGGCGCGCACGGCGTCCAGGTCCGACAGCGCCACCGGCGTGTACGCGACGTTCCACTGGGTGAAGACCTTGTCGATGAGCCGGAACGTGCCGCCGTAGGCGTCGTTGGGAATCACCACGTGGTCGCCGGGCCGCAGCATCGCCCGCAGCGCGCAGTCGCCGGCGGCCATCCCCGAGCCGAAAGCCCGCCCGTAGGCGCCCTCCTCGACGGCCGCCAGCGAGGCCTCCAGTGCCGCCCGGGTGGGGTTGCCGGTGCGCGCGTAGTCGAAGCCGCCCCTCAGGTGGCCGACGCCGTCCTGGGCGAACGTGCTGCTGGCGTAGATCGGGGTGTTGACCGCCCCGGTCGCCGGGTCCGGAGGGTAGCCGGCGTGAATGGCCTTGGTGGCCAGTCCGGTGAACTGCGGGTGTCGGTTTCGGTCGTGGCTCATCGACGATCAGCCTAGTGAAAGGCCGCCCCGGGCTATCAGCCCTCCTGGATCGGCAGGACGACCGTCGTCATGATCTTGTCCGCCAGCGTCTGCCGCTTGGCATCCCACAGGGGGAACAGGAAGCCGATGAAGCAGATGATCGCGTCGACGAAGTGGGCGAGCTGGCGGACCACGGACATCCCGAAACCGATGGGCTGACCGGTGACTTCGCTGACCACCTTGATCTTCATCACCGACTTGCCCAGGCTCGACCCAGTGGTGCCCTGGCGGTACCCGTAGTTCCAGATCAGGTAGGCCAATCCCGCCAGGATCGCCAGCCACAGCGACAGCTGACCGATCGTCGACGGCTGGGTCGTGCAGAACTGGCTGACGTCGTATTGCGTGATGTCGGTGACGCAGGTCGACTGCTGGGTGCTGGAGAAGATCGCCGAACCGATGCCCACGACGATGGCGTAGGGGAGGTAATCGATGATGAACGCCAGCGCGCGGGTAAGCCACGGCGCGTAGGACTCCGTCGGCAAGGTGCGGATTGCCGGCCCCGGCGGCGGTGGGGCGTACCCGCCGGCCGGCGGCGGGGGCGGGGGGTAGGAACCCCCGCCCGGCAATGGAGGGGGCGGGGCTTCATGCGCCCCGGATGGCGGCTCATGACCACCGGAGGGCCCGGGCGACGACGGGGTTGACGGGAAAGCGCCGCCGGGCGGCGGTTGATCGGTCATGGCAACCCTTCCACTGCGGATTGGCAAGAACTCGGCCGAATCACAGTACCTGAGCGACGTCCCCGCGAGGGAGGCCCGGCGAGAAGACAAGAGCCTGGCGCTAGCGCCGCGCGGTCAGTCCGCGGGGCCCCTCGGAGAGAAATCCCAGCAGGTCATAGCGGGTGATGACCCCGACCGGCTTGCCTTCCTCCACCACCATCAGCGCGTCCCAGTCGCGCAACGCCTTACCGGCGGCACCGACCAACTCGCCCGCCCCGATCAGCGGCAGCGGCGGGCTCATGTGCTGCGAAACGGCGTCGGCCAACTTGGCGCGACCCTCGAAGACGGCCGACAGCAGTTCGCGCTCCGAGACGCTGCCGGCGACTTCACCGGCCATCACCGGAGGCTCCGCGCCCACCACCGGCATCTGGGACACCCCGTACTCCCGCAGGATGCCGATGGCGTCGCGCACCGTTTCGGCGGGGTGGGTGTGCACCAGGTCGGGCAGCGCACCCGATTTGCGGCGCAGCACATCGCCGACCGTGGACTGCTCGGTCGACCCGTCGAGGCGCCGGCGCAAGAACCCGTACGACGACATCCAGGCGTCGTTGAAGATCTTCGACATGTAGCCGCGCCCGCCGTCGGGCAGCAGGACCACGACCAGTGCGTCGGGCCCGGCCTCCTCGGCGACCTTCAGCGCGGCCACCACCGCCATCCCGCACGACCCGCCGACCAGCATCGCTTCTTCGCGGGCCAGCCGCCTGGTCATGTCGAACGAGTCGGAGTCAGATACGGCGATGATCTGGTCGGGGACGGTCCGGTCGTAGGCGTCCGGCCAGAAATCCTCGCCGACGCCCTCGACCAGGTAGGGCCGGCCGCTGCCGCCGGAATAGACCGACCCCTCCGGGTCGGCCCCGACGATGCGCACGGCACCGCCGGATACCTCTTTCAGGTAGCGGCCGGCGCCGGTGATGGTGCCGCCGGTTCCGATGCCGGCCACGAAGTGGGTGACCTTGCCGTCGGTGTCGGCCCAAATCTCCGGACCGGTGGTCGCGTAGTGGCTGGCCGGTCCTTCCGGGTTGGCGTACTGGTCGGGCTTCCAGGCGCCGTCGATCTGCTCGACCAGCCGGTCGGAGACGCTGTAGTAACTGTCCGGGTCGTCCGGCGGCACCGCCGTCGGGCATACGACAACCTCCGCGCCGTAGGCGAGCAGGACGTTGCGCTTGTCCTCGCTGACCTTGTCGGGGCACACGAACACGCACTTGTAGCCCCGCCGCTGCGCGACGAGGGCCAGGCCGACACCGGTGTTGCCCGACGTGGGTTCGACGATGGTGCCACCGGGCTTGAGCTGACCGCCGGCTTCCGCGGCGTCGATCATCTTCACCGCGATGCGGTCCTTCGAGCTGCCGCCGGGGTTGAGGTATTCGATCTTGGCCGCCACGGTTCCGGCGCCCTCGGGGACGACGGAGTTCAGGCGGACCAGCGGGGTACCGCCGATGAGGTCACTGATGTGCTGCGCGATCCGCATGCGTTCATCGTTGCAGGCAACCCGGCGCGGCGCACGGCCGCTCTATGCGTTAGCCGGTGGCTTCGCGGATATAGTCGCCGATCTGCCTCAACGAACGGATCGCCTCCGGCACCAGGGGCGCGGCGAGCTGGAAGTCGTGCACTTGTCCGGGCCAGACCCGGACCTCGGCCGGCACGCCGACCGCCGCGAGCCGGCTCGCCGCCAACCGCGCGTCGTGCAGCAACACCTCGGATCCCGACACGTGGATCAGCGTGCGCGGCAGGCCCGGCTTGATGTGCTCGAGGGGCTCGTAGATCTCCTCGGGTTTTCCGTTGACTTTGTTCTTTTTGGCCGCGCCAGCAACGAGGTCGATGAGGGCGTCGAAGGCCTGCGGGGGAAACATCGCGTCGGTCTTGATGTTCGGATGGGCCTGCTTGAATTCCTTTGCTAGCTGCAGCAGTGGCGAGATCGCTACCAGCGCCGCGGCCTCCTCGCCCTCGTCCTGGAGGCGTTGCGCCAAAGCGAGCGCCAGATAGCCGCCCGCGGAGTCGCCGGCCAGCACGATCTGCTCGGGTGAGAACCCGTGCAGCCGCAGCCATTGGTAGCCGTCGTAGCAGTCGTCGAGGGCCATGCCGACCGAATGCTTGGGAAGCAGCCGATAGTTGACGACCAGGACGGGCGCGTCGGCAAACTTCGAGACCGCCTCGACCAGCCGGCCGTGCGAGTTTGCCCCGCATGTCAAAAACGCGCCGCCGTGCAAGTAGACGACCACACGACGGGTGCCGTCGGCGGGCAGCACCCCGGGGGCCCGCACCAGCTGCGCCGACGCATTCCGCAGGTTCACCGTCTCGCGGACGGTGGCCGACACCGGGAGCACGACGCGGGCGGCGAGGTCGATGAGGCCCCAGGGCCAGGGCAGGTAGGGAACGTGGCTACCGACGGCCAGCACGGGCCGGATCGTCACGCGCGATGCGAGCGTAGCTAACCGCGCAGCAACGCTGGGCCCGGACTCGAGGACCTCGACCGGTGCACCGTCGCTGATGGCGAATCGGCGTGCCTCGAATCGACGTGCCTTCAGGACGTCGTGTGGGCGAATGGGATACCGGGATGAACCGGGTACCGTCTTCGGTGCGGTCATGCTCAACACTTCCTACGCCTTTGTAGTGCGAACAGCATGTGACGAGGAGGCAAGCGTCTGGCTTAGCCCAGTCCTTCAGCCAACCCGTTGAACTTAGCTTGGCAGGCGTTCCTGAGGACTGCGTTTGAAGAATCTGAATTGATACCACATTTGGTTCCCACCGTGACCACATTGTTCGTGAACCGCCCCCGCAAACACTGAAGCCGATCTAAACTGGTGGCGTGACCATCCGGCGGTCGACGATCGCCCTGGCCACAGCGGGAGCACTCGCCTCGACGGGAACGGCCGTTCTGGGCGCGCGGAACCTGCTGGTCGGTCAGGCGACACACGCGCGCACCGTCATTCCGAGGTCATGGGAAGTCCCGCCGCGCGCCGACGGCATGTACATGCCCGGCGGCGGGCTGCCGGAACCGTGGCGGCGCGGCGTGCCGGTGGACCTGCACCTGATGATCTTCGGTGACTCGACGGCCACCGGGTACGGATGCGTGCACGCCGACGAAGTGCCGGGAGTGCTGATTGCGCGCGGGTTGGCGCAGCAGACCGGCAGGCGTGTCCGGCTGACGACCAAGGCCATCGTCGGCGCGACCTCGAAAGGCGTGTGCGGCCAGGTGGACGCGATGTTCGTGGCCGGTCCGCCCCCGGATGTCGCGGTGCTGATGCTGGGCGCGAACGACGTGACGGCCCTCAACGGCCTCACTCAATCGGCGCAGCGGGCGGGCCTGGCGGTCCGCAAGCTGCGCGACCGCGGCGCCGTCGTGATCGTCGGGACGTGCCCCGATCTGGGCGTCATCAGCGCCATCCCGCAGCCGCTGCGCTCCCTGACCCACGAACGGTGTGGTCAGCTTGCCCGCGCCCAGACCGCTTCGATCCGGGAGGCCGGCGGTGTGCCGGTCCCCCTGGCGCAGTTGTTGGCGCCCAAATTCCGGGCGCTTGCCGAGGCGATGTTCTCCGCCGACGGCTACCACCCCTCGGCGATCGCCTACGCGCATGCCGCCGACGCGCTGCTGGCCGCGCTGTGCGATGCGCTGGGCGAAAAGGTCGAGCGTCCATTGATTGCGTTGCCCGCGCCACCGGCCGCCCCGACGCTGGGTCAGCGTCACACCCGCCTCAGCGTGATGTCGCGACTGTGGCGAGGCTCGGTACCCGGGGGGCGTGGCCCGTCTTCGTGCCGACCGGTAGCCCACGACTAGATTTGTTTTGGCCCGTCGGAGTGGAGCTACCACCCGCACATCAAGCGAGCCCGCATTTCCTTGGAGGGAACCCTCATGCCTGAAGCCGTCATCGTCTCAACTGCTCGCTCGCCGATCGGCCGCGCCATGAAGGGGTCGCTGGTAAACATCCGGCCCGATGACCTGGCCGCCCAGATGGTGCGCGCGGCGCTCGACAAAGTTCCGGCGCTCAACCCGCACCAGATCGACGACCTCATCCTGGGCTGCGGCCAACCGGGCGGTGAGTCCGGGTTCAACATGGCGCGAGCCGTCGCCGTCGAACTCGGCTACGACTTCCTGCCCGGCACCACCGTCAACCGGTATTGCTCGTCGTCACTGCAGACCACCCGGATGGCTTTTCATGCGATCAAGGCGGGCGAGGGCGACGCGTTCATCTCCGCGGGCGTGGAGACGGTGTCCAGGTTCGTCGTGGGCAGCGCCGACTCGTGGCCGGACACCAAGAACCCGCTGTTCAACGAGGCCCGGGAGCGTTCGGACGCCGCGGCCGCGGGCGCCGACGAGTGGCACGATCCCCGCGCCGACGGGAACCTGCCCGACGTCTACATCGCGATGGGCCAGACCGCCGAAAACGTCGCCCTCCTGACCGGCATCAGCCGCGAAGAGCAGGACCGGTGGGGGGTGCGCAGCCAGAACCGGGCCGAAGACGCGATCAAGAGCGGGTTCTTCGAGCGGGAGATCTCTCCGGTGACTCTGCCCGACGGCAGCACCGTGAGCACCGACGACGGCCCGCGTGCGGGCACCACGTACGAGAAGATCAGCGAGCTCAAGCCGGTGTTCCGCCCCAACGGCACGGTGACCGCGGGCAACGCCTGCCCCCTCAACGACGGCGCCGCCGCGCTGGTCATCACCAGCGACGCGAAGGCCAAGGAACTGGGCCTGACACCGCTCGCGCGCATCGTGTCCACCGCGGTCAGCGGACTCTCGCCGGAGATCATGGGCCTGGGCCCGATCGAGGCGTCCAAGCGGGCGCTGGCACGCGCCGGGATGTCGGTGGGTGACATCGACCTGTTCGAAATCAACGAGGCCTTTGCGGTCCAGGTGCTGGGCTCGGCCCGCGAGCTGGGCATCGACGAGGACAAGCTGAACGTGTCCGGCGGGGCGATCGCCCTGGGCCACCCCTTCGGCATGACCGGCGCACGCATCGCCACCACGCTGCTCAACAACCTGCGGACGTACGACAAGACGTTCGGTCTGGAGACCATGTGCGTCGGCGGCGGCCAGGGCATGGCGATGGTGATCGAGCGGCTGAGCTAACGCCGTTGCGTTGACTCTGCGTCCGTGGCGGAAAAGATCGAGTAAGGCGCACCGTCAGCGCAGAGTCAGTGTTTCCTCAGAGCATCCCAGGCGCGCTGGACTCGGCGAATGACGTCGCGATCCCGGTGCCCGGCCACCACCCGGATCACGGTCCAGCCGATCCTGTCGACGTATTCCAGCCGGTCTACGTCCTTGGCGAACTGCCGCCGATCCGTCCGATGGTGGTCGCCGTCGTACTCCAGAGCCAGCATGATGTCCTCCCAGCCCATATCGAGGAAGTGCCGGGGAAAGCCGTCCGCGCCGAGCACGGGGATCTGGGTGCGCGGCCTCGGGAATCCGGCGTCGATCAACGCCAGCCGCAGCCAGGTTTCCCTCGGCGACTGAGCCCCCGCGTCGACAAGATCAAGCGCCGCCTCCAACTGACGCAGGCCACGCGCGTGGCCATGCTTGGCGGCCAGCTCCCCGACATCTCTCGCTTTGAAGTCGGTGGCGGCGGCCAGCGCATCGAGACCGGCGACGGCGCGACCAAGGGTTCCGCGCCTGCCGATGTCGAACGCCGTGCGCTCCGGGGTCGTCACGTAGAGCCCGTCCAGCCGCTGAAACTCGTCGTTCAACAGCAGCTCATCCCGTGTCACGACGCGTTGCGGCGCTCTCGCGTTGCGCCAGATCATTTCGACTGGCGCATTGTCGTCTACCCACATGGCGCCGTGCATCGCCGAGGCCGCGGCTCCGGCGATCACCGCCTCCCTTCGCGACCAGAGCCAGGCTGCGGCGGTGCGTTGTCGCAGCGACGGCTGGAGCCGCTTTTCTACGTAGACGTTCGGCATGACGGCGCGGTAGTACGTACGCAGCTCATGGCGGCTGAGTTCCCCCGCGGCGAGCGCCTCGGTGCCGATGAACGGTTGAGACCCCTGCCACATGCCGGGCATCGTCGCAGCCCGAGCCGACATGCCCGTTGACTCTGCGGCAATGTCGACAAAGTGCGAGTAGCGCGCACCGTCAGCGCAGAGTCAACAAAAAAACCGGCACGCCAGTCGGCGTCAAGCCGGGCTAGTCGTTCTGCAGATAACTGAGCAGACGCAGGATCTCGAGGTACAGCCAGACGAGGGTCACGGTCAGGCCCAGGGCGATGCCCCACGCCGCCTTCTCCGGCGCCCCGGCGCGGACCATCTGGTCGGCCGCGTCGAAGTCGATCAGGAAGCTGAACGCCGCGATGCCGATGCACACCAGCGAGAAGATGATCGCCAATGGTCCGCCGCTGCGCAGACCCAGGCCCGCACCGCCGCCGACGCCGAACATCCCCAGCACCAGGTTGCCGATCATCAGGGCCAGCACACCGAAGAGGGCGGCGACGATCATGCGGGTGAACTTGGGCGTGACCCGGATGGCGCCGGTCTTGTAGACCACGAGCATGCCGAAGAACACGCCGAAGGTGCCCAGGACGGCCTCCCCGATCAGCGCGCCAGCGCTGGTATGCGACACCGAGTAGTTCGCGAAGACGAACGAGATGGCGCCAAGGACCAGCCCCTCGAGAACGGCGTAGCTGAGCACGATCGCCGGGTTGTCCTGCTTGCGGCCGAAGGTGGCGACGAGCACCAGCCCCAAGCCGCCGAGCGCGCCGACCAGCGTCAGCGGCATGGCCAGCGCCCGGTTCGAGGCCACCAGGAAGTAGGAGACAACGGCGGACGCCGCGAGGACGGCCAGCGTCATGCCGGTCTTGGCGACGACATCGTCGATGGTCAGCGGACGGGAGACCTTGGCGGCCTCCTGGTAGGGGGCCTGGTAGGGCGCCTGGTAGGAGTTGTAGGGGTCGTACCCCTGGGTCGGGGCCGCGCCAGTGCCGAATTGCGCGTATCCGCCCCGCTGCTTGGGCAGCGAACGAAATACCGGGTTGCTTGTCTCCCGCACCGTCGGATCCTCTCTGATGGACTGTGGTCGAGCTGTGCGAACACCTGCTCAACGAGCAGCGACCCGCCCGGGTTCCCCGGCGGACCCGCCGTTCGGGGAGTTTCTGGCCTGGGTGCTCTCGTCGGGGTCAAACATAACCCTTACCCGCGGGTACCGCCTCCCCCGTGACGATCTAGATTGCTGGTCGAGACCGCGCGGCGATGGGAGGCTAAGGGCGTGACCCAGGAATCCGACGAAGTTCTGACCCGCGTCGAGGAAAACGTCGGCCTGATCACTCTCAACCGTCCCAAGGCGATCAACTCGCTGAACCAGCCGATGGTGGACGCGCTGGGCGCCGTACTCACCCGGTGGGAACACGAGGACGGGGTGCGCGCGGTGGTGCTGTCGGGCGC
>Ga0116219_10002521_pt1 | contig 15412 bp, 22 predicted proteins | sample Sb_taG_4_FD_91019 | JGI IMG/M metagenome (GOLD analysis project Ga0116219, IMG submission 91019) | Peat soil microbial communities from Weissenstadt, Germany - Sb_50d_6_BS metaG | ecosystem: Environmental > Terrestrial > Soil > Wetlands > Peat | place: Germany: Weissenstadt | collected 2010-09-21
AACTACAAGAGGTGGGCTGCGTCAGCCGCCGAGGTCAAGCAGGCGTGCTGTTCCAGCAGCGCGCGACGCCCAAACCCAACGGGCAGGTCGCAACCACGACCGCTTGCGGACGTGGATTGCGAACGCCACCTTTGCGCGTGAGCGTTAGTTGCAGATGTGGCAGCGTCCAACGACGCAGCTGCACGCGGGCGGGATGGAACCGGCGCGTCGCGGGCCCCAGCGGCGCACCCACTCGCGTGCCACGGACTCCGTCCGGTCGCCCATGCCGCCCGGCCAGCAGCCGCGGAACATTGCCGACACGAGCCGGTCCGTATCCGGCTCGGCTCGGGTGCAGATCGACTCGATGTGCGCGAGGACTTCCGCGTCGCCCGGCTTGGCCCCCATGAGAGATACATCGACCCGGGGGCGTCGAGGCTTAAGCGCCGGCGCCTCGCCCGCCGGGCAAGGCGCCGGTGAGATTCGGTGCGGCGTTCAGGCGGCCTGAGGAACGCGCGCGATGCTCTCCTGATAGAGCCCCATCTGCCGTGCGATCTCGTTGTTGGTGATGCCTTCGATTTGGCGCAAACCATCGACGATCAGGCTGGCGTCAATGAGGTTGCGCTGAAACTCCTCATCCTCGCGGATGGCGGCGAGCTGCTGGGCCGAGCCGTGCAGCTCGATGTAGCCGTTGAGATCGCCGCTGGCCCCCAACAGGACGACATCGAAGCTCTCGATGCGGCCCTCCTGCTGCATTCGCCCGTAAAGGCCCATGGACTCGTTGAACACCTCAAGGCCGCGCTCCTCGCGTCCCCGAACAGGAGCGTGCCAGCTAATAAACAGCACTCGGTCGGCCATGCCGACCCCCTTCCTCTTGCGGCCCAGCACAGGCACCGGGCCTGTCGCGCCGACCCTATCAAGAAAAACTGCAATCGTAAGAATAAGAGCTCGCCTGCAGAGGGCCGCGCAACATACGCCAGCATAGGTTTGTAGTGGTTCTTTGGCTGTATGGGCATGCCCCGTCAGTCTCGTCCCCACCCGCTCGGGTGAGCTTCGATCTTTGGGGGCCTCCCCCATCCGTGGGGGAACTCCGCAACGAGATCACAAGCGGATCCAGAACGTCACGAATCACTTGGAGCAAAACGCTCGATCGGCGTCGTCGAGGAAAGGATCAGCTGATCAAGACGGAGCTGAGGCGACGGGACTGAGGCGCTCGGGCTCGGCGGCGAAGGCATCCCGGTCCGTATCCGGGTCCGCAATGGCCACCGCTTGGGACGAGCCGCCGATGGCCACCTCGAACTGATCGAAGAAACCAACGTTGCCAAGCACCACCAACCCGTTGCTGGGCCAGTCCTCCACGAAGCCGATCTTGGACCGCCACTGCCGCCACTGGCGATATCCGTCTTCTGCGGCGTCGGGGCCTTGTCCGGCATTGGGGTCTTGCTCGGCGTCGGGGGAGTGCAGGCCGGCATCGGGAGCGTGCAGACGTAGGTCGATCGTCTTGTACCTTGCCCTCACCACACCGCCAGCAGCCAGATGATCGCCTTCACCCTCGTAGTCCTCGAGACCGATCCCCAGCTGCTCGGCGAGCACGTCGCTCACAAGCGTCAGATTGGCGCCAGTAGCCACGAGGCCGGCCAGCCGTGGCGTCCCGCGATCTCCATTCACCAGCGAGACCGGAAGCAGCGGGCGCAGCACCTGCTCACCGTGCCAGCCGAGCTGTGCATCCTGCCGGTAGGGGTACAGCCAGGTGGGCCGCTCGCGCTCAGTCAAGACCGGGGTGGTGGAAGAGGGGCTCATCTGAGTTGGCTCATCCGAAGGGGAGAGAGAGGGTCATCCAAAGTGGTGGAGCGGCTCATCTGAGTCAGTAGATCCGAGTTGGCTCATCCGGGTACGGAACACGGCCTCGCACGACGACATGGTCGCGATCCTTCGCTTCCCTCAGGACCACCTGCGGATCCGCGTCGGCAAGCACGATCTCGCCCGTGCGCCAGTCGAGGGCCACGTACTGGCCCTCGTAGCCCGTGAAATCGGTGCGGATCTGATCCATGCTCGCTCCCATGTGGGCTCAGTTTAGCGCGGTCAGGTTGCTCGAAATTGACACATTTGAGTGATCATTGGCGCCGGTGCGCCTCAGTCCAGCGCCTCTAGGGTTGTGCGGAACATGGCCGCGAATGCGGCGACGGCGACCGTATGGTCACCGCTCATGGAGGCGGCGGCGGCCTGCCTGTATGCCGGGTCTCCTGGTCGCGGCTTGATGGCGACGAAGGGGTGCAGGCCATAGCGGAGCGCTGCCCAATTGGACCAGAGGCGCGCGGTGCGACCATTGCCGTTGGCGAACGGGTGGATCCTTATCCACTCGCCGTGAATCATGGCGCAGAAGGCGATCACCCCTCCCAGCTGCTGGGGTGTGATGGGCTTGGCGGCCACGGCGATCGCCGCATCGATCCGGCCGACGCCGATTTGGGCCTGGCGCTCGAAGTCGGCCAGCTCCGGCAAGACGTTCGCCGAAGGAGTGCCGCCGAGAAAGCCCACCGAGACCTCGTAACAGACGAGCTCGGGGAATCGATCGTCGGAGTCGCGCACCTCGCCAGCGTAGTAGGACACGGGGAGCGGGACTCCGTCATAGCACCGGCGGTGCCAGTCCTGGGCCATGGCGACCGTAGGGGGATCGCGTCGGTCAGAGGATGCGACGATGGAGCGCAGGACACTTTCGGCGTTCAGGAGCAGCTGCTGCTCATACCCCGCCGGAGGGTCAGCGTTCCACGGAATCGGCACTAGCGGGAGAAGACGTCGCCGATTCCGAAGACGTCGCCCCCGAGCCCTGCGGTATCCCTGAATCGACTACGGAGGGGATCGTCCCCGTATGCCTCGCCCTCGGCAAATGCGCGAATGTAGTGCTCCACCTGCTCCTCACGGTTGTAGCTCTGCAGGAGCGCCAGGGTGCCGGCCAGGTCCTGCTCTAGCGACAGCGCGGCGGCGTGGAGCTCGCGCTCGAGCATCTGCTCGGCAAGTTGGTTCTTTGAGATACCCAGCTTGTCAGCCACAACTCCCAGGATCTCGTGAGTCCTGGCGTTGTGGAACCTGAGTGTGAACTTGGATGCGGCGGCTGTGCCCATCGCGTGATCACGTCCTCCGTCGTTGGTGCTTACTACGGTAGCCTATCCAGCCCCCTGCCGTCAAATCCTATATCTGCCGTCACACGGCTCGGAAATCCGCGGAGATCAGCGACGAACGCGGTCGGTCGCCGCGCGAGTCTCCTCAACGGTCAGCGGCGGTATTGGGCGGTCCGGGACGATCACGGCCCACCCATCACGAACCTCCACGTGAGCAGGGACATCTGGCACGAGGTCCCGATCCTTGTGGTCGGGTGCGCCGCTGCTGTTTGACCCTTGCGCCCATTGGTGGTCATGCCTCGATTCCAGTGCGAGGCAGCGGCAGCGCGAAGCTTCCAAGAAACTGCTGGTGCATTGGTTGCAAAACATTCGTCCACTCTGCTACGGTGCTGCTCAAGCGAGGCTCGAGAGAGCCATGGGACTATGGGAGGAAGAGCGTGCACGAGGCACATCGCTACTGGCATTTGTCATGGATTTCCCGGCCAGATTCTCTACAGCTTGATAACGAGATTCGCGTAGAGATAGGTAGCTTTCAGACGATGGGCGGGAGGGTTGTATGGACGCGACCAACAAGGGAGTCATGACATGAGTAACAGTGCTGCCGCGACCCAAGCTCCTGAGGATCGCCCGCGCGATCGCACGAACCGTTACTCCGGGGGGCCATCGATGCTTGCGCGCTCGAAAGCGCCCGCCCCGATCTCCAACCGGCTGATCTCGCTGGCTGTCAAGCGGGCTCAGGGGGGCGATCGTCAGGCACTGGGGTTCCTCTATGCCCACTACGCCGACAACGTCTACGGGTATGTGCGCAGCATCGTTCACGATCATCACGAAGCCGAAGACGTGACCCAGCACGTCTTCACGAAGCTGATTGGAGTGATCGGCAAGTACGAGGAGCGCGAGGTGCCGTTCTTCGCCTGGGTGCTGCGCGTCGCGCACAACGTCGCCGTCGACCACATTCGCAAGCAGCAGCGTCTGGTCCCCGTCGAGGAGGTCAGATCGAGCTACGAGGGTGGCGGCGACCCCGCCAGAGGTGGGCAGATGAACGCCCTTCGCGACGCTCTCTCCACGCTGCCCCAGGCACAACGTGAGGTGCTCGTCCTGCGCCACTTCGCCGGGCTCTCGCCGCCGGAGATCGCGACCCGAACCGGCCGCTCGGAAGGATCGATCCACGCCCTGCATCACCGCGGACGCAGGACACTGAAGGCCGTGCTGACCAGCACCGGCGCGGCGCCATCGACGGCTCAACGCCCGCAGGCAGACGCCTCCTGCTAGCCCACGGAGCGCAGTAGTCCACCGCAGTAGTCCACGGGGCTAATCCACGGGGGCGCTATCCGGGTAGGGGCTTCTGCAGACCTGCCGCGCGATCCGTCCGCTGTCGACATCCGCGAGGTAGTAGAGGACGGCAAAGCTGACCAGCTCCTGCACCGGCACTCCCAGGCGAATGGCCTCCTCCTCGATGCTCTCGCGGGCAAAGCCCTCGAGTGCCAGCGTCACCTCAACGTGCTCCTCCCGGACTCCGCTTTGCTCCGCCTGGACTCGATCGAATCGCCCCATACTGTCCTTCAACGGCCGCTGATGTCTGAAGCTGACGCTAGGAGTATCTGAAGGGGGACCAAAAAAGGCCGTATCTCACGGTCGAGGCCGCAGCTCAATGCGACACTTTGGCCCTCTCAGAGTGCTCCCAGATACTGAACATGTCGACGCCCCCCGAAGCGTAGACACATCAGCTGAGTTACAGCCAGTCCTCGCCGTCCGCGAGGTCGCACTCGCCGGGATATGCGTCGAGCTTCTGCTCGAGCGCGGTGACGATCCGGCCGGCGGTTACGGCGCGAAACTGTCTTAGATACCGGCGCGGGGCATCCCGCCCGCGTCTGAGCGGAGGTTGAAGAACTGGCCGCGGTCGGCGCGCCCAGTTACTCGCCCTGCAGGCGGTCCAGCTGCGGCGGGTGCAGAAAGCGCGCGGCGAGGGTTTGCATCACGCGCTCGACGGCGGCGTCGACTGCTTCCTTGCTCGAGTACAAGACAAGGTCGGGCTGCGCCGGCGCCTGATAAGGCGCATCGACACCAGTGAGACCGGTGAGCTCACCCGCGCGCGCGCGCGCGTAGAGACCCTTGGGGTCGCGCTGTTCGCAGACCTCAAGCGGAGCGTCGACGAACACCTCGATGAAATGCAGGTCGTGAGCTGAGTGCAGTCCGGAGGCCACCTCGCGGTCACAGCCGTAAGGGCTGACGAGGCTGACGAGCGCGATCGTCCCGGCCTCCGCGAACAGCCGCGCGACGTGCGCCGTGCGCCGCACGTTCTCACAACGCGCCTCCTCGTCGAAGCCGAGATCGCCGTTGAGACCATGGCGCAGGTTGTCGCCGTCGAGCAGGAAGGCCGGACGGCCAGCGGCGACCAGACGCTCCTCGACAGCGCTGGCGATCGTCGACTTCCCGGCGCCCGGCAGCCCGGTGAACCAGATCGTGGCGCCGGGATGCCCGAGCGACTGCCAGCGCGCCCGGCGGGTCAGATCCGAGCGCTGCCATTTCACATTGGGGCTCTGCGTCGGCCGCGGCTCGACGGTCGGCGTGTCTTCGACCTCCGTCTCAGTGTCGAGGATCACCCCGGCGGCGACCGTGTCATTGGTCGCCTCGTCGATCACGATCAGGCTGCCCGTGATCTTGTTGCGCCGATAGGAGTCGAACACCAGCGGCGAGCTGAGCTCCATGCGAACACGGCCGAGGTCATTCAACTCGAGCGTGGTGGCGCTCTCGTCGCGGTGCAATTGGTCGAGCCCGATCCGATAACGAACGTCCAGCGCGCTGACCGCCGCGGCGCGGGTGGTGTGCTTGACGATGTAGCGGCGTTGCGGGCTGAGCGGCTGCTCGGACATCCAGCAGAGCAGGCACTCGAAGCTGCTCGAGACCGTCGGCTGGTTGTGGGCACGAGCAATCGTTGAGCCGCGGCTGACATCGATGTCGTCGGTCAGCCGCAACGCGACCGACATCGGCGGAAAGGCCTCCTCGATCGGGCCGTCGAACGTGTCGATCCCGGCGATCGTCGAGTGCTGCCCGCTGGGCAGCACGACCACCTCATCGCCCGCCCGCAAGATGCCGCCCGCCACCTGACCCGCGTAGGCGCGGTAGTCCGTGCCGCCGCCCGAGCGCGGCCGGATCACCCACTGGACGGGGAAGCGCACATCGATCAGGTTACGATCGGAGGCGATATGGACGTGCTCGAGGTGGTAGAGCAGCGGCGGACCCTGATACCAGTCCATCGCCTCCGAGCGCTCGACGACGTTGTCGCCCAAAAGCGCTGAGATCGGGATGAACGTCACGTCGGGGACATCCAGCTTTGCGGCAAATCCCTCGAACTCCTCGACTATCCCATCAAAAACACCCTGGTCGAAGTCGACGAGGTCCATCTTGTTCACACAGACAACCAGATGGGGGATGCGCAGCAGCGAGCTGATGAAGGCATGACGCCTGGACTGCGGGAGCATCCCCTTGCGCGCGTCGATCAGCACGATCGCCAGGTCGGCGGTCGAGGCGCCAGTGACCATGTTGCGCGTGTACTGCTCGTGGCCGGGCGTGTCGGCGATGATGAAGCGGCGCTCGGCGGTCGCGAAGTAGCGGTAGGCGACGTCGATCGTGATGCCCTGCTCGCGCTCCGCGCGCAGGCCGTCGGTCAGCAGCGACAGGTCGAGGAAGTCTGAGCCCATCCGCTTACTGGTCTGCTCGACGTGCTCCAGCTGATCGGCGAGCACCTGCTTGGAGTCGTACAGCAGACGCCCGATCAGCGTGCTCTTGCCGTCATCGACCGAACCGGCGGTGGCGAAGCGCAGCAGCTCGGCCGGGCGCTCGGAGAGCCGCTTGAAGATGTCAGTGGCGTCAGCGGCCTGCGCCGCGAGGGTGCGACCGTGCTGTGCCTGTGCCCGCAATGAAGAATCGGAGATAGCCATCAGAAATAGCCCTTGCGCTTGCGGTCCTCCATCGCCGCCTCAGTGACCCGGTCGTCGGCCCGCGTCTGACCCCGCTCGGTGATCTGGGTGGCGGCGATCTCGAGCACCACATCCTCCAGGGTAGTCGCACGAGACTCGACCGCCCCGGTACAGCTCATGTCCCCCACCGTGCGATAGCGCACCCACGCCGAGAACGGCTGCTCATCCTCCATCAGCTGAACATGGGGGCTGACGGCGTAGAGCATCCCGTCACGCTCGAACACCTCACGCTCGTGCGCGAAGTAGATCGAAGGGACCTCCAGCTGCTCCTCGGCGATGTACTGCCAGACGTCGAGCTCGGTCCAGTTGGAGATAGGGAAGACGCGCACGTGCTCGCCCCTGCGAATGCGGCCATTGTAGAGGCTCCACAGCTCGGGCCGCTGTCCCTGCGGCTCCCATTGGCCGAACTCATCACGGAAGGAGAGGATGCGCTCCTTCGCGCGCGCGCGCTCCTCGTCGCGGCGCGCGCCGCCGAACGCCGCGTCGAAGCCGTGCGCGGCGATCGCGTCGAGCAGGGTCACGGTCTGCAGGCCGTTGCGCGAGGCCCGCGGACCGGTCTCGTCGACGACCCGGCCATCGCGGATCGAGTCCTCGACCGAGGCGACGATCAGCCGCTCACCGATCTCCGCGATCCGCCGGTCGCGGAACTCGATCGCCTCGGGGAAGTTGTGGCCAGTGTCGACGTGCATGACCGGGAAGGGGAAGCCCCCCGGGCGAAACGCCTTCTCGGCCAGACGCAGCAGCACGATCGAATCCTTGCCGCCAGAGAACAGCAGCACCGGGCGCTCGAACTCGGCGGCGGACTCGCGCAGCACATGCACGGCCTCCGCCTCGAGCGTGCGCAGGTGGGAGAGATGGTAGGTGGCGGACATGTTCCCCGTGACTGCACGAGCAACGGTCGAGAACGCGCCGGACTTGCGCCGTGGCAGCTGGAAGATCGTACCGGCGCCAGCGCGTCAGCATCGAGAAGCCGACGATCTCCGTGAGGCTTCCCAGACGACGATCCACCCACCAAACCATCGGCAGGCGACGGGTTCAAGGAAGCAGATTACTCCCCGGCCCGACGACGACCATCGTCGACTGCCACCTCAGGTATGCGGCCGCGGAGGCCTTTCGCTGCCCGCGGCCTAGCGGAATTCCACTTCGCTCGTGGAGAACGTCCCGGCCTTCACCGGTTTGACGATTTTCAGTTTGCCCTGCGGCACCCCACATGTCGAGGCGCCTGTGAAGCTCTCAGCGATCGAGGCTGCTTTGATCGGTGTTGACGCTTCGAGCGGTCCGCCTTTGAGGGTCCCGCTGACGCCGGCCATCGGGACTTCTGAGAGGGGAACGGTCAGCGTCCCTTTGGACGTCCCTTCTTCGATCCACGTGACCGTGAGTCCCGTCGACTTCGTCGTCGGTCCGGTCGATGCGCTGCTCAGCGCCGAACACGTCACTGCTTCGGTCGTCGTCAGGTGGTCGACGTATTTGCCCGATTCGGGAACGTTGGGCCCTTCGCACCCGGACAGTGCACCCGTGATGGTGATCGTTTGGATGTGCGGCGTTCCGGTGAGCCCGGGCGTGAGTTTGATCGTTCCGCTGTTGGAGGAGCAGCTGTCGTAGCTCTTTCTTTCTTTCGTGGCTTCGCCGTCGGAGTTGGGGCTCGTGATTTCGATCGGCGCGCTCGGTTCGCTCGTGCCTTCGGAGTCGGTGTTGGTGACCGTCACCCGGTAGGTCGTGCTCGGTTGCACCGGCTGCAGCGCGGCCGAGGAGAAGTACGGGGTCACCGTCGTCTGCAGCACCGGCGGGCCGGGATTCACCGGCGCGGCCGTCACGGTCTCGGAGTTGAGCAGCCCGGCGGTTTCCGGCGCCACCGTCCAGCCGACCATCATGCGCAGGAATTCCGTTTCGCCCGATTCGGCCAGGCCCACGCTGGCGCTAACGTTCGTGGGTGGCGCCGGGGGCCGCAGCGGCGGGGTGCCCGTTTCAAGGTATGCGGCCGTCCCGACGTTGTAGAGCTTGTCGCCGTGGCTGTCTTCGGCCGAGACGCCTTCCAGCACGCCTTTCAGAGTGCTGTACGAGCGCGTTTCACCGAACCAGGTCCACACCACGCTGGCCGTCCCCGTGTACGTTGTGCTTCCGCCGCCGCCGCCGCGACCACTGCCGCCGCAGCGCGTTGACATGTAGACGTTACCGGTGGGGTAGCCGTTCGTGCCGAAACCGGTCGCGTAGACCTGCTGCTGGATTCCGCCGCACCAGTGGCCCAGGATCGAGAAAGCGGCACCTTCGCTCAGGTACAGGCGGATCGGGCTTGCGCCAAACGCCGCCGAGGCGAGCGCGGCGTACCCGAGCGCCGAGACCACGATTCCCAGGATGACTCTACGCGCCATTTGCCCAGCTCCTTCTAGTCGGATCGCCTTTGGTCGCCCTTACTCATCAGACGGTTACGGCGCAAAAATAACACGAGTCCTGAGACCTCATGATGAGAATCGGCTCAGGCTTACAGTAGACCCTGGTGCAGGCGTGCAGCTTCTCCGCGACCTGCAGCTCGAGCGGGATCGGCCGGATCAACAGAGTTGCCAGTTTTCTGGTTTTTTGGCAACTCATCTGTTATGCTGCGGCTCATGGGTGTGGTCGATCGCAAGCAGGAGCTGTTCGAGAACATCGTGCGGCTGCGGCGCGCCGGGCGAAAGCTATCGAGCAACCGCGATATCGCGGCGGTCCGCCTGGCGCTGGAGCGCGAGCTGGGAGAGACCGTTTCGCGCCGTCTCGCCGCGCGCGTGCTGGGCGTCAGCCACACGGCGCTCGACCGCTGGATCAAGGGGGGGGATCTACCGGTCGTTTACTCATCAAAGGGTCGCATGGAGGTGCCGGTTCCAGCACTGCTGGACTTGTACGAGACCGTCGAGGCCGAGCGCGCCGAAGGTCCCCGTCGGTATGTGCTGGCCCCAACGATGGCGCGCCAGCGAGAGGCGGCGCGGCACCTGCGCGTCGACGGTCCAGACGACGATCGGACACAGGACGGTCACGATCGTGCACGGGCACGCAGCCTTGCCTACCACCGCGCGGTGGCGCGACGACTGAGCAGGCCGATGGCGCAGGAGGCGCGGCATGTGCTGTACCGATGGAGAGAGCTGGGACGGATCGACGAGCGTTACGCCGATCGCTGGGAGCAACTACTCCAAAAGTCAGTTCCGGAGATCCGCCGGGCGCTGATCGATCAGAGCCAGGAAGCTGACGACCTGCGCCAGAACTCACCGTTCGCGGGACTGCTCAGCGAGCCCGAGCGCCGGCGAATCCTACGCGAGGTGGCATAAATGGGCCCGCAGGAGTTCGAGCACGTCGTCGCGGCGGCAGCGGAGGTGACAGACCAAGACGAGCTCGTCGTCGTCGGCAGTCAAGCGATCCTTGGCTCCTTCGAGCAGCCGCCCGAATCGATGCTGCACTCGCTCGAGGTGGACATCTATCCGTTGCACGATCCTGGCGCCGCCGACTTCATCGACGGGTCACTCGGGGACGGGTCTCAGTTTCATCTGACCTACGGCTACTACGCGCACGGCGTGGGACCCGAGACGGCAAAGGCACCACGTGGCTGGCAGCAGCGCCTCATCATGCGGAAGATCCCGCAGCGCGTGGCCTCCAAGCGCACAGCGACCGCGTGGTGCCTGGAGATACACGACCTCGTGCTCTCCAAGTGTGTCGCCGGTCGCGACCGCGACTGGGCCTACGCCACCGACGCGCTCAAAGCAGGAATCGTCCAAGCCGACGTACTACTCGCTCGCCTGCCAGACACGCTGGCCGGGTAGGTCTGGTGCTCGCCGCCCGGCCCGGTGGCTTGTACCTCGATCGAGGCCTTGACCGTGTGGTGCGCTCCCAACGCGCGGCACACCGCGGCCAGGTTGCGGCGCGAGAGGCCCACCTGGACGAGGAGCCCCAAACCCCGATGCGCGCCACCGAGTACACCATCTGGCATTATCCTTATTGGGATGATGCTGTTTGGTACAGTACGTGATAGTGGCAAGAAACCCATTCCACTACGGCACCCCCGCGGAGGGTGAGCACTTCGCTGGTCGCGAGACCGAGCTAGCAGCCCTTCTGAGCCGCTTGCGCACCGGGGTCAACGTGGTCGTGATTTCGCCTCGCCGGTACGGCAAGACCTCGCTGCTGTTGCGCGCCGAGCGCGAGATCGAGCGGGATGGCGCAACGGTGATCCATGCCAATGTGCTGCGCAGCCGCGACCTTGGAGCGTTCGCCTCGCAACTCGCCACGCAGGCGTTCCGGGCTCCGGGCGGCCGCTGGCATCGTGCCCGTCAGGCGGTGCCGGAGTTCCTGCGCCGGCTGCGGGCCAGACCGGTCGTGACGTTCGAAGGCGAGCATCCGAAGTTCGGATTTGACACCGGGCTGAGCGCCCCCGACGCCGACAACGTGATCGCGGACATCTATGGCGTGCTTTCAGACCTGGCCGATCGTCGTCCAGCGGCGCTGGTGCTCGACGAGTTCCAGGCCATCGTAGAGCTCGGCGCGCATCTACCAGGCCTGCTCAAGGCGCTCGCCGATGCGCACCCACAGGTATCGCTGATCGTGGCCGGATCTCGCAGACACCTCATGGAACAGCTCGTCTCCTCCTCGAGCGCAGCGCTATACGGCATGGCCGAGCCCATTACCCTCGGACCCCTGCCGGAGGAGGTGATGGCCGCGCACCTGCGCTCCCGTGCAGCCACCGGGCGCAAGCCGATGAGCATAGCCGTCGCCCGTCTGATCGTCGAGCTATCAGGGCCTGCTCCCAACGACATTCAGCGACTGGCCTACGAGGCCTACGACATAGCCGGCGCCACCATCGATGAGAGCGCTGTCCATGCCGGCTTGTCCTCTGCGACCACCCACGACGCGGCGACCTACGCCGAACGCTACGAGATGCTGTCTCCGGGACAGCGCCGCGTCCTGGCCGCCCTGGCCGACGAACCCACCGAGCAGCCGGCAGGCGCCACGTTCCTCGCCCGAACCGCGCTAGCCAATCCCTCCTCGGTCAAGAAGGCCCTGAACGTCCTCGAACACGCCGAGCTCATCGCCCACCGCGGGAGGACCCTCGTTGTGGCCGACCCCTTCCTCGCCGCCTGGCTTCGCGGCTGAACCCTGGTCCGCGGCGAGGGCAACCACGCCAATCATCAGCAACAGACCGGCGCGATTGACAACACCGAGCTTGCGCCATCGCGCACTCACCTCCACTCCAGCGAGCAGAGGCACCATGCCGGCAGGACGTGGCGCTGAGCGCGCACGAACCGGGGACGATTTGGAGGCTTCGAGAAGACCATACGAACATATGTTCTCATACAGGCCGTCAGTGAACGCTCGATGCGGCAGGAGCAAAGACCGGATCGCCGACCGGCATTCCATCATCGCCGTAGACGAACAGAGCGACATGCTCGGCTGCCTCGGGCTCGGCATCAATGATCCGATCGAGGGCCTCGCGCGCGGACCGCTCGTCCTCGAAGGACTCGACCAGGTTGCCGGTGCTGTCAAAGATCGCGTATTGCACCGTTCACGCCTCCACATGAACGATATCGGCAATTGAGTCGAGTAGCTGCAGGGGACGGCCCCACAGAGTCCAATGCCCCCACTGGCCCGTGTCAGCGAGGCAGAAACCGTGCTCGGGCTCCAGGTTCAACTCGGCGATGAATGTCCCGATCATCGGCCACTTCAAGGCCATCGCCCCCGCTGCCGCCGGTGTAGAGAGGACAGACAGGCCCATATGGATCACCGCCAAGCGCCGCTCGTAGCCGCGAGGCGGCGCTCCCTGCTCATAGTGGGAGCGCAAGGAGTCCAGAACCGCGGGAGCACTGCGGTCAGCTCCCCTGACGATCCGATACACGATCGTGGTCTCGAGCACGGGAGCCACAACAAGATCGTCAGCCGCCATCAGCGCGACCTCCCGTCCCGCTTACGAGCGAGATGGGACGACTGAGCGCCGGGCTCGTCCCAGACCAGCCAGCACGAAACCCGGCGCTGAGCGAGTGCGCGCTGATTCTGCCGGCGAACGTCCAAGCCTGCTCTGAGTTATTACAAAAAAGAGAGTGCGCGCTGATTCTGCCGACCGAAGGTCGGGCCTGCTTATCTAGGCTGCAGAGCGAGTGGTTTAGACCTCGCATCCGCGCAGGTTTAGTGAGATCCCAAAGCTCGTGGAGGCGGGGCGTCCCTGCCCCGCGTCGGAGAGGATGAGAGGCAGCGAGGATCGTGCTCGTGAGCGCAGCGGCGAGTGTGGCGAGCCCGAGAGCGCTCGCCGTGAGGCACGCGGAGCCTCCATGCTCCACGTCCAGGTTGTTCTGCGTGGACCCGGCTCGTCCTGTGTCGCGAGGCGTCGCACTTCAAGCCACGCGGTAGCGGAACGCGCTACAGCGCCACGAGCTCGCGTTCGGGCTCGTTCTCGGTGGCGAACTCGAAGCCGAGCACAGCGTGTCCGTCGAGCGCCTCGGCGAGGCGTCGCAGTGTTTCGGTGCCGGTGCGGTGCTGGCCGCTCTCGATCCGGGAAATGACCGAGGTGGTCGTGCCCATGCGCTTGGCGACCTGTTGCTGGGAGAGGCCGAGGTGTGCGCGGCGCATGATCGCGATCCGCGCGATTTGCTCGAATGGCGCCAAGCGCTCGTAGGCTTCGCGATAGCTCTTGCTGCCAGCAAGCTCTTGCTGAATATGCTCACTTACGCTCACTCCGATTGGGCTGTTCTGCTTGCTCATTGCTTCGCTCTCTTTGCGGACGACGACAGGGGCCATGTTAGCAGTATTGCTAAAGATTACGGTGCGTCATAGCCGGCGGCGCGAGGCGGAGTGCGCGGTTGCGCCTCCATTCTGGCCTTGAAGTCCTCCCACCGCTCGTGTGCGATGCGAATCTCACGGGGGTCGATCCTCGCGGAGCGCTTGGCAAAAATGTATAGGAGGACCACAAGCCGCTCTGAGCGGCGGTAGAGGATGCGATACAGATCCCTGCCGTAATGACACCGCAGCTCGCGCAGCTCTCCATCGACCTGTGAGGAGTGAGGGAAGGGCAGATGAGGCGTGCTGTCGCTAAGCAGGTTGAGACGATCGATCTGTCGGCCGATCGCGCTCCTCGCCTCGGCGTCCAGCGAGACGACCAGCTCGCGCACCGGTTCGCGACCCGATGCATCGCGGTAGAAGACCGCCTGGAAGGATGACATGCCACTACTCGCCCGCGACGACGATCGAGACAGATATCAGCCGCCGACTGCAGCAAGGGCAGCCGATCGCTGGTTCTGGATGCTGTTACTCATCATCCCGAGACTACGCACGACTTGGGACGGTTCTCTTCACCCGAGCCCCGGCGGCGCCGCGGAGATGTGCGAAGCGGGCCGGCCGGGGCGAAGCTAAAACACCCCTTCCATCTTTGTTAAGAAGGAGTATGTAGACCGATCAAAGATCGGCCAGCATCCGCGCAGGTGAGTGAGACCCCCAAGGGTGATGGGCGCGGGGCGTCCCCGCCCCGCGTCAGAAGACCTCACCCCCCGGGGTGAGTGACAGCGTCGCGGCGTTTGCGAGCTCCACGAACCCGGGCTACTTTTTGGACCAGGGCCACCTGATGGGCAGTTCTGGCAGCGCGAACCCGGGTGGTGCGGTCACCGGCATGTTCTCCGGCGGCCGGGGCTTCAGTGGGGGCTGCGGCTCCGGCGGTGGATTGGGGGTGTCTTTCTCGGCCATGGGCTCCTCAGTTTACCCGATCAGGCCGATGGTCCACAGGATGACCTCGGCGGCCAGCAGGGCGCAACTGACTGCGAGCCAGTTGGACAGTTCGGCGATCTTGCGGCGGTTGGCCTGCAGCTGCGGTTCGATCCAGATGCCGGCGCTGCGGTATGCCTCTGTAACGTTGGATACGCGGCGGTGGTCGCCCACGGCGAGCAGCGCCTCACCGTGGAACGCGAACACGAACGCGTGGGGTAGCAGGAGCCAGATCGACGCGGCCACGGACAGCGCGAAGCAGTTTTCTATCGAGTGATGAAGGGTCGATAGAAAGTCCTAGAAAGCGGTCGTCATCCCCCGGCTGACACCCTCACCGCCAGCTCAGCGTCACAACGACATGGTAGTCCCGCCGGGTGCCCGGCGGACTCAGTGGCTGCCCATCACGACAGCCGCCTCGAGGCATAACGTTCCGCGGACGCGACACGCCCACACCGTCGCCGGGTTCGACTGCGAGAGCGAGAGTGCGATCCGCACCGTGCGGTCGGCCGTGAGCGTGCTCTGAGTATTAGGACAACGTCCAAGGCTGCTTTGCTGGGTTGTTACAAAGAGAAGACTTCGCGCGCTGGTTCTGCCGGCGAACATCCAAGCCTGCTTTGACAGCTGGTTATTACAAAAGAC
>Ga0116219_10002522_pt1 | contig 15408 bp, 10 predicted proteins | sample Sb_taG_4_FD_91019 | JGI IMG/M metagenome (GOLD analysis project Ga0116219, IMG submission 91019) | Peat soil microbial communities from Weissenstadt, Germany - Sb_50d_6_BS metaG | ecosystem: Environmental > Terrestrial > Soil > Wetlands > Peat | place: Germany: Weissenstadt | collected 2010-09-21
CAAGAACATTGTGCAAAGGGGCTATATCAAGGGCATCATTGGCCTCCCTGCAAACTTGTTTTTCGGCACGAGTATTCCGGCTTGCATCGTCGTCCTCGATAAAGAACACTCCTCCGCCCGTAAGGGCATCTTCATGATCGACGCAAGCAAAGGGTTCATCAAGGACGGAAACAAAAACCGCCTCCGGGCACAGGACATCCACAAAATCGTCGATGCCTTCACCAAACAAACCGAAATACCCAAGTTCTCGCGCATGGTGCCGCTCGCTGAAATTAGCGATCCCAAGAACGAGTACAGCCTCAATATCCCCCGCTACATCGATAGTACTGAGCCCGAAGATTTACAGGACATCGAGGGCCACTTGCGTGGCGGCATCCCGAATAACGATATCGACGCTCTTGAACGATACTGGACAGTCTTTCCGAGCGTCCGAGCCCAGCTTTTCGAATCGACCGGTCACCGTGGATATTGGCGATTAAGACTGCCGGTCACCGACGTAAAGACCGCCATCTTCGGACATCCCGAGTTCACCATGTTCAACGAGTCTGTAACGGCCCTGTTCGGGAAATGGCAGAAAGGCACGAGGGAGTGCTTGAAAAGCATCTCAACGACAACTCACCCCAAGGCACTCCTTGGTGAACTGTCCGAGAGTCTATTGACTGCTTTCCGAAAGACTCCACTCGTTGACTCCTATGATGTCTACCAGCACCTGATGACGTACTGGGAAGAGACCATGCAGGATGACGTGTACATGATCGTCAGCAACGGTTGGAAGGACGCCGCGAAGCCTAAGAGAATCATCGAGGGAAAGGCGGGGAAGAAAGAGACGCCTGACTTCGCCATCGGGAAACAAAGGTTCAAAGCCGAGCTCATTCCTGCCGCCCTGCTGATTGCCCGCTATTTCGAATCCGAGCAGGAGAAGATTGAGACCATCCAAGCGGAGTTGGCCAGCTTGGAACAGGACCTCGACGAAATGAAGGACGAGCATGGCAACGAAGGCGGGCTCTTGGAGGAGGTCGTCGAAGGTGAGGGCGACAAGCGCAAAATTACCGCCAAGGCCGTCAAGGCACGTATCAAAGAGATCTCTGAGCAAGACGAAGCCGACGATGAGCGGAAAGCGCTCAACGATTACGCTGCTTTGCTAGAAAAACAGGCGGATACCAAAAGTCGGCTGAAAGCCACTGAGGATGAACTGGAGCAAAAGGTGGCATCAAAGTACAGCAAACTGAGTGAGGACGAGATCAAGACTTTGGTCGTCGGTGATAAGTGGCTCGCCAGATTGGCTGCAGGCCTCCAGTCAGAGCTCGACCGGGTGTCGCAATCGCTGACAAGCCGCGTACGGCAACTTGCCGAACGCTATGCCGCCCCACTGCCAGAACTCCTACGCAACATCGCCAGCCTCTCTGCTCGGGTGGACGAACACCTAAAGAAGATGGGAGCCGAATGTTAACCGAATCTTGGCAAACCATGCCGCTCAAGCAGTTCGCAACTCTACAGCGTGGTTATGATCTCCCTCACGGACGGCGTAAGCCAGGATCGGTCCCGGTCGTTACCTCGTCCGGGATCGGTGATTCGCACTCCGAGGCAAAGGTTGCAGGCCCGGGAGTAGTTACCGGTCGCTACGGCACGATTGGAAAAGTCTTTTATATCAAAGAGGCTTTCTGGCCGTTGAATACGACGCTCTACGTCAAGGACTTTCACGGCAACGACCCGCTCTTCGTCGCTAATCTCCTAAGGACGATTGACTTCCACTCGCATAGCGGCAAGAGCGGTGTGCCGGGCGTCAATCGTAACGACCTTCACGAGCTCATCGTCCTGCGTCCCCCGCTTGCGGCCCAACGGGCAATCGGGTCTGCAATTGCTGATGTGGATGCGATACTTGACGCCCTAGACCAACTCATCGCCAAGAAGTGCGACATCACTATAGGTGCCACACAACAGCTTCTCTCAGGCGCGTGCCGTTTACCGCAGTTTGGCAGGGGAGGTGAGTCTTTCCAGCGGTCTGATTTAGGTATGATTCCAGGGGATTGGGAAGTAGCGAGGCTTGGTGATCGGACCCTCAAAGTTGGAAGTGGTCTTACCCCGACGGGAGGTTCACGAGTCTACAAACAGCACGGCCGTCCCTTTGTACGGAGTCAGAATGTCGGATGGGGCCAACTCCTAATGGACGACATTGCGTACCTTGACGATGACACACACGCTCGATTCCATGAAACAGAAATTCGGGACCGGGACGTGTTGCTCAACATTACTGGGGCATCGATTGGTCGAAGCACTGTCGCAGACGCACGTATCACGGGCGGCAATGTCAATCAGCACGTGTGTATCATCCGCCCGAAAGTGACTGAACTCGATCCTATCTATCTCAATCAATATTTGATTTCAGGGCCTGGACAGCGGCAAATTGACAGCTTCCAAGCCGGCGGCAATCGCGAGGGCCTAAATTTCGGACAAATTAAATCCTTCCGAATACCCCTTCCCACGCTGAAGGAACAGATCGCGATCGGTGATGTAATTACGGACATGCGGTCAGAGATTGCGGCTCTCCAACAGCGACGCGATAAGACACTCCTTCTGAAGCAGGGAATGCTTCAGGAACTCCTCACAGGAAGGACGAGGCTGATATGAGCACCGTCGGCCAGCGAGAGAAAAGGACGCAGCAGCGCGTTGTGAAGCTGTTCCGCGATGCGCTCGGCTACGACTACCTTGGCGATTGGAATGAGCGCGAGGGAAACAGCAACATTGAGCGGGAATTGCTGATCGCTTTCCTTGAAAAGCAAGGCTATGACGCCAACCTTATTGCGCGCGCGCTTCATATCTTCGAAAAAGCAGCAGGCGATACCAGCAAAAGGTTGTATGACCGTAACCGCGACGTCTACGAGCTGCTGCGGTATGGCGTCAAGGTAAAGCCCGATGTCGGTCAGAACACCCAGACAGTTTGGCTAATCGATTGGAAGAACGCACAAAGGAACGACTTCGCTATTGCTGAAGAGGTCACCGTCCCCGCCGCCGATGCGAAGGCCTACGGTAAGCGCCCTGATGTGGTCATATACGTCAACGGCATCGCGCTCGGTGTCTTGGAGCTGAAACGATCAACGGTATCAGTGGCCGAAGGCATCCGCCAGAACCTCGATAACCAAAAGAAGGTGTTCATCCAGCCCTTCTTCTCGACCATGCAGCTGGTGATGGCGGGCAACGACACCGAGGGGCTCCGCCACGGCACGATCGAAACGCAAGATAAGTACTACTTGTCTTGGAAGGAAGAGAGCGACACCGAAAACCCCTTGGACCGCTCATTAATTCAGCTTTGCGCAAAGCCTCGGCTTCTGGAACTGATTCACGATTTCATCGTGTTCGACGCCGGGGTCAAGAAGCTGTGCCGAACCAATCAGTACTTTGGTGTTCGCGCAGCTCAAGCATACATCTGCAGGCGCGAAGGCGGCATCATCTGGCACACCCAGGGTTCAGGCAAGAGCCTCACAATGGTGTGGCTCGCGAAGTGGATTCGGGAGAACGTGAAGGATGCCCGTGTACTTATCATCACCGACCGCACGGAACTCGATGAGCAGATCGAGAAGGTTTTCTCGGGCGTTCACGAGAACATCTACCGTACGAAAAGCGGCGCGGACTTGATCTCTACGCTGAACGCGACGACACCCTGGCTCGTCTGCTCCCTCGTTCACAAGTTCGGCGGCAAAGAGGGTAACGAAGAAAACGCTGATGTCGCCGGGTATGTGGCTGAGATAACGAAGGCTCTGCCTTCCGACTTTCGGGCAAAAGGCGATTTGTACGTATTCGTGGATGAATGCCATCGCACCCAGTCCGGCGATCTCCACGATGCCATGAAGGCGATCCTGCCTCATGCGATGTTCATCGGTTTTACCGGCACGCCCCTGCTGAAGAAGGATAAGCAGAAGAGCATCGAGGTCTTTGGCCGCTACATTCACACGTACAAATTTGACGAGGCCGTAAAGGACGGAGTCGTCCTCGATCTGCGGTACGAGGCGCGCGACATCGACCAGAACCTGACGTCTCAGAAGAAGATCGACGAGTGGTTCGAGGCGAAAACAAAAGGGTTGACCGACCTGGCAAAAGCCCAACTGAAGCAACGTTGGGGCACTCTTCAAAAGGTGCTGAGTTCGCGTTCCCGGCTGGAAATGATTGTTGCCGACGTCATGATGGACATGGCTAAGCGCCCACGGTTGATGGACGACCGCGGCAACGCGCTCCTAGTTTCTGGCAGCATTTACCAGGCGTGTAAGTTTTATGAACTCTTCTCTCAGACGGAACTTGCTGGAAAGTGCGCGATCATCACGTCGTACAAGCCATCGGCCAGCGACATCAAGGGCGAGGAGACAGGTGAGGGTTACACCGAGAAGCTCCGGCAGTATGAGATTTACAAGAAAATGCTCGCCGAATGGTTTAACGAGGAACCCGAAAAGGCAGTAACCCGCGCCGAGGAATTCGAGAAGCAAGTTAAGAAGAAATTCATTGAGCAGCCTGGACAGATGAAACTCCTGATCGTCGTGGACAAGCTGATGACTGGGTTTGATGCGCCCTCCGCGACATATTTGTACATTGACAAGCAGATGCGGGACCACGGGTTGTTCCAAGCCATATGCCGCGTCAATCGCCTGGACGGCGACGACAAGGAATACGGCTATATCATCGATTACAAGGATCTGTTCAAAAGCCTTGAGGGAGCCGTCAAGGACTACACCTCCGGTGCACTCGATGGCTACGAGAAGGAAGATGTCGCTGGCCTCCTGGAAGATCGGCTGGAGAAGGCCAAAGAGCGGCTCGAAGAGACCCGCGAGGCCGTAAAGGCATTGTGTGAACCTGTGGAGCCGCCGAAGGATACGGCGGCCTACATGCGCTATTTTTGCGCCAAGAACTCTGGTAATGCCGAACAGATCAAGGAAAACGAGCCGAAAAGACTTGCTTTGTACAAGCTTGTGGCGGCTTTTGTTCGGGCATATGCAAATCTGGCTAGCGAGTTGCCAGAAGCAGGCTACAGCCCGGCCGACATTGCAACGCTGCAAGCGGAAGCCGACCACTTCGACAGCGTCCGCAACGAGGTCAAGCTCGCCAGCGGAGACTATATCGATCTGAAGATGTTCGAGCCTGCCATGCGGCACCTAATCGACACGTACATCCGTGCCGAAGAGAGTGAGAAGATTTCGGCCTTCGACGACATACCTCTAGTACAGTTGATAGTCGAGCGCGGCGCGGATGCGGTGAAGGCCTTACCCAAGAGTATCCGTGAGAACAAAGAGGCCGTTGCGGAGACCATTGATAACAACGTCCGCAAGCTGATCATCGACGAGCGCCCAATCAATCCTAAGTATTACGACAAAATGTCCGAGCTGCTTGACGCCCTTATCGAGCAGCGCAAAAAGGGGGCATTGAACTACCAAAAATACCTTGAAGGCATCGTCGATCTCACCAGAAAGGCGAAAGACCCTACGGTTGGGGCATCCTACCCCAAAGGCATCAATTCAGCAGCGCGGCGCGCCCTTTATGACAATCTGGCCAAGGACGAAGCAGTTGCACTTGCGGTCGATGCCGCTGTCCTTGCCAGCCGGCAGGACGGCTGGCGCGGCAACCCTTTCAAAATCAAGAAAGTGAAGCTTGCCATCCGGGCAAGCCTCAACGGCGACGAAGCCCTCTCAGATCAGATCTTGGAACTTGCGAAGAACCAGAATGAGTATTGAGCAACATCAGATTACGATCAACGGGATGCCGGTCTATGTCGTTCGGAAGGACATCAAGAACCTGCATCTGGGGGTCTATCCGCCAGATGGCCGCGTTCGCGTTGCGGTGCCCAGGCAAGTTACAAACGATGCCGTTCGGCTGGCCGTCATCGGAAAACTCAGCTGGATACGACGTCAGCAGGCAAAGTTTGAGGCGCAGGCGCGTCAATCTGAGCGAGAAATGGTCACCGGCGAAACCCACTATTTACTTGGCCGCCGCTATCGCCTCCGGGTCACCCACCACGCAGGTCCGATTGAGATCAAAACCAACGGGCATACGATTGAACTCAGGGTACGGCCAGAGCTTGACGCTGGGCAACGCGAACGCGCATTACAACGATGGTATCGCCAACAGCTCAAGGAGCTCTTGGCTCCCCGCATTGAGAAATGGCAACAGTCGTTGGGCGTCCAGCTAGCGGAGTACCGGGTCAAGCGCATGAAAACCAAATGGGGAACCTGCAATGCAAAAGCCCGCCGCATCTGGCTCAATCTCGAATTGGTAAAAAAACCTATTGGGTGTCTGGAATATATCATCGTCCATGAACTGGTCCATCTCGTCGAGCGGCACCATAATGACCGCTTCATATCAATCCTGGATGAGCATATGCCGCGCTGGCGATCGTTCCGAGATGCTCTGAACGCGGCGCCACTTGCACATGAGCATTGGAGCGAGTAGGGGGCCATCAGGTGTGTGGCCGCCTAAAAGCCCTGAAGTTGCTCCCGCGCATCACCCGGACAAAATACCAGTCACCGTCCCCGACGCTTCTTGCCGGTAGTGTCCGTACGTGATAATCCGGTTTATCACTGGTCGCTGAACCCTGTCGGCTTGTATTCGAGAGCCCACGGCGTCACTCCATCAGCCGCGAGGACCACTTCAAATCGGCGCATATACTCAGGACTTCTCTTTCCAAAGGGGATTTCCACGACTACTAGCGATTTCGTTCGCTTTGCGAGGCCGTTGGAGAGAAGGTGAACGCAGATGTTCTCGACGAGCGCAGCCACGCGCCCGAGGGTTGCGCACATAGCGACAGGCGAAGGCGAAGCCTGATCGTCAGAAACGGCGTCCTGATGCGTTTCTGCCCATTGCTTCATCCAGTCCGCACGGCATCCCAGGAGATACGTTGCCAGGATCGGATCATGAGCGTACAGCGAGGCCACGCCTTCATTGAATCCAGCATCTGATTCAAGCAGGAAGTCCGCCCTCAAGTTGAAAAACTTGAATATTTCCTGTAGGGCACGCAGCGCGGTGTTTGCCAATGTGTCGAACGACGCGCCGGCGACGGCCGCTCCCGTTAAACCGCCACCGCTCTCTGGAGCACCAGAACTGAGCCGATAAATTCGCCGAGCTTCGAGCAGATTGTCGAGTACAGGGCTGTAAGCGGCATCGAATGTCTGTCTTTGCTGAACATTCTCCACCACTCTATCCCGTATCTCTACTATGGACGCCATCAGCCTCGCCACGAACGGTTCGGACGTACCTTCGTTAAAAACCTGCTTCAACACGAAGCCGCTGAGCTGCGCGCGCATATTCACTAGAGACTTATTGAGCCTTTCCGGCCACTGCCGGAACTCTTCCTGAGTCAGCGTTATCGGATTGGAATATTCAGCTCCCTCGTGACGTGTCATCATCTTCAAGCCTATGTTTCCGAGCGGAAGAAGAAGCGGCAGAAGAGGGATTTCGCCGATCCAGGCGAGCACAGCACCGTCTATCCATGGGAAATATCGAATTACTCCGCGTGGGGCGCCTTTGTCGTCCGTAATCGTAATGGTGAGAGGAATCAGATTTGCACGGTCTTTATACAAGGCATCCGGCACCGCGGTGAGTTTCCGGTCCCGCGTGTATTGGTAGGCTCGTAAAGTCGTGCCGGTGTTCGTTGCCCCTTCTAGGATTTGATCAAACGGTGGCGTTCCAATCCGCCGCGGAAAGAATGTGAGATGCGCCAACAATAGAATGAAAAACCGGTTAAGCGTGAAATCCCCGTCCTCACGCAACATCAAATGGATACTCATCGGGGGGACCGCAAACTCGTCGTGCGCCGGAGGCATCATATGTCCCATCGAACTCGCCCCTGGAAAATGGGCAGCATACCCAATGGTTCCGGAATCAAGCAGCACGATGAGATCGGGCCAAGCAGATGGCTCGTATTTGCTGTTCAGGTTTTCGGCGTGCTGTGCCAGCGTGGCCAGACTCGTATCCGAGCTGAATCCAAATATCACTCCGTAAGTGGCGACGGTCTTCAGTTCACTTCCAGTGGCCTGCTGGTCGCCGCCGGTGACGGGTGTTTTCTTCAGCCGCTTACACGCTGCGATCTTCTTGTATCCGTCCTCGATCTCCTGCTTGTTGAGTCTGCTTTTGACCTCGATCACTGCCGCGACCATGTCCAGGGGCAGCATCAGCATCTCTTCTGAGTAGCGGTAGACGGGGCTCACCAGTGCGTCATAGATGATGACATCCGTCTGCGGGCTTAACGAATTTGCCGTGTCGATGATGATTCCGGACGTTGCACGGAAACGTTGCGGTAAATGGTGATTGAGAAAGTCTCGTACCACATTCTCGGCTTCATTACCCTTCTCGCCGGGATGCGGATTCGTAGTGCGGATGAACTCGAATTCAGCCCTAAGCTTCTTCGCCGCTTCATTGAAGAGCTGAGCAACGGTGAGGTTCATATGTCGATGCCATCCCTACTCAAACGCGATCCTACGCTCACTTTCGCTGAGCGTCGCCAGATCTTTCCGCCGATCATACAGTTTAGTCGTGCGCGGGTCGGAATGGTTCGCCATGTCCTGTGCGGCTTCCAGCGCGCCGCCGTTGTGTAAGAATACCGTGATTCCCGTGCCCCGGAACGTGTGGTTACAGAATTCCTCGGACAACCCCGCTGCCGTGCAGCGGGCTTTGACAACATCGAGCATATCGCGCCGACTGATAGCAAGGCTGGTGAGCCTCCGCGCCTTATCGACCGACTGGAACAGGGGCGCTTCCTTGTCCTCGATACCCGCAGCTGCGATATAGGCGTCTAAAAACTCCTCCGCCTCACGGTGCAGCCAGACCAGCTTCTCCTTATTGCCTTTTTCAAGCAGGCGAAGCCGAGCGCGCTTGCCCTCCAGCCGGTAATCGCCGCGCTTTACGCCGACAACGGCGCTGACGCGCCCAAAAGTGTAGCCCATGATGGCGATGACAGCACGGTCGCGCAGACCCTTGATGTCGGGAACCTCTTTATGCCCCCCGCCGTGTTTCGCTGGTATTTTGACTTTTCGTGTAATGGGGATGGAGTCGAGCAGGTGGCGCATCTGCTCGGCTTCCATAATCGGCGTGATGCCCACCTGACGGCTGAATTTAGGTCCCTTGACAAACATGGCCGGGTTTTCGGGAACAACCTGCTTGACGACAAGCCAGTTGAACAGGCCGCGCAGCGCGGCCAGGTGCTGTTTGATGGACGGCGCGGTTAGCGGCTTGGCTTCGATATAGGCGGAAACATGCAGCGGCCGGATCGAGGCGAGCTGAAGCCCATGCTCTTCGCACCAGCGGCAGAACTGCGCGATGGCCTGCATGTATGCCGCGCGCGTGTTCTTGTTGCGGATCGTCGCGGCGAAGAATTCGAGGAAGTGTTCGCTGGCTTTGTCGCCCGCGGCGGCGATGATCGCCGGAACCGGAAATTCTGATGCGGGAAGCGCGGGTATGATCTCGGTGCGGGGTTCGTTCACAAACGGATGTACAGGTAGTTGCAGCGGTATCCCAAACCGGAGCCACCATACCGGAACCTAGCTGATCGGTCAATCAGATTACCACCCATAACCTCTTTTATGGGTGGTAATCCAGTAGGCGTGAAAACGTTACCATCCGTTAACGAACCCGAACGCGGAAAGCCTATTTCGCGGACTTCAGGTAGTGGTATTCAATCAAGCGCCGCGAGCAGATATCCAATTCATCGGGCGTGAACAGCGGATGCCACCGCGGATTGTCGTAGATCATGGCCTCCACAGTGAGGTCGAGGCGCTTGCGCTCCCATAGCGCCGTATAGCCCTCCGACACGGTCGAGCTGTGAATCAGGAGTTTCGCCGTCTGGATTCCGCCGTGTGCGTGCAGCATACGGAGGAAGCGTGTAGCCTTGTACCCAGCCTCGGATAGCGCGCGTTGATAAATTCCGTGCATTTGCTGCCCGAAAGCCGCCTGTAACGCTTCGTTGCTTTGCGTGACTTCAGACATCGTTTATCCTTTCTCCTTGCCGGCCTGCAGCCGCATGCGCCCAGAGAACGATTCGCGCTATGTCAACTTCTTCATGGCCTTCTGATGCCTTGCGAAGCTTCGCTTTCAGCAGGTCGCGGTCTTGCGTATCGCCGGCCTCGCTCCCATAGACGATGAACAAACCCCGGTAATAACCCGCGTGGCGGCAGAACCATGTCAGCTTTAGCAAGTCGTTCCGAAATTCACGGGCATCGCCTGTGTACGGCTTGACTTCGATACAGGCGAGGTTACGGTTCATGTTTCCCGGCTGATGCACAAGTAAGTCGGGCTTCGATCGTGCGTAAGGTCCGTCTCGGAAGTGGGGATTTCCGATTTTATCGACCTCTCCGCCAAGGCTGAAGGCAAAATCTCCCCACTCGCACCGGAGCTGATGATAGAACTCATAGCAATAGACCCGTTCGCGGTAAACGCTGTCCGCGTCCGCGACCGGCAGCTGAAAATATTCTGCCCCTATCCTCGCCGAGGCGCTGGAAATTTTCTCTTCAAGGGCTGCAAATTCACGTTCCATGACGGACACCACCGAGATTTCAATGTAACGCCTAGCAGGCCCTTGCGTCGAAGTCGAGCCTGCCTCCGCCTCCTGGGCATCACATTGGCCCTTACTCAACAGAGGGAATCCTGCTAGGATCGAAACATTTGCTTCGATCAACGATTTCCTGCAGGGGGCGCCCGCCCCGTCGCCCGCAGCAACCAAGCCGTTCAGGATAGAGGAGCCCGATGGATTCCGACACCATAACCGTAGAGCAGCTTTTCCAAAACCGCCGCCAATATTGCGTGCCGTTTTATCAGCGCGCCTATGTCTGGACGCTTGACGATCAATGGGAGCAGCTCTGGGAAGACATCCGAACCAAGGCAGAAGCGCGGCTGGCGAACGGAAAACTGATGCCGCATTTCCTGGGTGCGGTCGTGCTCGAACCCCAGCAGAGAGAAGGGCTCATCGGCGTCGAGGCGTATCACATCATTGACGGCCAACAGCGCCTTACGACATTGCAGTACATCTTCGCGTCTGTTCTGCTAGCGATAAACAAGCTGGGTATTGCGCCCCTCGTCGCCGTCGTGAGCGGATGCCTCAAGAACGGCAACCCGGAGACGATGCGTGACCCCACGACTGAAATGTTCAAGGTGTGGCCCACCTTCCGCGACCGCTTCCACTATCGGGCGGCGCTCACTGCAATCGACCTGGCCGAGTTGACCCAACGATTTCGGCCGCACTTCACCCAAGGGGGAGAACTCCGCAAGATTGGCATGTCACATCCACCCGCGCTGGCGGCCTTGTGGTACTTTACCCATGAATTTGAAATTTGGCTTGCGGAGCCAGGCGCTCAACCAGTGGCAGCGCGGGCCGAGGCGCTTGTCCTCGCAATCCTTCGAGATCTCAAACTCGTTTCCATCGTCCTTGACGCCGACGATGACGCGCAGATCATCTTCGAAACCCTCAATGGCCGTGGGGCGCAGCTTCACGCCACCGATCTGATCCGTAACTTTGTATTCATGCGTGCGGACCGTGAACAAGCTGATTCCGAAGCGCTCTACAACAACCTGTGGTCCGACTTTGAAAGTTCTTATTGGTCGGAGGAACAACGTCGCGGGCGCCTAAAGAAGCCTCGCTTGGAATGGCTGATTCACTCAACGCTCCAAGCCGAACTTCACGAGGATGTGGATTTGGCCCGAATTTACCACGAGTATCGCCGGTACGCCACCGACGCCAACAACCCGAGGACGGCCGAACAGCAGTTGCTGACGCTGAGCAGTTATGCCACCCATTACAAAGCACTGACCAGCGGTGTCGGAGACAACCCCATCGCTAACTTTGGGCGCGGCATCGCCGCCTATGATGTCAGTACCCTTTTCCCCTTGGCCCTTATGATTGCGGCATCTGCCGCGACCGATGAGGAAAAGTCCGAAATGTACGCTGATCTCGTCTCTTTCCTTGTCCGTCGGGCCGTTTGCGGCCTCACGCCCAAGAATTACAACAATGTATTCCAGGGACTTTTGCGTCAGCTCCATGCTGCAGGCATAAACCCGCCAGCCCTACGTGCACTCATGCAGGCGTCCACTGGTGATATTTCCCGCTGGCCTGCCGATGCCGAATTCCGCAACGCCTGCCTCACGGCACCACTCTACCCAGGCCGACTGGACGCTTCCAAAGCCAAGGCAATGCTTGCGGAGCTGGAACGCGGCCTCAGGGCCGACGGTCGCCCCGAAGAAGCATTCGTCGGCGGACTTTCCCACCTCGACGTGGATCACATCCTTCCTCAATCTTGGTACTCATATTGGCCGCTCCGCGATGGCTCGGCCGTTTCTGCAGAACAAGGCGAAGAGATTGACCTACTTGTGCGATCGGGACTACCCTTAACTGCGCAACAGCAGTTAACCGCGGCTCGCCAAGCGGCCGTACAGAACCTCGGAAATCTTACGCTTCTCAATCTCAGCGTGAACCGGCAGGCCCAACATCGCGCATTCGCCGAGAAGCGCGATCTCCTTATCGCGAACACCAATCTCCGGCTAAACATCCCGCTCATCGCCCTGACGGAATGGCACGAAGCTGAGATCGCTAAACGAGGCAACCAGTTGACCGACATAGCAGTCCGCATATGGGCCGGCCCGCGGACATGAAGGGAGCCATCGCACTTGTGACGCGGTGCGCCGTATCGTAAGCATAGGTCAGAGCGAGTATTGAGCCCCGGAAGCCGCTAATCGAGCGCGTCACGAATTGTCAAACAGGCGGCACAAAAGAGGATGAGATCATGATCGAGCGCACGATTGAGGACATCGCTGAGGCGTTGGCGCCGCACGGTGCAGCGCCCCGGCGCTGTAGCGTACTTCTCGGAGCTGGCTGCTCAATCAGCGCAGGTATCCCATCAGCATCAGACATAGTTCGCCAAATTAAGGTCAAATTCCCGGCCGCGTATGCGCGCGCGGCATCCCATGATTATCCAGACTGTATGGCAGCGCTCGAACGTGGTGTCAGACGAGACCTGATCGGAGCTTATATTGATAAGGCCAAAATCAATTGGGCACATATCGCGCTCGCACAGCTGATAGACGGAGTTTATGTCGACCGTGTCCTGACGACCAATTTCGATCCACTAATTTCGCGGGCGTGCGCCCTCGTTAACTCTTTTCCCGCCGTCTATGATTTCGCTGCTTCCCACATCTTCAATCCGGACCAAGTCAGTGAAAAGGCGATTTTTCACTTACACGGTCAGCGGGACGGTTTCGTCCTGCTAAATACGCGGTCCGAGGTGACCAAACATCGAAATCATATCAAGCCGGTCTTTGATGACGCACACAAGGGGCGAGTCTGGATCGTCGTTGGCTACAGCGGCGAGAATGATCCGGTATTTGACTTGCTCGCCAGAGTCAAAACGTTTGAATACGGTCTGTACTGGATAGGTTATGGTCCTAAGCCATCAAAACACGTTGCCGACAAGCTTTTGGGGAGGGAGTGCGGAGCTCATTTTATAGGTGGCTGGGATGCGGACGACTTTTTTGTAAGTCTGGCTCAAAAGCTCCAGTGCTTTCCGCCGCGGTTCGTTACTCAACCCTTCTCGCATCTGAAATCGATGTTCTCCATGTTGACCGATTACAATGCCCCTCGGAACGACACTGAGGATGCGCCCAATTTCAGACAAAGCCGCTTCGACGTGGCCTCTGTCGTTCGGCCTCAGCTTGAGAACCTCATACAGAGCCGAGAGCACTCATTATCTGCGGAATATCATTTCCTCGCGGGCGAGTACGAGCGGGTCGTCACGTTGTTTGAAAAGAAGAATGTCAAGAAGCTTTCGCTTGAGGACGCTGACACTTACGGATGGTCTCTGTTGACATTAGGGGACCGGCTGCACTCCACTGCGAAAGCCGACGATAACAGGGCGCAATATCGTTCAGCAATACGGCGGTTTGAAGTCGCAGCGAAGATTCCAATAACGGCAGCGGATGCGCTTTATAATTGGGGCAACGTTTTGTTCGACTTGTCCCTAGCTGTAAGAGACGGCGCTCCCGAAGTGATGACTAGGTCAGCGGAGCAGTTGATGCGCAGAGCCGTCGCGAAATACCGTGACGCGATTGCGAAAGATCCTTCTTTTGCAGACGCCCATAATAACTTGGCCAATGCCCTAACCGACCTAGCGCGCGCTGAATATCCACGGAAAGACGACGGCATGTTACGGGAAGCGTTTGAGCATTATGAGAAAGCAATACAAGGAACACAAACGCCTGACGTAGTACAATGCAATTACGCAAAAGCTGTCCATGATCTCGCTAGGATCACCGGCGACCTGCGCCTGTACAAGAAGTCGTCAACCCATTTCAAAATCGCGGCTAAGTTCAAGCCGAATTATTACAGCGTGTTTTTGAGCTGGGGGCACGAACTTTCGGACTTGGCCAGGAAAACAGGCTCAGCGAAAGACTACACGGCCGCATTTGACAAGTATCGCCGTGCCGCCGAAATTGTCCCAACGGACACTGCTGCTCATCATAGTTGGTATTATGCGCTGTTGGAACTGGTCAAAAGGTCAAAGGGATCCAAGAAGGGAGCGTTGATTGAACAAGCTAAATCAGTGTCTCGCGAGCTGCAACGTAGACGACGGCGGCAAATACGTTCTGGCCCACCGGTGTAATGAGCGCCGTCTCGGTGTCACCGTGCTTAAAAGAGATCTGCACTTCGCCGGCTTCGACACAGGGCTTCATAAGCCGATTAAGCTAAGGCCCTATAGTTAGGCACGATAATGTATTTTATCGTGTCTAAAGTCAATGACCGTTTGCTGTGTCAGCAGCCCTAAGAAACGACGGAGCAAACCCGCGCTTTCAAAAGAGCGCCGTAGGGTTTTGCGGAGTCGCATTTGCGCGCCGGCGAATCGCAGGCCGCTATGTTATACCCAGCACATTGAATCTAACCAGAAACTCTAAAAAAGATCCGGCGGTCGGAGCACCGCCGGACAAGGGAAAATGATGAAGCCGCATTACTGGATAATCTGATCCAGCTCCTGCAGCAATTGGTCCGATACGGTCAGCAGCTTGGAATTGGCCCCGTACGCCTGCTGCGCCACGATGAGATCGGTGAGCTGCGTAGAGAGGTCCACGTTCGACTGCTCCAGCGCCGAGGGTGTGAACGTGCCCACGCCGCTCGTGCCCGCCAGCTCCGGATTGACTGTGCCCGATGCGAGTGTCGCCTGATAGGCATCACCGGAAACTGCCTGTAATCCATTCGGATTGGTAAAGTTGGCGAGCGGAAGCTGGAACATTTTCTGAGTCTGGCCATTGCTGAAGGCGGCGATGACGAAACCGTTGGCATCGATACTGACGCCGGTCAGCTCACCGGTCGGCGAGCCGTTTTGCTGGGCAGTGGATACGTTGAACGCTCCAGCCGCTTGAGTCAGTCCGATGCCATTGGTGGTGCTGGTATTGTTCAGG
>Ga0116219_10002526_pt1 | contig 15386 bp, 14 predicted proteins | sample Sb_taG_4_FD_91019 | JGI IMG/M metagenome (GOLD analysis project Ga0116219, IMG submission 91019) | Peat soil microbial communities from Weissenstadt, Germany - Sb_50d_6_BS metaG | ecosystem: Environmental > Terrestrial > Soil > Wetlands > Peat | place: Germany: Weissenstadt | collected 2010-09-21
GCACAGTCAGCAGTTCATTACGCAAATCGACCGAGGGATCCTTCAGATACGCCTCGATCGACTGTTCCACCATGCCGAGGTCCAGTTCAAGGTTGGCGTCCACAGAAACCTCTTCGTCCTCGTCGGTCTGATGCTCTTGACGACCAAACATGGGATCACCCCTCCAGTCGGACAGAGATGAATGTACAAGCTCGTGCAAGGCCCACCGGGCCGGCCGCCGGCCCACGTCGGGGTCGCCGCTCACGGGCCGGCCCGACTGCCGGTAGGGTCCAGGACCGAGCCGAGCGCCGAGCGGCGGACCATGGGAGGGCACCGATGACGGGCCAGGGTGACGGGCAGAAGAGTGAGCAGGTCCACGAGTGGGGAGAGGCCGTGCCGGCGTCCTCCGGCCGGCCTAAGCCGGGCGACATCATCACCGAGTCTGGCCTGGCCATGGCCCCTGCTCCCCTGGTCGGCCAGGACGTGTCGACTCCGCTCGAAGAGGACGAGCCCGAGCACACCATCCCGCCGGGCCCGCTGTGGGCCATGAAGGAGCGCCGGCACACCCAGTGGCACCTCCTGCCGGCCCACGAGCAGCACGAGCGGATCCGCGAGTGCTTGGAGGCCGACGACTACACCCTCTACTGCATCGACGACGGGCGGCACCACGCCATGATCGGCCGCCGCGTCGGCGCCTCGCCCAGCGGCTGCGAGTACACGCTGCTCGGCCGCATCGCCCGCCAGCGCTACGAGGAACTGCGCGACGAGGTCGTGCTGCTGGTCAACTGCTTCGACACGGCCACCGAGATGCGACTGTGCGGGGTCGCCGTCGAAGAGGACATCCGTTCGTCCAACGTCTTTGACGTCGCCAAATACGACAGCATCGACGACGTCCCCGAGGACTACCGGCCGGGCTCGCCGTTCCACCACTTCCGCCAGGAACTGGAGATCACCGCCTACGAGTAACGGTGTCCCGGGGCGCCTTCGGCTCCTGTGGGAGCCGAGCCAGCGGCTGGCTCCGACGGGCCCCAGCCCGGCGGACTGGGGCAGGTGGTTTCGGCAAGTGTCTTCTTGGTGAACCAAAGCGGTTGGGGCGGGCGTCACGTCCAAAGCTGCGGTGGTCGAGGTCACCGGCTTCAATCAGGTCGGTCTCGATGGAACTCCGGCCGAACCGCTCTGGCGGGACTGTCCACTTCGTCCTCGTTACCGGGCTGCACGGAGAGCCCGATTGGCTTCAAGGTGAGCTTTCTGACCCGCATAGGGGCATGCCCGATGTGTCTGTGGCGACTGAGCAGCACTGCCCCACCCCAGGCCTCGTGGTCATCAATCTGCCCTATGCAATGCTGCATCTTGCTTGGTCGATACCCAATGGCCGAATGTGATCAGTGAGGTAGTGCGTGTTCCACGACATACCGGAGTCGATCCAACAGAGGATGGAGGAACTGGAACAGCGGGACGCCGTCGACCGCATAGACGGAACGGCTCGACTCGACCGGCTTCGCCAGATCCCACCCGAGACTGGCAGGTTCATCGCCCTGCTGGCTGCGGCAGCACCCGCGGGTGTCTGGATCGAGATAGGCACAAGCGCGGGCTATTCCGCGCTGTGGATTGCACTGGCGTGCCGCGAGCGCGGACAGACCCTCACGACCTTTGAGCTTCTAGCTTCGAAAGCGGCGATGGCTGCAGAGACCATTTCCGCGGCAGGAGTGAGCGATGTCGTCACGCTGGTAGAGGGTGACTTCCTTTCCCATGTCGGCCAGCTCGGTCACATCGGCTTCTGCTTCCTCGACGCAGAAAAGGAGATCTATGGCTCGTGCTACGAGGCGATCATCCCCCGACTTGTACCAGGGGCGCTACTCGTGGCCGACAACGCCATCAACCACCGAGCCACCCTGCAACCCATGCTCGACGTTGCGCTCTCTGACCCACGAGTGGACGCGCTGGTCGTCCCAATTGGCAAGGGCGAGCTCGTCTGTCGGAAGCGGTGACCAGCTGACGCGCCGCCAATCCGGTGCGAACTGGGGCACTCAACGTCTTTGGCTGGTCAGGCTCAGCGATCCATTGCTTCGACCCTTCAGCATCCCGAGCGGTGTCGTTGGCGGTCGAGCGTCGAGCGGCGGACCACGCGGGCATTGTGTCCCGGGGCAGCGCTAGGGCTCGGTGCGCGGGGGCTCACGAACCGCTCAGGTACAAGAAGCCGTACCCCTCGTCGCGCACCACCACCTCAGCCTCCGCGAGTGCCGCGTCCCAGTCCCCTCGAACGGCCGGGTCGGACTCCTCCATACCGTGGTCGGCGACCAGGAAGAAGGCACAGTCCTCCCACAACCCGGTCTGCTCCACCACCTCAAAGATCCGACCCAGCCGGGCGTCGCTGTCGCGCACGGCGCTCGCCGCCATCTCCGAGTAGGGGCCGCCCTCGTGGAACGCCGAGTCGGTCAGCGTGAAGTTGACCCAGGTGAAGACGGGCGGGTTCGCGTCGGTGTTGGCCCAGACGCGGTGGAACTGCTCGATGGCGGTGTGGTCAGCGCGCGACGCCCACCGGTAGTCCTTGCTTGGCCTGACGAACCGTGTGGTCGCGTCGGGTAGGTCGTCGGGTCCCGGGGCGGGCGGCGGCCGCTCGCCGTTGCGCACGAGGCCGAACGTCGAGTAGTCGGCCCCGGCGTCGCAGGGCTCGTTGATTGAGGCGGTGGTCCCGGGACGCACGCGCTTGGCCGCGTGGTGCATGGTCTGCACCCCAGGGTTGAGCCACTGCATGGAGGTCGCCCACGTCGCCGGCGAGTTGGTGATCACCTGCGCACCGGTACGCCGGTCGACCCAGGCGTTGTGGAGGATCCCGTGGTGGCCTGGGTGGCTGCCGGTGAGGATCGTGGTGTGGTTGGCCAGGGTCACGGTCGGGAGGGACGCCAGCGCCCCGAACCGGCAGGCCGCCCCCTCTCCGATCAAGCGCGCCACGTTCGGGGCTTCGCCCCGACCGGCAAGGTCGTAGAGCACGTTGGGATTGGTCCCGTCCCAGAGGAACCCGATCAGATACCGGGCCCGGCCCGGGCCGTCGACTAGGGCGTCGATCACCGACCCGTCCTGGTGGGAGAGCAGCGGTCGGTCGGGGTCGTGATCGGCCGCGAGCAGCCGAAGCGTCGTCGGCGCCACGTCGATCAGTCGGCAGCCGATGTCGGTCATCCCGAGTTTCGGCACCCCGGCACCGGCAACGATAAAGGGTGCCCTCGCCTGTACGACGCCTAGTGATCCATGCTCGCCGAGGTGCCCGCCCTGGTCGGCCCAGTTGTGGGACGCACTGTGGATCACGCAGAGGTCGGGAGCCGACGGATGGTCGAAAAGCTGGGCGAACTGTTCGAACGCGTGGGGGTAGCTGTTCAGGTGGCGACTCGGATGCGGCATGGCCCGCTCGGCCTCAAGTCCGACGAAGCGCGTCTGGTCCTGCACGGCGAGCGGGTTCTGACCCGTGGCCGACTCGATCCAGAAGCCACCATCCACGCCGGCGTCGCGGCGGAACCGCACGGCTCCGTCCGCCGACGCGACTTCGTAGGCCCCGTCGGCCCTCGACCAGCCGACCATGTCGACGATGGGCTCGAGGTCGCGGCTCAGCAGCACCTGGAGGGCCCGGTCGCGTTGGCGGGTGGTCGCCGGGACGAGCGCGCTCATGCCCGAAGCGTAGGCCCGACGCGCGCTTGGGACTCGACTCGAGCGCTGGGACGCCTGAGGAGCCCACAACCTGCCGCGAAGTTGTCGCAGTGTCCCACGCGTTCGAAGCCCCCTCTGGCCGTTGGTGCCGATGATCCACACCCGATGGCTCAGATGCTCTACGGAAGGCTTTCAATGATCGAGACTACGTCCTCGCGGTGGAGTCCGAACCGGCGAGCCTGAGTAAGCAATTCTTGGGCTTGCGCCCAGATGACGCCACGCTCAGGTTCTCCCGAAACGGTGACACCGCGACCTCGGCGGAACTCGAGCACGCCTTCATCTCGGAGGATGCGCAGTGCCCGCAGCACGGTGTTGGTGTGAACACCGAGTACGGCGGCCATGTCGTGGGCGGGAGGTAGACGCTCGCCGGGACGGACCTCACCGTTGGCGATGTCACGGCGGATCTCGGCGGCGACTTGGTCGTGAAGGGGTAGGACGTCATCCCTGTCGAGCTTGACATCTCGCATAGTGACATCCATAGTAGCACTATCGTGTCTGAGACCACGAGCGGCCCGTTCGGCCCGGTACCGATCTGCTCACCCTGAAGGACTCTCCCAGGAAGGCCGGTTGGCAGCTTGGCCTGGCTCCGAAGTGCCTGATTCGGTAGGGGGCACCCAGTTGAGGGCGGGACGCTGATCACCCGATCGGACTTCGGTCCTCTTTCCGCGGAGCGCCACCCGGGCAGAACTTCGCTTATCACGCGTCACCGTCGCGGAGGCCGGGTCTCGCCCGCTCAGTGACGCGGCAGCGCCACCCGGCGTAAGACGCGCAGGCTGCCGCAGGCGCCGTCGTTGACGAACTCCCCCGAGTCGAGCGCGGCACAGTAGATCTCATAAGGAGGACGCCCGCCGTCGGCCGGGTTGGGGAAGACGTCGTGAATGGCCAGCCATCCCCCGACCGCCACGTGCGGTGCCCAGCCCCGGAAGTCGGCCCAGGCGGGATCCTCGCCGTGCCCGCCGTCGATGAAGCAGAACGCCAGCGGCCGGTCCCAGCGCGCAGCGACCGTGGGGGAGTCGCCCACGACGCCCACGACGGACACCTCGAGCCCGGCGATCGAGATGGTGCGCCGCCAGTGCAGCAGCGTGTCGATGCGGCCCGCCTCGGGATCGACGAGATCGGCCTCGTGGTACTCCCACCCGGGCTGGTTCTCCTCGGAGCCCCGGTGGTGGTCGATGGACAGCAGGACCGCGCCGGAGGCCTCGGCGGCCGCCCCCACATACACGGTGGACTTCCCGCACCAGGCGCCGATCTCCACAAAGGTCGGGGGCATCGCGCCGGGGACTCTTTCCCGGCCAGCCCGGAGGGCAGCGAGGAACAGCGCCTCCCCTTCGTCGTCGGGCATGAAGCCCCGGGTCTCGCGGGCCGTCTGGAGTAGTGCCCGCACCCGGTCGGACTCCCGCGCGTCGCTCGCGGGCACCGCCTGGGTCATCAGGCTCTACGCGTGCCGGCTGCCCGCAACGAGTCGGCCAGCTCAGGCCGTTCGCGGGCTGCGAAGGCCACGTTGACGTTCAAACGTTCGGCCGACTGCGCGACGCGCCGCGGGCCTGACGCCAACGGGTGGTCCTCGAGGAACGCGATCGCTCCGCGTGCGAAGTCGGCGTCGCCGCAGAGCGCTGGCAAGGAGTCGAGGATACGTGGTGGCGCATTCTTGGGGAAACGCTCGAGGATCGTGTCCCAGCTCTCGGTGATGCGCGTCCATACGGCCTGGTTGCCGACGGGATTGGCCAGGAGGGCGGAAATGACGCTGAACCCGTTCTGGGTGCGCACCTCGGTGAGGGCCAGGTCGAACGTCCGGAGGCAGAGATCGACGTCGGGGAAGCTGGCGAGCGCGCCGAGCGAGCGCATCTCCTCCTGCGGCGTCGATGCCGACCGGTAGCGTTCCAGGAGCGCGTCGTAGTCGCCGGGGCGCACGAGCTCCGCCACGACTGCCAGCGTCGCCGTCTCGATGTCAGCGGGGATCGCAGGGCCCGAGCCACCACCTATCGGCGACGCATCGAAGCGGCGAGCGGCTTCGGCCCGGACCTCCTCGTCCGCACCGACGGTGCCCATCAGGTTGATGGCGAGCGAGCGCAACGACGGCGTGCGGTCACCCTCTCCCGGGGACGCATCGAAGCCCAAGCGGCGGTTGATGGGGCCGACCAGCGCTGCCACGGCCTCGTGCAGCGCGTCCTTGTGCTCGGCCAGCGCGATCCGGTTGGCCAGCACGAGGGCGCTGCCGACCGACGCCCAGGGCGCAGGGTCGGGCTCCAGGCCCAGTCGCGACGCCAGGACGAGGAACTCGGGCAACGCGTTGTGCCCGGCCAGCGTCGTCGCCCACGTATCGGAGAGGAGGTTGGCCCGCTCGAGCGGGGTGAGCTCAGGGAGGTGCTCGGCCAGCGCCAGCCGGTGCGCGCTCTCGTAGCCCACCCTGAACACGCCCCAGCCGCCGGCGTTCAGCACCGCCAGCCCCTGCTGCGCCTCGTCGATGGACGTCGGCTCCGGACCCAGGACCAGGTGCCGGACCGGCGCCCCCGGCGTGCCGGAGGCGGGCAGCGCACGCACCGCGATGGGCACGTTCCATTCCCTCCCGATGGACGACTCCACGCCAGAGGGCGGCGGACCGAAGGAGAACGGCTGCTGGGTCAGCGTGTCCCCGTGCAGGGAGACCAGTGGGTGCCCCCCCTGGAGGATGAACGTGTTCATGACGTCGCGCACCGGCGCGCCACTGGCGTCCTCGAGCGCGTCCCAGAGGTCGGTCGTGACCGTGTTGCCGTACGCGTGCGCCTTGAGGTACGTGCGCACGCCGTCCCGGAAGACATCGGCCCCGATGTGCTGCTCGAGCATGCGCAGCACACCACATCCCTTCTCATAGGTCAGCAGGTCGAACATCCCCTCCGCCTCCTTGGGCGGCCCGACGGGATACTCAATGGGACGAGTCGAGTGCACCCCGTCGACGGCGAGGGCGGCCTCGCGTGAGGGGGCGAAGCCGACCCAGCGGTCCCACGACGGCCTGAACGCGTCCACGCAGAGCATCTCCATGAACGTGGCGAAGGCCTCGTTGAGCCAGATTCCCTCCCACCACCGCATCGTCACGAGGTCGCCGAACCACATGTGGGCGAGCTCGTGGGCGATCACGTCGGCCACGCGCTCGAGCTCGGCCCGGGCAGCGCTCGACGTATCGACAAGGAGGGCGTTGTCGCGGAAGGTGATGCAGCCCAGGTTCTCCATGGCTCCGGCCGCGAAGTCGGGGATGGCGACCAGGTCCACCTTCTCGCCCGGGTAGGGGACGTTGAAGTATTCGGTGAAGAAGCGCAACGCGAACGCGCCGACCTCGAGAGCGAATTCCCCCAGGTGCCGTTTCCCCGGCGTGCACACCACCCGGAGGGGCACGCCGTCGACGTCCACGGTCTCGGTGGTCTCGAGCTTCCCGACGACGAAGGCCACCAGGTAGGTGGACATCTTCATGGTGGGGGAGAACCGGATGCGGCGCTTGGCGCCGACCTGGTCGATCCCGACGATCGGGGAGTTCGAGATCGCGTCGACCTCGGGGTCCACGATCAGCGCGATGTCGAAGACGGCCTTGCGGTCCGGCTCGTCGAAGCAGGGGAAGCAGCGCCGGGCGTCGACTGACTCGAACTGCGTCGTCGCGATGGTCTGCGTCTCGCCGTCCGGGCCGGTGTACGTCGAGCGGTAGAACCCGCGCAGCTTGTCGTTGAGGGTGCCGGTGAAGCGGCAGCTGATGGTGCACGGACCGGGGGGCAGCTCCGAGGGGGGCCGGAAGACGACCTGCTCGAGGTCGTCATCGAAGGTCACGCTGCACCCGACCGTGCTCCCGTCGGACCCCAGGACCTCGACGTCGCTGATGGCGAGGTCCGCCGCGTTGAGCACGATCTCAGTGACCGGCTCGCGGACGACGACGTCGATGGCGACCGTGCCCGAGAAGGTGGCCGACGCGACATTCGGCTCGATCTCCATCCGGTAGGTTTCGGGATCGACCGTGCGCGGCAGGCGGAACGCCTCCGAGCCGGGCGCGACGGGTGGCGTGGGACCTGGTGGCATCGGTGAAGGCTACCCGCGGCGCTGCGAGTAGGTTCTCGCAGCGTGCCAGCCGAGGACGCCACGACCGTCGACCACGCCCAGTCATCCCCACGGAGCCACGAGGGGGACGGCCACGATCTCGACGTGGTAGCCATCGGCTCGCCCCTGCTCGACGTGATTGAGCTGGCGAGCGACGAGCAGCTGGCCCTGGTCGGGCTGGAGAAGGGGTCCATGACGCTGATCGACCTGGTGACCGCCAACGCGGTCCAGGAGTTCATGGGCGCCCCCCGCTACGTCTCGGGGGGCTCGGTGGCCAACACGACCGCCGGGATCGCCGTGCTCGGCGGGACGGCCGGCTTCGTGGGAGCGGTGGCCGACGACGAGGTCGGCCGGACCTATGCAGAGAACCTGCGGGCCGCCGGCGTCGAGTTCGAGCCGCACTACAGCGAGTCGGCCGCCGGCGACGGGCTGGGCACGGGGCGCTGCGTGGTCCTGATCACCGAGGAAGCGGACCGGACCATGGGGACGTACCTGGGGGCGGCGTCCACGCTGTCGCCCGAGGGCGTCCCGACGTCCCTCGTGGCCCGGGCCTCCGTGGTGCTCCTCGAGGGCTACCTCTGGGACGTCCCGGCCGCCAAGGAGGCCATGCGCCACGCCGCGGCCACCGCCCACGCCTCGGAGGGCTCGGTGGCGCTGTCCCTCTCCGACCCCTTCTGCGTGAGTCGACACCAGCGCGAGTTCCTCGAACTGCTCATCGACGACGTCGACATCCTGCTGGGCAACGAGGAGGAGGTCACCATGCTCTTCGGGGCCTCCTCGCGTGGGGCGGCCGTCGAGGCCGCCGAAGAGACCGGTCTGCTGGTCGTGATGACCCGCGGCGCCCAGGGCGCCGTCGTGCTCACGGCGCGCGGCCCCGAGGAGGTCCGGGCCGCCGCGGTGGAACGCGTCGTCGACACCACCGGAGCGGGCGACCTCTTCGCGGCCGGCTTCCTCTTCGGCCTCACCCATGGCATGGGCCCCGTGGAGAGCACCACGCTCGGAGGGCTGTGCGCGGCGGAGATCATCTCGCACACGGGCGCCCGACCCGAGGCCGACCTCAAGGCGCTCGCCGCAGCCGCCGGCCTGCTGCCCGCGTAGCCGGGCCGCTCCGTGAGCCTGTCGATCGGGATCGTCGGACTGCCCAACGTCGGCAAGTCCACCTTGTTCAACGCCCTCACCAACAACGAGGTGCTGGCGGCCAACTACCCGTTCGCCACCATCGACCCCAACGTGGGTGTCGTCGCCGTGCCCGACGCGCGGCTGAACAAGCTCGCCGAGCTCTACGACGATGCACCCGTGGTGCCGGCCTCGGTCACCTTCGTCGACATCGCGGGCCTGGTGCGCGGCGCGTCGAAGGGGGAGGGTCTGGGCAACCAGTTCTGGCGGCCATCCGCGAGACCGACGCCATCTGCCAGGTGGTGCGGGCCTTCCACGCGGACGACGTCGTGCACGTCGACGCGCGGGTCGACCCAGCGGGCGACATCGAGACGGTGAACACCGAGTTGATCTTGGCCGACCTGCAAACGGTCGAGCAGCGACTGCCGCGCCTTGCGCGCGAGGCCAAGGGGGCTCCGGCGCTGAAGCCGACGGTGGATGCCGTGGCCGCGACAGAACGGATCCTGGGCAAGGGCCGCACCGTGTCGAGTGCGGCCGCAGCCGGCGAGGTCGACGCTGCGCTCCTGCACGACCTGCACCTGCTCACGGCCAAGCCATTCATTTACGTCTTCAACGTCGACGAGGGCTCGCTGGGCGACGCGGACCTGGTGGCCCGCCTCATTGAGAGCGTGCGGCCGGCGCACGCGGTGGTCCTGTGCGCCCAGATCGAGGCGGAGGTGGCTGGCCTCGACCCGGACGACGCCGCGGAGCTGCTGCGCAGCTACGGCCAGGAGGAGTCGGGCCTGGAGCAGCTGGTGCACGTGGGCTTCGCCACGCTCGGGCTCCAGACGTTCCTCACGGCCGGGCCCAAGGAGGCGCGGGCGTGGACCATCCATGTCGGCGACACCGCCCCCAAGGCCGCCGGCGTGATCCACACCGACTTCGAGCGGGGGTTCATCAAGGCCGAGGTGATCAGCTTCGAGGACCTGATGGCAACGGGCTCGGTCGCCGCGGCGCGCAACGCCGGCAAGGCGAGGATGGAAGGCAAGGACTACGTCATGCGCGACGGCGACGTGGTGGAGTTCCGCTTCAACACCTGAGGGCGCCGTCGCGGCCCGGGCTCAGTTGTTGGGGTTCGGGCCGCCGTTGGGGTTCGGGGTTCCGTTGAGGTTCGTGCTCATGACCGAGAACGCGGCGGTGATCTGGTGTCCAGTCGCGTTCAACACGTACCAGAGCCCCCCGTCCTGGTCGATGGCCTGGCCCATCACGAGCCCGGGCGTCACGTCGAGGCTGTACGTGTAGAGCGGGTGGCCGTCGTAGGAGAGCTGGGTCGACCCGTCGGGGCGCGTGAGCGTCCCGACCAGCGAGGGGTCGACGCCGGGGCCGACCCGAACGGGCCCGGACTCGATCAGCGGCGGCCACTGGAACACGCAGCCGTCGTTGAGGCAGGCGCTGTGCGCGGGGGTGTCGGGGACGAAGTCGTACAGAGTGTCGCCGCCCCCGGTGGCGAGGATCGGTCCGACGGGCGAGCGCTGGAGCGTCAGAGTGAGCGAGATGTCGGTCGTCGGCGGAGCCGTGAGCGTCGTGACGTCGGTGCTCGAGCACGCGCCGAGCACCAGGGCGACGCCGACGAGGGCTGCCGGCAGAACGAGGGCGGAGCGGCGCAGCCCTGGCCGCATCACGAGCCCGACGCGGGGACGTTGGTCCCGAGCATCCAACTGATGGAGGCGAGGGCGTCGGCGATCGTCCAGTTGGGCTGCTGCGGGTTGTGCAGGTCGTGCACCCCGCCGTCGTCGAGGAGCGAGGTCAGCTTGGGGTCGAGCTTGCCGCCCAGGTTCGGCGCGGTGGCGTCGACGAAGCGCTCGTGGCCGTCGGTGCCGACCAGGATGTAGCCGTCGGTGTGGACGACGTCGTAGGTCAGGGGCTTCCCGGTGAACCAGTCGATCTTGGGCGGCTGTTCCTCGGGGACGATCTGGTACCCGACGCCGAAGGGCTTCCAGAAGGCGGCGATGTTCACCGGCGTACCTGTCCAGAGGTCCCAGTCGGCCCCGAACTCCTTCTGGTAGGCGGCCAGGCGGGCCACGGTGTCGCGGCCCGGGTCGACGGTGGCCTCGACGAAGACCACCTGGTTCCCCAGCCCGGCGGCCCGAAGGTCGCGCTGGAGGGAGATGAAGGCGCCGGTGACGAGCGGGCACTCGTCCTGGCAGAGGGAGAGGAAGGGGGCGAGGACCACCACCTTGCCCCGCAGCCCGGCCAGCGACACCGGCCGGCCCTGCTGGTCGACGAGGGGGAGGTGCTGCGGCGTCGGCCGGTCGAGCACGAGCCCCTGGCTGGGTGGCGGTGCGGGGGGCGCCGACGACCCGCAGGCGGCCAGGAGGCCCCCGAGGACGAGGACGAGGACAGTGACGAGGGCCCGACGGTGGGAGATACGGGTCAGGCCTCGTCCTCCCCGGCGGGCAGGAACGAGAAGGGGAGGTCCGCCAAGGAGATGAGGGTGGAGGCGACCCAGCGGGTCAGGGCGTCGAAGACGGGCGCGATGGTCGACGGCTCCTCGAGCTGGTGCTCGCTGAAGCGGACCGAGCCCTCGTAGGTCGCCTCGGCAGCCCAGCGGAGGCCACCACCACCGCCCCCGTCGGTGCGCACCTGCTCGATCGTGGTCGCGGTGCGGACAAGGTCCATGGGGTCGCCGAGCGGGCCTGTGATCGGCAGGGCCGCCATGACCTTCTCCGTGTCGGGGGCCTCGGCCATGCGCTGGACGCGCAGCGCGACCTCGATCACGACCTCGGGGAGCTCGTCGGGCGGCTCGCCAATGGACCAGCTGCGGTAGGAGGTCTGGCTCCACGTGGGCCAGTCCACCGAGATGTCGGCGCGCACCCGGGGCGGCTGCTCCTCGCCGGGCAGGCTGTAGGAGGTCTCCCAGGACACGTCGCCGAGGAACACGTCCACCTGGAAGCGCTCCTCCACGGCCTGGCGCTGGAGCAGCGCCCGGTCGAAGGAGGCACGCATTGTGCTGATGACGTCGACGAGGAGGTGATCGAGCACGCCGCACGAGGATAGGCCCGTTGCCGCGGGGGGCGGCTTCGCCCTGGTCGCGGCTGATCCGGCCCAGGCCACGGCTGTTACCGTCGGGCTGGTGAGCGCGCGGTCCCCCTGGCTGGAGCGGAGGGTCATCGCCTACGCGCACCAGGGCGGGGCGTGGGAGTCGCCCTCCTCGACCCTCCATGCCATCGCGCACGCGCTGGAGGCCGGCGCCACCGGGATAGAGCTCGACGTGCACGCGACGGCGGATGGTGAGCTGGTGGTGTGCCACGACGCCACGGTCGACCGCACGACGCCCGCGACGGGCACGATCGCCTCGTTCACGCTCGCCGAGCTGCGGCAGCTCGACTTCTCCTACTGGTGGATCCCTGGGGCCGACGTCACGCCGGGCCGGCCTCCCGAGGACTACCCGTTCCGGGGCCGGGCGCTGGAGGACCCGTCGTTCGGCATCGCCACCCTGCGCGAGGTCCTCGAGCGGTTCCCCGGCGTCGTGCTGAACCTGGACATCAAGCAGACGGCGCCCGTGGTGGCCCCCTACGAGGAGGCGCTGGCGCGGCTGCTGGCGGAGTTCGGGCGCAGCGACGACGTGATCGTGGCCTCGTTCCTCGACCCGGCGACCGACGCCTTCCGCCGCTTCGCACCCTCGGTGCCCACCTCGGCGGGCACCGTGGCCACGGCCGATGCCTGGCGGGCGGTGCAGGCCGGTGAGGGCGTGCCCGAAATGCCCGCCGTGGCGTACCAGGTCCCCGAGCGCCAGGGCGACCTGGTCGTGGTGGACGAGCGCTTCGTGGCGGCCGCGCACGAGGCGGGCAAGGCCGTCCACGTGTGGACGGTGAACGACACCGAGTCCATGGAGCGCCTGCTGGGCCTCGGCGTGGACGGGATCATCTCGGACCTGCCCACCACCCTGTGCGGGGTGCTGTCGTCCCAGGGCGTCGCCTGGGACGGGACCTGAGCGATCAGGCTCTCAGGCAGCCGGACCGGGCTTCAGCCGCGGCCGCAGTTCGGCTTCTTGCCGTGATTGGCCTTCTTCTTCGTCCTGAGCTTGCGCTTGACCGTTCGCTTCGACATGAGGCGAAGATCCTAGACGATGCGGCACAGACCGTCCGGTAGCCTCGGTCGCATGCGGTCCGGATGGCTGCTGCGGGACGGAGACGTGGTGTGCGCGCTGGAGATGGCCGACTCGCCCGCTGAGCGCCGCGCCCTGCGTGGGCGAGCGGGATGTGAGGGCGCGCTGCACGTGGAGGGCGCCCGCGCCGTGCACACGGTGGGCATGCGGTTCCCCATCGACGTGGCCTTCCTCTCGGACGATCTCACGGTGGTGCGCATGGCCCGCCTCAAGCCGTGGCGGATGGCCAGGGGTGGGAGGGCGGCCCGCAGCGCGGTGGAGACCGAGGCGGGCGCGCTGGAGCGCTGGGGCGTGCAGGTGGGTGACCGACTCGAGGTGCACGAGGCGAACGGTGCCGTAGGCGACGGGCCTTGAGCGGGGAGGGGCGGGGCCAGCTGGTGCTCGTGGCCACGCCGATCGGGAACTTGGGCGACCTCTCCCCCCGGGCGCGTGAGGTGCTGGCGACGGCGGATCTGATCTGCTGCGAGGACACCCGGCGCACCCGGGCCCTGCTCTCGGCGGTCGGCGTCGCCGCCGGCGGGCCGGGCGGTGACCGCCTGCTCTCGCTGCACGGCCACAACGAGGCGGGCCGCCTGGACCGCGTGGCGGCCGCCGTGGCCGGCGGTGCCACCGTGGCCGTGGTGAGCGATGCGGGCACGCCCGGCATCTCGGACCCCGGCGCCTGGCTGGCGGCGCAGCTGGCTGCCGCTGGCGAGACGGTGAGCACCGTGCCGGGGCCGTCGTCGGTGGTGGGGGCGCTCGTCGTGAGCGGCCTGCCCGCCGACCGCTTCGGCGTCGAGGGGTTCTTGCCGCGCAAGGGCTCCGAGCGGCGCCGTCGGATCGCCGCGCTCATGGTGGACGAGCGCACGTCCGTCGTGCTCGAGGCGCCGGGCCGCGTGGCGGGCACCCTGAGCGAGCTGTCCGCCGCCGACCCCGACCGACCGGTCGCTGTCGTGCGGGAGCTGACCAAGCTGCACGAGGAGGTCTGGCGGGGCACGCTGAGCGACGCCGCGGAGGCGTTCGCGGCACGCCAGCTGCGGGGCGAGGTGGTGCTGGTGGTCGGGGGTGCCCCGGCGCCGGAGCCGGCGGGCGACGAGGAGGTCGAGGCGGCGGTGCAGGCGATCGTCGCCGACGACCCGTCCGCCGGGCCGCGCCAGGTGGCCGAGCGTGTGGCGGCGTCGCTCGGCGTGCCGCGCCGGCGCGCGTACGAGGCCGCACTGCGCGTGCGTGCGGCGGCCGGGGACAAGGCGGGCTCGTCGGGCCGCGCCTGAGGGCACCGGTACGCTACCGGCGGTGCCGCCCTACTACCTCACCACGCCGATCTACTACGTCAACGACGCGCCGCACGTCGGCACGGCGTACACGACGGTCAACGCCGACGCGCTGGCTCGCTGGCACCGCCTGCTCGGGGACGACGTCTGGTTCATGACCGGCACCGACGAGCACGGTGCGAAGATCGTGGAGGCGGCCGAGGCCAACGGGACCACCCCCAAGGAGTGGACGGACCGCACGTCGGCCCGCTTCCTGGAGGCCTGGCGGCGCCTCGACATCTCCAACGACGACTTCATCCGCACCACCGAGTCACGCCACTACGCCGTCGTCCAGCAGTTCCTCCAGCGGATTTACGACAACGGGTTCATTGAGCTGGCCCCCTACTCGGGGCTCTACTGCGTGTCTTGCGAGGACTACTACACCGAGGACCAGCTGGTGGACGGCAACTGCCCTGTCCACGGGCGCCCTCTGGTCGAGATGCAGGAGGACAACTACTTCTTCAAGCTGAGCGCGTTCGAGCAGCGGCTCCTCGACTACTACGGCAGCCATCCTGACTTCGTGCGGCCGGCGTCCAAGCGCAATGAGGCGCTGGGGTTCATCCGGGGCGGCCTGCGCGACGTCTCCATCACGCGCACGTCGTTCACGTGGGGCGTGCCGGTGCCCTGGGACAGCGGGCACGTGTTCTACGTCTGGTACGACGCGCTGATCAACTACCTGACTGTCGCCGGGTACGGCGGCGACCCGGCGACGTTCGCCTCGCGCTGGGGCGCGGCCCACCACCTGATCGGCAAGGACATCCTCAAGTTCCACTGCGTGTGGTGGCCGGCGATGTGCATGGCGGCGGGCATGGACCCTCCGGCGGAGATCTTCGTGCACGGTTACCTGCTCATGGGCGGGCAGAAGCTGGGCAAGACGATGATCGCGGCCGGCCTGGCCGGCGGCGACAGCGCGGCGCCGCTCAAAGTCACCGACGTGTCGCCGCTCGCGCTGGCCGACGACTTCGGGGTCGACCCGCTGCGTTATCACCTGCTGCGCGAGGTGCCGCTCGGCGGGGACGGCGACTTCTCCTACGAGGGCATCGTGGCGCGCTACAACGCGGACCTCGCCAACAACCTCGGCAACCTCGTGTCGCGGGTCA
>Ga0116219_10002541_pt1 | contig 15289 bp, 14 predicted proteins | sample Sb_taG_4_FD_91019 | JGI IMG/M metagenome (GOLD analysis project Ga0116219, IMG submission 91019) | Peat soil microbial communities from Weissenstadt, Germany - Sb_50d_6_BS metaG | ecosystem: Environmental > Terrestrial > Soil > Wetlands > Peat | place: Germany: Weissenstadt | collected 2010-09-21
ACCTACGACTACGGCCCGCTGGGCGTGCTGATGCTGCGCAACGTCAAGGACGCGTGGTGGCGCTCGATGGTCCAGCTGCGCGACGACGTGGTGGGGCTCGACGCCGCCATCCTGTCCTCGCCGAAGATCTGGGAGGCGTCGGGCCACCTGGCCAACTTCACCGACCCGTTGGTCGACTGCCGCAGCTGCCACGAGCGCTGGCGGGCGGACAAGATCGACGGCACCTGTCCCAACTGCGGGTCCACCGACCTCACCGAGCCCCGCGCCTTCAACCTCATGTTCAAGACGTACGCGGGGCCGGTGGAGGAGGACGCCACCGTCGCGTACCTGCGCCCCGAGACGGCCCAGGGCATGTTCGTGAACTTCCTCAACGTCCTCACCACCACGCGCAAGAAGCCCCCCTTCGGCATCGCCCAGGTGGGCAAGTCGTTCCGCAACGAGATCACGCCCCAGAACTTCGTGTTCCGCACCCGTGAGTTCGAGCAGATGGAGATGGAGTACTTCGTGCCGCCCGACGAGGCCGACCGGTGGTTCCACTACTGGCTCGACGAGCGGATGCGCTGGTATCTCGACCTCGGCATCCCCCCGGCCAAGCTGCGGCTGCGCCACCACGACCCCGACGAGCTCTCGCACTACTCGGCCGCCACCGCCGATGTGGAGTTCCTCTTCCCGTGGGGCTGGGACGAGCTCGAGGGCATCGCCAACCGCACCGACTTCGACCTCAAGGCCCATGCCGCGCACTCCGGCGAACGGCTCGAGTACTTCGACCAGTCCACGGGCGAGCGCTACGTGCCCTACGTCATCGAGCCCGCCGCGGGGGCCACGCGCACGATGATGGCCTTCCTCCTCGCCGCCTACGACGAGGACGAGGTGGGCGGCGAGCGCCGCACGGTGCTGCACCTCGACCCCCGGCTGGCGCCGTACCAGGTGGCCGTGCTGCCGTTGTCGAAGAAGGACGAGCTCATGCCGCTGTCGCGCCAGGTGCTGGGGCTCCTCCAGCCCGTCGCAGTGTGCGACTTCGACACCACCCAGTCCATCGGTCGCCGCTACCGCCGCCAGGACGAGGTCGGCACCCCCTATTGCGTGACCGTCGACTTCGACTCCCTGGAGGACCATTCGGTCACCGTGCGCGACCGCGACACGACCGATCAGGTGCGGGTGCCGATCGACGCCGTGGCGGGGGAGATCGCCGGGCGTCTACACCGCTGAGCGGCTCCGCCCGGCCGGTAGGCTCGGGGGGTCCCTGAACCGCCACACGTGCCCGGCGCGGCACGGCCAGGAGCCCCCGATGCCGTTCGTCTTCGACTTCGACCACAAGCACCGCCGGCCCCCCATGGAGCTCAAGGACCTCCTCGGTGGCAAGGGCGCCAACCTGGCCGAGATGACGTCGGTGCTACGCCTGCCGGTCCCCCACGGGTTCACCATCACCACCGACGCCTGCCGGGCGTACATGGACGGCGGGTGGCCCGACGGCCTGTCGGGCGAGGTCAAGCGGGCCCGGGCGCGCCTCGAGAAGAAGATGGGCAAGCAGCTCGGGGACCCCGTCGACCCGCTGCTGGTGAGCGTCCGGTCGGGGGCCAAGTTCTCCATGCCCGGGATGATGGACACCGTCCTCAACCTGGGGCTCAACGACCTGTCGGTGCAGGGACTGGCCAAGCAGACCGACGACGAGCGCTTCGCCTACGACTCGTACCGACGGTTCGTGTCGATGTACGGACGCATCGTGCTCGGCATCCCCGGGGAGGCCTTCGACACACTGCTCGAGGAGGCCAAGGAGCGCTCGGGTGCCGACACCGACGCGGACGTCCCCCTGGCCCAGCTGCACGTCCTCGTCTACGCCTACAAGCAGATCGTGAGCGACCACACGGGCGCGGAGTTCCCTCAGGATCCCGACGCCCAGCTGCGGGGGGCCATCGAGGCGGTGTTCGGATCGTGGAACGGGCCGCGGGCCTTTGCGTACCGCGCCCACGAGGGCATCGCCCACGATCTCGGCACCGCCGTCAACGTCCAGGCCATGGTGTTCGGCAACCGCGACGAGCGCTCGGGGACCGGAGTCGGGTTCACGCGCGACCCCGCCACCGGCGCCAAGGGGGAGTACGGCGACTTCCTCGTCAACGCCCAGGGCGAGGACGTCGTGGCCGGGATCCGTAACACCGAGCCGCTCTCGGCGTTGAAGGACAAGTTCCCCAAGATCCACGCCGAGCTCCTCGCCATCTTCGCCCGGCTGGAACGCCATTACCGCGACATGTGCGACACCGAGTTCACCATCGAACAGGGCAAGCTCTGGATGCTGCAGACCCGCGTCGGCAAGCGCACGGGTCGTGCCGCGCTGCGCATGGCGGTGGAGATGACCACGGACCCCGGCATCCGCCTCACGCGGGGCGAGGCCGTGCAACGGGTCACCGCCGAACACCTCGACCAGATGCTCCACCCGCAGTTCGCGCAGACGAGCAACCCGGTGCTCACCAAGGGTCTCGGCGCGTCGCCGGGCGCGGCGGTGGGCCGTGTCTATCTGACCGCCGACGATGCCGCCGCTGCCGCCGAGCGGGGTGAACGCGTCATCCTGGTCCGGACCGAGACCTCACCCGAGGACGTCCACGGGATGCTTGCCTCCGAAGGCATCCTCACCGCCCGAGGCGGGCTGGTGTCGCACGCCGCCGTGGTGGCCCGTGGGTGGGGCAAGCCCGCCGTGGTGGGGGCGGAGAAGGTCCGCATCTCGGGGCGCTCGTTCTCGGTGGGCACGACGGTGGTGCAGGAGGGGGACTGGATCTCCATCGACGGCACGGCCGGGGAGGTCGTCCTGGGCCAGGTGCCCCTGGCCGAGGCCAAGGCCTCCGAGGAGTTCGAGACCCTCCTGGGCTGGGCGGACGCCATCCGCAAGGGGCACCTCCAGGTGCGCGCCAATGCCGACAACGGTCCCGACGCCGCCAATGGACGGCGCATGGGGGCCGAGGGGATCGGCCTGTGCCGGACCGAGCACATGTTCATCGCCGAGGACCGCCTGCCCATCGTGCGCCGGATGATCCTGGCCGAGGATCCCACCGCCGAGACCGAGGCGCTCGAGGAGCTCAGGGTGGCCCAGCGGGCCGACTTCATCGAGATCCTCGAGGCCATGGACGGTCTGCCGGTGACGGTGCGCCTCCTCGACCCCCCACTGCATGAGTTCCTGCCCGACACCGGCGAGCTCGCCATCAAGGAAGCAACCGTCGGGCTCACCCCCGAGGAACAGGCGCTGTTCGAGGCGGCCAAGCAGTGGCACGAGTTCAACCCAATGTTGGGCACCAGAGGCGTGCGTCTCGGGGTCATCAAGCCCGGCCTCTACTCGATGCAGGTCCGTGCCTTGATGGAGGCGGCGGTGCAGCGTGTGGCCGACGGCGGCCGGCCCGTGATCGAGATCATGATCCCCCTCACGGTGACGCGCGAGGAGCTCGCCCTGGCGAGAGACTGGGTCGAAGAAGCCGTCAGCAAGACCTTGGCCGCGTCGGAGCCCTCGACGCGACGACGCCTCGAGGTCCTCATCGGCACGATGATCGAGACGCCGCGCGCCGCGCTGCGCGCCGACGAGATCGCCGAGGTGGCGGACTTCTTCTCGTTCGGTACCAACGACCTGACGCAGATGACCTTCGGCTTCAGCCGCGACGACGTCGAAGGCCGGATGATGTCCGCGTACCTAGAGAAGGGCCTTCTCAAGCGCAACCCCTTCGAGACCGTGGACGCAGACGGCGTGGGTGAGCTCGTGCGAATAGGCGTCACGCGGGGCAGGGCGACTCGTCCCTCGCTCAAGATCGGCGTGTGTGGCGAGCACGGCGGGGACCCGGAGTCCATCACGGTCTTCGCCGCCGCGGGCTGTGACTACGTGAGCTGTTCGCCCTTCCGGGTCCCCATCGCCCGGTTGTCGGCCGCGCAGGTGGTGCTGGCGACGGAAGCCGAGAGGGCTCCCGCCCCGACGCGTCCGGCCGCCACGGCCCGCAAGGCGACGGCGCGCAAGGCCCCTGCCGCCAAGAAGCGTGCCACGGCTCGCACGTCCCCGGCCCGCAAGGCGTCGGCGCGCAAGACTCCTGCCGCCAAGAAGCGGGCACCAGCGCGCAAGACTCCTGCCGCTAAGAAGCGGGCACCGGCGCGCAAGGCGACGGCGCGCAAGGCCACGGCGCGCAAGGCCACGGCGCGCAAGGCTCCTGCCGCCAAGAAGCGGGCACCGGCGCGCAAGGCGACGGCGCGCAAGGCCACGGCCCGCAAGTCGGTGGCTGCCAAGAAGCGGGCGTCGGCCCGGGTCACGAAGCGCCCGGCCACGGGCAAACGCGCCGCACCCCGGAGGCGAGCGGCGACGTCAAGGGCCAGGTAGCAGAGCCAGTCCCGCTCCCGGGCACCGCCGATACCCCGGCGCGGTACCGTCCCAGGGGTGGCCATCCCCGACGAAGACGTCGCGCGAGTGCGGGCCGCCACGGACATCGTGGCGCTCATCAGCGAGCACGCCGCGCTCAAGAAGCAGGGCACGCGCTGGGTGGGCCTGTGCCCGTTCCACCAGGAGAAGACGCCCTCGTTCAGCGTCAACGCCGAGATGGGCGTGTTCCACTGCTTCGGGTGCCAGCGCTCGGGTGACGCCATCACCTTCGTGCGCGAGATCGAGCACGTCGACTTCGTCGAGGCCGTGCGGCGCCTCGCCGACCGCGGCGGAGTCACCATCACCGAGGACCCAACCGCCACCGCGGAACGACATCGACGTGGTCCGCTGTACGACGCCATGGCCAAGGCGGTCGACTTCTACCACGAGCGGCTCCTGTCGGCGCCTGACGCCGGGCCGGCGCGTGACTACCTCCGCTCGCGCGGCTACGACGGCGAGATCGTGCGCATGTTCCGTCTGGGCTGGGCTCCCGACGACTGGGACGCGCTGGCCAAGCACCTCAAGGTGTCGGCGAAGGTGCTCGAGGAGGCGGGCCTGGGATTCGTGAATCGACGCGGCCGGCTCCAGGACGCGTTCCGGGCACGCGTCCTCTTCCCGATCTTCGACCCCTCGGGCAAGCCCATCGCCCTGGGGGGTCGCATCCTCCCCGCCCCGGTCGCAGGCGACGCAGGGGGTGTGGGCCCGAAGTACAAGAACTCTCAGGACGGGCCGATCTACTCCAAGCGTCGCACCTTGTACGGCCTCAACTGGGCCAAGCACGACGTGATCGAGAACGGCGAGGTCATCGTGTGCGAGGGGTACACCGACGTCATCGCCTTCTTCCAGGCCGGACTGCCGCGCGCCGTGGCGACGTGTGGCACGGCACTGGGCGAGGAACACTTCCGGCTCCTGCGCAACTTCGCCAAACGGGTCGTGCTCGCCTACGACGCCGACGCCGCTGGCCAGGAGGGGGCAGGCCGGGTCTACGAGTGGGAACGCCATCACGAGGTCGACGTGGCCGTGGCCGCCCTTCCCCCCGGGGCCGACCCGGCCGATCTGGCTCGCGGCGACCCCGATGCGTTGCGGGCCGCCATCGCCGAGGCCAAGCCGTTCCTCGCCTTTCGCGTCGACCGTGTCCTGCTTTCGGCCGACCTGCGCTCTGCCGAGGGGCGGGCAAAAGCGGCCGAGGCGGCTCTCGCCGTGGTGGCCGAGCATCCCAACGAGCTGGTGCGCGACCAGTACCTGATGCTCGTGGCCGACCGCTGTCGTCTCGAGCCCGACGCCTTGCGGGCCCTGGCGGAGCGCGTGGCGCAACGGGCCCGCACCGCACCCGGGGAGGGCAACGGCTCCCGGTCCGAACGCTCCGGGGCCGACGTCCCTCGGGCCCGATCGGGTGCGCCGGCCGAGCGGGGCCCGAAGCGGGGGGCCGACGTGTCGCGCCCGGGACTCGAGGCGTTGCGCCTGGCCGTGCACAGACCCGAGGAGGTCGGGGACCGGCTCGAGGCGGCGCTCTTCCCCGACGAGCTTCAGCGTGCCGCGTTCGAGGCCCTCACCGGGGCGGACGACCTGCACGAGGCGGTCGAGGCCGCCGAGCACGTCGATCCCCGGGTGGCGGGCCTCCTTCGACGTCTGGCAGTTGAGGAACCTGCCACCGATGCCGATGACGTGGTGGTGACTCTCGTGCGCAACGCCTCGCACCGGGCTCTCGCCGTGGTCGAGGCCCAGGCTCGTCTGTCCCCCAATTCGGTGGGTGAGATCGCACCCGTGATCGCGCGCGTGCGCCGCGACCTCGATGAACTCGACGATGGCGATCACGGTCTCGCAGCCGCGGACCGGTTGCTAGCCTGGCTCGTTGGAAGGGACGACACGAATGAGTGAGGTTCACCCACCGGCCGGCTCGGTCCGGCCGCCCCCCGAGGGTGTGGCGGTCGACGGCTTCGAGACGCTGCTCTCGGTCGGGCGCCGGCGCGGATATCTCACCCAGGACGACCTGATCCTGGTGCTCCAGTCGGTCGAGCTCACGCACGACGTCATCGAGGACGTGGTGTCGCGCGTGCGCGAAGAGGGCATCGAGTACGTGGAGGAGACCCGCAGCGGCGCGGCGCCGGTCGTGCTCGAGGAGGCGGTGGCCGAGGCCGTGGCCGAAGCCGTCGCCGAGGAGGTCGTCGAGGCGCTTCCCGCCGACCTCGCCACCACCGGGCGCGGGGCGCCCTCCGAAGGCAAAGAAGGGGAAGAAGCCGGCGAGGACGGTGAGGGCCCTCTGCAGCGCCTGCGCCGGCGCGCCTTCAAGCGCGAACCACCCGACGAGGTCATGGACCGCCAGACGCCGCGCCCCGGGCGTGGTCGCATCGCTTCGTACACCTCTCCGGACCACGGGGGCGGCACGGCCGCCGATCCCGTCCACACCTACCTCAAGGAGATCGGCAAGGTTCCCCTCCTCACCGGCGAGCTCGAGGTGGAGCTAGCCAAGCGGATCGAGGCGGGGAACGCGGCGGCCGAGCAGATCGCGCTGCGCGAGGCCGCCACAGGGACGCGCAAGATCCCCTCCGAGGAGCGCACCCGTCTCCGGATGCAGGTGCGGCGTGGACAGCAGGCCAAAGAGGCGCTCATCGAGGCGAACCTCCGGCTCGTCGTGTCGATCGCCAAGCGCTATCGAAACCGGGGACTGGCCTTCCTCGACCTCATCCAGGAGGGGAACCTCGGGCTCATGCGGGCCGTCGAGAAGTTCGACTACACCAAGGGCTTCAAGTTCTCGACGTACGCCACGTGGTGGATCCGCCAGGCCATCACGCGTGCGCTGGCCGACCAGGGTCGCACCATCCGCATCCCCGTGCACATGGTCGAGACCATCAACAAGGTGGTGCGAGTACAGCGTCAGCTTCTCCAGGAGCTCGGTCGCGAGCCGACGGTGGAGGAGATCGCCAGCCGGGTGGAGTTCCCCATCGAGCGGGTGCGCGAGATACAGCGCATCAACCAGGACACCGTCTCGCTCGAGCAGCCCATGGGTGACGAAGAGGATTTCAGCCTGTCCGACCTCATCGAGGACCAAGGCGCAGAAGTCCCCGACGACGCCGCCACCCGGTCGATGCTGCACGAAGCCGTGCGCGACGCACTGGCCACGTTGCCCAAGCGCGAACGTGAGGTCATGGAGTTGCGCTTCGGTTTGGAAGACGGGCGTGTGCGCACCCTCGAGGAGGTCGGCAAGGCGTTCGGTGTCACCCGTGAGCGCATACGCCAGATCGAGGCCAAGACGCTCGCCAAGCTCCGACACCCCAACGCCGCCCAGCCCCTGCGAGATTTTCTCGACGAGGTCTGAGAAACGCCCCTGCTATCGTTGCCCGACCAGCACCGGTTCCACAGTGTCATTCCGGGGTAGCTCAACTGGCAGAGCAAGCGGCTGTTAACCGCTAGGTTGAGAGTTCGAGTCTCTCCCCCGGAGCTGAGCCCGCAATGAGGTCCGGGCGACGCCGCACCGCTTCGGTGGACTGCCCCCACTACGCTGATCACTCCGACCCGTGCCGGTTGTGTCAACCCGAGGACGGCAGCCGGAGGAGAGGTAGGGGGCCGTAGCTCAGTGGTCAGAGCAGGGGACTCATAATCCCTGGGTCGGAGGTTCGATCCCTCCCGGCCCCACGCTGATCGTCTCCACACGTTGTCGGCTCGTGCATGTACACCGACGGGAGGACCATGGACATCGAGCAGTTCTACGAAGCCGACGAGCGCCGGCGTCGCTCCGAGGAGGTCGAGCTCGGAACGGAGTGGCACGACCGCGACGGGGTGCGCCACGAGGTGTCATGGGTCGCCGACACCGGTGAGCTCTACGTCATGCGCGAGCCCGCGCTCCGCATCGCCGAGGACCTCTTCGGCGACGAGTTCTCCGGCTCCCTGCCCGTCGATACCGTCACGGTGGCGGTCGTGGGTTGGATCCCCGACCGCGACCGGTTGGAGGAAGTGCTCGCAGGATGGCCGGACGCCATGGCGGGGGAGAACAGCTTGTCGTGGTTGGCCGCCCGCCTGAGCGACGAGGCGGTACCCAAGGCTCCGCCCGCTGCCGGCTGAAGCAGAGGAACGCCATCGTGTCGGGCAGGCCGCAGGCGCTGCCGTTCGTCATCGTCGGGGTATTCGCAATCCTGCTTGTCGGTGGGATCGTGCTCTCACTGTCGAATGCTCCACCGCTTGCCGAGCAGCAGCTCCATATCGCCGCCTCGGCCACGTTGAACGCGTCGAGCTTCACCGTGGTCGACACCAACTCGGTCACGGCCCCGGGCGCAGCCGCTCCCACCGCCGGTCCGAGCTCGGGAACCGTGGTCGTACACGTGCTGTACCAGGCGCCCGACGCCGTCGAGGAGTCCGAGGTGGGCCCGGACGGGCAGAGCGGTGCGGTGATCTTGATCGGCGCCCGGCGCTTCCGGGAGAGCGCGTCGCAATGGACCGAGCTCCCCCCGGTGCCGGGTCTGGTCAACCAGGTGGTCAAGACCATCCTGTCGCCGTTGCAAGCATCCTCGAGCGCGGGCACCGTCACCCGCGACGGTGACCTCTACCGCTTCGTGCCGACAAGCCCGGGCCGGTTCCTCCTCTCCATCTTGGGGGTCCGGCCGTCGCAGCTGAGCTCGGCCCGCTTCACCGCCGAGGTGCACGGGGAGTTCCTCACCCACGAGTCGATCAGCGCTCTCGTCGGACGCCAGCGCCTGACCGTCGACCTCGCCTTCTCCGACATCGGCTCGGCACCATCGGTCGAGGCGCCCCCCACCTCGTCCGCGGCCCCGGGGGCGGGGTCGGGCCTCCTCCCGACACCGTGAACCGGGACCGGATCGGGGTCCTCTGCAGGGCCCCCTCCGGGGCCGCGCCAGATGGCGGGCGGGCGGGCCCCCGGCTGTCGGAGGCCGGGACAGGTGGATAGCATCGGGGAAACAGGTTTCACTTTTGAGGAGGGGACGTGAAGGCCTACGACCGGCTGTTCATCGGTGGTGAATGGGTGAGCCCTGCGGGGACAGGCACCATCGACGTGATCAACCCGACGACCGAGGAGGTCGTCGGCCGCGTCCCGGACGCCACCGAGGCGGACGTCGACAAGGCGGTGGCGCTGGCACGCGACGCATTCGACAACGGCCCCTGGCCGCGCATGACCCCGGTCGAGCGGGCCGAGATCCTCACCAAGGTGTCGCAGGCCATCCAGGCCGACATGCAGTCCTTCGCCGAGCTCATCACCACCGAGATGGGATCCCCTGTGGCGTGGGGGACCATGGCCCAGGTCTTCGCGCCCACGATGATCTTCGACTACTACGCGGGGCTGGCCTCGACCTTCCAGTTCGACGAGGTGCGCCAAGGCCTCATGGGCCAGGTGCTCGTGGCCAAGGAGCCGGTCGGCGTGGTGGGCGCCATCAGCCCCTGGAACGTGCCCATGTTCATCGCCGCTGCCAAGCTCGCCCCCGCGCTGGTGGCCGGGTGCACGGTCGTGTTCAAGCCTGCTCCGGAGACACCGCTCGACGCCTTCCGTCTGGCCGAGGTGTTCGAGCAGGTCGGCCTGCCCAAGGGTGTGCTGAGCGTGCTCCCCGCCGGCCGCGAGGTGGGTGAGCACCTCGTGCGTCACCCCAACGTCGACAAGGTCTCCTTCACCGGGTCGACCGTGGCCGGCAAGAAGATCGGCGGGATCTGTGGCGAGCAGCTCAAGCGCTTCAGCCTCGAGCTCGGCGGCAAGTCGGCAGCGGTGCTCCTCGACGACGTCAATCTCGCCGAGGCGCTGCCCATGTTGCTGCCCAACGCCCTCATGAACAACGGTGAGGCCTGCATCGCCCAGACCAGGATCCTCGCCCCCCGCGACCGCTATCAGGAGGTCGTCGACGCCCTGGTCGAATCGGTGTCGGCCATGAAGGTGGGTGACCCGCTCGACCCCGCCGTCGAGGTGGGCCCCCTCGTTGCCGAGCGCCAGCGCGACCGGGTCGAGGGCTACATCAAGCTCGGGCAGGAAGAGGGGGCCAAGGTGGCCGTGGGCGGAGGCCGTCCTGCGGGCATCGGCAAGGGGTGGTTCGTCGAGCCCACCGTCTTCGTGGACGTCGACAACTCCATGCGCATCGCCCAGGAGGAGATCTTCGGTCCGGTGCTGGCCGTCATCCCCTACGACGGCGGTGACGCCGAGGCGGTGTCCATCGCCAACGACTCGAGCTACGGGCTGTGCGGATCGGTGTGGACCAACGATCCCGAGCGCGGCCTCGCCGTCGCCCGGGGCGTGCGGACCGGGACCTACATGCTCAACAGCCCCATCCCGATCGACTTCTCCACGCCCTTCGGCGGCTACAAGGAGTCGGGCATGGGCCGTGAGTTCGGCCCGGACGGCCTCGAGCTGTTCCTCGAGAAGAAGTCCATCAACCTGCCGGCGGGTTTCAGCCCCTCGGTCTGATCCCGCCGCCGGCGCCGGTCGGGCCCCGGCGTTCGGCGACATCGGCCTCGGCGCACGCGGCGACGTCCTCTCGGGTGTCGTCGGGGCACTCCAGGGCCATGGATCGCGTGTCGATCGAGGCCATCACGCCGTCCTCAGAGTCCGGTGGGGGGTGGGCGCGTCGAAGGCGTCTCGGCCGTGGGCGGTGGAGAGGGGACGATCCCGCCGTTGGAGTCCGCGGCCGCACACTGCTCGCCCAGGGAGTGCACCAGCAGGGACTCGGGGAGGTGATCACTCTCGGCCAGCGTGGCCATTAGCGCCTGGTACTGACCGGCTTCACCCGCGGCTGTCGCCGCCATGGGCAGGGCAGCGCGCAGCTGCGCCACCGCCTGGGACTGCTGGGCCGTCGCCGCCGCGGGGCTGGGGGCGTGCAGCGAGTCGTGATAGAGGGTGATCGAGCGCTCCACGTGGGTGCACGCCTGACGGGCCAGGTCGGTGCCGTCGTGGCTGGCACAGCCGGCCAGGCCGCAAGCGACCACCGCGGCGGTGCATGCCGCCACCGAGGCCCGCCCGGCTCGGGGGAGCGAACCCCGGTCCCTGCGGCGGGCATGGCGCCGCCTGGAGCGGCGGCACGTCATCCGTCGAGCCACCCCGGAGCGGCGTCGAGCAGGTACCGGCTGACGGCCAGGCAGCGGTCGAAGACCTCGCACAGGAGCTCCTCGCCGCCCAGGACGCGGGCCAGGGAGACGGGATAGCGGGCCACGATGGACAGCCGGCGCTCGGGGGCGTCGGTCGCCGAGGCGAAGGAGTCGATGGCCGACACCTCGAGCGGGAGGTCGATCCCCCCCACCCCCGCCAGGTCGATGGCCAACCGCAGGAGGTCGGGGCCCCGGGGGAGCGGGGGCAGTCCCCAGGTGAAGGTCAAGGGGAAGTGGAACTCGTCGGGCGGCTCGGAGTCCTCGGGGAGGTCGACGACGGCGTCCTCGAACGACAGCAGGGTCCTCGGGTCGACCTCGAGCGCCAGGTGGAGGTCCAGGGGCCCACCGCAGCCCTCTTCGGGGTGCAGGTCGACCTCCCAGGTCTGGCGCAACGAGTACGTCTCCACGAAATGACGCTCGTCGTGCACATGGAAGCCGTGATCGACCGAATGGTCCTTCAGATCCGCGACATAGCCCGCGACGTCGATGACGGCCACAGTGACCAGAGCCTACCGGCTCGGCCCCACGGCCCCGACGGGCGGACCGGGTGCCGGTAGGGTCCCGTACGTGGACGACGACCACCTCCTGGCGCTGTGTCACCGGGTGGTCGACGCCGTGCCGGTGGCCCTCGCACCGGTCGAGGACTGGCGGCCGCGAGGGGAGCGGCCCGGGCAGTATGCCATCGACGTCACGGCCGACCGGGCGGTCCTCGAGGTCCTCGACGAGGCCGGGATCGGGGTGGTCTCCGAGGAGAGCGGCGTGCATCGCCCCGGATCGGCGTTGGTGGCGGTGGTCGATCCGGTGGACGGCTCGACCAACGCGGCGAGAGGCATCCCGTGGTACGCGTCGAGCATCTGCGTGCTCGACGACGACGGCCCCAGGGTGTCAGTCGTTGCCAACCTCGCCACCGGGGTGCGGTACCACGCCGTGCGGGGCGCAGGCGCCTGGCGCGGCACGACGCGTGTGGAGCCGTCGGGCCTGGTGTCGCTCCGAGAGGCCGTGGTGGCGATCTCGGGCATGCCGAGCCGGCATCTCGGGTGGGCGCAGTTCCGGGCCTTTGGTGCCGCCGCACTGGAGCTGTGCGCCGTGGCCGACGGCACCATCGACGCGTACGTGGTGGGGGCCCACGCCGCTCTCGCCCCCTGGGACTACCTGGGCGCGATGCTCGTGTGCCAGGAGGCCGGAGCCGTCATCGGCGAGCTGCAGGGTCGCGACCTCCTGACCCGAGACCCCGACGCCCGCCGCGCCGTGGTGGCGGCGGCCACGGCCGGATTGCTCGACGAGCTCGAGCTCGCCGCCTCGTCGGGCGCCCGCCGCGCCGGGTCGTGATGGCGAGCCGGCGCCGCCGCCGCCGTCAGGCGGCTCCGAACCGGGCGCGCCTGCCGCACTGGCGCGCCGACGGGCAACCCAAAACGCGCTTTGGTTCCGAGCAGGAGGCCAATCGGGCCGCGTTCGGGTATCGACTCGACCACGGCGCCGACCTCGCCGCCTACGAGTGCGAGATCTGCGGCGGCTGGCATCTGGGGAACAGTCCCGATGGGTGAGCCCCGACGGTCTACGGCGCGACCTCCGGCTTGCGCGCGACGAGCACCCAGACGCGATGGGGGACCGCCAACGGTTCGCGGGGGAAGTCCCGTGTGAGGAGGTCGGTCAGCTCGAGGTCGAAGTCGGCGACGGCGTCGGGCGGAAGCGACGCGGCCACACCGGCGCTGGCCCGGATGCGACCACGCCAGGCCTCGTGGCTGTAGGAGACGGGCACGTCGAAGGAGAAGGTCTCGAGTGCCTCGAACCCGGCCTCGGCCGCGTCGAGACTCCACAGGGGATACATGCCCAACCCCCCGGAGTAGGGCCATCCCGGGTTGTGCTGGAGGATGAGCGCCTCGGTGGCGGCGACCACGTTGCCCGGCATCGGGAGCCAGTCGAAATAGCAGATGGCGAGCGCTCCTCCGGGTACCAGCACCCGCATGCACTCGGCAGCTGCCGCAGCACGGTCGAACCAGTGCCAGCATTGACCGGCGGTCACGACGTCGTAGGCGCCATCGTGGGAGTCGATGTCCTCGGCCCTGCCTACCAGGTAATCGACCTTGACGCCCTCGTGTTCGGACAGCCGCCGGGCTTCTCTGAGCATCGGCTCGGACGGGTCGATCCCAGTCACCAGGGCGCCCCGCCGCGCGAACCCGCGGGCCAGGGTGCCGGTGCCGGTGCCCAGGTCGAGAAGGCGTTGCCCTGCTCGACCGATTCCCATCGCGGCCAGACGGTCGAACAACGCTTTGGGGAAGCCGGCCCGGTGGGCGGCGTAGTCCGTCGCCGTCTTGCCGAAGTCGACCCCCACGATCTGAGTCTCGCGTGGATCGGACCCCTTGTCGCGCGGCAGCGTCGCGGGCGACCCGCGCTTGCGACAACATGAAGGGTGACGTTGGCAGCGCGGCACCAGGAGAGGAGCGTGATGGCGGAGCCCTCGGCGAGTCGTCCACACATGCCGGGCTACGGGATCGTGGGCCCGCTCGAAGGGCGTGGCCTGCTGCCGTGGCAGTGGGCCGAGGAGCGCCTGGTGGGCTCACACGACTACTGGTTGGCGACGGTGCGACCTGCGGGGGGTCCTCACGTCATGCCCGTGTGGGGAGTGTGGGCCCAAGGTGCAGCCTGGTTCAGCGCGAGCCGTGCGTCGCGCAAGTCCCGCAACATCGCAGCCGATCCCCGAGCCGTGATCACCACCGACAATCCCCTGCAACCGGTGGTGGTCGAAGGAGTGGTCGGCCTTGTCGTCGCAGACGATGCCATCGAGCGCTTCACGGCCTGGGTCAACACGAAGTACCAGACAGATCTGTCCGTGGACTTCTTCGCTGCCAACGCCTGCTTCCACCTCGAGCCGCGCTGGGCCTTCGGTCTCGACGAAGCCGATTTCACCGGAACCCCGACCCGTTGGGTCTTCGAGGGCCAGCCCTGACGGGCGCCACCCCGTCCCGCTGAGTCGTCAGCCTGTTTTGGCGATGATGACGTGACAAGGCGACCGGTGGGCCACGCTGTTGGGGACGGAGCCGATGATCCGCCGGGCCCCCTTCATCCCCTTGGAGCCGACCACGATCAGGTCGGCACCCACCGATTCTGCGACGCCGATCAAGACGTCCGCGGGGGCACCGGCAATGGCATGGGTCTGTACAGGAACCCCACCTGTCCCGGCGGCCAATCCGGTCAACAGCTCCTCGCTGGCGCTCTTGGCGAGGGCAGCGGTCAGGCCGCTGTCGGGCACCGCGACGGCCCCGGCGTGGGCGACCGCAATCGAGGTCACAGGATCCTTGTATGCCGACACCAGGTGGAGGGTGGCACCGCTGCGCCGGGCGAGATCTACCGCCAGCGCCACCGCACCGGCCGCGGTGTCCGAACCATCGGTGCCCACGACGATCTCCGAGAACATCGGCGACCCACCTTTCACAGCGTTGAGATTGTTCAGCTCAGGCATTCAGCCTGTCAATGATGGCATCCAAGGGGGTGCCGCGCCTCGCCACACCATTCGGGCCCGTGGCGAGAATGTTTGCCTCGGCCGCACCGTAGCGCCGATTCGACCTCGGCCGACGCGGCAGCCCGGGTAGATTCATTGCACGGGGCGCTTAGCTCAGCTGGTTAGAGCAGCTGGCTTACAACCAGCAGGTCGGGGGTTCGAGTCCCTCAGCGCCCACTCGTTGTCGAGGAGAAAGCAAGGGGCAGCGGGGCAAGGGACACCAAACCGCCGCGCACCACGGCAACGAGGGACGACAGCACAACCGCCCGAGCGGCCACCCACCCGAGAGGGAGGACGAGGGGCAGAGGACGAGGGGGCAGAGGGGTTTGGGGGCA
>Ga0116219_10002544_pt1 | contig 15274 bp, 19 predicted proteins | sample Sb_taG_4_FD_91019 | JGI IMG/M metagenome (GOLD analysis project Ga0116219, IMG submission 91019) | Peat soil microbial communities from Weissenstadt, Germany - Sb_50d_6_BS metaG | ecosystem: Environmental > Terrestrial > Soil > Wetlands > Peat | place: Germany: Weissenstadt | collected 2010-09-21
CAGTGAAGGTTCGCGCCCTGGGTGGTTTGGCGCCCCCGGCAGGACTCGAACCTGCGACGCACGGTTTAGGAAACCGACGCTCTATCCTCTGAGCTACGGGGGCGGGCCGGACTTCTCGGCTCCAGGTGGCTCTCGCCCAAGACACGCGTCCAACCCGGTCAGTCGAGTCTTGTGTGTCCCCTAGAGGTAGTCAATCCACCTTCCCGAGAGGATCACCGGTTGCAGGCGAAAGACGCCGCCCCATTCCTCTGTCACCGGATCGGATTCAAGTGATGACGGGCCCAGTCCGAGGCTCCCGATGGTTTCCAACCGCTCGGTCGGTCCGGCGGCGAAGGCCGTCCATCGCCTCCCGCTGTCTTCGTCGAAACCGTCGGCCTGCAAGGTTGCGACAGCCTTGTCCAGCGCCTTCGCAAGCTGCTCCTCGGGAACGGCGAACTTGAGCTCCCCGTCGCTCAGGGTGTAGCGCACAGGGAAGACCACAGGGACGGCCTTGAACGACACGGCGATGCGCCCAAAGCGAGAACGCCTGAGCAGAGCCAGGCACTCTTGATCGTCGAAGTGGTCGTTCTCAATGAATCCGATCTCTTAGTATTTCAGCAACGGGCCCGGAATGGACAGCCGACAAAGGTCCCAATTAGTCCACCTGGAGAGCCCCGAACGTTAGTCTGAGCCCGAGTTTCAACGGAGGGAGCCGTGGTAGGGGGTCGAGAAAGAATCGACGCCGACGTCGCCGACGCACTGGTCAATCGGCTCCATGCTGCCGGAATGGAGCTTCACAGGGCGCTGGACCTGGCTCTCAGTGCCGAGGCTCGTTGCCGAGTCGAGACGGCGATCGACGAGATCGACAGTGCCATCCGTGTGATTCGAGTCGCCGTGACCAACTTTGACGTCGGCGGGGAGTCTGAGTCACCAACGTGACCGACCTTGGGGTTCGACGCCGTAGGCCAGTGCGCCACAGCAGGAACTCGATCGGTTCGGAGAGCTATCCGAGGGTTACGGCCAGGGTCGGGCTTCGCTGTGACCGGCGAGGATCCGTCTGCCCGAAACGAACTCGGGGATGATGCGAACGAAGTGTTCCCGCACACCCGGTGCCCAGGCGCGCAGCGGCAGTTGGGTGGCCCAGGCGAGATCGACCGACTCGTTCAACTCCTCCGCCGTCCCTACTGCCAGCACACTCCACCCCGCGTGATAGATGCGGTCGATCTCATCGACCTGAAAGGCAACGACGTGGTTTCTGGTGGCCGCGGCCAATTTGGCGCCTTCGCCGGTGCGAAAATGAACGGCACCTTCGACGAATTGGTAGTTGACCGGGAACACGGCGGGAATGGCCCCGATGGTCACCGCCACCCGGCCGATGGTCCCATGACTGAGAAGCTCGAGGCACTCTCCTTCCCCAAGAGCCTCGAATCCGACGCCACTCCGGTCGTCGTGCCCTATTCCCATGTGCTCACCTTTGCCACGAGCGGATCCACAACCAGCGGATCGAATCGCACCGACCGGGCTGATGCCAGGCCAAGACACAGACGTCGCAGAGGTAGCCCGGCTTGCTCATCGGCCTATCGCGATCAGCTTGTGGTCGGTGCGTCCCGGCACGGCTCGAATTCGACATGGTGTCGCCCGTCCCCCCTTTTCGACACGTTGCCCCTGTCGCCATCGGTGGAATACGCACGTCTCATCGAAATCGCGACGCAACACGACGGACTGTCCCGTCGTCAGCTTTCCCCCCAGAACTCGTCGAACTGGTAGGTGTCAGCCTGGTAGACGGTGACCTCGGTGATCTTTCCGTGATGGATCTCGAAGTCGACCGCCGCGATCACGTCCAGGGACTTCCCGTTCCTCGTCGCCGTCTCGCGTTGGAAGACCACGGCCCGCTCCGATTCACTGAGCACGTCCAGGACCTCGATCTTGAACGTCCCGGCGCTGCGCTCGTGCAGCTGCTCCAGAAAGCCCAACACGGCCTGTGGCCCTTTGTAGTCACCGGCGAGACTGCTGCGCCCAGGCTCATGCCACACGACGTCGTGTCCCATGACGACACCGAGGAGGTCCAGGTCGCCGGACTCGAAGTCCTTGTATGCCCGTCGAACTACCGATTCGTACACATCCTCGACCGTCACGTCCCCCTCCCCTCCTGCTCACCCTCCCCTCAACAGTTGGCTCATTGACGACCGGGCGCCAGAGGCAAAGGTCCCCATCATCTGGGCAGGGACCCGCTTAGCGCTTGGAGGAGATCCCGGTCCTCGTGGCGCGATCGGTCGCCACACAGGGATCGGCACCCGGGTGGGACCAGGACGCTCTCAGACGCCTGGGAACACAGCGCGAAGTTCGTCGAGGGTCAACTTCGGCGAGTCGAGACGTACCGAAGCCGCATGGGCGGAGTCGAGGCGTCCGTAGACGAGGCGGAGCAGTTCCTCCGACGAGACCTCCAACACGCCGTCGTGGGTGCGCTCGGACCACGGCTCCAGGCGCACCCCGTCCGTGACCAGGGCGAAGCTGCGCTCCGGCTCGTTGGTCGTCACCCGCAACGTGGTTGGCCTCTTGGTCGGCTTCCCCACCAGCGCGGCCAGGGCCGGCACGCCGTCGATCAGCAGCTCCACCGCGTCGTGGGCAATGGTGGCGGAAGGGTCGAGGACGACGTCGATGTCCCAGCTGTGTATGGCGAGCTCGGGAAGCCGCAGCCGAAGAAAGTCGGCGGCGTCGAGCTCCATGCCGAACGCGGACAGATGGAGGGCGTCGAGCTCTGGGGCGTCGAGCGCTTCGAGTCGACGCACGAACCCCTCGTTGGCGCTGACACTGTCGGCTGCCTGATCCTCCGGACTGCGTGCGTTCCAGGCGTCCCAGATGGGGGGGAAGGCATCCTGTGCAGGCGGGTCACCACCACAGAGCCCCGCGTCCAGGAGAAGTCCGAAGATCTCGGCCTGGCTGCCGAGGTGGGAGAGGACCTGGGCGATGCTCCAGTCAGCAGAGTACGAAGGACACCGCAGGCTGGCGGCGTCGAGACCTGCCACCACGGCGGCCAAATGATCCTGCGATCGTCGCAGGGCGGTGATGAGTCGAGCGGCGCTGTTCACGGGGTGTTCCTCCGGTTCGGCTTTGGGCAGAAGGGCGGACCGGGGCCAGGATCGGGATCGGCGTGACCGGCGCGGCCGGCGCGGCGTGCGTGATGACCGACGTTCCTTTGCGTCATCGACCATTGACGTCCTCAAGTATCCGCCCGATACTTGAGGAAGTCAAGGAGTTGCGGCGAGAATGAGGCCGTGCCCGATACCCGAGCAGACCAGGGACTCCACGACGTCGTCGAGGGGCTCCTCGAACTGACCAGACGAACCCATGACGTGATGTCCTCGGTTGCCGGTCGCCATGACCTGACCGCACCTCAGGTGGGGTTGCTGCGCCTTCTCGACGAACCGGTCTCGATGCGGGCATTCGCAGAGGAGCTCGCCTGCGACCCGTCCAACGTGACCGGTCTGGTCGACCGGGTCGAGCGCCTCGGGCTCGTCGAACGGGTCCCCGATCCCGGCGATCGACGCATCCGCATGCTCACCTTGACATCGAAGGGGCGACGCCTGCGCGAGCAGATCAACGGCGAATTGGCCGGCGAGCTCGCCACTGCTCTCGGCATCAGGACCGAGGACCACGAACCGGTTCTGCGCCTGATCGCCAACCTGACGCCGATATGCAATTCAGCATCGAGCGAGGGCACGGCAACCTGAGCGCTCGTTGCGCGGCAACGTGCCAAGGCGCCAAATCGCAACGAAGTGATCGACATGGCGCGGGACGCCACATAGGTCCTGCGACCTACCGCCGGGGATCACCCCGGTCCACGGCGGTCGGTCTCGAGCGCCGACCCGGGGGCGTTGCCGAAGTATTGAGCATCCTTTGGAGCTGAGTTGATCGTCACCAGTCACCCTGACCCGTCGCGTGAATTGCTCGCGGGCGGGATCGGGGGGATCAGTGCGAGGTCGGTCTGAGAGGCGTGTCGACAGTGTGCCCACCTCGGTGGTCGCGCCGGGGGTCGACGAGACCGCCGCCGCTGACGCCACCGGCTACGTCGGGGACGACATCTTCATCAAGGCGAAATCCAGTCGCCGGGACCGCTTGCCGGTGTCGCTGCGTCAGGGTCGCCACGTGGCCAAGGGCTCGCGCCGGGCCCGCCGCCGTTCGTACAGTTGGGCACAAGCGCCTCAGCGCATGTACCTCGTCGACGAGCACCACCTCGAGGACAACCCCCTGGGCCACGGCCAGGACGACGGCCACGGCCAGGACCACGACGACCACCGGGTCCACCACGAGCACCACGACCACGCCGAGACGACCCGTATCGCGCTGCGGCTCAGCTTCGAGGACTTCTCCTCCGCCGACATGTCCGAGGCCCAGGAGTCCGTGGCGGGCTGAATTCGCCGCCCGAGAACGACGCGCTCAGGAGCGCTCGAACTCCCACCACTGAAGCTCGCACAACATCGGCAGCAGATAGCCGACGTAGATGGAGTGGATCTTGATCGGTCCTCTGTCGTCGACAGCGAGGTCGATGAGATCCACACGCGGGTCCTGTGCGCGGAATTCCACGGCACGGTCGCGCGCCGCCACCAACTCGTCGAGGGCCCCGACGGCGAAGCCGAAATGATCCATACGAGGACAACGCATGGGGTCGTCCTCGGCGATGAGGAAGATGAACTGGTCCCAGTGCACGCACGACAGGATCAGGCGCTTGCGGTCGAGGGTCATCATGGGCATCTCGTCGAAACCGAGCACCTTCCCCCAGAACCGGCAGATGTCGGCCCGGTTGGTCTCGTCGAGCAGGTCCGAGGGCACGCTGAACGCCACATGGTTGAAGCGGGGGTTGCCCGAGGGGTAATAGGGATGTGCCATCAGTCGCCCTCCACTCGGTGCCCGGGTGCACCGCCCGGGATCACCATGACCTTCCCGGCGATTCGACCCTCGGCGAGACTCTGCATGGCCTCCCCCAGACCCTCGAGCGAGACGTCGTCGGGATCGATGAGCACCTCGACGGGCAACCGGCCCGACGCCAGCAGCTCCAGAGCGCGCTCGAACCCGTCCGCGTCGTAGACGAAGGAGCCGGTGACCGTCAGCTCGTTGAGGATCAGGCGGTTGGGGTCGAAGCTCGGCGCCTCCATGCCCGCACCCACCAGCACCAGGTGCCCGCCCCGGCGGAGCTGGTTGAAACCGGCCTCCATGGCCGCCTTCTTGCCCGAGCATTCGAACACCACGTCGACGGCGCGCCGGGACAGGTGATCCGGGTGCCACGGAGGGAACGTCTCGAGCTGGCTCGGGTCGAGCACCTCGGCCGCGCCCAGCGCGACGGCGAGCTGCCGGCGCCGCTCGCCCGGCTCCACCACCACCGGTCCCAAGTCCTTGGCCACGAGCGCGGCGATGGTGAGCGCACCGATGGGTCCGGCCCCGAAGACCATCGCCGCGTCACCGGGAACGATGCCGGACCGGGTGATGCCGTGCAGGGCCACGGCGAGGGGCTCGGCGAGGGCGGCCACGCGTTGCGACATCCCCTCGGGAAGGCGCAGCAGCGAGCGGGCGTCGGTGAGCACGTAGCGGGCGAAGGCGCCGCCCGTGTCGCCGTCGACCGGCGCCGAGCGGCGTTCGCACTGCGAGGGCTTGCCCTCGCGACAGCGGCGGCACTCCCCGCAGCGCGGGGCCGGTCCACACACCACGACGTCGCCCGGCACCCACGCCGTCACGTCGTCGCCGACGGCGGCCACGGTCCCGGTGAACTCGTGGCCACCTACGCTCCCGGGCTTGCCCCATCCTTCGATCATGATGTGGAGGTCCGAGCCGCAGATCCCGCAGTAGGCCACCTCGACGAGGACCTGACCGGACCCGGGCCGGGGCACGGGCCGCTCCTCGACGCCGATGTCGCCCGGACGTCGGTACACCGCCGACGGCATCACCGCAGGGAGCCCGCCCGCTGCACCCGGCACGCCCGCGCCGGCGGAGGCAGAGGAGGGGGTGGCCACGACGACCTCAGCCCACCGCTTCGGGCACGAGGCCGCGCTCGATGGGCTGCTGGACCGGAGGCCGGTAGCCCTCGCGCCGGCGCGAGTAGAAGTCCTTGCGCCGCACCAGGACGGCGAACGCCGCGCCGACGAGCACGGTGATCGCCCCCACCTCGACGACCAGGTTCATGCCGTTGACGAAGCCGTGGTGGGCGGCGTCGACCACCGTGGCCCGTCCTCCTGATGCCTTGGCGGCGGCCTGGATCCCACCCGCGGCCACGGCACGGGCCAGTGCCGGAGCCTGGTGGGCACCGACGAGCGTGTGCAGGGTGGACTGGAGCCGGTGCTGGAACACGGCACCGAGCGCCGCCACGCCGGTGGCCACGCCTCCGATGCGGAAGGTGTTGCTGATCCCCGAGGCCATGCCGGCGCGTTGGGGGGGCACCACCCCGAGGGCGATCTTGGCGATGGCGGGGTTGGCGAGCCCCACTCCCACCCCGCTCACGAGGAGCCCGGGGAGCAGCGCCTTCCAGCCCGAGCCGACGGTGAGACCGGTGAAGAGCCAGATGCCCACCGCCGAGGTGGCCAGGCCCACGCACAATGCCAGACCGGCGGGCACGCGCTCGGTCACCGGTCGCGAGATCAGGGGCACCACGAACGACAGGGTCGTGAGGGGAAGGAGGCGTTCCCCGCCTTGCAGAGGGGACAGCCCCAGGTCGTTCTGGAGGTAGAGGGTCAGATACGGCAGGAGGGCGAACATCCCCGCGCCGATGCCGAAGGTGGCCACCGACACGCCCGTGAAGGCGGGCTTGCGGAACAACGAGAGGTCGAACATGGGCCGGTCCTGGCTCAGCTCCACGATCACGAACGTGACGAGGAGCACCCCCGCCGCGGCCAGGGTCACGACGACCCTCCGGCTCGACCAGCCGTCGTCGTTGCCCCGGGTGAGGCCGAGGACGAGCAGGAACAGGCCCCCCGAGAAGGTGAGCAGGCCGCTCCAGTCCAGCCGCTTGGCGTTGGGGTCGGCCACGTTGACCATGCGCATGCTCACGAGGAACGTCAGGACGCCGATGGGGACGTTGACATAGAAGATCCACTGCCAGCCGAAGGCGCTCGTGAGGGCGCCGCCCACCAGCGGGCCGATGGCCACCGCCCCGCCGACTGTCGCGCTCCAGGCGGCGATGGCCGACGATCGCGCCGCCCCCTGGAAGTCCTGGCCGATGAGCGCCAGCGAGGTGGCGAACATGGCCGCGCCCCCTATGCCCTGCAGCGACCGGGACGCGATCAGCTCGGCCGGGGTGTGTGACAGCCCGCACGCCGCGGAGGCCAGGGTGAACACGGCCAGGCCGAACATGAAGATCCGCTTGCGCCCGATCTTGTCGGCCATGGCGCCCTGGGTGAGGATCAGGGCCGAGAGGCTCAGGGCGTAGGCCGAGATAACCCACTGGAGGTCGCTGAAGCTCGCATGCAGCGACCGCTGCATGGTGGGCAGGGCCACCTGCACGATCGTGATGTCCACGAGGAGCATGAACGTCGCCCCGCACACGGCGACGAGGGTCCACCAGTGGCGCTCGGTGCCGCCGTCCCGGCCCTGACCGGAGCTGCGTGGCGATCCCTTCGGAGCCACCTGACCTCCTCCCCCTGCGGGCTCGCCCGACCGTGGCGCCTGGTGACGGCTCGGACCGAGAGTCTCCTCCGTGCTGCGACCGGTGTCCAGGACCAGGGAGAGAACGCGCCTCGGGCGCTCGCCGCGAGCCTCGTCCCGGCTGCCTCGCCCGTCGGGACCCTCGGTAGCCTTTGCAGCGTGAGGAGCGTGTGGACCTCGAGGCGTGCGATCTCCTTGCACGCGGCCTTGATCGTCTTCGTCCCCGCCTGCGCGGCCCTGACGTGGTGGCAGGTCTCGAGGGCCCTGGGGGGCAACACCTTGAGCTGGGTCTACACCTTCGAGTGGCCGATCTTCGCCGGCTACGCCGTGTTCATGTGGTGGAAGCTGGTCCACGACGAGCCCGTCCACGAAGCGACCGTCCACGAAGCGACCGTCCACGACGAGCCCGGGCCCGACGAGGCCGACGGGCCGGGGCCCGACCCCGGGGCCAGCGCCGACGACGCGCTCGGCGCCCGACAGACGGGCGAGCACGTCGAGCACGACGACCAAGACGAGGAGCTCGCCGCCTACAACCGGTACCTGGCCGACCTCAACGCCAGCGGCCGGCAGAAGCGGTGGTGAGCGCAGCGACCGTGTCGACCCGAGGGCGCGAGACCAGCGCGCTCGCCGTGCCGGCGAAGTCGCACAAAATTCACACGCAGGGTCTTGCGCTGGGGCGCCGCGTCAGCATCTATTAGTGGCATGGAAATCGAGGGGGGCGACACGGGTCGACCGACATCGGTCCGGATCCGGCCATGAGCGAGCGGCATCCGCCCCGTCCCCTCGTGGAGGTGCGCACCAGCCCGCGCCGGCGCAAGACGGCCAGTGGCTTCTGGCAGGACGGCCGGGTGGTCATCCTCGTCCCCGCCCGGCTCAGCAAGGCCGACCGGGTCGAGCTGGTCGAAGGCCTCGTCAAGCGAGTCCTGGCGCAGCGCCCCCATGTCTCCACCTCCGACCGCGACCTCGAGCGGCGCGCCGCCGCCCTCGCCGACGAGTACCTGGGCGGCGTCCGGCCCACCTCGATCCGCTGGGTGGGCAACCAGCAGCGGCGGTGGGGCTCGTGCACCTCCCGGACCGGTGAGATCCGTATCTCCGAGCGCCTCCGGTTCGTGCCCGGATGGGTCCTCGACGCCGTCCTCGTACACGAGCTCGCCCACCTGATCGAGCCGACGCACTCGGCGCGCTTTCGCCGGCTGGCCGCCCGCTACCCCCGGACCGAGGAAGCCGACACCTTCCTGGCCGGCTTCACCCTCGGTTTCGAGGCCTCGGCCGAGATCTCGGCCTGAGCCCGGCCAAGGCGCGCCCCGCCTGAGCCTCTAGGCGCGCCGGTCGAGCACGGCCGTGGCCACCAGCTCCTCGAGGTAGCGGGTGTCCCACCACGACAGCTGCAGCTGCTTGGCCCGGCGGAAGTAGAGCTGGATGTCGAAGTCGACGGTGAATCCGATGCCGCCGAAGACCTGCTGGGCCATGGCCGTCACGTCGCGGTAGGTGCGGCACGCGAAGAGCTTGGCCATGGGCGCCAGGGAGTCGACGGGCCGACCTTCGGCGCGGGCCCAGGCCGCCTCGTGCACCAAGGTGGTGCCCCCGTCGACGGCGGTGACGGCGTCGGCGAGGTAGTGGGCGATGGCCTGGAAGGCACCGAGAGGCTTGTCGAATTGTTCGCGGTCCTTGGCGTACTGCACGGTGATGTCGAGCGCGTGTTGGGCCCCTCCCATGGCCTGGGCACCGAGGAGGATGCAGCCGTCGTGCATGACTGTGTCCCAGGTTCCCCAGCCCGAGCCCGGCGCCCCGATGCGGTCGGCGGCGGTGACCGCCACGCCGTCGAAGGTCACCTGGAATTGGGTGTCCGACCCCACCGTCATCTGCTGGTCGAGGGCCACGCCCGGCGCCCCGGGGTCGACGAGGAAGAGGTCGACGTCGGCGGGCCCGTCCCCGGTGCGGGCCAGCACCACCAGCGCGGCCGCGGAGGAGGCGAAGGGCACATGGCGCTTGGTCCCGCTGAGGCGCCATCCCGCACCGTCGGGCTCGGCCCGCATGCGCACCCCGTTGGGCCCGCAGCTGTTGTCGGGCTCGAGCCATGCCGGTGTGAGAACGGCGTCGCCCGCCGCCACCGACGCCAGCCACCGCGCCTTGTGCTCGGCCGATCCCGCCCGGGCCAGCGCGCCCCCGCACAGCACCGCACTCGGGAAGTGCGGGGTGGGCGCCAGCGCCCGGCCCAGCTCCTCGTAGAGCACGACGCCCTCGAGCGCGCCCATCCCCGACCCGCCGTGCTCCTCGGGGAGCAGGAGCCCGATCAGGTCGAGCTCGGCCATCTGTTTCCACATGTCGCCGGAATAGCCCACGGGGTCGTCCTCGAGGGCGCGCACCACCGACAGGGGGCTGTAGGTGGCGCACACCTTGCGCACCGTCTCGCGCAGCATGTCCTGCTCCGCGGTGAATTCGAGGTCCAGCACGTCCAGCTCCTCTCAGGGCTTCCAGCGGTCTCCGCCACGGCGCCAGGGGTTGTCGGCATCGTCCACGGGAAGCGCCACGCGGGCCGTGCACGTGCTCTTGACGTCTCCCTCCACCGACAAGGTGATGTCGAGGCCCACCCATCCGCACCCGGTGTCGTCCAACGCCACCTCGGACACGACCCCGTCGAGCACCATGGTGTCGCCGGGGAACACCGAGTCGCGCATGCGGAACACGACGCGGCCCAGACGTCCGTGGGGACCGGTCCAGTCCGTGACGTAGCGCTCGAACCACGCCGCCTGGTTGGGGGTGTTGAGGAAGATGTCCTTCGTGCCGTTGCGCTCGACGGCGAAGTCCTTGTCGTGGTGCATGGGGCGCCAGTCGCGCGTCGCCAGCGCGCCCAGCACCACCGTGGTGGCGGTCACCTCGTGGTGCAGCGACGGCAACAGGTCGCCCTCGGCGACGTCGCCGAACACGAGCACCGGGGCCAGCGGGCTCACGACGCTCCCTCCCCGGCGCCCCCGTCGGGGCCGGCCTCGCGCCGGTAGCCGAAGCCGGTGTAGCTCTCGACCCCGACGATCTCGCCGCGCTGGTTCGTGTACTGCACGTCGATCACCCAGAAGCGGCCCGTCCCGAGCTTGGTCTGCTTCTCGTCGCTCACCGAGCGCAGGATCTGGCTTGTGGTGAGCACGTCACCGGGGCGCACCGGCTCGTGGAACACCATGGTGTTGTCGGTCATCACCGCTTCGGGAAGGCCGAGACGCTCCTTCAGGTCGAAGTGGACCTTGAGCGGGAGGTGGGCTTCGGTCCGGCCCGGTGCCCAGTGATGGGGCCGGAACCACACCGAGAGCATGGTGGGCGGGGCGATGGGCCCGTCCGTGATCTCCGCCGCCACGTCGTCGTCCCAGAACAACAGGTTGCCGTTCTCCACCGACGCGCACATGGTCCACACATAGCTGCGCTCGACGGGGAACTCCCCGGTCTCCTCGTACTGCGGGACGCCGATGAGGGCGCGCACGTCGTCGATCACCGCCGTCATGCGATCACCTTGCGGGCGCGCAGCTCGGCAAGGCGCGTCGCGGGGATCCCGGCTGCGGCCAGCAGCTCGTCGGTGTCGGTAACGCCGTCGTCGGGCACGCACACCGGCTCGGCCGGCGGTGCCATGCCGGCCAGCACCGCCCCGACCTGACGGAACGTGCCCCGGGTGGCGTGCTTGGCCTCGACCACGGCCCCCCGCCACGCGTACTGCGGGTCGGCACCGATCTCGGACACGGCCTGGACCGGCGCCACACAGGTGTCCGCACCCGACAGCTCGGCCACCCAGTCGTCGCGGTCGCGTCGGGCAAAGGCCGCGGCCAGGTCACGACGCAACGCGTCCTGGGCCTCGTCGTCGTACTGGTGCTCCACCCACTGCTCACATCCCAGCGCCCGGCACAGGTTGGCGAAGAACTTGGCCTCGATGGCCGCCACCGCCAACCACCTGCCGTCGGCGGCGCGGTAGGTGTCGTAACAGGCGTAGCGACCGGTGAGCACGTCGTGTCCCGGGCCCGGCTCGGTCCCCGTGGCGAGATGCTCGTCGGCGGCCAGGGACATGAGCCAGAGGACCCCGTCGGCCACGGACACGTCGAGGAAAGTGCCCTCGCCGGTGGTGGCTCGGCCCGTCAGCGCCGCGCAGATGGCCAGGGCGGCGTGCATGCCCCCGCCCGCGGCATCGGCCACCGTGGCCCCGGGGATGGGAGGCCCTCCGTCGGCGCGCCGTCCGGTGGCGGCCAGGTACCCGCCCACCGCCAGGTAGTCGAGGTCGTGTCCGGCCCACCCCGCCCGTGGACCGTCCTGGCCGAAGCCGCTCGTGGAGCAGTACACCACCGAGCTGTTCACGGCCCGCACCGCCTCGTAGCCGATGCCGAGGCGGTCCACCACGCCGGGTCGGAAGCTCTCCACGATCACGTCGGCTCCCGTCGCCAAGGCCAGGAAGGCGTGGCGTCCCTCGGGGTCGCGCACGTCGAGGTGCACGCGGCGCATGCCCCGGTGCGCGCTGTAGGCGAAGAAGGGCGGGGTCACCGGCGCGGGGCCCTGCCCTGGCACCGGGGCGATCTTCACGACCGTGGCGCCGTAGTCGGCCAGCAGGCGCGTGCAGCGCGCCGCGGGCCCGACGCTCGACAGGTCGAGCACGACGACGCCCGACAGGGGCCCCGGCGTTGACGGCGTCATCAGAAGTTCTTGGGGAGCCCGAGGCGGCGCCGGGCGATGATGTTCTTCTGGATCTCCGAGGTCCCACCGCCGATGGTGTCGATGACCGTGTAGCGGTAGGTCGACTCGGCCCGGCCTTCCATGGGGGCGTCGGGCGTCTTCACCCGCAGCTGCGAGCCCGGACCGGCCAGGTCCATGGACGCGTCGGCGAGGCGCCGGGACAGCTCGGTGGCATAGAGCTTGTACTCCGACGCATGGGTGGTGGGGGCGGCGCCACCCTTCTGAGACTCGTTGACGAAGCGCAGCCCGAGGACGCGCGCCACTTCGGCCTGGGTGGCCAGCTCGGCGATGCGGTGCCGCACCACGGGGTCGTCCTTGAGGGGGACGCCGTCGCGTGTCGCTCCCACCACGTACTCGCACAGCAGGTCGAGGCGCTGCTTGATGGGAGAGAAGGTGAACATCGTGAAGCGCTCGAGGTCGAGGGCCTCGGAGATGTACTGGAAGCCGTGGTTGAGCTCGCCCACCACGTAGTCGTCGGGCACGAACACGTTGTCGAGGTGCACCTCGTTGGTGCGCTCGTCGCCCATGGTCCAGATGGCGTTGACGGTGATGCCGGGCTGGTCGAGAGGGACGAGGAACAACGTGATGCCCGCGTGCTTGGACGTCGGGTCGGTGCGCGCGCCCACCCAGTACCACTCGGCGAAGTGCGCCGAGGTGGTCCACGTCTTCTGCCCGTTGAGCCGCCAGCCGTCGCCGTCGCGGGTGGCCTTCAACTGCATGGAGGCGGCGTCGGACCCGGCGTTGGGCTCGGAGTACCCCACTGCGAACTCGACCTCGTTGCGCAGGATCTTGGGCAGGAACTCGGCCTTGAGCCGCTCGCTGCCGTGCCGGATGATCGTCTTGCCCACGATCCCCACCCCCTTGCCGATCTGGGGGCCGCCCCGGCGGGCCAGGGACTCGTTGAGCAGGTACTCGTAGACGCCGTCACCCTCCTGGCCCCCGTACTGCTTGGGCCAGGTGATCCCGAGCCAGCCCCGCGCCCCCATCTCGGCCATGAACGCCCGCCGGGCCGGGGTGTCGACGATCTGGGCCATGTTCTCCCGGGTGACGTCGAAGACCTCGGGGTCGTCGTGCTCGTCGAGGAAGCGCTCGACCTCGGCGACGAAGGAGAGCTGCTCGGGCGAGAACTCGAAGTCCATGGTGCTGCCTCTTGGGTGTCGGCGTGGCTCTTGGGTGTCGGTGTGGCTCTGGGGTGTCGGTGGTCGGTGTCGGAGTCGGCTCGTGGGTCAGGTGACGCTACGACAGTTCCTGACTGGTCGTCAGATCGTATCGGCTACCATCGCCGCCGTGCCGGGTGCGCCGGAGTCGGGTGAGGCCGGCGCTCGAGGGGCGGCGGAGCAACAGATGGCGTCTTTCCTCGACGAGCGGGCCGGGTTGGCCGGAAAGGTCGCCCTGGTGGCCGGAGGCGGCGGCGGTCTCGGGCGCGCCTGCGCCCTCGACCTGGCGCACGCCGGGGTGGCACTGGCCCTGGCCGACGTGGACGGCACGGCGCTGGCCACCACCGCGGGCGAGGCGCGGGCCCAGGGCGTGGAGGTGCTCGAGGCCGTGCTCGACGTGCGCGACCCCGATGCGCTGGCGTCTCTGTTCGCCTCCTGCGACGACCGCTTCGGGCCCCTCGACGTGCTCGTCAACGTCGTGGGAGGGACCTTTCGCGCCGCCTTCACCGACGTGAGCGCCAAAGGACGCGACGCCCTGGTGCGCACCAACTTCACGTGGGTGGTCGACGCCACCCAGCAGGCGGCGCGCCGCATGGCCGCGGGGGGAAGGGGCGGGAGCATCGTCACCATCACCTCCATCGAGGCGCACCGGGCCGCTCCCGGCTACGCCGTGTACGCGGCCATGAAGGCGGCGGTGACCCATCTCACCCGCACCCTGGCCGTCGAGCTGGGGGCGGCGGGCATCCGCGTCAATTGCGTGGCGCCCGACTTCGTCCCCACCGCCGGCCTCGCCGGGGTGGCGGGGCGGGCGGGCTCGGCCGGCCAGCGCGCCGCGGCGGCGGGTGACGGCACCGACCCCGGCGACTTCCTCACCATTCCCCTGCGCCGCAAGGGCGAGGTCACCGACGTGGGCAACTGTGTGCTGTTCCTGGCCTCGGACCTGTCCTCTTACATCACCGGCACCACGCTGCACCCCGACGGCGGCGCGCTGGCGGCGTCGGGGTGGATGGACTGGCCCGACGAGGGCTTCACCGCCCGGCCCCCGGCGTGGGTACTCGACCGACTCGAGCCCCCCGAACCGTGACCGTTCCCGGGCCCGACGACGCCCTCTTCGTGCCTGACGGGGCCGACCTCGTCCCCACCGAATTCGCGCGCGGGCCGTGGACGCCCGACGCGCTGCACGGCGGGCCTGTAGCCGCGTTGGCGGCGCGAGCAGTGGAGGCGATCCCGACCGACGAGCCCATGCACGTGGCCCGACTCACCGTCGAGCTGCTCAGGCCAGTCCCCGTGGCGCCCCTGTCGGTGTCCGCTTCGCTGGTGCGGCCGGGGCGCAAGGTCCAGCTCGTCGAGGCCCGCATCTCGAGTGGCGGACGAGACGTGGCCTGGGGGAGGGCGCTGCGCGTCCGTCTGCAACCCAGCGCCGAGCCATTCAGGGGAAGCGGACCCGTGCCCGGCATCGACCCCGGTGCACCGCCGGGCCCCGACGCCGGGTACCGCTCACCGGCGCCCATCGGCGACTACCGCGCCTTTCACAACACCGGGGCCGAGCTGGCCTACGTGATCGGGCATTTCGCCAAGCGAGGGCCGGCCACGGTGTGGGTCCGCCTGGCCGTGCCGGTGGTGCCGGGCGAGGAGCCGTCTCCGCTGCAGCGGGTGACGGCCGCGTCCGACTTCGGCAACGGGGTGAGCTCGGAGCTCGATTTCGCCCACCACATCTTCATCAACCCCGACCTCACCGTGTACCTGCACCGGCCCGCCCTCGGCGAGTGGGTGTGCCTCGACGCGTCGACCACCATCGGCATCCCCGG
>Ga0116219_10002551_pt1 | contig 15246 bp, 16 predicted proteins | sample Sb_taG_4_FD_91019 | JGI IMG/M metagenome (GOLD analysis project Ga0116219, IMG submission 91019) | Peat soil microbial communities from Weissenstadt, Germany - Sb_50d_6_BS metaG | ecosystem: Environmental > Terrestrial > Soil > Wetlands > Peat | place: Germany: Weissenstadt | collected 2010-09-21
AAGGAGCTTGCAGTCTACGTAATCAGGCCCGTGGCTATTGCGCTGGTCGACTACGCGTCTGGCTTCGGGACGACACATTTGGTAGAGTTATGGCCTTAAGCGGCCGTTTGGGACTTAGGCTGAGTACTCATTAAAGCCGCCGGATCGGCGATGCGTGAGATGTCCGCTTCTGGGTGAACTTCGGACATTGAACCGCGCCGCTTGAATGTCGCAGAAGTGCCAGAAACAGACATCACAGTGAGTTTCAACTCAGGTAGGCAGTATCCCACCGGTATGTCGCGGCCATTGGCGTGGGCTCACGTCTGGGCTATGGCACTGAAGGCCCTATGGCGATCGTGGGCAAAACAAGCGTCGCGGCGAGGATTGCTAGGATGACGATCATGATGATGTTGAAGACGATGTACCAGTTCGGCTCCCAGGGGTACTCAGACGGCATGGCGCGCTATCCCATCTTCCCAGACCATGGTGAAGCGCTTACCGTGACAGTAGTGTGAAGATAGCCCCCCAGGTCATCGGCACGATCCACGCTTGACCCTGGGTGCCACCCTCTTCCAGGTTCGCGCTGTCCGTGGCGCGATAAGGCGTCGGCTCAGTCTTGCTCCTTCGGCTGGGATGCGGGCTTCTCGCGATCCTGTCACTTTACCGCCAGAGGTTCAGCACATAGTCCGTCGTAGTGATCTTGGTTGCTCTTGTCGCTTTCGGTGGGGGGAAGTTTACAGTTGCGAATGGCTCGCAACTGAGGTCTGCTTAGCCAGTTCCCGAGCAAATATTACAAAACAGATCGCTAAGCGCAGAGGCCGTTGGACGTGAGGCTGGTTGGTGGCGCTGTTGTTGTGCTCCTTGGGCTGACGGTGGCCGGCCGAGCCGCGGATCAGCCAATCGCAACGACGAGCAACGCAGGCCCGATCGGAAGTTTCGACTGGTCCGGTTCCTATGTAGGTGCTGAACTTGGCTATGCAGCGGGAGCTTCGAATTGGTCGGCTGCGGGCCCAGGGGGATCCCACTTAAGCGGCTCGTTCGATATGTTCCAGGAATTTGACGCCTTCAAGGGGACGGGAAGTTACTTTGAAGGTTTGGAGGCAGGTTATAACCATGTTTTGCCATCACACCTCGTGCTCGGTGTCGAGGGCGACCTGTCGTTCCCAAGTGATATTTCCGGTTCGCAGGCAGTCTCATCAGTCTCGACTGGAGAAGCGAGTTACTCCGACACGGTGCTATGGTCTGGCACGGCACGCGGCCGCATCGGCTATGCCTTCCATAATTGGCTCCTTTATGGAACCGGCGGGATTGCGTTCAGCCGCGATCAGATCGACCGCACGCAACTCAGCGGCACCGCAGGAAAGGCAGTTGCGGGCGACGTCGACAACGAGCTACTCACCCGCTGGGGAGTGACGATTGGGGCGGGCGTCGAGGTTGGGCTGACGCCAAGGTTGAGTGCCAAGCTCGAATATCGGTTTTACGATTTTCCTAGTAGCGGCGTCTTCTATGTGGTGCGAAACAATCCGAGTCAGATCGTGGTTATCGATATAGGCCATCGAAAGGACGTTTATCGATGAAAGGGAAAGCAAAGCCGAAACGCGAAGGGCCGTTGAGCGTTCCGATGAAGTTTGACGAGGCAATCAAACGTGCGCTTACGGTAAAGCCGCCGCCTGAAGGGTGGACAGCCTACGAAGAAACGCTGAGAAAGAAACAACAGCGACAGACATCAAAGCGAGCCGGTGTTTTGAGGCCCACCACAAATGAGTGGAACCAGGCGCGAGCGACGAACTCTCCCTTCAAGACCTATTTCGCGAGCGCCGCCAGCGTCACCGCCAGCTATAGTTCGAGTGCCCGTTGGGCTCAAACTGACTTAGAAAGCTATCTAGGGCAGGCTGCGGAGAACGCGCCGCTTTGCCTGGAAGGCGACGATTGGCAGAACGTGGCCCACCCAGAAGCCCAACGAACCATTACGCTGATATTGAGTGTAACAGCCGAGGGTGCCCACCCTTATGAAAACAGGGCCGGACTAAATGCTCCAAATGCAGCTCGCTTCTGGCGCGCCCGACGAACCCGATACCGGAGATTGGGACGCGATCTGCGCGACGCCTGGACCAAGGTGGCTGTTCGCGGCTCTATTCTGCGAGCTCGCCGGCGGCTTGCCCGAACCCTCGCCCGCCGAAGTCAGCGAGGATGAAACCCACCGCGTTCACTCCATCTGGTTCGGCAGCGACGCGTCCGGGGTTCATGTGACAGAAACCGAATCTCCCGAGACCACGGCATTTCCCATGTTCTGTACATGGGAGACATTTGGGTTGCCGGGGATGAAAGTGATTTGGAACTACTCGCTTGAGTATGCTGGCCAACTTGGCTATGCGGCCTTCCGCCATGGAAAGCTCGTTTGCAACTTCGACTCGTCGACCGACGAGCAGCGTTTCGCAGAAATTTGGCAACGCGTCATCGGCAAGACACCCAAATTTGATCCCATAATATGAAGAGAGGGCATGGTCCTCTGAGCTGTAAGCGAATCGAGACGTTGCTCATGCGCAGATGCATCTTTGCTGTTTCTGTGTTTTTGATTTCTGCCCCAGTTTTCGCGGGAGGCGAAAAGATTTCTGTCACGGGCTGCCCAGTGCCAGGCATTGAGGCGGGGTGCATTGTCATTAGCGATAGTGTGACGGGAAAGTTCTACAATATTACCGCTATCACGAGCGGCTCGAAGCCCTTCGATTTGAACCAGAATCTCGTCATTCAACTCAATGGTACGGTCAGCGATGAGATGTCATTCTGTATGCAAGGGCCAGTTCTCAAAGAGATCGCATGGGACTACACGAAAATGAAGTGTGCGGACGCAGCGAAATAGATTGTACTTAGGACCACAGGGCAACGAATTGCAGAATTCATGTTCAGGGCTGGGCCTCAGGCCCGCATTGGGCATTTAACTGTTTGTCTTATTCCCGGATTATTGCCGCGGAGAAAATATTGCAGAACAGATCGTGACGCGCAGGGGGTCACAGGACATGGGGCACGCTCCCCCCTCACGTGCCATGCCCATAACGTCAGCGAATTCTGTCCCAGAACTAATCGCTCGAGCTTCAAATCCGTGATTGGCCACCTTTGGGCACCTTGGGCCAAGGTCGCTGATGCCCTATTTTTCTGCAACTCCCTTCAGGCGCTCCGCGAGCATCGGTCCGTAAGGTCCACCGTCTCGAGCTCCAGCCGATCCCCTGGCGTGGCGCTTGACGGGATCCACTATGGGGCGCATCGCGCTGCTTCGAGGCGACGCTTGTAGGGCCGAGCCATCAGCCATGATCCAGCCATCGCTCGTACGCCGTCCCGCCATGAGATGACCGAGGTCGGGCCGCAAAGCGCGCTTAGAACATGAACTCTCTCTTAGGCTCATTTGAGGAGCGGTAGTTGTCATGCGATTGCCTTCTTTTGTGACATTGGCTGCGGCGGCCATTCTGGCCTTGACGGCTACTGACGAGCGGGCGGCTCATGCCGCAGCCAATGTCCAGATCTCCGGCCCGCATGTGCACGACAATCTCGCCGTCTACTTTGTGCATGGTGCGAGCGCCAGCGGGCCCGTGCCCTTGACGCTCGACGAAGCGCTCACCAAGGGCAGCGTCCAGGTGATCGAGACCGGGGAGGTCAACGAGCTTAAGATAGAGAACACTGGGGCAGAGGAAGTATTTATCCAGTCAGCCGACATCGTTAAGGGAGGTAAACAGGATCGTGTGCTGACAGTAAGCTTTATCCTGCCCGCGCATTCCGGGCAGGTGCCGATCGCGTCATTCTGCGTGGAACGTGGCCGATGGACGGCGCGCGGCACCGAGGACGCTTCGACGTTTGCCAGTGCGGCGGAGGCGCTGCCCTCGCGTGAAGCCAAGCTTGCCATGAAGGCGTCGCTGCCAGCGGCACCGCCCCTAGCGGACCCGTCGCTGGAAATGAAGGGAAGTGGTGAACTTGCCCCTTCATCAGAGAATGAGGTTTTCGAACGTCAAAGGGAAGTTTGGGATGCCGTCGACAAGACGCAGAGCAAGCTATCCAGTGGCATCAATGCCGAAGTCGCCTCACCGGAGTCGGCCACGAGCCTTCAGCTCGCCATGGAGAACGAGAAGCTTAGGGAACTACGCTCGGCCTATGTCAAAGGATTGCAGGAAGCGGGCGAGCGAGAGGATGACATTATCGGCTACGCGTTTGCCATCAACGGCAAGCTGAATAGCGCCGATCTCTATGCCTCCAACGGGCTGTTTCGTAAAATGTGGCCGAAACTGCTTAATGCCGCTGCAACCGAGGCGATCGGTGAAAGTAATGATAAGCTCGAAGCGCCACCTTCCGCCGACGCAGTGGCGGCCTTTCTCGATGAGGCTCGGAGGGGCAAGGCAAAGGAGCAGGCGCTCAGCGATGGAGTCCGGCTCAAAACGCGCGAGAGCTCCGACGCGGTATATTTTGCGACAGAGACGGCAAGCGGTGGCCGGGTTCACGAGAACTACCTGGCAAAATGAGCTCGAATCCGTGCGTGGCAAACATATCATGCAAGGCGTTTGCGTCGCGTTTGTCGCGCTCAACTTTATGATCGGCTGGCTCACTCGCATCGATCTCCGGCTTGTCATGACTCCGCGCGAGACCAGCACCAAAATTCGCGTCACGTGCGTTTGGTCAAGGTTGTCTTGCTTGATGACGTAGTCGCGCATCCCCGTCAACGCTGGCTCCTCTGATGCCGTGATCGGCAACCGGCTCGAGGGCATCATCGCCGACGCCGGCTCCCGCGGCCACAACGTCGCCGGAATACAGGTTGAGTGCCGTGATATGTGGCGCAGAACACCAAGGCCGCCGCTCAGCGATCGATGGACGAACCGCACGACAGGTCAGCTAGGCGGACTCGAAGAGCGGCGTCTTGCCGATGACCCGCCGCCAGATCTCGGCGAAGCGCTGTTGGCCGGCTGCGCCGTCGAACGTGCATTCAAGCTTGCGGTGACGATAGGCCACGTGCCCAAGCTGTCCCGCCTTTTCAAGGGCATACTGCCATTTAACTTTCATGCCGGGCAGTCCAAAGGTTTCCCAGTCACAGTACACGGGAAGATCTGACGTCTCCGGGCAATCGACGACTGTGACCTCGGCACCCAATTCCTTGCTGCCGCGCCAACCCGTGCGGACATGCCGGATCGGATCCTCGATTTCCGATTCGATGACGGGCTCGGGCAGGTCGAAATCGGCCACCTCCTTAAATAGGATCGCGAAGAAATCCCCGATTCGCGGCGTGGCGCAGATGGCGTCCCAGTCGCCGGTGTCGGGCTCGTCGGGCGCGCCGTCTTTCAGTCGCAGGTGCTGCATGGCTTTGTACTTCGGGCAGTGCCGGCTTCCATCGTCGCTTTCCGTTCCAGACGGCGAGCGACAAGCCGCCGCCGCTTGCGAGCCTCGGCTTTGCCCTCCTGATGCGTCCACCCAGTAGGCCATGGTGCTGTGGCCCCGCTTGTGGCCGCCCTCGATTTTCCCCTTGCCGTAGCCCATTTGCGCGTCCGGCCAGCCGCAACGTATCTTCGATCGAACAGCCTAGTGGTGAGACTCCGACAGAAGTTGCCGGCAGGTCAAGCGACACACCAAGGCGCCGCAGACCTTTATTCTGCAGCACTAGCAGCTTGGCTGGCGAACCTGGGGCCCCCCGCGCCACGCCTGGGCCAATTCACCCGGCCGGTGCCGACGCTTCTGGGCTGGATAGCTCGCGGTACCGCGCTATGGAGGACCACTATTTTCGCATTTTGGGGGACATTCCGCTGAGGCTTGGGTCGACAATATAGACAGGCCTGTCGTACTCAGGATGGCGATCAACAGCGCCAGTCCGATTCCCCGCGATCCCCTCATAACGGCCCTCCATTGTGGCTTCCATTAAGACCACAAACGCGCTTTCCAGCACGCAGCATATCGGAAAAGCCCTCTGACACAAGACCCATGACGGCAGCCAGTAGTGCCTCAGTCGAGGCATTACTTGAAAAGATTGGCCTTTTTTCCCTTCTATTTTTCCCTTCTAAATGTCGCTCGGTTGGGCCAGTTCCGAGATAATCTCGAGTCGCATTGGCCCGCCACAGATCTGCTATGAGCGCTTGCTGCAGATACCGAGTCTTTAGTGCGACGACGAAGGCGCGGTGGTGGTCCATACCAATTATTGCATCGTTGCTAATGCCGGGCCTTGGCTCAGCACATCAACCGTTGGACGCACCGATTCTTCGCATTGAGACTGGGGTTCACACTGCCGATATCACCGGCCTCGCGGTGAATCGGGATGGGGATCTACTGGCAACTTGCTCCTATGACAAAACCCTGCGGTTGTGGTCCTTGGCAGATCCATCGGCGCCTGCTCGCGTGATTCGAATGCCGCTCGACCTTGATCACGAAGGCGCTCTCTACGCCGTCGCTCTCTCGCCAGACGGCCGCGAGGCAATGACGGGAGGCTGGACCGGTAGCTGGGACGGGGGGGCGCTCTGGAGCCTCTACGTCTTCGACACCACGACCGGCGCAATGCTCAAGCGCATGCCAACGCTCTCCGGCCGCATAGTCTCCTTAATTTTATCGCGCGACGGGATGCAGCTCGCCGCCGGCCTTAAGGACAGACCGGGCATAGTGCTCTTCAACACGCAAGACTGGTCAGTCGCTGCTCGTGACGACGAGCAACGCGACGACATTCCGTCAATTGACATGGACGCTCATGGCCGCGTCGTCTCTGTATCGCTCGGCGGCACGATCAATCTTTACGAACCTGGCTTGCAGCGCAAGCGCACCATTCAGGCGCCGGGTGGAAATGAGCCCGCAGTCGTGCGCTTTTCCCCGGACGGATCGACAATCGCAGTTGGATATTCGGATTCAGCGCGTGTCGACCTCATGTCGGCGGCGGACCTAAGCCTACTTTCCTCCGCTGATACCCGCGGCATAGACAAAGGGTTCATCGCGTTAGCCTGGTCCGCAGACGGAAACTATCTTTACGGGGCCGGCGACTACGAACGCGGCGGACGTAATCCTATCCGTCGATGGAGCGACGGCGGTCGCGGTCCGGCCCACGATTTTCCGGTACCTCTCGCTGCTGTCACCCACCTCCAGACGCTTGACGATGCAAGACTGGCGTTCACGACGCAGGGCGGCACGGTGGGGATTCTCGATGCTTCGATGCAGTTGGTCTGGGTCCGACGGTCCGGGACCGCGGATTTCCGTAATCAGGCCGACACGCTGCGGGTCTCGGCCGACGGCGGGATTGTCGAATTCTCGTACGATCGGTTCGGCAATTCCCCCTTGCGATTTTCGCTGGCAACCAAATCCCTATCCGTCGGCGACCCGTCTGCTCCGCAGCTCGCCGCCGCCTTGACCGAGGCGTCGGAGCTGAAGGTGCTGGATTGGAGCGGGACCGAACATCCAACTTTGAACGGCTCTGTCCTGCCGCTGAAAGCGCATGATCAATCCTTGAGTCTGGCGATCACCCCAGATCACAAGAGCTTCCTGTTGGGGACGACCTGGCGAGTCATCAGGTTTGACGAGAGAGGGACTGCAGTATGGGACATTCAGGCCCCGGGCGCTACATGGGCCGTGGTCGTCACCGGCAATGGGCAACTAGCGGTCGCAGCATTCAGCGATGGGACGATCCGCTGGCTGCGCATGAGCGACGGACAGGTGCTTCTGACCCTATTCCCTGAGGCGAATACGCGTCATTGGGTGGCTTGGACTCAGTCTGGCTACTACATTGCATCGCCGGGTGGCGACACTCTGGTCGGATGGCACGTCAACCGGGGTGAAGACAGCGCGGCGGACTTCTTTTCAGTCGGCAGGTTCCGCGATGTCTATTATCGGCCCGATGTCGTCGAAAAAATTCTCGGCGTGCTGGACGAGGGGCTGGCTATGCGCCGCGGGGACGCGAAAACAGGTCAGGGGGAGGGCCTGGACGTTGCGAGCCTTTTGCCTCCCGTGGTGACGATGAGGCTTGAATCCGGGGATGCGCCCGTCAGATCCGCCAAGGTGAGTTTCGAGTACAACATCCGCCCATCCACCACCCGACCGATCAAGACCCTAGAGGTGCGGGCGGATGGCAGACCGATCTTGACGATTGCGGCGGGACCGCGACCCATCGCCGAGAGTGGTCGGATCGATGCCTATATTCCACGCCGTGACACCACGGTCGAGATGATCGCCGAGACTGCGTCCGGCATCTGGAGCGAGCCGGCGGTTGTGCGCCTGCGCTGGGACGGGCCGCCGGAGGACATCAAGCCCTCCCTGTTCGTCCTGGCCATCGGCATAGCAGACTATCGGGTACCCGAGCTAAAGCTGAAATTGGCCGCAAAGGATGCAGACGATTTTAGGACGCTTTTTGAACATCAGGAGGGTCGGGCATACCGCCATGTCGAGGTCGTCAGCCTCAAAGACGGAGAGGCAACCCGCGCCAATCTCTTACGTGCGCTTGAATGGCTATCCTTTGCGCCGAGCAGCCGGGATGTGGCGATGCTATTCATGGCCGGGCATGGCGTCGACGATCGAGGCGGGCAATATTTCTTTGTTCCCCAAGACGTCGGGCCAAAGGAGGCGTTTATGCGTGGACTCCCGTACCGGGACATCCGGGTCGCGTTGGAGCAGGTTGCCGGGCGCGTGTTTTTTTTCATCGACACCTGCCATTCCGGAGCTGCATGGGGAGAGCCGGCGACATCCGCCGCTGACGTCAGCCGGATCGTGAACGACCTCAAGAGCCCAGAATACGGAATCGTGACATTTGCGTCCTCGACGGGTCGGCAGCTTTCTTATGAAAGCCCTGAGTGGGGCAATGGGGCATTCACTAAGGCAGTCATAGAAGGCCTTTCCGGCAAGGCGGATTTCTTCAACAATGGCTATGTCACGACCACCGAGCTTGAGGCCTATGTTTCCGACCGCGTGCCCAAGCTCACGGCGGGGCGGCAGACTCCCGCGATCGGTCGGCCCATCAGCGCGGATTCGACGCTTGTCTCGTTGAGTGACGGACAGTGAGGCGCCCGGTACAGTTAATTGCGGTCCTCTCCGCCCTGGGGTCCGCATTGTCGCCGTCCGCCCCTCGAGCGCAGCCGCAGGAGGTGATACCTCACCTGGCGATTATCGAAGACCTGTCGGGTCTAGCCGGCTTGAGCCGCCTAGACCTCCTTACGCCCGGGCAGCAGATTGATCTTGGTGAGAACGGTCGCATCGTCCTTGGTTTTCTCGATTCGTGCTGGGAGGACTCAGTGACCGGCGGCCGAATCGTTGTTGAGGCCCGCCGCAGTCGCGTCGAAGGCGGAGACGTCGTCCGACGGCAGGTCGAATGCGATCCATCGGGACTCGCTAAGCTGGTTTCGATGGGCCCTCTTAGGCAGAGGGCAATCGTCCCGGTCCCGGGGGACGAACTGCCCGAACCCGACGTCGTTCTGTTTGGCCGCAGCCCGGTCGTGCTTTCCGGCGGCGCCGACCAAGTTCTGATCATCGAACGACTCGATGTCCCAGATCCTCCCCTCCAATTGCAAATCGCGACAGGCCGGATCGACTTTCTGGACCGCAAGATTGAGCTCGAACCAAAAGGCTTGTACCGCTTTGCGACCAATGGTGCTTCGATCGTGGCCCAGATCGACGAGCTTGCCGAAGCAGGGCCTAGTCCCGTCGTGGGCCGGCTATTAGTCTTTCCCTAGGATGGCAGGCCCGGGGCTCCAAGCGCTCACGAAAGACCCGGGGGAGCACTCGTCACGGCGTGCGGCGTCGCCACGCATTCCCTTGGCTATTTCGATGTTTCGATGCGGAGCCTAAAGATCGAGGAATCGACTTGGTTGGCAGTATCGCTCGAAAGCTCGCGGCTCGCTGGAACTGCGAAGCCCGCCTGCTGTAACACTGACAGAACTCCGGCGACTTCCGGCTCGGAAGCGCGGGCAGCGACGGGTGTATCCGAGGCGAGAAAGCTGAAATCGGTTCTTGGCGCCAGCGGCTTGGCAGCCACTGCAATCACTATTAGCTGCTCTAGCCCGGTCGTACGCGAGGACACACGAACGCGAACGCTGTGGTGGCCGCCCTGCTCAACGCGGTTGGACTCCCCAGAGACCGCAGGGTATATCACGGAAACCCCGTCATTCGAATCGATGTATAGCATCGTGACGTCTATGGCTTGGGCCGACTGGTTGGTCACCGTGAAGACGATTTCATCCCCGTCTCTGACAGAGGGGATGCGACTTACCGCAAGTTGACTGAGCGTGGCAGCGCCACGCCGTCGGAAAGCAACGCTGAGCCCTATGAGCGACTCAGGCTGGCTATTTGCAATCTGCTGCAGGGCGCGCGTCAGGGTCAGGGTCCTGACCGCTCGGCCGATGCGGGACACAATGATTGCACGCAGATCATCGTCTGCATGTTCCAGTCGAATTCCCGGCGTGCGCGCCGGTCCTGAGCGAACAATCTCGCCAGACGGCGGCACCAGCCAAAGCATGGCGCCGTCGTCTCCATCGGAGCCTTCGATCATCAGCCGAATGTCGGCAGGCTGCTTGGGATCGACCCAGATCGGGTGAATGACGCCTTCCCACGCTTCGCCTTGCGCGGCAAGTTGCACGAGCAAATGGTAGGCTTCGCTTCCAGTAGCACTGTTCGAGGAAGATGGTGGCAGCGCGATCCGAACATCTGATCCCCATTTGGGGTACACGAGCCTTACCACAGCCTGTTCAGAGATGCTTTCTGGATCCGGAGCCGCCACGTCCCGGTATGCAACCGGCTTCAATCGACTTCGAACGAGCCCACCGTCGGTGATCTCCAAGTATCCAACAATCTGGGCTTCCGTGGCGTTAGGATCGGGAAGCACCGCGAGAATGCTTCCCTTCGAGAGCTCGTGCAAAGTGCCAGCCTCGATTTCCAAGGCATCTCCTATTCTTACCAGGGACCATTGTTTAAACGTCCTTGTCGGTTTGCTGTCCAAGACCTGAGCATCGAGCGACGATCCCTCGAAGGCGGGAGTGGGGAAAGGGCGGTTCAGGGAAACGTAGGCCTGTAGGATGGACTCACCGAGCGAACGGTAGGTTGCGCGCGGCTTCGTCACCAAAGCCCGTGCTAACGTGAACGTAAATAGTCCCTGCACCTTGCTGTCACTTACCCCAGCGGGCAGGTGCATTTCTACGGTCGCCTCATCCGATTGGGCGGCGAAAAAGCCTACGAACCCCCCCAATTCAGGGTCGAATACCTGATCCGTCGGCGCCGGCGGCAGCGCACTGGTGGTTCCGATGCGAGCCGGGCGGAAACTACTGACAGGGATGCCAAGGTCCACAGGGTCCACCAGCCTTTCACGTTCGTTGGCGTCGGTTGCGGGAAGTGCACGCACCATGGCACCGGAATGACAAGAGTCGAAAACGGCCCAGACAAATGCGCCCCGTGCCCGAATCTTGCGTATAGCCTCGCCGACCTCGCGGCTGGTAAGTGCCCCTGCCACAGCTTGAGTTTTGCCGTCCCAACTGCCGACATCCGCCGCCAGAAAGATATCCTGAAGTCCACCGGATTCGGCCGCGCCGGGCTGCACTGCCGACGCCGGTTGCCGGGATCCATGACCGGAGAAGTGGATATAGACATAGTCGCCTTTCTGGCCGATTTGCGCTAGCCGATCGAGTTCACGGAGAATGGCGGCGCGCGTCGGTCGATCCGACCCGACCGGCGGCTCGGCAAGAATGCGGATGTTCGTCGAGGGAAAGCCTAGCCCGGGCAATATGCCGGCCAATAAGTCCACATCGTTGGCTGGTCCCTTCAATTGATAGGAGAGCGGTAGACTGTCGTAGCGGGAAACCCCCACAAGGAGCGCGTAACGCTCGGCAGCCAGCGCCCGGCTGCTGCAAAATTGAACAGCGACCAGAAGGACAGCCACCATTCTGACCAGATCGGCAAAGGCAACCTTACGGTGAGCTGTCCAACTCATACGGCTACGAAAAACGTGCTGCCTGTGACTCTCAATCGCACGTTCGTGCGATGGCGATGGGCGGCCGATATCTGGTGACGTGCCGTCCAACCGCTGCGGTGATGTATGATGAAATCCGCATTTGATGCACAATTACGCCGGGGCCCGTTTTCCATATCGAAACCGCGGCCGCCAAAAACCGAGAATGTATTCATGAATAGCCCAATTCGTGCAGGGCATCCGGAACATACGAACGCAGCATGCGGTCATTTATGCCCTGCTCGTTCAGAAACAGCTCGATCGCTCGGAACAGCGGTTGCGCCGTCATGCAGCGGCGCTGGCTCGCGCCCCCATCATTGACCATGAACATTTCCTTGGCGCCACATGCTTCAAAGTACTCGCAACGCTCACAAACAGCTCCTCTGATCTCATCGTCCCGCTCAAGACTGCGATGATAGCTGCCAGATGCGAAAATTTCATCGATGCTCTCGGTCTTAAGATCTCCCAGAACGAATTCATCGGAATAGTCAGTGCATGGCTGGTACATCCGGCCGTCTAAATTAATCACAAGGATCTTGTCGCCGATCATACGGCGATCGTATCGAAAGTCCCGCGTCAGTCCCAACATCTTGAGAACCACGACGATTAGGTATTCATCGAATAGGCGAATCGGAAAAGGACAACCGTCCCCGAACCAGCGCCGAAACATCCGCATTAGCGCTGAGTTGATCGTTGTGCGATCCGCCGCCACACCGTCGAGCGGACGTTCTGACGGCCCCTCGAACAGAGGCAGCAGGCGGCATGGCTGACCGCGTTCGCGAAGGAACTCATAAATGTGATCGATTGACCGCGCAGTATGAGCAGCGATGACGACTAGAAATCCGGGCTTGATGCCATGCGCCTCCAGCCGGCGGACATTCGCTAGGACCCGTTCCTCAGTCGGCGCTCCGCGCGTGTCAAGTCGCACGCCTGGGACAACATCAAATGACACGCCAATGCCGAAGTCGTTGCGTTTCAGAAACTCCAACTTGTAGTCGGACAAGGAGTATAGATTGGTCTGAATGCGATTTTTGATCCGTCCACTCTCAAACCAGGAGCGCGGAAGCTTTTCACGCTGCAACCGGATGACGTCTTCAAGGTAATCGTTTGGAAGTGCGGTCGGTTCACCGCCATGCCACACGATGATATCGGTCGGGGGTCGCCCCGTCTCCTGCTCCGTACGCTCGTTCAGTGTTCGGATGGTGTCCAGTATCCTCGCCCACAACGATAGGCTCATTCGCTCGTGCTTGGCGAGTTCGTTCCATTCGTAACAGTACTTGCAGCGAAGGTTGCAAAATTTTGAGGCTTTGATCACCCACTCTCGGGCAAGCTCAATCTGAAAGCCCCCGCGCCACTTCAAGTAATTGACGAGACTGCTCACCCGTCACCGTCGCCGTAGTTCAAACTAAATGCGAGAAGGGCACCCCTTACCGCAATTTCATTTCCAAAACGCGCCAAACCAATCAGCACCGCCGCCGCGAGCTCCCTCCGCTAACGTGACGCTCATCACCTTGCCCTGGTCCAAGACGACCACTTCGCCATTTTTGCCAGTGAACGAGCCGGTCGGCTTCTCGTCAACGACCTTGCCCCCCTCTTCACGTGTCGCAACGTACTGTTTGTCCCCAACCTTTTTGACTCTCAGACGCGAGCCATTAGGTAAGTCAATGACGGCCGGCTCACCATTTTGGGTCGCCGCCTCGAGCACGGAAAATGGCGCTGCAGAAACGACAGCCGATACGACGATGGTGCGCAAGAAAGTGCGGCGTGACGAGGTCCAGTCGAATGTCATGATCTCACCTCCTGAAGTTGAGCCCGCCGAGGCGAAACGCTCATCTTGAGAAGGCGTCCCCCCATCGGTTGCCTTTGAACCCACGGCCTCCCGCGCCTGAGGCCGGTGATCTAACTCTGAGCTAACCTCTGCTTAGGCAAACTGCGTCTGCCTACAAACACCTTACAGTAGTCAAGCAGTGGAGTCGAGTTTCTGCAAAAAGGTATGCCTGCAACAACGCGGTCGTGATGTTGGCCGCTGGCTTAAGGTCGCAATGCAGGTGCGTTTCCTAATGTTGAGCATTTAACTCTGCTGCTACGCACTTTTCATGCGCAGCGTTAGTGTAATCAAGCGCAAAGCTGGGGCTCAACGTGCTGGTTCTATCCGGGTGCGCCACCGGGCGGCTGCCTCGAGCTTGCGACTAGGTTGAGACCGAGCCGCACTCTGCCCAAGTACCGCGGACCTAGTGTCGAGTTCCGGGGCGCATCGTTACCCGCATGCGCATGCAACCCTTCGGGAGCCCTACCACGCGCGAGACCAGTATAGGCTCGTGCCCGGCCAGGGCTCTCGAACATCGCACATGCCTTAAAAAGGGAGAACCAACAGAGCTGTCATTCTAAGCTTTTGATGTTGGCTCTCCAGCCCCTTCAGCCGGTCCGGCCGAGACATCGATCATAATTGCGCTCTGCATTGGTTATCTCTTTTCGACCGAATTCGATGGACCTGTAGAGGGCTTCGGCTCGGCCGAAGGCGGGTTCTCCGAGCTGGGAGAGTTCGTTGGTCCATTGGCCCAGCATGGGGATTGAAAGAGCGGGTGCTCCAATGGAGGCACTCCCGGTGGCGGACCGCAATCCAAACAATTCTCGGGCTTCGGGGGGCAAGGAAGCAGGACATCGGCACGTGTGGGTCTGTTTTCCCACAAGAGCAATGCAACCACACCAGCGAGGCCGCCGGCACAGAGACTAACCCCGATTTTTGTTGCCACTGTCGCACTCCCTTACAGATCAGGCTCTCGCAACGAGAACATGCTACTCCGATGGGGGCCGGAGGACGAAGCATGACCCGAGGCTCGCTATTCGTCAGACAAAAAGACGCCTCGATCGAGGATCAGGTCCGTCAGTGCCGGGCCCGGATCGACCAGGAGAGAAGGCGACCAGGCGAGGTCTATTCTGACCATGCCATCAGCAGCGCCACCATCTTGCGGCCCGGTTACCAGAAGATGCTTGAGGATGCTCGCGCAGGCCGTTTTGAAGTCCTCCTCGCCGGAGAGCGACGAGCATGAGCTGCCCAAGCCGTCGCTCCGGCGTCAGCGCCGTGTTGCCGTCCCTTTCTGGCAGCCGCGCGGCGACAACGCAGAAAATATCGCCGCGCCCCCGACCATGAGGGTGGACGCAAAGTGGATTGCCCTAGCGCCAATGAGCGGATCAATCATCCCCGCGTGCTAGTCATTTCCCGACACGGAAGCTGAAACTTCCTTGCGTCTTGTGCGTGTCCACCGACAGCGCATGCCAAGTCACGCTATAGCTGCCCGGAGTCAGGCTTCCGACGCTAAGGCGTATCACGTTGCCACTGA
>Ga0116219_10002555_pt1 | contig 15227 bp, 11 predicted proteins | sample Sb_taG_4_FD_91019 | JGI IMG/M metagenome (GOLD analysis project Ga0116219, IMG submission 91019) | Peat soil microbial communities from Weissenstadt, Germany - Sb_50d_6_BS metaG | ecosystem: Environmental > Terrestrial > Soil > Wetlands > Peat | place: Germany: Weissenstadt | collected 2010-09-21
GACAATCCCGTGCACGACAGCTACTATCCGGAAGCGGGTAGCTCGCGCGTTGTTTACAAGGAAGGAGTTTTTGTCGGCTATCGAGGATACGAGCACAACGGGACGAAGCCACTCTTTCCTTTCGGCTATGGGCTTTCCTACACCTACTTTCGATATCGCAACTTGGCAATTCGTCCGGTCAGTGGAGAATCGGCGCAAGCAAGCTCGTCTGGCTCGGGTCGGAGCTACCAGGTTTCTTGTGACGTGACAAACACCGGAAGCCGCAATGGCGCCGACGTTGCAGAGGTCTATGTAGGTGAGTCACATCCCAAACTGCCTCGTCCCGTCAAAGAACTGAAAGGTCTTGCCAGAGTCTATTTGCGGGCTGGAGAGACGCAGCGAGTGAAAGTCATTTTGAATAGTCGCGCTTTTTCCTACTACGACACGAGCGCGCATCAATGGCGTGTGGAACCGGGCGACTTCACGATCTTCGTCGGCCGTTCAGCCGAGCAAATTGAACTCAAGGGCGCGATTACATTCACGCCAGCGGCGGCAGCATCCGCCAGCGCCCAGCCCTGAGCCTGAGTCGCGTCGGAGCGGCGTCTTACGGAGCTGCGATGGAATTCCGCGCGAGGGATTCTTCGCGGCTTGGCTGCCACGCCTCAAGTACCTTTTTGTGCTCCTGAAACAAGCCGCTCGAGACTCGAATCTTTCCGCTGCGCACAAAGCGCTCGTGATTCTCCTCAAGCTCGGCAGGCAGGTACCGGTAGTTGACTGTCAGCCCGACAGACGCTTCCAACCCATATGGCCGCAAATTTCCGAACGCATTCACCCGTTCGAGGCGGGCTCCGTTCGAAAGGTGAAACGTGGCGACTTGATCGTAGAGCTTCCCATCCTGCCTCGCGCATGTGAGATATGCGAGCGCCAGCCGCTGCAAAGGCGCGCCAAGAATTTTGCAGTGAGTGAGCGGCTGCTCGATCAGCTGAAAGAAGGCATCGACAATATCGCGGCGCCCGGATGCTGCGGTCAGTGCGCGCCCGTACTCGCTCAGCAATCGGGAGAGACGGCTGGGCGTGAAGCCTTGCTCGTTCTGCGCATCCCGCAACGCGCGCGAGAACCGCGGCAGCGGTGAGAGCGTGCTATACGTCTTCACGCTCGGGAATTCCGCGGCAAGCTCGGCGACCACCTGCTTGATCAGAAAATTTCCCATCGGGATGTTTCGTAGCCCCTGCAGGCAGTTGTTAATCGAATAGAAGATCGCCGTATCCATTTTCTCGGGCGCGAGCACCGGCGCTTTCACATCGAGCAGCGGCTCAAGGTTCCCGGTCAGTCCATCACACAGCGCCACCTCGAGAAAGATGATCGGCTCGTTGCCAAGCGCCGGATGAAAGAACGCAAAGCATCGCCGGTCCGCTTCGAGGCGCCGCCGCAGGTCAGGCCATCCGTTGATTTCGTGCACCGATTCATATCGGATCAGTTTTTCAAGGATCAGCGCCGAACTCTGCCAGCTAATGCGCTCGAGGCGCAGGAATCCGCGGTTGAACCACGATCGGAACAGATGCTTGAGGTCGGCGTTCAGCCCGTCGAAATCGGCGCCGTTCTCCCGAGACGCTTCGAGCACGTGCCCGCGCAGAGCGACGAGGGTTTCCGTTCCGCCCGGCGCCGTATTGATTCGCCGAATGAGTTCCTGGCGCGGAGCCTCCACTGCAGCGGAAAGCGCGGCCAAATTGTCCGCGCTGCTGGATTTCTCGTATGCGGCTGCCGCACTGCGGATCGCGGCCTCGTCCGCCGAAAACTCGCGGTCCAGCATTTTGAAGAAACTGACGCGCTGCGCCGGACTCATCGCCGCGTATCCGATGATGATTTCGTGTGCAAGCGCCGTCTGCGACGCTTCACCACGCTCGGAAAGCAGCTTGCGGCACAGAAACGCCATGTCCGTGCGGCGACCGCGCAGCGATTCCAGAAGGTTGGTAAGAAATCCGGGCATTGACCTTAAAACTATAGCGTGAATTTTGCGAGAGCCGATGAATGTGCCGTGAATGGATGCGCTACCGTTACTAGGCCCGGGTGGCTCGATCGCGACCCACTGCGGGATTTGAAGCCCGTCGCACTCCTACTGCACATGACCGCCCCGGACGGATTGCCTCAAAATCCCTTGCACCGGCTTCAACTGGCCGTCAATCGGTCCAATTCTGAGGCCAAGAATCTTCGCAATCAGCGGATAGACGTCGACGTTTTCGAATGGCGGCAGTTTCGATCCGGGGCGAATATCAGGTCCCTCTGCGTAAACAATCGCTCGCATGGATTTCATTTTGCGAGGATCGTAGCCATGCTCTCCCTTGGCCTTTGGCTGGGCGATTTCGGGGCTTTCGGATGCGTGAGCGCGAATCATGTATGGCCCGGTCGGGATCACGACCGGGTCTCCAATCCTGGGATTGCTGCTGAAGTGCAGGTACGCCGGCACATCAGCGCGACGGTACACAACGAACTTGTCGCTTGCTCCATGCAATTGCGCGTAAGCCCGCGCCGCGGCTTGTTCGCTCGGCGCGTAGAGCAGCGAGCCATTCGTCACGAAGTCGGAAAGATCCGCATACCGATCGAGATCGATCCAGTTTCCCTCGACCGTCGCCATGCCGTGATCCGATAGCACAATCAGGTCAATGGGCAAGTGCACCGTTTTCAGATCGGCGATCAGAATTCCAATCAAGGCATCCACGTGACGAACCACATCGCCGGTCTCCGGGGTGTCGGGACCGGCCTCATGCCCCGTATGATCCGGCTCGTAATAATAGAGCGTGATGAAGTGCGGCCTTTGCGTCGCCGGCAGCTTTAGCCATGCGATCACTTGCTCGATGCGCTGCTCGTCGGGAAAAGCGGCGTCGAAATGCACGTAAAACGAAGGCCGCTCGCCGTCGATTTCCGCCTCCGAACCCGGCCAAAAGAAGCAGGCGCTGCGCATCCCCTGCTTTTCCGCGAGGGCCCAGAGCGGCACTCCTCCGTACCAACTGCCGTCGCGCGTCGGACCGGGCTTGCTCGCGGCGTAGCTCTCTTTGCGCGCAGGATCGTAGAAATTGTTTTCGACGATGCCGTGGTGTTCGGGATACAAGCCGGTGACGATCGAGTAGTGATTCGGAAATGTGACGGACGGGAAGGAAGGGATCATTCCGTCGGGCGCGCTCGCGCCGTCCGCGGCAATTTGCAGCAGATTCGACGCGCCATATTCCGCGGCGTAGTCGTAACGGAAGCCGTCGAGAGAAACCAGAATCACATATGGCTTCGCGCGTTGGTTTGGGGCGTTGGGGCCGTGCTCAACTGCGATGACCGGCGCCTGAGCTGCACTCTGGGCGAATATTGGCTGCCGCAGCGCGCAGAAAAAGCACGCCGCCACCGCCGCTCTAGCGAGGAATTTTTGCATTACGGTGCCACACGAACCTCGGGTTCCCGCAAATCCTGCGCGAAGGACAACAGATCCTTCGCGCAGGCAAGATGCAACTCAGAACGTCAGGTGCAAGGACATCTGGAGGAAACGGCTACTCCCGATCGTGTTCGAAATCACGCCGTAGCCCCTCGAAGACGAAGGAGTGGTCGTGTAACACGGTACGGGGTTGTAGCAGGGGTTCAGCGTGAAGTCGGTGTTCGGCGCGTCGAGGCTCGGGTGATTGAAAAGGTTGAACGCGTCGAATTGATACTTCAGGTTGAAGCGCTCACTCAGCTTGAAATTCTTGAATACGGAGAAATCGAAACGGCTCTCGAAGGGGGCCCGGAAGACGTTGCGGCCCGTGGTGCCGAAGCCGGTTTCAAAGTTGTCGCAAACACTGTACCCGCTGATGGTCTGGCAGGGCGGCACGCCATCCTGGCCCGGTGACAGTAGCGGGACCGCGAAGAGGTCGGGATTCACGAAAGGCGCACCCGTGCGGGACACCTTGGTGCCCCCGCCATGAGAGGGCGAGGTGGCTTCGCCTGGCGTGACTCCGGGGGCCAAGGGCAGAATCGGGTTCGTCACGAAATCATCGGAGCTATAAAAGATGCCACCAGCGGTCCCGGAAAAGTCGATAACGCTAAACGGTTCCCCGCTTTGTAAGACCGTGACCCCCGTAATGCCCCACCCGTTTACGGCGGCGTCGAGGAGACCCGAGGCATGCTTCATGGTCGGAAGGTCATATAGGTAGCTGATGATGAACACATGGGGGCGATCAAAATCAGAGGAAGCATAGGAAGTGCGCGGATTCAGCGGGTTGTTGCCGTTGAAAAAGAGGCCCGCGCCGAGTCCGCTTCCTTCGTCGAGCGTATGGGAGTAGGTATACGAAGCGTTAAGCTGCAGACCATGGCTGATCTTTTTCGTGACGCTCAATTGCAGGGCGTTATATGTGGAAATACCTTCCGCCGTCCACAAATCGGCATTCGGATTGATGCCGATATATGGTGTGCGGAGGTCCGTATTGCCGTCCGAGAAAGAGTAATCGCCCACCCACGTCTGCACTTCCTCCGCGGGGAGTTGGAAGCAGGTTGATGATGCGTCATTGTAGCCATCACAGTTCGGCCCATTCGCAGCCAGATAACCGTATGAATAGATCTGATTGTTTATCGGGTGTGCCGGCGTGGCGATTCCGGGCTGGTTGAAAGGAATGGGCAACAACTCGTGCACCCCGCGATTTCCCAGATAACCTAGCGTAAGGACGACATCGTTTCTCGGCTGCCACTGCAAGTCGAGGCTCCAATTCTGGGAATACGGCAATTTATTGGTCGGATTGTAGCCGCCGAAGAGGAACGGGCGAGTCTCTCCCGAATTGACATTGCAATAGGGCTGGTTGGGCTGCTGCATCCCCGGGGCGTTAGGCTGATTGCATGCAGCCATTTCTCGCATATTGGGCACAAGAGCCGCCAAGGCGGCGAGCGAAGCCGGTACCGGGGGCAGCGTGGTCCCAAACGGCGCACCGGACAGGCAATTCAGAGTGTTCGCACACGACGTGTTGAGTGGAATGGTGAAAGGCTCCTGGGTCGTGACGCTAAACGGCCCGCTGATCCCGAGTCCGGCGCTGGCGGACAATTCGGTGAAGTACTCGCCGCGATCGTAGAACATTCCAAAGCCTGCGCGGACTACGAAATTCTTATGGGGGCTCCACGCGACTCCGATGCGCGGCGCGAAACCCCACTGGCGCCCCGTCAAAGTGGAAGGGCTCACGCCTTTCGTGCCGAAGGTTTTGTTAATCGCCGGAACGACGATTCCGATACCGGGAGTTCCATTAACTGGGTTGAAGGTGTCGGTGGACAAATCATACCCATAGTCCTGAGGGTAGAAATTCGTCATCAGACCATTCACTTCATACAGGGGCCCGTCCCAGTCCCACCGTAGGCCGAGATTGATCGTCAGACTCGGCGTCAGCTTGAAATCATCCTGGGCGTAAAGACCCACTTGTTTCGACCGAAAATGGCGATTCGTTTCGCCATCCAGAAGCAGCCCGTCGCTGTGGTCCGTGCCCAGCGTCCCGGTGAGGAAATCGGCGAAATCGTTGAAATTGAATATTGCAACGTTGTTTTCGCGATTCTTGACGTTGAGTTGCGCGTAGTCGAAAGTCCCGCCGAAAGACAACGTATGCTTTCCGACGACCCAGTTGTACTTGGACGATCCTTCGAATTGATTCTGAAAGATCCCGGCATTCGCGAAGTTCGTCGACGGACCTATAGCCAGAGTATTACCGCCGAGAGGGGCCACCATGCTCCCGTCCGTGTTGAACGCTCCCGCGTCCGCGTTGTTGATGTTGATCCCAGGGAAGAGCTGGCCGCTCGGGAGAGTGAGGCCCACGGAGCTGGGAGCAAATGGCTGGGCCGTAGTGGCGTTGGCGATTTCGCGAATAAACCCGAATCTCTGCTCCCACGTGCTGTTGGGTGTCAGCACGGTGGTGTTGTCGAGCGAGAAAACCTGACTGCCGGCTTGAAGCGATTCGGGAAAGCCTGCTACTCCGCTGACGGCGAAGGGAGCACCTGTCGGGTTGCGTTGGAAATAATACTTCGCGGCAAGGCGATCGTTCGAACTGAAATTGTAGTCAATATCTCCGTTTACTTGATTCGCCTTGAAGGTGCTGGCCGGCCCCCGAATCTCGGAGTTGAATAGTTGACCCGTGGTTTCGCCATTGGCGGCGCTCGTCGCGAGGGTCTGCGAAGGAATGAGGTATTGTCCGTTCGTGGTCTTCATTTGCAAAAGTTTGAGCGCGGTGGAGTCGACTTGCCCAACCGTGATGCAGGCGGGATTGTAGCCTCCGCATTGGTCGTCCGCATTTACCAGATTTACCAAGTCCGCCGGGTCACGGTTTGAATCGGTCAAACCCTGGAGCGTGGGAACTCCACTGAACGCTCCACTCAGAGCATCGCTGACGTTTTGTCGCTGATACGAAGCAAAGAAAAACAGCTTGTCTTTCACGATCGGTCCGCCAAGCGTGCCTCCGAAGACGCTCCTATGCAGCGGAGGAGCATCGCCATGGTAGAAATCTTGGATGGCCAACAGCGAAAGAAATGTCGGCTTCGCGTCGAGGGCGCTATTCTGCAGGTAACCATAGACCTGCCCGTGGTACGAGTTGGTGCCAGAGGCCGTTGTGAGCTCGATGTGCGCGCCGCTGTTCTGCCCCATAGAAGCGTCGTACATCGACGTGGTAACGTGCAATTCCTGAATTGTCTCGGGCGGAGGAGTGGGCAAACCCTCGCCGATCGCATCGAAGACCGAAGTATTCGTCTGCACTTGGCCGCCGGTGCCGAAGATTTCGCCCGTGTTCAGTGTGAACCGGCTGTCCGCGATGTTGCTTGTCGAGTTTCCGTTAAACAGGTTGTTCGCATTCACCGAGTTAAACGTGAAGCTGTTGCTCGTATCGCGCTGGCCGTTAGCCACGATTCCCTGGTTGCCGAGGCCCTCGTTGCTGCCGGAACCGGAAAGAAAATCCGCGCTGGTACCGGGCGCGAGAATGGCGAGCTGCGTAAAGCTGCCCGTTCCGAGCGGAACGGACTGAATCACGTCGCTGCCCAGCGTGTAGCCGTTCGAGGTGTCGGTCTCATTCAGCAGGGGCGTGGCTTCCACGGTTATGGAGGTCGTGACTTCGCCGGGCTGTAATGTCGCCTTGACCGTCGTCGTCAAGTTTCCTTGAACCAGAATCTGCGGGTACACGACCTTCTCGAATCCCGTCTTCGAGAACGTGACTTCATACGTGCCGATCGGCAAACCGATGAAGCTGAACGACCCATCGTCTTTCGTCTCCGCCGCTACCCCGAGGTTTGTGCCGACGTTGCGGATGCTCACGGAGGCTTTCTGCACGACGGCGCCGCTGCTATCCGTCACCGTACCGTCAATCGAGCCGAGTGTCTGTTGCGCTCGCGTCGCGACCGGAGCGAACGCCGCGAGTAGAATCAGAATGGCTGCTGATACGCACCGCAACATGAATTTCCGTATCATTTGTCTCCCCGTGGACAAAATTTCATGCGCACTTAGGTAAACCAACTCCGAGCTCATTGCAAATTACGATTTTGAATTTGTTGGATCATCCAGCATCCGGGAGGATCCACCGGCCTTCTTCGATCACCTTGATGGATCGCGGCACCACCAATACCCCCAAACGGGCTTCTACGCCCGGCTCCTCCAGGTTGTCAATTGCACCCCTGTGGATATCTCCGAGTCGCCCAAGGACATAGTTATTGCGTCCGTGTAATCGCCTGAAGAATGGAGTGTTAACAATAAATGAATGAATGGGCTGCCACCGGCGTCCTCGCCGGAATCATCTCTGTCTCTATCGCAAAATCTCTGGCAGAATGTGCCGCGTGACGGACCGCCCCTCCAACCCAGTTTTTAACGGCAATACGCTCAAACTCGGCACCTTCTGCTCCAACACCATCGCAAACATGACGCTCGTCCCCGAGCAGTGGCGCCCCACGTGGGCGAACTGCCTCGCTGCCGCGCGCGCCGCGGATGACGCGGGCTTCGAAGCCATCGTCCCCATCGCGCGATGGAAGGGCTATCTCGACGACAAACCCGACCACCCGTCGAATGAAGTCCTCGACGTTTTCACTTTCGCCGCGGGCCTCGCGCAGGCGACGCGCTACTCGTCCGTCTTCGCTACGTCGCACGCGCCCACGATGCATCCGCTCCTGGTCGCCAAGCAGTGCGCCACCATCGACGCGATCTCCGGCGGCCGCTGCACGCTCAATATCGTCGGCGGCTGGAACCGCCGCGAATTCGACATGTTTGGCATCGAGCTGTTGGAGCACGACGAGCGCTACGTCTATCTCGAGGAATGGCTGCGCATCCTGCGCAAGCTCTGGACGCATCCGGTTGAGTTCGACGAAAACTCGCAATTTTTCAGCATGAAGAAGGCGATTTCGCGCCCCAAGCCCCTGCAAAATGGCGGCGTGCCGATCATGAACGCGGCCCAGTCACCGACCGGCATTCGCTTCTCCGCAAGAAATTCGCAGATTGGCTTGATCGGTTTGCGCGGAAACAATTTGGAAGAATGGAAGCCGCAGGTGGAGAGCTACAAAAAAATGGCGCGCGAGGAATTCAGCCGCGAGATTCAAATCTGGACCAACGCTTCAGCCGTCCTGCGCGAAACCACACAGGCCGCCGAAAACTATCTGCGCCACTATTCGGAAGAGTGCGTTGACGCCGAGGCTCTCGACAGCATCATGAGCACCATCAGCCGCGAGAACAACATCCCGATGGGTTCGCCGCAGCTTGCTTTCATGCGCACGCGCATGGCGAGCGGCGCCGGGTATCCTCTCGTCGGCGACGCTGAAAAAATTGCCACTGATTTACAGGCTATGTCCCGCGCGGGCATCGACGGCGTCATCATGACGTGGGTCGATTACATCGACGGCGTCAAGCGCTTCGCCCGCGAAGTCCTGCCTCTGCTCGAGCGAGCCGGCCTCCGCAAACCATTCGTGAAGCCCGCCTGACATTCCTCGCGCGCAATCGTCATCATGCGGCGAGCGCGTGATGCTCGCCGCGCCTGCGGAGCACGCATCTGGGAATCCCTCGCAAAACGCTGTGCATATACAATCGAATCCCCAGCGAAACTGCCAGCCAGTACCACCGAAATTTTCGCCGCGCGACAGGCCCAAGAGAATGTATTCGCGTTTCCGTCCGGACGACCGTCTTGCCGTCGCGATAGTCGTCAAACCAGAAATTCGTCAGCGCCTTCGCGTAAGCCGGATCGGCGAACGCCCTGAACTCCTCCAGATTCCGCATCATGCGAATACCGAACTCCCTCGTCCAGAACTGGCCGATCAGCCCACCCGCGAGCTCGTGAGGCTGGGCGATCGCAATCGGCAGCGCACCGAACGCTGCCGCCGCCTCTTGAAAGGTGACCGGACGCTCTTCGCTCTTCCCGCCAAGATTTCGGATGCGCGCCAGGAATTCCGCGAGCGGCATGTCCGTCAATTCCATCGTTTGAATGGCGGAACGTACTTCCTCTGGGCTGGCCTGAACCGTCATCTGCTGCACGATCCGCTGCTCGAAATCCGGCATCAGCGCGTTCACGGTTCGCGTCGACAACGCAACGGAGTCTCCACGATACGGACTCTGCGTAACGCCTTCCGCGAAATCCTGTGCGAACCGCGACACCTCCTCCCAGCGCGTGAACTCGTAGTCTTTGGTCGTATCGGTCGGCGCCCCTTCTTGCCGTAAGATTCTTTTCATAACCAGCCGAACCAGCGGATTGTAATCCCGGTAATTCAAGGCTCCCGGAAAACTCGCGATCCACTGCGGTGTCCACGCGACCTCGTCGAGAAACTTCCGGACGGGGCCAAGCGATTCAAGGTACGATTCGCGCGTCCCAGGCGTCGCGGTCAGGCACGTTGAAAAAAAGCCGGTCGAGCCTGTGCGCATCAGCTCGCCTCGATTGTCCTTAATGAACTGGCGCACGGCACGCGCATATCGATGCATATACATCGGAGCGCCGATCAGCACCGCGTCAAAATTGCAGATTTCCGGTACACCCGCATGCTCCCGAAGGTTGGTGACGTGAATATCCCAGCCGCGATTCGCAAAACACTCGCCTAGAAAATGTGCGATCTTCTCCGTCTGGCGATGCTTCGATGCGAAGTAGATTCCGACTCGTTTCTCCATGGACCACTCCCTGTAGTTTTGTCTACTCGGCCTGAAACGCTGCCGCAGTGACGCGGGTCACGCTTGGCTGTGATTGGCAGGGCGCAAGTAAGGATTCCGGGAGGGGCCTACTTTCTCTCGAAGACGGAAGGAGTTTTCAGAAGTTCTTCATAGCGTTGCATATCGGCGTTGTTTTCGACGCACTCATATTCCCGCAGGCGCGTCCCGGGGCGCAGCATGATTGTGCCGTGGCGAGTCCACGGCCCGGTCAGCACCACGGGATCTTCAACAGTATCCTCGTAAACGATCGTGTTCTCGTCGACGCGCGTAAACTTCTCGACCACGTGCAGCTTCTCGCTGTGAAACGTTCCCACTCCGGAGAGCCACGTCTTGTCATTGAATCCGGTCACGTCCACCACCAGCGTGTCGCCCTCCCAGTGGCCCACGGAATCGCCCATGTAACTCGGGTCGAGGTCGTCCGGGTGCTTGGCATCGATCGGGATCAGCCGGAATATGTGAAACACCTCGAACAGCATCACGACCATCTTCGGCGTCTGCACGATCTGCATCGGAAAAAGCCCCATCAGCGTCGTTCGAGGCACGCCCGGCGGCAGACAGCGCACCATCGGCTCGTCGATCCCGCGCATCTTGTACGACTCGAGCACTTTTTTCGCCGCCCAGTCCTGATACGGCGGCTTCGGCTGCGGGCTCGTCACCGCAAACGGCGTGATCGGGCCGCTCTGTCCCAGCGGGCCGTCGCCGTTGTTGGTGTCTTCCCACGTTCCGATCCGGTTGCTGCCGCCCTGCCACACTCCGGTCAGGTCGGGATGCCCGTCCGCAGTGCGCGGCACGTTAGGACTTACCGGCGGCGGATACTTGTATGTCGCTGCCGGCGTCGAGGAATTTTGCGCTGGCGGAATTTGCTGCGCAGTTGTGCGTGTCGGCAAAACCAGCGCCGCCGCAGCGATAGCCGAAATGATGACTCTGTCTCTCACGTTATGAAATCGCCTTAGTTCGATGGCGGCACCTCGACCGGCGGAGTCGCTCCGCCGTCCCCTGTGCCGGGCGCCGGCCCAAAATAGAGCTTCTTGCCGTCCTGGAACGTGACCTGCCGCGCGTGTCCCCACGCGCCGCCCACCCGCGACTGCCACCCATAAATCGTAATCGTATCGCCGACCTTCATCGTCACGTCGCGCTTCCATCCCGTTCTGTACAGCACGCCCGGAGGATAGCCCTCGAACTTCCAGTTCGTGACGTTGCCGTTCGCGTCTTTTATGTCGATGTAGATAAAGCTGTGCGGATTCGTCCACTCGATGTTGGTGATCACGCCCGTCAGCGTTACGGGCTTGTTCACGTCGTACTCGACGCCAAACGAATGGTGCGCCCGCGCGGGCACACTCGCAGCCAACAGCAAACCAACGCTCGCAAAACAAATGGAGAAGAGCCTAAATTTCATTCCCCACCCCCGGTCCGCCCGACTATATTCGCGCCCGCCACGCTGGTCAAGCGCGCAACGATCGTCGCGGCGCTGCCCTGAATAATTACATGCCCTCCGCGCAGGAGTGGCGCGTAGCCGGAGCCGCGACCCAATGCTCTCAGTAAGTTGCATCGGTTTCTACTCGGCACGAGTGACGGGTAGCTGTCCGTTTGGCAGCAGTTTTTTCGACATGCGAAAAAATTGACACCCTTTTGGCATCGCGGTCGAGCGTTTTCAATAAGTTGCACGGGAAAACACTCGGTTTTGGTTGACACCCTGGGAAACAGTGATTCGTGATCGGTGATTGGTGACATGTGGTCTGTGACTGCATGAGCCGTGTTGTCGCTGCGGCGCTGCCCTTTCTTATCTCCCAGGCTCGACTAGCCGTCGACACTGGGAGCCCTGCCTCATCTCCCGAGCGCCTCTCACCGAGGCCTCGGGAGCCCTTTATGTCCAGGGCCCAAAGAGCGCCCCGACTCACGCTAGCACAAGGAAGATTCGGTTTTGTCAGGCCAGTCCTGTGGACTTCGCGGGCGGCGCGACTACTTGCCGCGGGAGAACCAGCGCAAAGGAAGTATGTCCGTCGAAGGCGAGTATGTCGGAGCTAAAAGCTCCGACCCCTAGAGTGCTCCTTGTTCCGCTTGCTGCGCGGTAATCAGAGCGACTCCACAATGCGAATGTCTCGCTGCGCCGCATTGTTGAACACTTTTAACGCCGCCTTGTACGCGTCGCTCTGATAGGCAGCAATCGCTTTCTCCACGCTGTCGAACTCGATCACCACAACTCTCTCATTCGCTCCCGATTCGAACGTCTTCGCGGGCTTCCCTGCCGCCAATGTGCGCCCTCCAGCCGCTTCAATGGCTGGCCTTGCCACCTTGCCATATTCCGCTTGCACTGTGGGGTCGGAGGCCGATCGGTAGAAAACGATCCAATATCCCTTTTTCGCCATCAATTTCTCCTCTCACTCTGAATTTCTATTTTGACTTTCCGGCAGGCCAACAATGTATATGCCGCCGCCGCAACGCGCAATGCCGCGCCGAAAGGTGTGCACGCCTTGGCGCTTGCAATGTTTCCTCCGAACGATTACGCTCTTAACGCTGATTTGGATCAACGCGAAACCATGTGCCTTGGCCCATGTTTTCGCTGAGAACAAGCGGCACCGACACTAGTTATTTACTAGAGGAGGATGGCGATGAAAATTGACATTACCGGTGCCTCGAATTTTGTCAATCGCATGTTCGAGGCTTGCGGTTCCTACCAGTGGGCTCGTGAATTCCTGAAGAACTCCCTCGAAGCACAAGCAACAAAAATCGAATTCGGCATTGAATGGCAGGCGGTCGAAAAGAAGGGCATCTACCGCCGGACTATCATTGATAACGGTATCGGCATGAACCGCGACGAACTGCTGCGTTTCTTCTCAACCCTTGGCGCGGGCGCTGGGAAAATAGGTGGGATTCATGACAATTTCGGCGTCGGAGCCAAGATAGCGTCTCTTCCGTGGAACCCTGAAGGTATCGTGGTTGTGTCCTACAAGGGTGGTCGCGCCGCGATGATTTGGATCGTTCTCGAGCCAGATTCTGGCGATTACGAGCTGGTCGAGTTCGATGCCGGTGGCGAAAAGATGTGTGTAGTTGAACCCCAAGTGGTCGAGGGTGTTGATTGGGCTGCAATCCGTCCTTCGTGGTTGGTTGATCACGGCACCGTCATCGTATTACTTGGCAGCGAGGAATACCCCGATACGGTTCTTGGAAATCCCCAAGCCGGAGAAAAAGAGATCAAGGGTCTTTCGGTTTATCTCAATAGTCGATTCTGGGATTTGTCCAAGGTTGACGTAAAGGTCGTCGAGCTACGAAGCGAGAAGAAGAGTCAGTGGCCTCAAAGTGCAAGCGATAAAGATGACGCACGACGTCCCAACAACAGGCAGATGTTCGGGGCTCGCTACTATCTGACCGACCTAAAAGCTTCAAATGGGAAACTCGGAGCCACCGATGTCCTTATGCTGGACGGTGAACGCGTCATGACGGAATGGTATCTATGGCAGGACCAGCGACCTGCGATACACGGGTATGCAAAAGAAATTGGTTACATAGCCTTTAGGTATAAGGGGGAACTCTTCCATCTGACATCCAGCAAGGTGCATTTTCGTTGGTTCGGGATTATCGAGAGCAAGGTACAGCGCAACCTAACCATTATTCTCGAACCCCAGCTTTATCAGCCCACGAACGGAAGATGGGGCATTCACCCTGACCAAAGTCGCAATCGCCTCATCTTCACCGGAAATGGAGAAAAAGGGATCGAGCTGCCAATGTCGGACTGGGGATTGGAATTTGCCGAACATCTACCCAAGCCAATAATCGAGGCGATCCGTCTAGCACGCGGCGAGGGTGCTGGATCAATCCAAGACGAGGAATACCGGAAGCGATTGCAAGACAAATTCGGGGATCGTTGGCGGATGAGAGTACTTGTACAAGGAAAAAAGAACGTTCGGGGTCAGGATGCAACTGTGAGCGATGCAGAGGTTGAAACCACAGAAACGACTGTGACCGACCAACCGCAGCCCGGACCGCGTCATAAACACAGGAAGGCCATAAAGGTTATACAGAAACGGGCCATACCCGGCGGCCCTGGTCAAGGTATCGAGCGCGATGTCCCCGTTGACGTCCCAACATTCCGGTTTGCCAATTCCGATGAATTTGTGAAACCGTGGCACCTCGCCTGTTGGGCACCTCACGATCCAGACGGGCCGACGGTCGTAATAAACGTTGACGCGCCAGTTCTGCAAGAAATTGTCCAATACCATCAAGCGCAATATCCAGACGTATATGCAGAGGAAGTTGCCGAAACGGTCCGACACGTCTTTGGAGAGGTGGCTGCTTGCAAGATCGCTCACTCACAGAAGCTCGCGAAGCAGGTCACGGAAGAAGAGCTTGATCGTGATTACCGCAGCGAAGCAGCCTTGACGGTTGGCTTGATGGGGCTCCTTGCCGAGGAAACCGTAATATCGCAACGGCTCGGAAGGCTCGGGAAGAAAAAAGGAAGTGCCGTGCTACTTGCTGCAGCAGCTCCCGAGTAGAAGATTCAGCGTCGCTGACCAAGCTTCTGACAATTTACTTGAAGGCACCTGGATTAGTGTCCTCACGCACTAGCGCGCGGTTTCGATCACCGGCGGGTGGCCCATCCTTTGGGCAGCAAAGGGTGGGCGTGCTTCGCGACATTCCGCAGGCGGCCAAAAAGTCCACAGGCCCGCACGCTTGACGCGCCGTCTCCCATCTAGAAGCATGGACACATGGGCCAATGGTCCAAACTCGGTGCTCGCTTGGAAGGCGGGACGATGCGGCACGACTCCGCTTCGGCAGCCCTGCGTCCAAAGCAATCGGAGATTGAATCACGCGGCGGTGACGAGGATTCGCGCGCCCTTGCGCGAGGCGGGGTTTCGGGCGGATGACGATCTCGACGTCGCGGTCCAGACCCGCAGCAAACTGATCGCCCGCCTTCCCGGCACAAATCGTCGGGACGCAAAAAGCGCGGAAGGCGGCCGCTACGAAGGCAAGAGCAACGGCGGCCCAGGCCCTGCCGCGCTGAAGGCCGCGGCGCTACATTCAAATCTAGGAGCCGTGCCGCGCTGAAGACCGCGGCGCTACGTTCAATTCTAGGAGCCCTGCCGCGCTGAAGACCGCGGCGCTACGTTCA
>Ga0116219_10002559_pt1 | contig 15213 bp, 16 predicted proteins | sample Sb_taG_4_FD_91019 | JGI IMG/M metagenome (GOLD analysis project Ga0116219, IMG submission 91019) | Peat soil microbial communities from Weissenstadt, Germany - Sb_50d_6_BS metaG | ecosystem: Environmental > Terrestrial > Soil > Wetlands > Peat | place: Germany: Weissenstadt | collected 2010-09-21
GATCAGCAGGATCGCGACATCCGAGGGGAGAGCGGCGAGCGCCGCCAGGATATCCTGCCGCTCCTCCTCGGGCACGCCGGCGGCGGGCTCGTCGAGCAGCAGCACGCGCGGTCGCGTGGCCAGCGCAAGCGCGATCTCCAAGAGACGCTGCTTGCCGTAAGGCAGCTTGCGCGTCGGCTGGTCCAAGTCGGCTTCCAGGCCGAAACGCGTGAGCAGCTCCTCGATTTCGGCGACGATCGCCGGCCGCGTTCCCGCGACCCGCCAGAAATCGGCGCCGGAGCCGTTGCGCTCGGAGATCGCGAGCCCGAGCGACTCGGCAGGCGTCAGATCGGGAAACAGCTGATTGATCTGGAATGTGCGCGACAGGCCCATCCGCACCCTCGCGCTCGACGACAGGACAGTCACGTCGCGGCCCTGCAGGAAAACTTGGCCCGTGGTTGGCTTGATCACCCCGGTCAGGAGATTGATCAGCGTCGTCTTGCCGGCGCCGTTCGGTCCGATCAGCGCCTGCCGGGCGCCGGGCGCGATCTCGAACGAAACATCGTTGGTCGCGATCAGCGCGCCAAAATTGCGCTTGAGGCCGCGCGCCTCCAGCGCCGGAGCCTTCATGCGACGCCTCGACGCGCGGTGCGCGGTGCGAATAAGGCGATCAGACGTCGGGGCGCTTCGCGAATCCGCTCACGCCCGGCGAGCACCAGGACGACCAAAGCGAGACCAATCCAGAATTCCCAGTATTCGGGCGTCGCCGCGGATATCACGTCCCTGAGCACGATGAACGCCGCCGCGCCGATCAGACCGCCATAGAGATATCCCGCGCCGCCAATGATGAGCATCAGCATGACATCGGCCGATCGGTGGAAGTCGAACAGGTCGAGCGAGACAATCTGCGTGGTCTGCGCCAGCAGCGCGCCGGCCGCGCCCGCATAAGCCGCCGAAACGGTATAGATCGCAACGATGCGTCGGCTGGTGGCGATGCCGAGCGCGCCGGCGCGCAGGCGATTCTCCCGGATCGCAGCGAGCGCGAGCCCGAAGGGCGACTGGGCAAGCCGACGCGCGATCGCAAACAGGATGAAGAGGACCGCGAAGCTGTAGAGCGCCGCGTTGCGCTGCCCGGTGAAATCGATCGGGAACAGGCCGAGCACCGGCGCAATCGAGAAATTGAGGCCGTCCGTGCCGCCGGTGAGCCAGCCGTTGCGGTTGGCGAGTTCGCCGAGCATGAGCGATACGCCGAGCGTCACCATGAGCCGCGTGAGATCCGCTCCGCGCAGGAGGAGCGGCGCGGTCAAGAGACCGACGAGAGCGGCGACCGCGGCGCCGACGAAAAGGCCGAGCGTCGGGTCGGCGAGGCCCTTGCTCGCCAAAATCGCCGCAGCATAGGCCCCAAGGCCCAAAAACGCCGCGTGGCCGAGCGAGAGGATTCCGGTCAGCCCGAGAATGAGATCAAGCGACAAAGCGAACAAGCCAGCGATGAGCACTTCGTTGATGATCGCCGCGCGCGACGGTGCGGCCAGGATCGCGGCCAGAACCGCGAGCCAGAAGACGATCTCGGGCCAGCGCCAGCGCGCTCGCCGCTGCAAGTGCGCAGCAAGGCGGCCCATCGTCGCGGGCACTTCGGCGCCGCTCATCGTCCGTCCCCGCGCGCGAAGAGGCCTTGCGGATGCACGATAAGCGTGACGACCATCACGCCATAGATGATGAAGGCGCCGATCGAGGGGATATAGTATTTGCCAGCGACATCGAGGACGCCGAGCATGAGCGCGCCAAACAGGGCGCCGAGGATTCCGTTCGAGCCGCCGACGGTGACGACGATGAGGAAGGTCACCAGGAATTTCACCGGAAAGGAAGGATCGATGCCGCCGACCACGTCGGCGGCCAGCGCCCCTCCCAGGCCCGCGAGCCCGCTGCCGACTGCGAACGCAATGGCGAAGATGCGGTCGACATTGATTCCAAGACCCTCAGCGACGCGCGCGTCGTCGACCGCCGCCCTCAATTGCGCGCCGAACCGGGTCTTGACCAGGAACGTCTGCAGGGTCGCGGCGATGACGCCGCAAACCACGATGATGAACAAGCGGTAGACGCCAATCCCGACCCCATGAACTTCGATGCGCCCGTCAAGCCAGGCGGGCAGATTGACCTGTTGCGCTTCGTCGCCGAGCAGGTAATCGGCGATCGGCATCGCCACCAGCACAAGTCCGATGGTGAACAGCACCTGATCGAGCGGGCTTGCGCCATAGAGCCGCCGATAGAGCGTGCGCTCGAGCGCGACGCCAAGGATTGCCGGAATGAGGAAGGCCGCAGGCAGGGTCGCGAGGAACGGAACGCCGGCGCGGTTCATCATCAGAGCCGTCACATAGCCGCCGACCATCGCGAAGGCCCCGTGGGCGAGGTTGATGAAATTCATCAATCCCAGCGTAACCGACAGTCCCGCCGCAAGCACAAACAACAGCATGCCGTACGCCACGCCGTCGAGCAGGATAGTCAGCATCGGGGGCTGGCGCCGTCCATCGCTTGGCTGCCGCGCTTTTTCCGTTAGTACTTCGCGGCCTTGAAGGGGTCCTTCACATTGGGGATGGTCGCGAACTCGACATTGTAGAGCGCGCCGTCGACCTTCTCGACCTTGCGGACATAGATGTTCTGCACGATGTCACGCGTTTCCGGATCGATCGATACCGGTCCGCGCGGGCTCATCCAGCTCATGCCCTTCATCGCCGCGATCAGAGCGTCGCCGCTCGCGTCGCCTTTGGTCTTCTCGAGCGCCTTATAGACGAGCGCCATGCCATCATAGGCCCCGACCGCCATGAAATTCGGCCGCATGCCGTTGTTGGCTTTCTCGAACGCCGCGACGAAAGCCTCGTTCTCGGGCGAGTCATGGGCGGCCGAGTAATGGTGCGTGGTCACCGCGCCGAGCGCGGCATCGCCCATGTCGGCGAGGAGATCGTCGTCGGTCACGTCGCCGGTGCCGATCAGCTTGACGCCGGACTTGTCGAGGCCGCGCTCGACGAATTCCTTCATGAAGACGGCGCCCTGGCCGGACGGCACGAAGACGAACACCGCGTCGGGCGTGTCGTCCTTCACCCGCTGGAGGAAGGGCGCGAAGTCCGGGTTTTTGAGGGGCACCCGGATCTTTTCCACGACCGTGCCGCCGCCCTTCTCGAACATGTCGCCGAACCACTTCTCGGCGTCGACGCCGGGGCCGTAATCGGTCACGATGGTGACGACCTTCTTGATCCCGTTCTTGAGCGCCCAGTCGGCCATCGGGGCGGAAGCCTGCGGCAGGGTGAACGAGGTGCGCGCGATATAGGGCGATTTCTCGGTGATCATCGCAGTTCCGGCGGCGGTGACGATCTCCGGGACCTTCGCCTCCGTCGCGACCGGCGCGGCGGCCAGCGCCAGCGGCGTCAAGCCGAAGCCCATCAGCACGCTCGCGTGATCGTTGCCGATCAGCTCTTCGGCGAGGCGCTTGGTGACGTCGGCCGCGCCGGTGTCGTCCTTGATGATGAGTGCGATCTTCTTGCCCGCGACCGTATCGCCATGTTGTTGAATATAGAGTTCGGCCGCCGCCTTTTCCTGCTTGCCGGTCGAAGCGGAGGGACCGGTCATCGGCAGGATCATGCCGATGGTCACGGTGTTGTCGTCGGCGAACGCCGCACCAGAGAGCATCGCGGCGCCCAACGCGGCGCCAAGGATCAGGGATCTCGAATTCATTGAATGTTCCTCCCATTCGGCCGTCAAGATGACGCGAATTATGACGAAACGCTAGCGTCTTAAAGGCCGCCTCAGACGGTCTTCGCGTCGAGAGCGGCAAGAATCGCGTCCGGCAGAACGAGATAGTCGGCCTCCGCCGCGCCCAAACCGAGCTCGCCGACGGTCTGCTGCCAGCCGACCGTGGCGCGGGACATCTCGCCCTTAGTCTAAGCCCAAGCAGATCGACGGTCACCGCCGCCTCACGCATTTCGGCGGCCCGCCGCACGCCGTGGGTCATGACCCGCTCCAGCATATAGGCCGAGCGCTTCTTCCAGCCGAAGCCCGGGTAGGTGTCGTCAAGCGAATCGAGAACGGTCTCGATGACGCCCGCCTTCCGCCCCGCCAGCACGCATTCGCAGACCAGCGCCTCGAGCCCTTTCATGACGATCGAGCGGATCATTTTGACCGCCGAAGCGGCGCCGACAGGGCCTTCGTGGATCCTTGCCGACATGTCGAGCGCGGCGAGCGCCTGCGCCGCGGCTTCGACATGCGGGCCGCTGATCAAGAGCGGGGTTCGATGCAGGCGCGGATGAACCGGCGCCATCACCGCGACGTCGAGGTAGCGTCCGCCCGCCGCGGCCACGTCCGTAGCCGTGCGGGCCTTGGTTTGGGGCGCGCAAGAATTGCAGTCGAAGAACAACGCGCCCTTCGCCAGTCCCGGCAGCGCCGCCAGCGCCGCCTGGTGCGCCTGATCGGCGGTAACGACGGAGACCACCGCCTCAGCGCCGGCGGCCGCGTCGGGCGCGCTCGAAGCGCCGATGACGTTCGCCGCAACGTAGTCCGCTCGCTTCGCCGTCCGGACCTCTGGGTCGGGCGAATCGGTCTTGGTGTCGTAGGCGGATATGCGCGCCTTGAAGCCTTCATTCGTGCGCCAGCCGTCGAGAAAGGCGCGCGCCGCCTCCCGGAATCCGAGAAACGCGATAGAGCTTGTGGCGATTGCGGGATCCGGCATGGGGTTTGGGGGTCCCATCCTTGGCGCTTTCGTGAATCTAGGCGCGAATCTAGGTAGTGAACCGCGAGTTCGAGCGCCAGGGGCTGGGGAAGGTCGCGGACGGCGCGCGTTCCACAGCGAGGCGGCTCAAGTTCGAGCGCTTGCGGGTCGAGCCGTGTCGGCTAATATCGAAGCTGGGCGCGGTGCTATGGAGGTCACCTCCCGTCCAGCGCGGCGAGGCCAAGACGCGCCGGACCCCGATGCGGAGACGGAAATGAACCGGCGAATCGCCGGCCTGTCATCGATGGCGACCCGACACATCCTGGCCGATCTGGCCCGGGACTATGAGTCGCGAAACGGGATAGGGGTCGACATCCGCTCCATGGGCGGCGTCGAGGCGGCGAAGCGGGTGCGGGGTGGCGAGCCGACTGACGTCGTCGTCCTGGCGTCGCGAGTCATTCAGAGCCTGGAGGCCGAGGGCCACGTCGTCAAGGGCAGCGTAAGGGATTTCGCCCGGTCGGAGATCGCCGTTGCGGTCCCCGCCGGCTCGCCGCAGCCTGGCGTCGACACCGAACAAGCTGTCAGGCGGGCCATGCTCGATGCGCGAAGAATTTGCTATTCGACCGGTCCCAGCGGCGATCACCTGAAAGCGCTGTGCGAGAAATGGGGCGTGGTCGACTCTGTGTTGGGGCGCGCCCTCGTGGCGCCGCCGGGCGTCCCCGTGGCGAGCCTGGTCGCGCGCGGCGACGCCGATCTCGGTTTTCAGCAACTCAGCGAACTCATGGGCCAACCGGGCATCGAGATCGTTGGTTCTCTGCCGCCGGAGATCCAGTCGGTCACCGTGTTCTCGGCCGGCGTATCGAGCAAGTCCGCGAAGCAAGAGGCCGCCCGCGCTCTGATTGCGTATCTGGCCTCAGCCGAGATCGGCGACATGAAACGTCGCCACGGCATGGAGCCCGCATGAATGCGCAGCAGAGAAGATATTGACGGCGACTGCGATGCGCGGGATCTCTCTCGGCTGAAGAGCTTTGCGCGACAAAAGCGATCGCGAGTCAGCCTGAAGCATATCTTTGCTGGGAAGGAGCAGGCAGGCGGAAGCGAAAGGAGACTTAAGCCGTGAGCGTCAGGCGCAGCGAGCTCGGGCGCGACACCCAGATGGCGGCGCCAGCGCATGTGGCGGATACTGTGCGCGCAGGGCTTCTCGGCGGTCTTGTCGGAGGAGTCAGCATCTGGATTTACGAAGCCATTGTCTGGGTAGGGGTGGAGCGCTCGACGCCGCTCGCCGGCATTCCACGGAATGCGACGGGCCTGGTCTTTGGCAAGGAGGCGCAAGATTCGTTGGGGCCCTTCGCCCACATTCTCGGTACGGAAATTCACTTCTTTTTCTGCTTCGCCTGGGGTGTGCTCTTCGCTTTCAACTGGCCGTATTTCCGGCAGCGCGGTTATGAGGCCACGCTCGTGGCCTTGTTCTATGCCGTGATCATATGGATCGTGATGCATGTTGCGATCGCGATCGCCTCCGCCAACCATCCGAACTACCTTGATCCGAACGTAATCATTGGCGGCTTCATGTCGCATTTTTTCTACACAGTGCCGCTCGCTTTAGTTGTAAAACAACGCCTGATGTCGACGGCTGGCGAGCGATCCATATCTTAACGCTGCAAACGAACTTGCCCGACGGGAGGCATTGCGATGATCATCGACTGCCACGGCCATTACACGACCGCTCCGAAAGCGCTCGAGGCCTGGCGCAACCGGCAGATCGCCGGCATCACGGATCCCGCCGCCGCGCCAAAGGTCTCGGAACTGAAGATCAGCGACGACGAGCTTCGCGAGTCGATCGAGACGAACCAGTTGCGCTTCATGAAAGAGCGCGGCTGCGATCTGACGATCTTCAGCCCCCGCGCGAGCTTCATGGCCCACCACATCGGCGACTTCGCCGTCTCTTCCACCTGGGCCACGATCTGCAACGAGCTCTGCTGGCGCGTCTCGAAACTGTTCCCCGACAATTTCATCGGCGCGGCGATGCTGCCGCAGAGCCCCGGCGTCGATCCCAAGACCTGCATTCCAGAAATGGAAAAATGCGTGAGCGACTACAGCTTCGTCGCCATCAATCTCAACCCCGATCCGTCCGGCGGCCACTGGACGAGCCCGCCGCTGACCGACCGCCACTGGTATCCGATCTACGAGAAGATGGTCGAGTGGGACATCCCGGCGATGGTGCATGTCTCGACCAGCTGCAACCCGTGTTTTCACACCACAGGGGCCCATTACATCAACGCCGATACGACCGCGGTGATGCAGTTCATCCAGGGCGACCTGTTCAGCGACTTTCCGACGCTGCGCTTCGTCATTCCGCATGGCGGCGGCGCGGCCCCCTATCACTGGGGGCGCTACCGCGGGCTCGCGCAGGAGCTTAAGAAACCGCTGCTCAAGGAGCATCTTCTGAAGAACGTCTTCTTCGACACCTGCGTCTATCATCAGCCGGGCGTCGACCTGCTGACCAGGGTGATCCCCGTCGACAATATCCTGTTCGCCAGCGAAATGATCGGCGCGGTGAGGGGGATCGACCCGGAGAGCGGCCATCATTACGACGACACCAAGCGCTATATCGAGGCGACGGGTAATCTCAGCCCCGAGGAGCGCCATAAGGTCTATGAAGGCAACGCGCGGCGCGTTTATCCGCGTCTCGACAAGGCGCTGAAGGCGAGAGGCCGATAGGAGGGAGCGATGACCGAACTCGGCGTCGTCAGACGCAAAGTCAAGCGCGCGGAACGCGCCGCCGTCGAGGCGCTCGGGCGATATGGCGTCGCCACCGTGCACGAAGCGATGGGCCGTGTTGGGCTCATGAAGCCCTACATGCGGCCTATCTACCCGGGCGCCTTGATCTCCGGAACGGCGGTGACGGTGCTGCTGCATCCGGGCGACAATTGGATGATGCATGTCGCCGCCGAACAGATCGAGCCCGGCGACATCGTCGTCGCGGCGATCACCGCCGACAGCACGGACGGCTACTTCGGCGATCTGCTGGCGACCAGCTTCAGGGCGCGCGGCGCCAAGGGTCTCGTCATCGACGCTGGCGTGCGGGACGTTAAGACGCTGACCGAGATGGGCTTTCCCGTCTGGAGCAAATGGGTGAGCGCCAAAGGCACGGTGAAGTCGACGCTGGGCTCGGTCAATATTCCGATCGTCTGCGCCGGCGCGGCGCTGAATCCGGGCGACGCGATTGTCGCCGACGACGACGGGGTCGTCGTCGTGCCGGCCGAATGGGCGAGAAAGACAGCCGCCGCCGCCGCCGCGCGCGAGGCCAACGAGGGTGACAAGCGCGCCAAGCTCGCCGCCGGCGCGCTCGGTCTCGACATGTATAAGATGCGCGAGCCGCTCGACAAAGCCGGCCTCAGGTACATCGACTGAAGGCGACCCCCCGTGAACGCCGCCGCAAAGCCCGTCACTGGGCCGTTCGAGAAGACCAAGGGCTGGCTCGACTGGTTCGAGGCGCCGAGCAAGCCGCGATTTTCGCTTCCTCTCGGCAGCGTCGACGCGCATTGCCACGTGTTCGGGCCAGGCGCCGAGTTTCCGTATGCGCCCCAGCGCAAGTACACGCCTTGCGACGCGAGCAAGGCGCAAATGTTTGCCTTGCGCGATCATCTCGGCTTTGCGCGCAACGTCATCGTCCAGGCGACGTGCCACGGCGCCGACAACAGCGCGATGGTCGACGCCTGTCTGTCCAGCGGGGGCAGGGCGCGCGGCGTCGCGACTGTCAGGCGCGAGGTGAGCGACGCGGAGTTGAATCGGCTTCATCAGGCGGGCGTGCGCGGCGTGCGGTTCAATTTCGTCAAGCGACTGGTCGACTTCACGCCGAAAGACGAGCTGATCGAGATAGCCGGCCGCATCGTCGAGCTCGACTGGCACGTCGTCGTCTATTTCGAGGCGGCGGACCTGCCGGAACTTTGGGACTTCTTCGCAGAGCTGCCGACGACCGTCGTCGTCGACCACATGGGCCGTCCGGACGTGACGAGGCCGGTCGACGGTGCGGAATTCTCGCTGTTTCTCAAGTTCATGGACGACTACGAAAACGTCTGGTGCAAGGTGACCTGTCCCGAGCGCCTCTCGGTTTCCGGCCCGGCGGCGCTGAATGGCGAACAGAGCGCATATCGCGACGTCGTTCCCTTCGCGCGCAAGGTCGTTGAGGAATTTCCGGACCGCGTGCTGTGGGGCGCCGATTGGCCGCATCCGAACCTCAAGGGCCACATGCCCGACGACGGGCTTTTGGTCGATTTCATTCCGCAAATCGCAACCGCGCCCGACCTGCAAGAGCTGCTGCTGGTCGACAATCCGATGCGGCTCTACTGGCCCGATGAGAGGAGAGGCTGACGCCCATGTCGCTTGAAAAGCCCTATCTCGACGTTCCCGGAACGACGATTTTCGACGCCGACCAGTCGCGCCAAGGCTACTGGCTCAACCAGTTCTGCATGTCGCTGATGAAGGCTGGGAACCGCGCCCGCTTCAAGGCCAACGAGCGCGCTTATCTCGACGAATGGAAGATGAGCGAAGAGCAGAAGCAGGCGGTGCTGGCGCGCGATCTCAACCGCTGCATCGAGCTCGGCGGCAACATCTATTTTCTCTCCAAGATCGGCGCGACCGACGGCAGAAGCTTCCAGCAGATGGCGGGCAGCATGACCGGCATGACCGAGGAGGAATATCGCGACATGATGGTCAAGGGCGGCCGCTCGATCGAGGGCAACCGCTACCTCGGCGAGGACGGCGACGCGCAGCCGCATCGCCAGCCGCAGGGCGCGGCCGGACGGACGAAGGGAGCCTGAGATGGCGAAGATCACGGCCTCGGTCTACACCTCGCATGTGCCGGCGATCGGCGCGGCGCTCGATCTCGGCAAATCGGGCGAGCCGTATTGGAAGAAAGTCTTCGACGGCTATGAATTCTCCAAGACTTGGCTGAAGGAGAACAAGCCGGACGTGATCTTCCTCGTCTTCAACGATCACGCGACCTCCTTCAGCCTGGATCTGATCCCGACCTTCGCCATCGGCACTGCAGCCGACTTCGCGCCCGCTGACGAGGGCTGGGGACCGCGTCCGGTCCCCGAGGTGATCGGCCATCCACGGTTGGCCGCGCATATCGCCCAGTCGGTGATCCAGCAGGATTTCGATCTGACGATCGTCAACAAGATGGACGTGGACCACGGCCTGACGGTGCCATTGAGCCTCATGTGCGGTCAACCGCAGGCGTGGCCTTGTCCGGTCATCCCGTTCGCGGTCAACGTCGTCCAATATCCGGTTCCCTCGGGCGCGCGCTGCTTTGCGCTCGGCCAGGCGATCCGGCGCGCGGTCGAGAGCTATGACGAGCCGCTGAAAGTGCAGATCTGGGGCACCGGCGGAATGAGCCATCAATTGCAGGGCGCCCGCGCCGGGCTCATCAACGCGGCGTGGGACAACGCCTTCCTCGACCGGCTGATCGCCGATCCGAAAGGGTTATCGACCATGCCCCACATCGAATACGTGCGCGAGGCGGGAAGCGAGGGCATCGAACTCGTGATGTGGCTGATCGCGCGCGGGGCGATGGCCGACGTCGCCGGAGGGCCTCCGCCGACGGTCGTCCATCGCTTCTTCCACGTTCCCGCTTCGAACACCGCCGTCGGTCATCTCATCTTGGACAACGCCGCCTAGCCGATGCTGTAGCCGCGGTCGCTGACCGCGGTCGACACGATTAGCGATCGCGTTTACAAAGCGCCTGAAGGAAGCACTCATGACGAAGACCATCAAAGTCGCGCTTGCCGGCGCCGGCGCCTTCGGCCTCAAGCATCTCGACGCGATCAAATCGATCGGCGGGGTCGAGGCGATCTCGCTCGTCGGGCGCGAACTAGACAAGACGAAGCAGGCTGCGGCAAAGTATGGCGTCGGCCATGTGACGACCGATCTCGCCGAGAGCCTCAAGCTGCCGGGGCTCGACGCGGTGATTCTCGCGACGCCGACGGAGATGCACGCCGCGCAGGCGGTACAGTGCCTCGAGGCCGGCAAGCACGTGCAAGTGGAGATTCCGCTCGCCGACAGTTTGACGGACGCAGAAGCTGTCGTCGACGTGCAGAAGCGAACCGGGCTCGTCGCGATGTGCGGCCATACCCGCCGCTTCAATCCGAGCCATCAGTTCGTGCGGCAGCGGATTCTCAAGGGCGAGTTCCATATCCAACAGATGGACGTGCAGACCTATTTCTTCCGCCGCACCAACATGAACGCGCTGGGCGAGCCGCGCTCCTGGACCGATCACCTTTTGTGGCATCACGCCGCGCATACCGTCGACCTCTTCGCCTATCAATGCGGCGCGCCGATCGTCAAAGCCAACGCGCTGCAAGGGCCGATCCACCCGACGCTCGGCATCGCGATGGACATGAGCGTTCAGCTCAAGGCCGAGAACGGCGCCATCTGCACGCTTTCGCTGTCATTCAACAACGACGGCCCGCTCGGCACGTTCTTCCGCTATATCGGCGACAGCGCGACTTACATCGCCCGCTACGACGATCTCTATAACGGCAAGGACGAGAAGATCGACGTCAGCAAGGTCGATGTCTCGATGAACGGCATCGAATTGCAGGACCGCGAGTTCTTCGCCGCCATCCGCGAAGGCCGCGAGACTAACGCCAGCGTCGAGCAGGTCCTGCCCTGCTACCATGTGCTCAACGGACTCGAGCGGCACATGGGGTAGGCGGTTTTGGGGACGACGAGCACGGGTCGGCTTAGGGTCGGCGTCGCCGCCGGCGGACCTCCCCTTGACTGGACCGGGGTCTCGGCGAACAAGGCTTAAGCGAGCAGATCAACGGTTCGGCGCCATTGGGAGGATTGATGCGCGAAGGCCTGTTCTCCGATCCCGAGGCGCTCGCTGCGCTTTGTCGCCGCTATCGCATTCGCCGTCTTTCGCTGTTTGGTTCGACGCTCAAAAGCGCCGCGCGGCCCGAGAGCGACGTCGATCTCCTGGTCGATTTCGAGCCTGGCGCGAGGCCGAGCCTGCTCACGATGGCCGAAATCGAGCGCGCGCTCTCGTCTCTCCTCAGCGGACGGAAGGTGGATTTGCGCACCGCGCAGGATCTGAGCCGCTATTTTCGCGAGGACGTCGTGCGCGCCGCTGAGCCGCAATATGAGTCCCGAGGACCACGTTCGCCTGCGTCATATTGCTGACGGCCTTGATTCCGTCGTTCGCTTCACCCGGGATCGGAAATGACGACGGGCACGGCGCCGCGCCTCTGCTCGGTGGCTCGCCTTCGGCGGGCCGAACGGCTGTCCGCGTCCGATGAGCCCCCTACATGCCCGGGCTACCTTCATGCACGCTCAAACCCTTGAAAAGAGGTACTCGACGTTGTCGAACGAATCGACCGGGAAGGCGTAGAAGAGCCGCAAAACCTCGATGCCCGTCTGGCGGACGCCGTGCTCGGCCATGCCCGGAATGAATACCGCGCTCCCTGCCCTCACCGCGATCTCACGGCCATCGAGGCACACGATTCCGGCGCCCGCGAGCACGTAGTAGGTTTCTGGCGGCGCATGGCGGTGCAAGCCGAGCCAGTCGCCGGGACCGAGCTCCGCGACGCCGCAAGTAATTCCTTCCGACCGCGTGCGACCCCGGGAAAACAGGGTCCGCCAATGAATCCGGCCACGCACCGGATCGTCCCAGCCGTCCTGCGGCGCGTCCGTTTCCTTAAGCGCGGTCGGCTCAACGCCTTTCGAAAGATCATCCATTTGCGGCTTCAGACCACGCGACATGCTTCGGAACCATCCATTCGCGAGCGCGCTGATTTGACCTTCTCTCATCTCCATAAGCAGTCCGCGGCAAGGGAGCCCGCGTCGGCCCAAGACTTCGTCGCAGATCGCGCCGCCAAGCGGGCGGCGCACGTCCAAGGCAGCCATCCCGCCTCGCGCATCGCCTTTTAGCGCTCGCTTTTGCTTGTCCATCGGAAGGAGACCTCGAATTCTTTTGTCAGTCTAATTCCATGGAATGGCTCCGACCAGCGTCGACTGCGCTCTATCGGCCGCGACCGCATGCCCCCTCTACTTCGCCCGCCGCGCGAAGCTCAACAGATCCGGCGCGGCTGCCGGCAGCGCGTCGCTGTCGCGCGAAAAGTCCATCGCGGCGATCCGCTCGCCGCGCCGCGCGATGCGCAAACTCGCGGCGCCGACGCCGTTCAGGTCGTCCTGCGCTTGGGCGAAATGCGTCTCGAGCTTGGCCGCCCGCTCGACAATGAGCCGGACGTCGTTCAGAAGCTTGCCGACCTCCGCCTGGATCTCATGCGCTTCGTCCCGCATGCGCGCGTCGCGCAGGACCGCCTGGGCGACGTTGATCGCCATCATCATCAGCGTCGGCGAGACGATGACCACGCGGGCTCGATGGGCTTTCTGCACCACATCGTCGAAATGCTCGACGAGATCGGAATAGATCGCCTCCGACGGCACGAACATCAGCGCGATGTCTTGCGTCTCGCCCGGCAGAAGATAGCGCTCGGCGATGTCCTTCACATGCTTGCCAATGTCCGCGCGCACGCGGGCCTGCGCGGCTTTGCGCGCCTCGTCGTCGCGCGCCGCGCGCAGGGCCGAAAATCCCTCGAGCGGAAATTTGGCGTCAACGGCGAGCAGGCGCGCATCGCCCGGCAGGCGAATGACGCAGTCGGGCCGCGCGCGGTTCGAGAGGGTGAACTGGAAGTCGTAGGCGCCCGCGGGCAGGCCGTCGCGAACGATCGCCTCCATGCGGCCCTGACCGAAAGCGCCGCGCGCCTGCTTGTTGGCCAGAATGTCTTTCAGCGACACCACTTCGCGCGTCATTTCGGTGAGCCGCGATTGCGCCGCGTCGATCACGGCGAGGCGCTCATTCAGCCTGCCGAGACTCTCGCCCGTCGTCTGCGCCTGACTTTCGAGCCCCGCGCCGAGCCTCGCCCCGACCGAATCGAGCCGGTCGGCGACGACGCGGGCGAGGTCCGCCTGGCGCGACCCGAGCCACTCGGCCATGCCGCCGACCCGGCCGTTGAGCTCGGCGCTCGCCTTGACGAGGGCCGCGAAGCGCTCCTCGATCGCCTCCTGGCGCTCTTCCGCTGCCTGTCGCTCGCGACGGCGCGCGGCCGCGGCGCGCCAGAGCGCGATCAACGTCAGAAATGTCAGCGCCGCAAGGAGGGCCAAGGCCGCGCCGAGCGCCTGGGACAGGAAGATCGGAAAACCGTCGATAACGGCGATCGGGGAGGCGGAAGTCATGAATGCGGCGGGCCAGCAGGAATCGTCGGAACATACGAAGAACACGTTTGACCGTGCCTGTCCAGGCGATTATCAGTCCGGTCGCTCCTTCCTCAAACGAGTCCGGCGGCATGGCTCTGCGCCCAATCATCACCCTGCCCGACCCCAAGCTGCGCCTCGTCAGCCGGAAGATCGAACGGATCGACGATCTGCTCAGCCGCCTGATCGACGACATGATCGAGACGATGCACGAGGCGCCGGGCGTGGGATTGGCGGCAATTCAAGTTGGCGAGCCGATCCGCGTCTTGGTCGTCGACGTCGCCAAGAAGGACGAGCCGCCTCAGCCGCAAGTGTTCGTCAATCCCGAGATCGTGTGGCTGTCGGAGGAGCGCGCGACTTATGAGGAGGGCTGCCTGTCGATTCCGGAATATTACGCCGAGGTCGATCGCCCCGCCTCGGTGCGCGCCCGCGCCCTCGACCGCGACGGGAAGCTTCGCGAAACTCTGGCCGAGGGCCTGCTCGCGACCGTGCTGCAGCACGAGATCGACCACCTCGACGGCGTCTTGTTCATCGATCACATTTCGAAGCTCAAGCGGGACCGGGTGATCAAGAAGTTCCAGAAAGCCGCCAAGCGCGCCGGCGACGGCCAGCACGTGCTGTGAGGGCGACGCGTCGCGCGCGGGAGGACGAGAGCGCCCCGCGCGCGACCAGTGTATTGAACTCAAATCATTTTGTGGCATGTTCGTCCGTGTGACTATGACTGGCGAGGAAACGCCAAGTCGCACGGAGGAAACGATGACGGACACCACAAAAATTCTTTCACAAGGCCGCCGCGAGCTCATCAAGGCCGCCGCGGCGGGCGCCGGGGCCGCGGCTCTGTTCGGCGGTTTCGGCGTCAACCCGCTGGTCGCCACCGCGATGGCCAAGGAGGCGGGCATGTCGCCGAAGCCGCTCAAGGCCGCCTTCTCCAACGCCGGATTGCAGGCGACCTGGTGCGCCCAAGGCAAGCAGGCGGCCGAATATTGGGGCAAGCTGTTCAATGTCGACGTCACCTGGTTCGACGGCCAGCTCGACGCGGTCAAGCAGCGCGCGGCGATCGACAACATGGCCTCGCAGAAGTGGGATTTCGTCGCCATCCAGGCGTTCGGCATTGGCACGTTGACCGCGCCGGTCAACAAGATGATCGACGCCGGCATTCCGGTCATCGACATGGATACGCTGATCGCGCCGCTCGACACGATCAACGTGCTGACATTCCTCGCGCCCGACAACGAGTTCATGGGGCGTCGGTCACGCAGGCGCTGGTCAACGCAATCAAC
>Ga0116219_10002567_pt1 | contig 15195 bp, 7 predicted proteins | sample Sb_taG_4_FD_91019 | JGI IMG/M metagenome (GOLD analysis project Ga0116219, IMG submission 91019) | Peat soil microbial communities from Weissenstadt, Germany - Sb_50d_6_BS metaG | ecosystem: Environmental > Terrestrial > Soil > Wetlands > Peat | place: Germany: Weissenstadt | collected 2010-09-21
CCGCTTGTTGCAAGGCAACGGCAAATTCATGCGCCATGTGAAGCTAAGACCAGGAACGACCACAAAAGCCGCAGCGCTAAGCAGGCTCATCGATACGGCGTACTCGGATATAAAGGAGCGCGTCGAAAACGGCTAGCTCAGAGAAACGCCTCGAGGGGCCGACGCGGATGTGAACCGCCAGATTAGTAACGAGTCGCATAGTGTTTGCCGATCGTGGGCGGATGACGCATCCGGAAGTTATCTTGGGCGGCGCCGGCTTCGGGATCGATACCTCCCGTGACACGCTTCACCCGCGGCCCAGGGCACCCTGGCTCCGACAACCGGATTACTTCCGGATAGACGGTGACCCAAGCGCTACGAATGCGAGGGGCAGCAACTGCATTGATAAACCCTTGGCTTCGCGCGGGGTATCGGCCTCAAGACGGTTGGGGAAGTCACTTCTACAACACACCGACATTAAGCCCCTGGTAGCCGGCAACTGCCGTGACCGGCGTACCAGTAGAAATTCTTTGCATCTTTAACTCGCCCGTAACGATGTGGGATCTTGCCGGAGAGGTGTCGCAAGGCAGTCCAGCAGACCAGTTCGTTTGGCAGGAGCGGGCGGCGCCATGGGTACTTGCGACCGGCGCGCGGTAAAGCCGCACTGCCGGATGAGCGCGTCCTCTTTCGCGTGGAGCCTGGTCTCGCCCAGGCGATCAGGGCGGAAGCGAAGGGTCACGATTTCCTTGATAAGTCGCTGGTAGCCGGGACCTCGGCCGACTGCGCCTACGACCTGTACAACATCTGGAGCGGGCCGGGATGCGGATGTATAATAGACCCGGCCCCGGTGGCCAAAATGGAGGGTCAGAATGAAGAAAAATCTCACTTGCGCGGCTATACTGTTTCTGCGGTTGGCGTGCAACTTACCTGGTCAGGCACTGGGAACCGTGGTCGGCACAGTGACCGACCAGGGAGGCGCCGTCCTACCAGGGGCGACGGTGACTATCGTCAACGAGGGCACGAAGTTCGCCCGCACAACCACAACGAACGACAGCGGTCAATACGTCGCGGAGTCGTTCCCGACGGGGCGCATCAGCGCGACCGCCGAGCATGCCGGCTTTCAGAAGCTCGTGCGCTCGGGGGTGGAACTCACGGCCGCCGATACCGTCACCGTCAATCTCCAACTTGCCGTGGGCAGCGTCCAGCAGACTCTGGAGGTCACGGGTGAAGCGTCGTTGGTGCAGTCGCAGACCGCCGCTGTCTCAACACTCATCAACACCACCCAAACCGTAGAGATGCCACTGAACGAGCGCTCCTTCACCAACCTGCTCCAGTTGACGGCGGGCGCCTCGCCCTCCACACCTGGAATGGCGGCCGCCCTGACCGGGTATACTATGCGCGCCAACAACGCTATCAGCCTCAACGGCGCCACGGCTAACAATAACGCTTACCTGATCGACGGGTTGTACGACCGCCAGCTCTGGATCAGCACGCTGGTTATGAACCCGCCAGTCGAAGGAATCCAGGAGACCCGTATTTTGGCCAGTGACTATTCCGCGCAATACGGCAATTCGGCCGGAGGCGTGACTATCGTGCTGACCAAGTCCGGCACTAACAAGCTGCACGGAAGCGCCTTCGAATACCTGCGTAACAGCGCCATGGACGCCAACACGTTTTTCAGCAACCAGGCCGGCAAGCCCAAGGCCCCTTACCGTCGCAACGAATTCGGTGGCACCATCGGCGGGCCGATTCGCAAAGACAAGACGTTCTTCTTCGCCGATTACCAAGGTATACGCCTTGTCCAGCCAACCACCCAGGTGGACACCATCCCCACGTTGGCGCTGCAGCAGATGGTCGAGACCGGCGATTTCAGCCAGTTCCCCACCACCCTGTACAATCCTTACCAGACCACCACGAACTCCAGCGGGGCCACGGCGCGGGTGCCGTTCGCGGGCAATATCATTCCAAAGCAGCTGCTGGACCCCGCGGCAGGCAAGATCATCGCACTGCTTCCCGTGCCTACCTCGCCGGGTGCGACCAACAACTTCGTCTTCAACCCACCGGGTTCGCAGCGCGACGACCAGTACGATATCCGGGTCGACCAGAACGTCGGCAAGGCCGACCGGCTGTTCTTCAAGTACAGCTACGATAATGCCTTGGGTTACGCCGCCGGCGTGCTGCCCGTGGGTCCCAATACGGGCGGCGCCGATGTTGGGCAGTACCTCCAGACGGGCGGTAATGGTGGCCCCAGCAACACGGCAAACTGGTCGGTTACCACGAACTTCACCAAGGTGATCAGCGCCGGAGTGGTGGATGAGTTCCATTTCGGCATCCTGCGCGACTGGTTGGAGATCTACAACAGCGACAGCACCCACAGTACGGCCGCGGGCCTGGGCATCCCCAACATCAACGTCAGCAACTATAATCTGGGCCTGCCCTATCTGCCCATCAGCGGATTTACGGCCATTGGCGACAGCAACTCCTATCCCGAATTCACGCATTCGGTTTCCATCCCGTTCGAAGATCTTCTCACGGTGGTGAAGGGCAGCCACACGCTGAAGTTCGGGGGTGGCTACTCGCGACACCGCTTCGACGGGCATACCTCGACGGCTCCCCGCGGCCAGTACAGCTTCGGAGGCCAGTTCACGCGGCAGATTGGAACCAGTTCGGCGGCCTCGGCGCTGGCGGATTTTGCGCTGGGGGCCAGCACGGTGATCGTGCGCAGCGAGCAATTCGGCGCCTTCGGCCTTCGCATCTGGGAAGGATCTACTTTCGCTGAAGATTCCTGGCGCGTGAACAGCCGGCTAACCATCACCTACGGACTGCGATGGGAACTACAGGCGCCTCCCTATGAGGCTCACAACCGCTGGGCGAACATAAGCGTGGCTACCGGACAGTTCGCAGTGGCCGGCACTTCGACCCAGAATCTGAACGGCGCTTGCGGGCGCTCCCTGGTATGCCTGGACAAGCACGATTTCGCGCCTCGCTTCGGCGTAGCGCAACAGCTTACCAAGGATGGCAAGACGGTCTTGCGCGGCGGCTTCGGCATGTCGTACTTCGAAGGCTTCAATGGCGGCAAGATGCTGATCGCCAATCCACCCATGAACGTGATCCAGACGTTCACCACGGATCAGAATGCGGCTCCCACAATCCTGCTTTCGCAGGGGCTCCCGCTTCCCGTGCTGCCCAACTTGAACGATCCCACGCAGTTGATCGGCTTGTACTACAACTACGACTCTCATATGAAGCTGAACGAATCGTTGCAGTTCAATATCGGGATCCAGCGCGAGCTGGTTTCCAATCTGCTGCTTGACGTGGGATACGTGCGCACGCTTACTGAGCACATGACTAATTCTGTGGTCGGTAACCAAGCCCTGCCGGGGCCGGGGCCTCTCGGTCCCCGGCGCCCGCTGTATTCCGTCAACCCAGTGCTGGGCGACATCGATTTTCGGACCAACTGGGGAATGGCGAAGTACAACGCCCTGCAAGTGAAAGTCACCAAGCGCTACAGCCGCGGCTTGACGGGAGCTCTCGCCTGGACCTGGTCTCACAACATGGGCCAGACTAACGGACCCGCAAGTTCCACGCGCCCCCAGAACAGCCTGTGCTACGTATGCGAATGGGGCGATCTGCCCGAGGACCGGCGCCACATGGTGGTGATCAACCACGTCTACGAACTGCCGTTCGGTACCGGCCGGCAGTTTGTTAATAAGGGCGTCGCCTCCTACATCCTGGGAAACTGGGATCTCACGGGTATCTGGACCATGTACACGGGCATGCATTTCGGACCCTCCGAGGCAACCTCCGTCTCCAACGTCCTCACCGGCGCCAGTGTCAACGTGTCGCCCACGGAGCGGCCGAATCTCAACGGCACTCCCAACCTGCCCTCGGACCAGCGCACGATCACTCATTGGTTCAACACAGCAGCGTTCTCTATTCCGGCGCAGTACACCTGGGGAACGGCCGGCCCCGGCATTCTGGTAGGGCCGGGTTACTTCAATTTCGATCTGGGCATTCACCGCGTCTTCCCGATCAAGGAGCGGTACAAGCTCACCTACCGGGCGGAGATGTTCAACACCTTCAACCACACTAATTTCAACAATCCCAACGCTACTATCGGTTCCACCAGCGCCGGAGTGATCAGTGCCACTTACCCGGCCAGGATCATGCAAATGGCGCTGAGGCTGGCGTTCTGAAGCGGAGAAGCGAATGCAAATCAGCAGAAGAGATTCACTGCCTGGGGACGCTACTGGCAACCTGCCCTCCGGGTTCGCGCAAGGTGCGCCGACAGAGATCGGCGTGGACCTTTGCAGGATCCGATTGGATGACTGGACGCCGTACCAGTATCGCAGTTCGTTGTCGAAGGCCAACGTCCAAGCCGCGCACTCCTCGCCGGTGCGCGAGTCGAGCCCGATGGTGCTCAAGGAGTTGGCTCCCAGGCAGGTGAGACCAGCCGTGGGCGGAGTCAGGCGCCGGAGATGCGGCCCAGCCCAGGAGAAAACCAATGATCGATAAGAATGCTGAGATGCGGCTTGCTGTCTACACCGTACTGGCTCTGTTGACGGCGCGCATTGGATGCGCCGCTTCAGCAAACCAACCTCCGGGATTGCTCAACGATTTAGTAGATGTAAGCAGCGATTTCCACAGCAACTCAAACGAGTATTTTCTGGCCGATCATCTGGCGCGCTTCGATCCGGCGGCCGGACAGGGTGAAATCGCCTGGTTGCGCAATCGGATTTACCCACGCATGTCGTTCGACAACATGGAAAACGTGTGGCGGCCGTTCGCGGGCATCACCATTCCCGAACAGGAATACCAGGTCATCCCCACGCTGCCATTTTCGATCGATTTCATCACGCCGCGCACTGTGCGGATCCGAATAAGAACCAAAACCGCGATCAAGGACCTGGTGCCCTCGCTCATGCTCGCCGGTGAGCCGCCGCGGGACACTTCGTGGAAACGCTCGCGTGTGGAAGGAGGCTATCGGTATACCAACATAGCGGGTTCGGTGACCGTGCTCGAAAACCCCTGGCACGTCGAGTTCCGGGATCACGAGGGACGTCTTCTTACGAAAACCGATCATCCGTCGGATAACGAAACATCCATCGACCCCGTGCTGCCGTTTGCCTTCGTCCGGCGGCCATCCGATTACTCCCAGAGCGTGGCAGCGGTGTTCACGCTGACACCCGGCGAAAAGCTCTTCGGTTGCGGCGAGTCTTTCACGAGGCTCGATAAACGCGGCCAGAAGGTTGTGCTCTGGGTCAACAACGCCAACGGTGTCGAGACCTCCCGGATGTACAAACCCATCCCCTTTTTTCTGAGCAGTCGCGGATACGGAATGTTCGTCCACACCGCTGCTCCCGCCACCTTCGACTTAGGGGCTGGGTTCGGTGGCCTCTCGTCGCTCATGCTTGGCGACGATCAACTGGATCTGTTCTTCTTCTTCGGACCGCCGAAGGAGATCCTCGGAGAGTACACGGCACTGACCGGCCGGCCGCCGATGCCCCCGCTATGGTCCTTCGGCTTCTGGATGAGCCGCATGGCGTACCAGTCCGACTTGGAAGTACGCGAGGTGGCGGCCAAACTGCGACAGAACCGCATTCCGGCCGATGTCATTCACATCGATAGCGGTTGGTACGATTTCCAGCACGGCAACGATCTGAAATTCGCCGCCGACCGCTTTCCGGATCCGAGGAAACTCTTCGCCGATCTCAAGCGCGACGGCTTTCATGTCTCGCTCTGGCAATTGCCGTATTTTTCACCCGCCAATTCGTTATTTCCCGAGCTGGTGAAAAACGGATTGGCCGTGCGGGATGGAAAAGGCAATGTCGCTTTCGAAGACGCTGTCCTCGACCTCTCGAATCCGGCTGCGGTCTCTTGGTATCAGGGTAAGCTGGCCGAGTTGCTGCGCATGGGGGCAGCGGCGATCAAGGCGGATTTTGGCGAATCGGCGCCTATGACGGGAGTCTATGCCTCCGGGCTCACCGGGTTCTATGAGCACAACCTCTACCCACTCCGGTATAACAAGGCGGTCGCCGATATCACGCGTGCAACAACAGGCGACAACATCATCTGGGCCCGCAGCGCATGGGCTGGCAGCCAACGCTATCCCATTCACTGGGGCGGGGACCCCGGAAACACGGATAGCAGCATGGCGGCCACGCTGCGCGGCGGATTATCGCTGGGACTGAGCGGCTTTACATTCTGGAGTCATGATATCGGTGGGTTTGCACTAAAGACTCCGGAAGAGTTGTACCGCCGCTGGCTGCCGTTCGGCATGTTGTCTTCACATAGCCGCAGCCATGGCAGACCGCCCAAAGAACCATGGTTCTTCAGTCCCGCGTTCGTGGAGGATTTCCGCCGGGCTGTCGAGCTGAAATACCGGCTTATGCCTTATGTGTATGCGCAAGCCAAAGACTCGACAGAGCGTGGCCTTCCGATGGTGCGTTCGCTGTTCATCGAATATCCCGACGACCCCGGCGCCTGGGAGGTGGACGACGAGTATCTGTTCGGCTCAGATATTCTAGTGGCGCCTCTCATGGAGTCGGAAACCACGGGCCGCTACGTCTATTTGCCTCAGGGCCAGTGGATCGATTACCAGAACGGCAAGTATTACGTGGGCGGTTGGCATAAAATCGCGGCGGGGGGGATTCCCGTAGTGATGCTGGTCCGTGATGGCGCCGCTGTTCCAGAAATCAAATTGGCGCAATCGACCACGGAGATGGATTGGTCGAAGCTCGATGTCGTGGTTTTTTCGAGCGGTGACGAGGCCCACGGCTTGGTGTGTCTTCCCTCCGATCAGGCTCTGCGAAAAGTTGACCTCAGGCGCCGCAGCGGAACATTCGTTGTGACGGGGAGCCCGCTCGCTGGTAAGGCGGCTCTCACAGTAGGAAGGTATCCGCAGTGACTTTCAACGCGCGAAATTTGGAAAGTGTCCGGAGTTTGGCAGCCGATTTTTCGATTCGGCGAAAGGGCCGAACCGGCACCATCCCGAACACACAAGAGCGTCCCGCGATCCCGATACTGAAACGTGCAAACTGGTCATCGGGTTGCGTAGCGCCCCAGGATTGCAACGGTCAGGACCTCAAGCGAAGTAACGCCGTTGTGTAGCTTCCTTTAGGCTCCCTATTCCTCTTTGTCGTACTGTGCACCTCCACGAGCGCTCAAACTCCGAAAATCAGTTGGGCGCAAGCTGCCCTCGATATCACTGTGTTGTCCGGGACGGTTCGAGCTACCGCTGTCCAATTCAGTTCCACAGGCGCCTCAATGAGGTCTCCTGTAATATTGGTTGGGCGCACCGGGCGTGGGAACGCTGCTGGCGACCTGCGCCCCGCCGTCATGCGCCCGGTTCAACGCAGCGGTGAGAGTGATGCCGGTGCCGGAGACCTGTGCACCGGCCGCGTGCGCAAGAGTGAGCGGCGCGGCGACGGTGATTGCGGCGCCGCCGCTGCCACGGCCGCCTCTGCCGCCGCCGGTAGTGGAGACGACAACCGCCGTCTCAGAGTTCGCGCCACTGTCAATGGTGATGGTCTGGCCCGCGCTAAAGCCAATCGCGCCGGCGACAGGGATCACGGTCGCGCCCACGCCGGTGGCGGCGCCCACCGTGGTGGCGCCTGCCGTGCCAACCGTCGCGATGACGGCGGTCTCGAGGTTCTCGCCCGTATCAATCATAATCGTCTGGCCGGCGCCAAAGTCTGCCACGCCGGCGACTTTGATATTGGTCGCGCCGGCGGCCGAAGGGGCCGACAGGGTGGTGGCGGGCTGCGTCAGGAAATCGGTGCAGTTGCTATCGGTGTCGAGGCCGTCCGGGAAGCGGCCCGAGCTCCTGTTGGTCGCGCCGGCGGCCGAAGCGGCCGGCCCGAAGCCACCGGCCGAGCCGGGCGAAGTCACGCGGCAGCCACTCTGCCCCGATCCCGAGGCGGCTTGGTAACCCTCGGCTGCCCATGGGTCGACCAGGCCGCCGTAGTTGAGGCTGTCGACGACCAAGCCAGCGGCGTCACGCAGCACCATGCTGCCGGCGCTGGGGGATAGGGCGGGGCCCCCGAACCACTGGTTGGGCGCCGGCGTCCCTTGGTAGCCCGCGGTCGTGACCACGGCGTCACGCACCACCGCGTCGATCGCGTGGTCCTTGGCCAGGGGGCTGTCGAGCGTGATGCCGGCGCCGAGCGCCTGGACGGGCTCGTTGCTCGAATGGGCAAAGGCCGTCTCCGGCGCGAAGGTGATCCCCGTTCCCCGATCGCTGAAGGGGAGGTTGGCCGCATGGTTGAACTCGAGCGGGGCGGCCAGGTCGAGGCCCGTTCCCGGATCGACCACCCCCTCGCGGATGAAATGCGCCTGGGCGAGGGCCGGCGTAAAGTCGATGCCGGCGCCGGCCGGACTCGACGCGCCGATGGCGGTGATGGTAACCGTTTCCTTGTTCAAGGGGGTGCCAACGGTCAGCTTGCCGCCCACAGAGAAACCGTTCACGCCGCGGACTTTGATATTGGTCGCACCGGCGCTCGCGTTAGCCGTGAGCGCCGTGCGGCTCGCCTGCGTGCCGACACGCTTCACCGTGACGGTCTCGATCCCATGGCCGACGCTGTCGATGTCCAACCTGATTTTGTCACCGGGCGAGATGTTGGCGACGGACGTCACCTTGATGTTGGTCGCGCCGGCGGGCGCGTCCGCCCCCAGGAAGGCTTGCGTGCCCGGCTTGCCGATCGCAGTGACCGTGGCCACCTCGTACCGCTCTATGGCTTTTGCGACGGCCGGGTAGGTGGCGCCGTAGCCGAGGGCGATCTTCTCGCCGACCACGAAGCCGGCCACGCTCGTGACAGGCACGCTGGCAGAGCCGGCGGGGATGGTGATCACCGGACCGTCGGGGAGGGGTTGCCACACCGTCGAATTGCTGCCGGCCGCCGTCCCGATGCTTATGATCTTGCGGGTTTCCACGCTGGAGCCGATGTCGATGCCGATCGTATCGCCGACGTTCATGCCGGTCGTGCTCCTGACGTGGATGGTGGCATCACCCTTGCGGGCGGGGGCGGCCAGCCCGGAGTTGGAAAGGCCGAGCAGGTAGAAGCCGCGAGCCGCGAGCTTCGTCCCGGCCGGAATCTTCACCGTCGAGAAGATGGCCTGCTGGGTCTGGTGCCCGGTCAGGGTCCAGTTGGAGAGGTCAACGTCTTTGGCGCCGGCGTTGTAGAGTTCGATGAACGAGTTCGTGGAGTTGGCGGGAGAACCGGCGCTAATGCGGAACTCGTTGATCTTGATCGGGCTGACGTTCCGCACCTTCTCGGCCGTTGTCTCGGATTGCTTCCGGCCGCTCGCCGGGTTCGTCCACCGGGCGTTGCCGACCAGGTCGCCGTTGAAGGCCGCCGGCCCCGAGGTGACCTTGAAGGTCGCGCTCACGCTCGCGCCCGGCGCGACCGGGTCAGCGATCGTCACCGACGTCCTGGTGGCGCCCGGAACGAAGGAGGTCCACTGCTTGTCAGGCACCGAAATGCTCAACTCGACGCCCACGGCTGGGGCCCCCGTGGTATTCGTGAACGTCACGGTGGTGTCCTCGGAGGACCCCGGTGAGAACGTCTGGAGTCCTGGCGGAGTGGCAGTTGCCGACGCCGGCGCCAGGCTCAGCCGCGGCACGTCGTACCTGGCAGCCACGACGTTCGCCTGCACCAGTTGGTCGGTGGCGTCCGAAGGGAAAGTGCCTGCGGCCGTCATCGCGCCTTCATAGAAGGTGCCCTGCGAGCCGACGCTGTTGTCGCCGCCGTTGCCCAGGAGGATGGCCCCCTGCTTGCGCATCGGGTCATAAGTGGAGTCCACGCGCGGTCCATCGAACATAACCGCCAGGGCGCCCCGCTGCGCGTCGCCGCCCATGGAGGTCCAGTGGTGCGGTTCGCCCTTGGCCATCGCGGTCACGAATCGCCAGGTGATGTTCGGCAGGTTTGGGCAGAGTTTGGATCCATCCGGGTTGACACAACCGACCAGGTTGTTCTCCTGGTCGGTCATGATCCACGGGCCGGGTTGGTTGCCGTGATACCAGGCGCCGGCGTTGCCGTAGTAGGTGGTTTCCATGGTGCCGTTGTCGTCGTCGCGGCTGTCGATCTCGGCGTTGCCGTAGTCGAAGCAGCAGCCGGAGTTGTAGTGATGGCCGTTAATGACCCAGTACTGCCCCTCCGCCTGGTCGTCGACCGCGGTGCCCTTCGCGTCGTCCTGGCGGAGGCCCATGCCCGGTGCAATGAAGACGCCGTAGGCCTTGTGGCCCATGATCGTAATGGGCGCCATATCGGCGACCGGGAGATTGTTGAACCCACCCATGGCCGGGCCGCTGAATCCGCCGCGGGGCGCCTGGGTGAGGTGGTTGTGCTTGGGGGATTGGTCGTAGATGGTGGCGATCCAGCAGTACGTGTTGGCGCAGAACGCGTCCTGCGCGGCCGCGTCGGCGTATCCGCCGGCATCCGGGACCGGCGACGCGACCGGCCGGACGACGCCGATGTCCAAGGTCTTGCCGTCCGACTGGCGCAGGACTTGGTAGAGCGGGCCGTTGTAGGAGGCGTACAGCGCGCGGGTGGTGCTGTGGGCGGCCACGCAGGGGTCTCCGGCGGCGGCGTAGATGTCACATGGGCCTTTCGGCCTGGGCGGAGGAGCATTGGGTCCCGCCGCGGTCTGTTCGGCCATCATCAACGCGGCGCCAATCAGCGCGAGCGCCAGTGCGAGCATTACCACAAGATCGATTCTCGTTTTCATGTTCATCCTATTTGCCTCGCCAATTTATTCCGGCATCGAGAGTTCTCACGGTTCCGGGGATGTGTGATCTGGCTGCTGATCGTATCCGCCCTGCCGTGGCAGGCGGCGGGCCAGGGATGCACATTCGGATAAGCGCCAGCCCAACATCTCGCCCCACGTGCCTGGATGCTCCAGCAGCGGCTTTCGTCATTATCGCGTCGAGCCTCCGATACGAGAGTGTGGGTATTATTTTAACAATGCTCAGTTGCGCGAGGACCCTTATTTGGAACAACCCCATGGTAGGTTACGATTACAACTGCGCCCGGATCGCTTAAACTCGGGCGCTCGAGCAACAAGGAGAAACATCGATGAAACTGGCGAAAGCGCCGTTGCTTTTCACCCCGGCGTCGGTGGCGGCCTGCGCTCAGGTCAACGTGGGCGAACAGAAGCCCGAAGCCAGCCTGCCCTTCACCATGACCACGGTGGCCACCTTTAAACTGCCCTGGCGGCTGGCTTTTCTGCCCGATGGCCGCATGCTGATCACTGAAAAAGTCGGGCCCGTTTGGTTGGTATCCCAGCAGGGCGAGAAGATCCAGGTGGAGAATACGCCGCCAGTTTTTTGGCAGGGCCAGAACGGCATGCACGGCGTCTTCCTCTCGCCACATTACGCCACCGACCATAGTATCTATCTCACCTATGCCGAGCCGGGTGAGTATGGCGGCGGCCTGGCGCTCGCGCGCGCCAAACTGAACGCCACTGCCACCTCGGCTAAACTCGAAAACTTCGAGGTGCTGTGGCGCCAGATGCCCAAGGGCAAGGGCGGGCAGGAAGGCGCGCAGATCGCCTTCTCACCCGACGGCCAGTATCTGTTCCTCGCAGTTGGCGACCGCCAGCGCATGACCCCCGCCCAGGATCCGGACCAGCCCGTAGGCAAGATCCTTCGCCTGACGCTGGATGGCAAACCAGCCCCCGGCAATCCCAACTTCGGCAAGACCGGCGCTGCCACCATTCCCCTGATCGATCCGCCCCGTGACACCGAAGCCGCCAAGACCGCGAAGGTGGTAAGCACCTATACCTTTCCCGGTCCCAACCTGACGCCGGCTGAAACCTGGGCCAGCGGCGTCCGCACGCCCTACGGCCTGGCGTTTTCGCCCACCGGCGAATTGTGGGAGGTCGAGCATGGTCCGCGCGGCGGCGACGAGCTGAACCTGATCGAGCGGGGCAAGAACTATGGTTGGCCGCTCGTCTCCTATGGCCAGAACTATAACGGCGTGCCCATTCCAAAGCCCGACACGCGGCCCGACCTGGCAGAGCCGGTGCTCTATTGGGTGCCCGTGATCGCGCCGGGCAATCTGATGTTCTACCGCGGCACAAAGACCTTCCCGCAATGGAACGGCAACGGCTTCATCAGCGGCCTGGCGACCAAGTCGCTCAACCGCATCATCTTTGACGGCCATGGCGACGCCAAGACCGCCGAGCGTTGGGATGTGGGCCATCGCATCCGCGATGTGGAGCAAGGCCCCGATGGCTCGCTGTGGATGCTGGAAGACGCCAATCCCGGCGCCCTCATCCATGTGACACCCAAGTGATCACTTCGCGTTGGGTGAACAAGAAGCAAAAGGGCCGGAGCGGCCGGGTCCCAAGCTCGAACGAGTGGCTTAACTCTTTCCGAGTATTCGCTCATGCGCAATGTCTCGGATCTCGTCGGCGTACACAATGCCGCCGAGCCCGCCCGGATGGTCCTCTGACGCGACTACCCGGTCCCAATAGTCGTTGTCCCGGTACCATTGCTGCCTCTGCCCCCCAATCCTGTTTGTAGGGAGATTTTTCAAGCATGCCGAGAGGCTCCCAATACCAGGTGCGGCCTTTATGGCAGACGATGAAATCCGGGAGCCGGAAATTCTTCGGATTGCCGTCCTTTGCTCATAGTTCCTTTTCATACTCGATCGACAACCCCAGTGAAGCCAGGGACATCGTAAACGATGACCTCGCTTTTTGACCGAACTGCCGTGCTATCGGAGGTGCGGTGGATGAGGCCCTCGGGCCGATAAGGACCCTTAATACCGATATCTGCGTTCTCAGTTTTCTTATCCTGGCCGATTCAGAGGTTTGAACAAGCGCGTCGTCCGGCGCATCGTATCGGATTTTTCCGGCCGGCGCAAATCGAGCAACGGCTTACTATCGAGAGACCCAGCTCTAGAGAGTGCCCTGCCAGAGTGCGCAGGTCGCGGCCGGTTTCCAGGTCCCAGACCTTCAGTGTTTTGTCCCAAGACGCGGAAATCGCGCGCTTGCCGTCCGGCGTCACCGCCACGCCCGATACATCATTCACCAAGCGCCGGGACCGATGATGGCGATTCAGCCCACGGTCGAGATGGCCAAGCGCAACTCGAAGCAGCGTGTCGATCCGCTGATCGAGGAGTCGGACGTGCTGCGGGTGCTGGTGCAGAGTCCGCGCTCGCCTGATTCGGGGAACACGGTTCTGTCGAAGGAATTCCCCGGCGGCGTGCTGGTGATGACAGGCGCGAATTCGGCAGTGGGCCTGCGCTCGATGGCCGCGCGGTTTCTGTTCCTCGACGAAGTGGATGCCTATCCGGGCGATGTCGAGGGCGAAGGCGATCCGGTGAACCTGGTCATGGCGCACGCGCACGTTCGCGCGGCGCAAGGTGTTCCTCTGCTCGACGCCCAAGATCACTGGCATGAGCCGGGTCGAGGCGGCGTTCGAGGAGAGCGACCATCGCCGGTACTGGGTGTCCGAGATGCTGCTCAAGGCGAACGACCGCTCGCGCAGTTCCATGGAGCGGCTCACCGAGGTGCTCAACTGCTGCCTCGGCTTCTACACCTGGGAATTCGGACAACTGAAACTCGGGTGCCGGATCAACGCCAGCGCGGCGGATGCCTACACGCTCGCCAACTCTCTGTTCCAAAGCCTACGCCTCACGCCGATTCAGGCTGGTTTCGAGCACCGGGTGCTTTCGTTCGCCGATGCTGCCTATCAGTACCAGGCGAACACGGCTGAGTATTGCGACAAGAGCCACGCGGCTTACTACGGACGGGCCGGATCGTCAAGGAGCGCGAGGCGCAGATCCTCGACGTTGTTCGGAAGCGCCCTCAATTCACGGAATCTGATTTCGCGGAGGGAGGCGAAGGCGTGAATCAGTGATTCCGGCTCCAGGGGGATCACCGAACTGAAGGCGGCACTGGGGCGGCGAGCCAGCGTTAACCAGCAGATCGCTGCCGGTTCGGATCGTCCGGCCTGAGGTTGGACACGTTTGGCCAGCCGTTAACCCATTCCCGGTTTCCGCGCGGAGACGGGGAGAAACGGCCTCCGGTGGGCCGCCACCGGCGCGTACACTTGGCCCACCATGCCGAACGCGGAGACAAACGGAGAGACGGGGAACGCGCGAAACGTCGGCCAGTTGCGGACTTCCGGCTTGGCGATGCCGTCAACGAACTGCTGGAAAGACGTTGGATGGAAAGAATTTGGCTCCCCAGGTAGGACACGTTTCGAACCTTTGCCAACGAGTTGGCCCTGTGATCGAACCCATGGACGAGTATTGTCTTCATGATGATCGGCGCGAACCGCAACCCATGTCCACGGCGGGCGCCCAGGTTGGACACGTCTCGAACTCACCATTATGGAACCTAATTCGCCGGAGGAGCCAGTCGCCCTGGACGACCAAGGCGGCAACGAGCTGCTCCCGATCAACCTGCGCGGAATGGGAAGGGACGCCTTGAGGTAAATTCGAGATGTGATTTCGAAAGCAGACGGAACGACAGTTATCTCGTCCATCGGCTGGGTGGGATCGCGATACACTCTGGTGTGGTCCACCTTCCGATCAATAGAACTTACCAGAATCATGGGTATGGGGGCGGTCGTGGATCTTATTGTTATTCCGTGGCCCTATGTGATAGCCAATTACGTGAAAAAGCCTGGAGATCGATGGAGATGAGTTCTCTATGTCCGTTTTCTCTGGGCGTTCGCTCGCGCCACCAACCGAAGCGGCTGCCGCGCCTGACCTGCCTGTACGCGCCGCTGGCATCCCGAATGGCTGGCTACATCGTGAGTCTCGCCATCGTCGCCGGGTTCTCAAATGCGCTGTGGCTCCTGATGTTTGGTGCGAACGAGCGCCGCTGGAGGGAGCAGGCAACGGCAGCAGAGCAATGAGGCACACACAAATCCAACAAGGAGACTTTCCAATGAAACACAACACCATGCTAACCATCGCGTCTCTGCTCTCGATCCTCTTGCTGACGCTTCACATTACGGACGACATCGTCCGCGGGATATCGAAGGCCGAGAGCTCAAACATTGCGCTGCTCATCCTCGCGGTCTTCCTGTACGGGACGCTCGTGCTCCCCGAACGGCGATCGGGGCACGTCATCATGCTGCTCGTCGGATTGTTCGCGGCCGCCATGCCCGTCATCCACATGAGGGGGGCACATTACGGCGAGATCGCCAAATCCCCCGGCGGCTTTTTCTTCGTCTGGACACTCTGGGCGCTCGGCGGGCTC